>JADMIO011621070.1_pt1 | contig 65043 bp, 65 predicted proteins | sample 8958161 | NCBI WGS metagenome assembly JADMIO01 (sample SAMN16585339, study PRJNA669376) | soil metagenome | isolation source: Crop rotation soil | place: USA: Cullars Rotation, Alabama | collected 2011
CGCGACAACTTGTCCACGTGGAATTCTAAGCTTAGGATCCCAATGTGCTGGAAAGTGCCTCTGGTGCTACTAAAGTGCCAGCCGCGATAGTTGGGACTCTGCTTTCAGGCGGAGCCTTGCCGCTGCTCACCCATTCATCCAGCGCGGTGAGCAGCGCTCGCAGCGAGGCCATAGGGCTGTGATGATTGTTGGGATTGCAGCCATTCTTGAGCTGCTTGCTCACCACGTTGCCGCGTCCGCCGTGCTGTGTTCCCGCAATCATGTAGACACGGCAGTTTGCCGGCAGCTCGACGTCGCGCTCGCCCAGTGGATCGGTGTGCAAGAGCGATGCGCCTTTTTGCCAGTACTCGGTCGACGTGTTGCTCAGCATCAGCATGGGATCCATGCCATCGCCGCGGAACAGCGAGCTGGTGCCGCCTGTTATGGGATCGGTCAGGCTGGCCGCCGAGAATGGAAAGGTATTTTCCGGAAAATAGTGGTCCTCGTGCTGCGTGCAGGTGCGAAACGGCTGCGAGAAACGCTCGTTCAGGAAGACCCGTCCGACGCCGGCCGTATGCGCGAGCACGCCGTCCAGGACGCGGCGACCGGCTTCGTCGCGGTTGAAGCCCTCGGAGATATGATTGCGCAGATAACGCCCGCCCTGCGAGAAACCTATCGCAAGAACGTGGGTGATGCGTCCCACAATGTCGCGCGCGGCGGCGTCGTAGCGCAGGTGGCTCACCACATCGCGTGTCGCCGCGAAGCCCAGTCCCATCACGGGCGGATTCTTGGCCGGATAGTAGAACTCGTACAGCATGCCTTCCTGCGGTCGCGTGCCTTTGGGCAGCAGGCGCACGTTACCTGCATCGGCAAGCTCCCAGCTTGATGCTGGCAACTCGCGCCGTGCGTCGTCCTGACCAACGCGGACGGTCAGGCGGCACCGCGATGCATCCATCTCCGCTACTTCATATGAGAGCTTAAGGGTTTCATCCGCGCGCGGACGCACGCCGACCATGAATTCGTCGCGGGTCATTGCGACTATAGGGCGGCCGTCGTCGGTGGCAATCGGCGCCTGCAGCACCATGCGTGCGCCAGCCTTCGGGGCAGTCGCATCCCATCCTGACCACACCACGGTATAGCCGCGGCGCAAAACAAATGCGTTGCCGAGATCTTCCAGCGTTTGCAGATCGTTGGTGTCGGGTATGGCATCGCACAGGCGCTGAAAGAGTTGCTTGTTGCCGCGGTTGAGCGCGACGTAGAGGATGCGCCCATTGCCTTTTGCCGGATCGGCGGGGCGCAGTATGTAGACGTCGGCTTTATATTCGACTTTTCCCCGGGCATTGTGGGGTGCCTTGTCGATATCGGCGATACGGCGGTTGCCCGCATCTTTGGGATCCACTTCTCCAGCCGCGTGTCCGATCAGCTTCACATAGCCGCCGGTTGCGCCGAAGGTGGCGCCGCCAGCGAGCGGTTCGCTTCGCTCTATTTTCAGGGAAGTAATCATGAGGTCGCCTCTGCGTGGGTTGCCCTGCTTGCCGTCAGCAATTGACGGCGTGGGAAATTGAGGACCAGCATCTGCAGTCCGTCGGCGCCGGCCGCTACTTTAAACGGACCCTCGTGCGGCCATACAAAAACCAGCGCTGGCGCGGCGTAGGTCTTGCCCGCGTGCACGAGACTCCCGTTCAGCACGACCAGGTACTGGCCGTCGCTTGACGCGGGATCGGGCGCTTCGCATCGGGCATTCGGCTGCATGGTGAGAGTATAGGCGCCAAGACCGCGCTCATCGCGTATGTCGGCAACCGGCTCCAGCATGCTCGCCTTCGCAGCCGGCAGTGCAGCAAACGTGGCGGGCCGCGTAATCTGCCAGGGATCGCGGTTCGGTACTTGCCTCAATTTCTCGCGCTCCTTCGGCATGCGCTGCGAGCCGGAATCGGCGTAACGGCGCAATACGAAAAACGACATGCCGCTCCGCGGATCGGATTGCAAAGGTCCGTACGGGGTGTAAGCGCGTGAAAAATGGATCGAGTAGGGACGCAGCTCGTGCCGGCCGAGACTGCCCCTGCCGCGCACCGCGATCTGAAACTGATCCACGACGTGGAAATGAGCGCCGTCGAAGCGGCTCGGGTCGTATTGCGAAAATTTGGCCTGCGGCATCTCGGGTGTTTTGGTCGAGCCGAAGAAGGGCGTCTGGAGTATGCCGCCGCTATTGCCGCGCTGCGGATTGCCTTCCACCCGCCGCTGCTTTCCTTTTGCTTCGTCGAACGCTGCCGCCAATGCCATGGAACGCCCCTGTAACCGACAATGACTATCTTCGATTTGGTGGTGCGAGTCAACCGAGTGTCCACCGTTTATAATGCCGCTCGACGGACGTTTGCCAAGGAGAATCGATGCTGAGATCACATTGCGGTCTACGCTTGCTTGTTTATACCTTGGGTGCATTCGCAAGCGCCGCGGCGCAAGCCCAGGATTATCCGAGCAAGCCCGTACGGATCATCACTGGTCCCGCAGGCGGGGGTGGTGACTATCAAGCACGCGTCATTGCACAGGGCATCACCGGGCCTTTGGGCCAGGCGGTGGTCATCGAAAACCGCCCCAATAATTTACTGGGCGAGATCGCTGCCAAGGCGCCGGCGGACGGATACAACGTCCTGCTAAGTGGCGGAAGCGTGTGGAGCCTGCCTTTGCTTCAGCCTGTCAACTACGATCCGGTCAAGGATCTGGCGCCGATCACCCTGATCGAACGATCTCCGAGCCTGCTGGTGGTCCATCCATCGCTGCCGGTCAAGTCGGTCAAGGAGCTGATCGCTCTTGCCAAAGCGAAACCGGGACAGCTCAATTACAACACGGCATCTTCCGATACCCGGCTGGCCGGCGAGCTCTTCAAGTCGATGGCGGGTATCAATATCGTTATCATTTCCTACTCGGCCAACGCGATGGGATATGCCGATCTGCTCGCTGGTCAGGTGCAGCTCACGTTCGGCAACATCCTTCAGGTGACGCCTCACCTCAAGGCCGGACGGTTAAGAGTGTTGGGCGTGACCACTGCAACACCGTCGGCGATGTTTCCCGAGTTGCCCACGATAGCGCAGACAGTTCCCGGGTTTGAAAAGGCTTCCATCGGAGCGATGTTCGTGCCCGCCAAGACCCCGGAACCCATTATTGGCCGGCTCAATCAGGAGATCAGCAGGTATATGCATACGCCGGACGCCAAACAGCGCTTCGCCACCGCGGGATCCGAAGCGGTGAGCAGCACGCCGCAGGAGCTGGCCAACACGATCAAAGGAGAAATGGCGCGTCTCGGCAAAGTGATCAAGGAAGCGAATATCAAGAACTAACGTTGCGCGGAGCACTGGAAATGATGAAGATTTCGGTGGCACCGTTTGTCTTGATCGGGACAGCGCTAATCGCGGGGAGCGTTAGCGCCGAGAATTTTCCGACCAAGCCCATCCGCATCGTCACCGCGGCAACCGGAGGCGGCAACGATATCTTCGCCCGCATCATCGCGACCGGCGCGGCGCCATCGCTGGGGCAACAGGTCGTCGTCGAAAACCGCGGCGGCGACGTCGTTCAGGCCGAGATCGTCGCACAGGCGCAGCCCGACGGATACACGATGCTGGTGTATGGCCCGCCGCTGTGGATAGGTCCGTTGCTGCGCAAGACGTCGTACGATCCCGTGAAGGATTTTTCACCGATCACATTCATGACGAGATCGACGAACGTACTGGTGGTGCATCCGTCGGTGCCGGCCAAGTCGGTGAAGGAGTTTATCGCGCTGGCGAAGGCGAAGCCTGGAACGCTCAATTATTCGTCCGGCGCCACTGGAGGATCGGCACATCTCATGGGCGAGCTCTTCAAATCCCTGGCGGGCGTCGACCTCGTGCGCGTGCCGTATTCGAGCAATGCCGTCGAATACGTCGATTTGCTCGGCGGTCGAATCCAATTGACGTTTGGTGGCGCCGCATCGGTAGCGCAGCACGTCAAAGGCGGAAAGCTCCGTGCCCTTGGCATCACCAGCGCAACGCCGTCCGCGTTGTTTCCCGATGTGCCGACGATTGCGTCCTCGGGTGTGCCCGGTTACGACGCCGAAGCGCTCTCCGGCGCTTTCGCTCCGGCGAAGACGCCGGCTGCGGTCATCGACATACTCAATCGCGAAATAGTGCGGGTGTTCAATACTCCGGAAATCAAAGACCGCATGGCCGGCCTGGGCGCGGAAATCGTCGGCAGCACGCCGGCTCAGACTTCGGCCAAGATCAAGTCCGAAATCGCGAAGTGGAGCAAAGTCATCAAGACCGCGGGCATTCACGCCGACTAGGCAGGTCCAACCTGCGTTTCTAGACTCCGCGGTGGCGACCGCCGTCCACGTGGATGCGCTGCCCGGTCACGTAGCGCGCTCTGGGCGAGCACAGGAAGGCGACCATGTTCCCAATGTCGTAGGGCTCGCCGAAGAACCCGACCGGGACATGCACCTCGACATAACGCGCCTGGCTCTCGGGCGTCGGAAATTTTTTCTTGTCCATCTGCTCGCTATGTATCGTGCCGGGCACGACGCAGTTGACCGTGATGCCGTGTTTGCCGACGCTCTTCGCAAGGCCTTTCGCCCACATTGCGACGCCCGCCTTGGCGGGACCTTGAGCACTCACGTTCTCGGGCTCCATGTTGCCGGTGATATTGATGATGCGGCCCCATTTGCGCTCCTGCATGGACGCGAGGAAGGCCTGTGCCATCTTGCGGGGGGCCGTGAAATTGAGCGCAAAGGCACGATCCCATGCTTCATCCTCGGCGTCCAGTGAGAGCTTCTTACCGCCCATGCCGGCGCCGGCGTTGTTGACGAGAATATCGAGACGGCCGAACTGCTGCAGCACCTCGTCGCGGACCTTGCCTGGCGTTGCGCGATCGCATAGATCCGCTGTAATGGCGAGAGGGCGCTTGCCTCCTGCCTTTGCGATTTCATCCTGCAACGTCGCCAGCAACTCGGCGCGGCGTGCAACGATGACCGTTTGTGCTCCCTCGGCTGCCAGCACTGTAGCAATGCCGCGGCCGATGCCGGCACTCGCGCCGGTCACCAGCGCAATCTTTCCTGCAAGCTCCAGATCCATGTGATGTCCTTTCGATGCGCCTAGTGCGCGGGCGTGCCGGATACCGTGTCAGTCGGCTCGAATGTTGGCTTCCCTGATGACCTTGCTCATTCTTGCGAGGTCGCCTTTCAACGCCTGTGCAAACTGTTCGGGCGAGCTGCCGACCCCTTCGGTACCGGAAGCGAGCAGCCGTTCCTTGATATCGGGTTGGTGCAGCACCCTGACAATTTCTTCATTCAAGCGCTTGATGACGGGTGCCGGCGTGCCCGCAGGCACGAACATGCCGTTGATCGACACCGATTCATAGCCGGGTACGCCAGTGGCGGCGACCGTGGGCAATCCCGGTGCGAGGGCGGAAGGCTCCGAGCTGCCGACTGCCAACGCCCGCAGCCGGCCCGATTTCGCGTGTGGAACGACGGAGCTGGCACTGCTGAAAGTGACCTGCACTTCGCCTGCCAACAGGGCATTGAGCGCCGGACCGCCGCCTTTGTATGGGATGCGCACGATATTGACGCCGGCCATCGTTTTGAACAGCTCGCCCGCCAGATGTGCGGTGCCGCCCGACGGTCCCGACGAATAATTGAGCTCACCCGGTTTGGCTTTGGCAAGCGCGATCAGTTCTTTCACCGACTTCGCCGCGACCGACGGATGTACGACGAGGACGTTGGGCTCGATGGTCGCCAGCGTCAGCGGTGCGAAATCCTTGACCGGATCGAACGCTACTTTCTGGATCAGCGGCAGTATCCAGAAGCTGCCGGTGAGCAACAGCGTGTATCCATCGGCCGGTGCTTTGGACACGATGTCGCCCAGTATCGCGCCGCCGGTGCGGTTATCGATGACCACCTGCTGGCCCAGTGTGGGCGAGATGCCCTGTGCAATGATCCGTGCTACTACGTCAGCACCGCCGCCCGCTGCCGAAGTAACGATGCGTATCGGTCGATTCGGAAAGGTTTCTGCGGATGGCGCACTCTGACTGAGCACTATCGCGCTCACCGCGACCATTGCTGATATCACACGCACTGATAACATAGATACTCCTCTTGCTATCGTTGGCCACCGATGCCCGCGGCCTTGATGACGCTGCTCACGCGCGCCATGTCTGATTTGATGAAGGCTGCGAACTCGGCCGGCGTAGTGCCCATGGCTTCCGTTCCCGTATTCAAAAATTTTTCTTTGACGTCTACTTGTCTGACGACACGCACGATCTCCTGATTCAGACGGGCGACGATAGGAATCGGCGTGCCGACCGGCGCAAAAATACCGATCGCCGACCCCATTTCGTAACCGGAGAGCCCGGACGCTGCGATGGTGGGCACGCCGGGCACCAGCGCGGAGGGTGCGGCGCTGGTCACCGCCAAGGCCCTTAACTTGCCTGATGCCACGTGAGGCGCCACGCCACCGGCATTGCCAAACATCAATTGCAATTCGCCCCCCAGCAGCGCTATCAGCGCCGGGCCGTTGCCCCGGAATGGAACGCCCACGACCCTGATGCCGGCCATGATATTGAATAATTCCGCGGCGAGATGAGACGTCGAGCCAGGCGGACCTGAGCCGTAATTAAGTTCGCCGGGCCGGGCCTTGGCCAGCGCTATCAGTTCTTTGGTCGACTTTACCGGGAGCGATGGATGCACGACCAAAACGTTGGGTGTGCTCGCGACGAGAGCAACTGGCACGAAGTCCCTGATCGGATCGAAAGACACCTTCTGCATGAGCGGGAAAATCCATAAGCTGCCGGAAAGTATCAGCGTATATCCGTCGGCAGGTGCTTTCGCTCCCGTTTCGACTGACAGCAGTCCGGGGCGATTCTCGACTACCACTTGCTGACCGAGGCTGGTGCTAAGCGCTGTTGCGATGATGCGGGCCACCACATCGCTCCCTCCACCGACCTCCGCGGTCGAGATGCGCACAGGCTTGCTCGGAAAATCCTGACTCAGAACTGGGCCGGCAATCAGCATGGCCGCGAGCAGGCAAGCTCGAGCGCGCGTTCGCAGCGACGTTGGTGTGTGCTGAGGCGGAGCGCTCATGTCACGGAATCATCCGGTTGCGGCGATAAGTCTTGAAGAAGCGGATGAACATCTCTTCGGTATCGACGATATCGTGAAAGCCGAATCTGTGCAGCTTGGTTACGTTCGATATCTGGTCGCGGCGTGCGGCGAAAATATCATCGAGATACGGCCACAATACCAGGTCGCCAGAGTACGTCTTACGCAGTCCATGAGATGAAGCGAGCGATTCCCACTCGTGCGCCCGTTCTGTCATTTCCTTCGCCAGCACTGTCTCGCGCCGCGGGCCAATCTCCAAGTCGAAGAAACCGGCCACGCGCGCCCACAGGTTTTCCCACCGGAAGTAGTCACCGTTGGTCGTGTTGAACGCCTGATTCGCACATGCTTCGTTCGTGGCTATCCAGTGTATCGCGTTGGCGAGATGAGCTGCATCGGTGCATTGCTGGAGAACGGCATAGGCTTCCGCGCGGCCGGGAAAGCACAGTGGCGAGCCCGCGGCTTTCGCGATCGATGCATACACAGCGACGCCGAGCGGAATGCTGCGCGCTATGTGGACATAGTGATCGCAAATCCCCTGCGGGCGCGAAATCGACCATGTCCAGCGTTTGCCCTTCTGCCTGTCGGTGATGAAATCCTGCTGGACGTGATAGAAACTGTGCTTCGAGCCGCGCGGATCGTCTTCCCGCGATGGCGTGCGGCGCTCGTTGCTGGCTCCGTAATAGGAGTTGCCGTGCACCAGATGGACATGGGCCAGCGGCGAACCTTTGCGATCCAGCGCCGCCACGATATTCATCAGCATTGCCAGATTGATGTCTATCGAGTCGCCTTCGGGGGGCGCATGCTGATGCGGCGGATTGTATTTGGCCGCAAAAAAGACGTGAGTGATCTTGGGCAGGGGCGCTAGCTTTTGCCGCGTGTCGTCCGGGTCCGCCAGATCCACGGAAAGGAATTTGAAACCGCTGCGCTGAGGAGGAGGCTTGCGAGCAATGCCGATGACGTCCCAGCCGGCCCTTCGGGCGAGCGATTGCGCGAGGCGGTAGCCGACGATGCCGGTTGTTCCGGCGACGAGCGCGAGGCGGCGGCGGGGAGCCATTTCTCGAAGACTTTCTGCGGAGCGAGCTAGGTGTGTAATAGAAATGTCCGATCGGCGGCGCTCGCCGATCGGACAACGTGAGACGATGCAGCAACGCTTTCCGGCGTGCCTCGCCGGCGATGCTATGCGGTTCTCTCGACCTCGACCATCTGGAAATCCGCCTTGGATGCAGCGCAATCCGGACAGCTCCAGGTTTCGGGGACGTCCTCCCAGCGCGTGCCTGCTGCGATGCCTTCCTCCGGCATTCCTTTCGCCTCGTCGTAAGCGAACGAGCACAGCGCACACTGCCAGAGCTTGGAGCCGCTGGCGGTCTTCACAGTCTTGGCTGCCGCCGGCGCTTGAGTGAGGGGGCGTGGAAAATTCAACAGTATCGCTTCCAGACCCTCAGGACCTGCGCAGATCTGAAAGTTGCCTTCATTGGGCTTCACGAAGGCGAGTGCGAGCGACTTGTGTTCCTTGCCCTCGTGCAGAAAGCTGCCTTGCACCACGACCACGTATTGTCCGTCGCCCTGGGAAGGATCGGGGATTTGCGTGCGTGTGTTGGGCTTCATCTGTAGCGTGTACGCGGCTAGGCCGTGCTTATCCCTGATCGCAGAATCCGCTTGCAGCACGACGTCCTTTCCGGGTTGTAGTGCAGGAAACTTCACCTGCCGTGAAACCTGCCATGGCTGCCGGTTCGGCACCTGCATGAGGCGGTCCAGGGCTTTCGGCAGGTGCTGCGCACCGGGGTCCGGATGGGCGCGCATCACGAAGAAGGAGAATCCTTCCTTGTGGTCGGATACGAGCGGACCGTATGGTGTATAGGCACGCGAAAAATGCACGCCGTACGGCGCCAGCTCATGCCTGCCCAAAGTACCCTTGCCTTGGACCACAACCTGGAACTGGTCGACGACATGAAAGTGCTGGCTGGATGTGCGCCCAGGGTCTTCGCAGTTCAATTGCGCGTAAGGCAGATTCGGGTCGTCGCGAAAACCGAAAAACCGTGTCTGTTTGACGGTGTGTGTCGGATTGGGACTCTTGAAGATCCCGGTCTTGGGACTCGGCTTGTTCTCTTTCGCTTCCTCGTATCCAATCGCCATTACCATGATGCCTCCTGTTATTCGTTCGTCTTGACGGGTGGCAGTAGTCTATCACTCCGCCCGCAACCCGAGATCCGGATCAATTTGCCGAGACGATCCATTTCCTTCTTGAGCACCGCGGCGAATTCCTCGCTGCTGTTCGCAACGACCTCCACACCGAGGCTCTGAAACTTGTCCTTCGCCTCCTGTCCGTTGAGCACCCTCACGATTTCCTGGTTGAGCCGTTTGACAAGGGCGGGCGGCGTTCTGACGGGGGCGAACACGCCCTGCATGGCCACGGATTCGTACCCGGGCACGCCGGAGGCTGCAACTGTGGGCAGATCCGGATAAAGCGGTGACGGTTGCGCGCTGGTAATGGCCAGCACCCGTAACTTACCGGTTTTTACGTTGGGCATCAGCGTGGGCGCGTCGTCGATCGTCATCTGCACGCGGCCACCGATGACATCGGCGAGTGCCGCGGATCCCCCTTTATATGCAATACGCACTATTTCCACACCGGCCATCCGCTTGAACAATTCAGCGGAAAGGTGCGATCCGCCGCCGCTCGGTCCCGACGCATAATTGAGCGCTCCCGGTTTGGCTTTGGCCAGCTCGACGAGGTCCTTTACGCTTTTTACCGGCACGGCCGGGTGAACGACCACAATATAGGAGACGCGGTTCGTGACCGTGATTGGCGCGAAGTCCTTGACCGGATCGTATGGCAAGTTGTCGTAGAGAAAGGGAGCTAGCCAGAAACTGCCGCCGGTTGCGAGCAGTGTGTAGCCGTCGGGCAGCGCACGCGCTGCCACTTGCCCGGGAATGACTCCGGGCGGGCGATTGTCCACGACGACTTGTTGTCCGAGATTGACGGTCAGTCCCTGGCCGATCAGGCGTGCGACGAAATCGCTGGAACCTCCGATGTTGGAAGTGACGATGCGTATGGGCCGGTTTGGATAGTCTTGCGCGCACGCTGGATTCAGTACAACCGCAGCCGCCGCGCTCGCGAATGTTGCTGCAGCAATGCGCCATGAAGACATGTGCTTTTCCCTCGAAGGCTTATGGTCGGGCGCGACCTTACCAGCAAACGGCACTCACCACCACGGCCAATGCGTTGCCGCGCTACCCGGTTTCGGGTAAGCTGAATTTTATCCCGATCTGCTTATTCCATTGGCGTCCTCGCCGTTCGCTGCATGCGATGCGCCGACTACAATCAAAACCCAAGGGGAGTCCATGCCTGGCGATAATCTCGGGGCCTATAACATATTCGATCTGCGCGACATGGCCCGCGCGCGCACACCTAAGATGCTGTTCGAGTTCGTCGACCGCGGCAGCGAAGACGATGTCGCGGTTCGCAACAACCGCGCCGCGTTCGAGCGCATCAAGCTGAATCCGCGTACGTTGGTCGATGTCTCGAAGCGCAATCAGGAAATCACGTTATTCGGCAACAAGCAGCCGCTGCCGATCGCGATCGCACCCACGGGTGCCGCCGGCCTGTTGTGGCCGCACGGCGAGCTCGAGCTCGCGCGTGCCGCGAAAGAAGCGGGCATTCCGTTCTCACTCGCGACGAATTCGATCACGCCGATGGAGACTGTCGCCAAGGAAGCAGGCGGCCGATTGTGGTTTCAGCTCTACATGTGGGCTAACCGCAAGATGTCGCACCAGCTCGTCAAACGCGCCTGGGACGCCGGCTACGAGGGGCTGATCGTGACTGTCGACACCGTCACCGCGCCCAACCGTGAATACAACGCACACAATGGCTATACGGTGCCGTTCACTTTCAACCGCAGGAATGTCACCGATGTGCTCATGCACCCGCGATGGCTTTTCAACGTCTTTCTGCGCTACATGGTCACGACCGGAATGCCACGCCGCGAAAATATGCCCGAGGAGCTGAGAAAAGCGACCATCATCGGCAAGTCATCCAGCATTCGCAATGATTCGCTGACGTGGGATGATCTCAAGGCCCTGCGTGAGATGTGGCCGGGCAAGCTCATGGTGAAAGGGATCCTGAACCCGATCGATGCGGGCCGCTGCGCCGATTGTGGCGCCGATGGTGTTATCGTTTCCAATCACGGCGGCCGCAATCTCGATAGCACAAGAGCGCCGATTGACGTGCTTCCCGAAATCGTCGCTGCGGTGGGTAATCGCATTACGGTCATCGTCGATAGCGGCTTTCGCCGCGGCAGCGATGTGGTCAAGGGCCTGGCGCTTGGCGCCAAGGCGGTACTGATAGGCCGTTCGACGCTTTATGGCACCGCGGTGGGCGGGCAGGCGGGCGCAGCGCGGGCGATCGAGATTTTTCGCGATGAGATAGACCGCACGATGGCGTTCATCGGCTGCCGCACGGTTGCCGACATTACACGCGAACACGTGCAGCTAACCTAAACCGCTGCTTCAAGCGTAGCCGTACAACCGCGCAGGGTTATCGACCAGCACCTGTTTGCGCAGCGCCTCACTCGGTATCCAGTCGGCGAGCAGATCGCACAGGTCGCCGTCATTCGGCATCGCGCTTCTCACCATCACGTGCGGCCAATCGCTGCCCCAGAGCACCTGGCCGGGCGCAGCGTCGGTCAGAGCGTGCGCATAGTGATTCGTGTCGGCATGCGGCAGCGGCTGCGCTGAAATTCTGTATGGCCCCGTCAATTTGACCCACGCTTTGCCGTCCTTCATCAAGCGCAGCAGCGCCTGAAAACCCGGATTGGCAAGACCCGCGGTGGTTTTCATGTATCCGAGATGACCGTAGACAGTCGGCACCGGGAAATCGGCAAGCAGGCCGTCGAGGTCGGGAAACTCGTCGACATGCATCAGAAACTCCATGTGCCAGCCGAGCGGCTTGATCTTGAGCGCAAGCCGCTTGAGTGACTCGAGCGGCAGCGTGCCGGGCCGGCGATCCGGGACGTCGACGATGTTGACACGCACCCCGCGCACGCCGATGTCATGCATGCGCCCTAGTTCAGACGCAGCGATATCCTCCGCGACGACCGCCACGCCGCGAAATTGCGCTCCCGCTGCGGTGATGGCGTCGAGCAGCGCCGCGTTGTCAGTGCCATACACACTCGGCTGCACCAGTACCGCACGTTCGACGCCCACCGTGCGCAGCATGTGCAGATAATCCGGGAGCAGGCAGTCGGGCGGCGTGTAAATGCGCTGTGCGTAATATGTATAGCGGCTTTGCGGACCGCATATATGGGCATGAGTATCGCAGGCGAGCGGCGGCAGTTTGATGCGCGGAGGGCGCGGGGCGCGGTCCGGCGCTGCGCATAGGGGCGGCTGCATGACGTCACCGATTCTAGCACCGGCCCGTCGCCATTCGTCGAGTACCAATTTAAACTCATGCACTGGCAGGACGAGGGCAGAGGCGTACATAGTGGACCTCGCAGCACACTCGCACCAGAAAGCGGTCGATCGCGTCCAGCGACGGTTGACGGACTTCGTCTCCGGGCTGCGCTATGAGGACCTGCCCGCGGAGGTCGTGCATGCCGCCAAAGTTCGCGTCATCGACACGATGGGCGCGCTGATCGGAGGTTTTTTCGGTCCACCGTGCCGGATTGCCCGCAATCTGGCAGCGCGTGCACCCTCCGCTCAGGGTGCGATTGTGTTCGGAACGCGCATGAAGGCTCCGCCTGACATCGCCGCATTCGCGAATGCAACGACCGCCCGCTACATCGAGATGAACGACAGTTATCACGGGCCGGGCAGCGCTTATGGCCACGCCAGCGATACTCTTGCCGCGGTTTTGACGGCTGCGGATCATGCGGGCAGCAGCGGCCGTGATCTGATTACCGCCATCGTGGCGGCATATGAGATCTATCTGCGCTTGTCCGATGTATTTCACAATCGCGATGCGTTCGATCCCGTGAATTTCGCGTGCATCGGCAGTGCCGCCGCGGCCGCCAAGCTTTACGGTCTGGATGCGACTGCGATCGCCCACGCCATCTCTATGGCGGCAGTGCCCAACATCATCCTCATGCAGGCGCGCAGGGACCACAAAACGATGTTCAAAGGCGCCGCCGCTGGCCATGCGGCGAGGGCAGGAGTGTTCGCCGCGTTGCTTGCGCGTGCCGGCATGGAAAGTCCGCATCTGCCATTCGAAGGGAAAGCCGGATGGTGCGATCACGTCGCGCGCGAACGTTTTGTCATTGAAGCCATCGGCGGCGCCGCCACGCCGTTCAAGATTCTGCAGACGCAGATCAAGCCGCGGCCATCGAACGGCAGCACTATAGGGTGCATACTCGCGGCCGAGAAAATCGCACCACTGGACATCGGCGCGGTACAGAAGATTACGGTCGAGGTCTACAAGCATGCCAAGCACGCCGTCGGCAGCAGCAAGGAGCTCTGGAGTCCCGAGTCGCGTGAAACCGCGGATCACAGCATTCCTTACGTCGTGGCTGCCACACTCATGGACGGCACGGTGACACTGCGCTCGTTTGACGACGGGCACCTGTGGAACCCGCAGCTGCGGGCGTTGCTAGCAAAGATCGAGGTCGTCGAAAACGACGAATTCACGCGCGCTTTCAACCGCTTTCCCGTCGAGCATCGGATACGTGTGACCGTGCACATGGCGCACGGCAGGCGGCTCGTCGGGGAAGCGGGCGGCGACAAGGGCGATCTCGCGGCGGCGAAGAGCAATCAGGAAATCGAGCAGAAGTTTGGCAGCCTCACTGGCGATTACCTGAGCACCGCTCGCACGACCGCGATCTTCGAGCGTTTATGGCAACTGGAGAAGATCGCCGATGTAAGTACCATGGCACCCGATTTCGTTCTCGATTAACCAGGTACCGGAGGTTCTATGCTGAACGCTCGCTTGACCGCATGCATGTCGCTATTCTTCATCAGCGTGGCGTGGCTCGGCGCAACCTCGGCGCAAAACTTTCCGTCGCGGCCTATCAGGATCGTGACCTCGGCGGCCGGGAACGTCAACGATTCGCTGTCCCGGATGATCGCGCAGGGGATTTCAGGCCCTTTGGGACAACAGGTCGTGGTGGAGAACCGCGGCGGCGGGTTCGGTCCCGACGCCACGGTCGTCAGGGCAACTCCCGACGGTTATACCGTGATCCTTACCGGGAGCGGAGCATGGATATCATCGCTGACCCAAAAACTGGACTGGGACCCCGCCAAGGATTTCACACCCGTTACTATGGTGACACGGTCGCCACTGCTGCTGGTTGTCCACGCCTCCGTGCCGGCTAAGAGCGTCAAGGAACTGATTGCCTACGCCAAGGCTAATCCCGCCGCGCTCAGTTACTCGCGCGGTGGAACCGGCGGCACTTCGCACCTTGCGGCGGAGCTGTTCAAGCACATGGCGGGTGTCAATATCGTAGGTGTTGGCTACTCGAGCGGCAATCAGGAGAGCGTCGACCTGCTGAGCGGCCGCGTGCAGATGACGATCAGCACGGTGCCCTCGGTGACCGAAAAGGTGAAGTCGGGGAAAATGCGGGCTCTCGCCATCACGAGTCTGCAACCCTCGCCGCTCGCACCGGATGTGCCCACACTCGATTCGACGCTTCCCGGGTTTGAGGCGGGGCAGACGATAGCGATACTTGCGCCGGCGAAGACACCTGCGCCTATCGTCAATCGATTGAACGAGGAGATCGTGCGGGTGCTCAATCGCCCGGACGTCAAGGAAACAATACTGAAGACCGGTTCGGAAGCCTATGGCTGTAGCCCGCGCGAGCTCGGCGACAAAATCGCGTCCGACCTCGTCAAATGGGGCAAAGTCGTCAAAGATGCCAACATCAAGAGCGAATAGCTAGACGGCGCGGCGGAAATCACCTTTCGGCGCATCGCAATCCGGACACGTCCAGGCCGGTGGAAGTTTTTCCCAGGATGTATGCCGAGGAATGTGATCCTCCGGCGAGCCGCGTCCTTCTTCGTAGACATACCCACACCATGTGCAGCGCCAGTTGTGCGGCCCGGCGGCGAATGGCATGACGCTCGTTGAGTGTGTGCGGGGAAAATTCAGTATCAGTACCTGCAGGCCCGTGGCACCGGCGCGCAGCGGTAATCGCGGCTCCTGTGGACCTATATATACGAGAGAAAGCGGGTCGTATTCGGCACCGTTATGAAGAAGACTCCCGGTAATGACTAGGGCATATTGGCCCGCACCCCGCGAGGGATCGGGTGCCACGGTCGTGCTGTCCGAATTCATGGTCAACGTATGCACGGACAATCCGTGTTCGTCCCGCAGGTCGGGTACGAGCTCCTCAACGACGTCGGCATCGTCCCGCAGCGCCGGGAAAACGGCCGGGCGGGTAACCTGAAACGGGTGTCGGTTGGGCACCCGTTCGAGCTCCTGCCGCGCTTCGGGGAAATGCAGCGAGCCTTTTTCCGAACGGGCTCGCAGCACAAAAAAGGCGAGACCCGAATGTGACTGTACCGGTCCATACGGCGTATAAGCGCGCACGAATCGTACGCACAATGGCGCGACCGGGTGCCTGCCTATCATGCCCCTGCCGCCTACTACGACCTGGAATTGATCGATACGGTGAAAATGAACGCCTGAGTAGCGCCCGCTGTCGTGTTTATTCAGCGTAGCAAAAGGAACGTTCGGATCATCCTCCGACCCGAAGTACGGTAGCCGCGAAGCACCGGCTTTCCTGTCATCGTCAGCCGCGACTTCACGCCTGAACTCGTGTTCTTGTGCCTCGCCTAAAGTAACCACTAAAGGCATGTCCCACCCCCGATTCACTAAGTACCACAACAGGCACGAATAGTAAATCGCAAAGTGCACGCTTATAATCGATTCGCGCTGCATCGTCAGCGCGCGGCAACGATCATCCATCCAGGCGGGAAACCTCCAACAGGGAGCAAGCCATGAGCGAGCCCACGGCGCACGGCGTGAACAAGGCGATGGACAGCATACAGCAGCGCCTTGTCGATTACGCGTCCGGCATCCGCTATGACGCCCTGCCACCTGAAGTTATACATGCCGCCAAGGCGCGCACTATCGACACGTTGGGCGCATTGATCGCCGGATTCTTTGGCGCGCCCTGCCGTATTGCGCGTGCCGTGGCAGCTCAAATGCCGGACCCTGCAGGCGCGACGGTCATCGGCACCCGTATGAGAACGACGCTCGAGATGGCGGCATTCGCCAATTCGACGACTGCGCGCCAGGTCGAGCTCAACGACGCATATCAATGGCCGGGGACGTCGCGGGGGCATCCCAGTGACGCGCTCACGCCACTGCTCAGCGTCTGCGAGCATACCGGTCGCGATGGCCGCGACTTCATCGTGAGCATCGTGCTCGCCTATGAAATCTTCATGCGCTTCTCCGACGTGTTGCGCAATCATCCGGGCTTCGATCACACCAATTGCCTGACCGTCGCTGTCGGGACCGCTGCCGGCAAGCTGTTCGGCCTCACGCCTGCTGAGCTGGGGCACTGCATTTCCATGGCGGTCGTGCCCAATATCGTCATCCGGGAGGCGAGAGCTGGCCGCAAATCGATGCTCAAGTCGGCGGCGGCCGGACATGCCAGCCGTGCAGGGGTTTTTGCAGCGATCCTGGCAGGCGCGGGTATGGAGGGGCCGCATCTGCCGTTCGAAGGCAAAGCAGGATGGTGCGAGCTGCTGCTCAAGAAGCGCTTTTCGCTCGAGACCATGGGTGGCAATGGTACGCCCTATAAGATACTCGACACCGGAATCAAGAACCGGCCGGCAAATGCCAAGGCCCTGTCCTCCATGCTGGCTGCGGAAAAAGCAGCACCCGTCAATCTCGACGGCGTCGAGAAAGTAACGGTCGAAATCCACAAGAACGCCATGGAAAGCGTGGGCAGCGGCGAGCACACGGTCAATCCGCAATCGCGCGAAGATGCCGACCACAGCATTCCATACCTGGTGGCGGTGACTTTGCTTGACGGCAAAGTGACGCTGCGCTCTTTCGACGACACACACTTGTCGCACCAGGGCATCCGTGCATTGATGCGCAAGACCGAGGTTACCGAAAACGACGAATTTACCCGTGCCTATCAGCGTGTTCCGCAGCAGCACCGCTCCCGGGTCACCGTGCTCACAAAATCCGGCGAACGCTTGGTAGGTGAATCAGGGGGCGACAACGACGACCTGGCGGCGCCGCGCAGCGATGCGCAGATCGAAGAAAAATTCCGCGAGCTAACGGAAGATTATCTCGGAGCGAAGCGCGTCAATGCGATCCTGGCGCGACTGTGGGACGTCGACCAGATGAGCCAGGTAGCCGAAATACCGCCTATGTTTATTTTGAGTTAACACGTTTTCGCACACGGGGCCGGGTGATGGCGCTGCGCGAGATCATCTTTGTATCTGCCGCCGGGGTAGCGCTTGCATGCTCCGTTCCGCTCGGTGCACAACAATTTCCGGGTAAGACGATACGCATTGTCACCGCAACCGCAGGCAGCGGAACTGATTTTGCCGCCCGCCTGTTTGCACAGGGCATGGCCGCTCCCTTAGGCCAGCAGGTGATAGTGGAGAACAGGCCCAGCGGTGTCGCGCCCGGGCAAGCCGTAGCGCAGTCAGCGCCCGATGGTTATACGCTGCTGCTTACGAGCAGCACACTGTGGCTTGCACCGCTCATGCAAAACAACATACCCTACGATCCCCTCAAAGACTTCTCCCCGGTTGCACTCACGACGCGGGCGCCGGCGATACTCGTTGTGCATCCTTCGCTGCCGGTCAAGTCAGTGCGGGAACTGATTAGTTTCGCCCGTAGCAGACCGGGGCAGCTCAATTATTCCTCGAGCGGGACCGGATCGTCCTCGCATCTTGCCGGCGAATTGTTCAAGGTCATGGGCGGCGTAAACATAGTGCGCATTCCCTACGCCGCGGATTCACAGGAGAAGGCCGATTTGCTCGCCGGCCAGGTCCAGCTCACCTTCGGCGGTGCGGCTTCGGTCGCACCGCACGTGAAGGCCGGCCGCTTGCGAGCGCTCGCGGTGACCAGCGCGGAGCGCTCGGCGCTATTGCCGCAATTGCCGACAGTCGCGGCCGAAGGACTGCAAGGCTATGAAGCGGTGTCGCTGCAGGGGGTGTTTGCCCCGGCAAAGACACCGGCACAAATAATCAATCGGCTCAATCAGGAAATCGTGCGGGTTCTCTACCAGCCGGACGTCAAAGAGAAATTTCTGACTATCGTGATCGAACCGGTGGGCGGCTCGGCCGAGCAATTCGGTGCCACACTGGCCACAGAAGTTACGCGATGGAGCAAAGTAATTAAAGTTGCAGGCATCCGCGTCGAGTAGGAGTTTGAAGGGATCAAGCGGGTATGAGCGCAAGAGAGAGCAGGCCCATAGACAGTATCAAGCAGCGCCTGACGGACTACGCGCGCGCACTGAAATACGAAGATTTGCCAGCTGAAGTCGTGCACACTGCCAAGGTGCGCGTCATCGACACGTTGGCCGCGGTCATCGCCGGATTCTTCGGTGAGCCGTGCCGCATCGCTCGCAACGTGGCAGCGCGGATCCAGAATCCCGATGGTGCGACACTGATCGGAACACACATCAAGACCATGGTCGACACGGCTGCTTTCGTGAACTCCGCGACCGCCCGTTACATGGAGATCAATGACGTTTACCAGTGGCCGGGCAGCTCGCGCGGTCATCCGAGCGATGCGTTGACGGCGGTGCTGGCGATGGCGGAACAGGAGCGTCTGGATGGACGGGATTTCATCACCGCGGTGGTGCTGGCGTACGAGGTGTTTACGCGCTTCTCGGACGTGATGCGCAATGACCCGCGCCTCGACAATACGTTCTGCGCATGCATCGCCGGCGCCGTTGCGTGCGGCAAGCTGCTGCGTTTTTCGCCCGAGCAGCTCGGCCATTGCATTTCGCTGGCCGTGGTGCCGAACGTGATATTGCGGCAGGTGCGCCGGGATCACAATTCGATGTTCAAGGCGGTTGCGGCGGGGCAGGGCGCGCGTGGTGGCGTGTTCGCGGCCGTCCTCGCGCGCGCAGGTCTGGAAGGGCCGCTGTCTCCGTTCGAGGGCAAAGCTGGCTGGTGCGATCACGTCCTCGGACGGCGGTTCTCGTTGGATGCGCTCGGCGGCGAAGGGGGCACTTCGTTCAGGATACTCGACACCGGCATCAAGAATCGTCCTTCGAATGCGCTGTCGCTGTCGTCTATCGTGGCCGCCGAGAAAGTGGCGCGGAAGCTTGGCCGCATTGCTGACGTAAGCCAGGTCACTCTCGAGATCCACAAGCTGGGCAAGGACGATCTGGGAACGCACGAGCGCTGTAGAAACCCCGCCTCGCGCGAGGACGCCGACCATAGCCTCCAGTATGCGGTTGGTGTGGCCTTGATGGACGGCACCGTTTCCTCCGCTTCCTTCGATGAAGCTCATTTGTGGAACCCTGAACTGCGGGCCCTGATGCAGAAAATCGAAGTCGTCGAGAACAAGGACTTTACGCAAGCCTATGAGCGGATTCCGCAGGAGCATCACGCTCGCGTCACGGTCGTGAAATCGAACGGTGAGCGACTGGTTGGTGCAGCGGGCGGTGACAACGACGACCTGGCGGCACGACGCAGCGACGCTGAGATTGAAGATAAATTCCGTAACTACACTGAAGACTTTCTGGGAGCACAACGTGTCACTGCTATCCTCGGACGACTCTGGCAACTCGAAGAGATGCCCGACGTAGCGGAGATTCCGCCGGCTTTTGTGCTCGATTAGCCCATTGTTCGGGAGGGAATATGAAATCGCTGCGTCTGATTGCGTCCGTAGGGGCGATCGCCGCCATCGCTGCAGCCAGTGGTACGGCAATGAGCCAGGATTACCCCAGCAAACCGATACGCATCATCACACCATTCGGTGGCGCTGACTTCACGTCGCGGTTGATCGCACAAGGACTTTCCGGGCTCATCGGGCAGCAGGTCGTGGTCGACAACCGACCGTCTGTCCTGGTCGGCGAGGTCGCAGCTAAGGCGCCGGCCGATGGCTACAACCTCGTTGTCACTGCGAGCTTCCTGTGGCTGTCGCCGCTGCTGCAGCAGACCGCATACGACCCGATACGCGATTTCGCACCCGTCACGATGATTGCGCGTTCACCCAACTTGCTCGTCGTACATCCGGCATTGCCGCTCAAGACGGTTAAGGATCTGATATCACTCGCTAAGGCCAAGCCCGGACAGCTTAATTTTTCGACCGGAGAAAGCGGCTCCGGGACCCATCTCGCGTTGGAGTTATTCAAGTCGATGTCGGGCGCCGATCTGATGCGCATTCCGTACAAAGGCGGCGGAACGGAGGCTTCCGATCTGATCAGCGGTTACCTGCAGGGCACGGTGGGGACGATAGGCACGGTCGGCCCTTACGTTAAATCGGGAAAATTGCGTGCGCTGGCGGTGACCAGCGTGCAGCCATTCCCGGTGTATCCGCAGCTACCTACGGTCGCTGCTACGGTGCCGGGGTACGAGTGGAGCGCGATATATGGCCTGTTTGTCCCCGCAAAAACACCCACGGCTATCGTCAACCGCATCAACCAGGAAGTGGTGGGGGTATTGAACACGCCCGACGTGAAGGAGAAGTTCCTGAACACCGGGTTCGAGGTCGTCGGCAGCCAGCCCGATCAGTTCGCTTCTGTCATCAAGAACGACATGGCGCGTATCGCCAAGCTGATCAAGGACAGGGGCATCAAGCCGGACTAGGCGCTCTTAGTTACCGCGATTGGCATCCTTGATGAGCTTGCCCCACTTCGCGATTTCAGACTGTATCTTGGCGCCGAACTGAGCCGGCGTGCTGGTGGCGACATCGGCGCCCGCCGCGAAGAATTTTTCTTTCATGTCGGGCGTGCCCAGCGCACGGACAATCTCGAGGTTGAGCCGGTTGATCACATTCCCCGGCGTTCCGGCGGGAGCAAGCATGCCCACATATACCGCGGATTCATAACCGGGCAGCCCGGCTGCCGCTACCGTCGGCAACCCCGGCGCCAGAGGGGTCGGTTTGGCGCTCGTTACTGCAAGCGCCCGCAACCGGCCGGCTTTGACCTGCGTGAGAGTGGTTGCCGCCGTGTTCACCATCACCTGGACTTCACCCGTCATCAGTGCAGCCATGCCCTGGACCGAGCCTTTGTACGGAATGCCGACGATATCAACGCCGGCCATTGACTTGAACAATTCAGCGGAAAGCGCCGAGCCTCCGCCAGGCGTTGCTGACGCATAGTTGAGTTGTCCAGGTCGTGCCTTTGCGAGCGCGATCAGATCCTTTACCGACTGCACCGGAAGCGACGGATGGACGACTAGCACAAAAGGAGAGCTTGACATCAGCGTGATGGGCGCGAAATCTCTGATCGGGTCGTAAGCTGTCTTGCGCAGCAGCGGCGTAATCCATATAAGGCTCGCGCCGGCGATCAAGGTGTAGCCGTCAGCCGGAGAGCGCGCAGCGGTTTCCACCACGACGGCAGGCGCGCGGTTGTCGACGATCACCTGCTGTCCGAGGCGCTCTGTCAGGGTCGGCGCGATCAGGCGCACCTGGAAATCGATGCCGCTGCCCGGCTCGGGGCCTAGAATGCGGATAGGTTTCGCCGGATAGTCCTGACCAGCGCTGATGGCAGAGCCTAGGAACGATATCCCCACGCACAGAACGCTCAGCCGACGCGACATCCCTGGGCAATGGTCAGGCATCGAAATCCTAAGAGTCTGTTTCAGAATGATCTGAAACAGACCAAATATAGGGGAGTACGAGGGGAGGTATCCTCTCATGTTGTTACATACTCTAATTGACTTTGAGCCCCGCCTCTTTGACGATCTTGCCCCAACGTGCGGTTTCGGACTTGATCCATGTGCCGAGTTCCTGCGGCGAGCCGCCTTCGACCTCGAAGCCCGCGTTCAGGAACTTCTCCTTCGATTCTGGATTGTTCAGCACCTGCGTAGTCTCGCGGTTGATGCGGGCGATGATGGGAGCGGGAGTCGCAGGCGGCGCCAGCAGCACAACGTCACCAACAAACTTGTATCCAGGCACCGTATCGGCGACCGTCGGTAGTCCCGGTAGCAGGGCGGAGGGCTTGGAACTCGTTACCGCCACACCGCGCAACTTGCCGGACTTGATGTGTGGTGTCGCAGCCGTGACGTTCGAAAACGCGAGCGGCACCTGGCCATTGAGGAGACTGGTGATCATCGCACCGGTGCCATTGTGAGGTATGCGCACCATGCTGACACCCGTCATCGACTTGAAGAGCTCTCCGGCAAGGTGCGCCGACGAGCCGGTCGATCCTGTGCCGTAGTTGATGTCGCCCTTCTTGGCCTTGGCGAGCTCGATCAAATCCTTGACTGACTTGACCGGCAGCGAAGGCACCACGACCAGCACGTTGGGCGAGGTCAGCGCATAGATGACCGGCGCAAAATCGCGCACCGGATCGTACTCCATCTTCTCGAAGAAAACCGAAATCCACAGACTTTCGCCGCCCACCAGCAGCGTGTAGCCGTCGGGTGGCGCTTTCGGAACGATGATGCCCTGGGCCAGCGCCGGTCTGTTGTCGACGATGACCGGCTGGTTGAAGCGCACGGCGAGGCCCTGGGCGATGATGCGCGCGGCGAAGTCGGTGCCACCGCCCACAGCGGAAGTGACTATGCGCACCGATTTGTTCGGATACTCCTGGGCATATGCCGCACCTGATCCCGCAATCACCGACGATAACGATAACAGCAGGGCTGAGCGAGCGAGCAGCATGGTTCTCCTCCTTGTAGACGATTGTTATAACGATGCCATCATTTCCCGACCTTGAGGCGGTACACACGGGCGGCGGTGTCGCGATAGAGCAGGGCTTTTTCGCTCTGCGAGCAGCCTTTCGTGATGCGCTTGAAGGTATTCCACACCACGCCGTAACCGCAGCTCTGTTTGTCGGGCGGAAAATTGCTCTCCAGCATGCAGCGGTCGGGGCTGAATGTCTCTATGCAGGTCTCCACATAAGGACGCCACGCGGCAGCCAGTTCTTCCGAAGAGGCTGGCACCTCGCGCATGTGAAAATCCCAGCCGCAGTGGATCGATCCCAAACCTCCGACTTTAACGCAGACGTTGTCGAACTGTGCAAGCTCGCGCAGATGCTTGCGCCATGCAGCAAAGATCTCGTCGCGCTTATCGTCGTGAGGAGGAATTCCCAGCATGCCTCCGATGTGATTGAGGATGACGTACGTCTGCGGAAATGCGTGCAGCAGGTCGGCGAGATCCTCGAGCTGATGATAAAAGAGCCATGCCTCGAAAGTCAGATCGCGCGCCTGCAGGTGGCGAAAGCCCTCGCGGAATTTGGGGTCGAGAAGCTGGTAGCGCGGCACCGAGCCCTTGCGCCGGTTGAGCTTGACTACGTCGCCGGTGTCCCAGGGGACGCCGTGCCGAATGCCGCGGAAGCGCCCGCCACCGACGGCAATCAATGCATCGAGGACCGGTGCGGCGCCGTCGCCGAGCGTGAGGTCCGCGTGGCCGACGATGCCTGCGCACGGATGAAATTTCCCGCAGTCGCGAGTCGCGGCCTCTGCGGCCACACTATTGACGAATTCGACTTCGCCTAGCGGCGCCATCGCGACAGGAAGATCCGTGCGGTAATGGAGGGCCGTTTCAATGAAGACCGTGCTGACGATGTTGTGCCCGCTGCTAAGGTCCGCGCACAGATCGTCGAGCAGATATTGCCCGCGGTGGCTATCGTCCCAAAGGTGATGATGCGGATCGACGATGGGCAGCTCGGGCTCGAGCGCAGGCTCGTTTCCCTTTTTTGTCCACTCGCTGAGCTCCGGAAGCTTGCGATGCATGTTGCCGTGAAATTCAGGGGGTTTGGGCATGGGCGGACCTGATCGGTTGTGCGGCTGCGTGCGGAAAGCTAGACTATAGCAGGATCACACTCCAGAATTTTCCACGATATATCCACGGCTGAGCAGGTAAGCGCGTTATGCGTGCTCGCCTCGATGGCCCCGGCAGGCACAGATATGGCTCAAAGCAATAAATACATGGCTCGCGGTTGCCTCGACGGCATCCGCATCCTCGAGCTCGCCCGTTATCAGGCGGGCCCGCGCTGCGGCATGGTGCTCTCGGACATGGGCGCCGAAGTGATCAAGATCGAAAAGCCAGGCGGTGAAGATACCCGCAAATCGCGTCCTGTCGTGAAGGGCCAGAGCATCTATTTCGCGGTCTACAACCGGGGCAAGAAGAGCATCTGCCTCGACATGCGCCACGAAGAGGGCAAAGCGATCTTCTTCGAGTTGCTCAAGAGCGCCGACATGGTTCTCGAAAACTTCCGGCCCGGCACGATGGAGAAGATGGGGCTTTCCTACGAAGAGCTCGCCCAGGTCAAGCCGGACATCATCATGATCCGGGTATCCGGTTTTGGACAGTACGGTCCCTACAAGGAGCAGGCTGCCTTCGATCCGCTTGGCCAGGCCCGCAGCGGCCTGATGATGCTGACTGGCGCCCAGGTCAATGGCGCGCCCATCGGAACGGCTTTCTCTCTCGTGGACCGTATCTCCTCGTTGCATGCGGCAATAGGTGCGCTCGGTGCGTTGCATCATCGGCGTGAAACCGGCGAAGGGCAGGTGATCGATGTGTGCCTGATGGATTCCGCCATGACTATGGTGGAGATTCCGGCGTCTTACTACCTTGCGACTGGCAAGGAAGGCGGAGAGCAGGGCCGTCAGCCCTATGTCGCGAAGGATGGGTGGGTTGTTTGCTCGCCCGGGTCATCGGCGACGCTGCGCAAACGCATTTACGAAATGATGGGCAAGGAAGATAAAGGCGATATTCAGCCGCCCGGGGGATCGCTGTTTTTCCGCATGCCGGCTCTTGCTGAATGGATCAAGGAGCAGACCGCGGAGTTTGCATATAAAAGCCTGGTCGCGATCGGAGTTCCTGCCGCTCCGATTTACACGGTGGCGCAGGCGGTGGAAGATCCGCACGTCTGGGAGCGTGAGAACCTCGTCAAGGTTGACGATCCGTTGATGGGTGAAGTCTACGTGCCCGGGCGCGCGATCAAATTTTCAAAGACGCCGGGCAGGCTTGGGCCGGTGCCGACGCCGGGCCAGCATACCGACGAGATTCTCTCGAAGGTACTCAAGTACGACCAAGCGAAGCTCGCCGCGCTGCACGAGCGGAAGATCATTTAAGGACCACCGGCACTGCGTGAGCACTTCTCCTCGGCCAGGAGGGAAAACCGCTTATTCGGCTTTAATGCCGGCCTCCCGGATCACTTTGCCCAAGCGAGCAGTTTCGCTCTTCATTGCGGTCGCAAGCTCCTGGGCCGTGCTGCCTACGGCCTGCGATCCTGCGGACAGCAGCTTCTCTTTTACATCAGCCTTGTCGAGCGCCCGCACGACTTCCTGATTGAAGCGGTTGATGATGGCTTCGGGTGTCTTTGCCGGCATGAACATCCCGGTGCTCGTCGCTGATTCGTAGCCAGGCAGACCGGACGCCGCAATCGTGGGCAGGCCCGGCATCACAGGAGTCGGTTGCGCGGTGGTCACCGCCAGAGCTTTCAAGCGTGCGAACTTCACATGCGGTGCCGCGATGCTCACGTCGCTAAACATGAGCTGCACTTCGCCGCTCATGAGCGCGGTAAGGGCCGCTGCGTTGCCCTTGTAGGGGATGTGCACCATTTTTACCCCAGCCATGTAACTGAACAATTCCGTGGCCAGATGCGAAGTCGAGCCGACGCCGGCGGAAGAGCTGTAATTCAGCTCGCGCGGCCGTGATTTCGCCAGTGCGATCAGGTCACTGACGTTTTTTACAGGCAGCGAGGGGTGTACGACGAGAACAGCAGGCGTGCGCTCGACCAAGGTGACGGGCGTCAGATCGTTTAGATCGTACGGAACTTTGCGCAGTAGCGGGACCGTCCACAAGCTGCTGCCCACCATCGCTACGGCATAGCCGTCCGGCGGCGATTTGGACACGGCGTCTGCCGCGAGCAGTCCGAGCGCGCGGTTGTCGATCACCACGGGCTGGCCCAAAGCGCCTGAGATTCCCGGTACGATGAGGCGGGCGATGAAATCGCCGCCGCCTCCGGCCGCAGTCGTGATCAGGCGTACGGGTTTGGCGGGATAGTCCTGAGCTGCGGAGATACCTGCACCCGAGGCGAGGGTGCACGCAACGAAAAGATTTGCCGCTGAACGTGTCACCGCCATGCAGTCCTCCCAATACGGGTTGCGCGCTGGTTCGAACTGTTGATCAGTCATTGCGCAATCCGAGATCCTTGATGAGTTTGCCCATGCGCTGTGTATCCAATGTTACCGCGGCCGCCAACTGTTCGGGCGTGCTGGGCACAGCTTCTGACCCGCGACTGAAGAAGTTTTCTTTCACTTCGGGACGGTTCAGGAACCGCACCATCTCTTCGTTGAGACGGGTGATGATGGGCCCCAGTGTTCTGGCTGGCGCAAACACGGCTGTGATTCCGACCGCCGAATATCCCGGCACACCCGCAGCCGAGACCGTGGGAAGCCCGGGAGCAAGCGCAGATGGCTCGGCGGTCGTTACCGCGAGCGCACGCAGTCGGCCGGCCTTGATATGCGGCGTGAGGGGTGGCGGCGATCCGAACAGTAACGGCACTTCCCCGGACATGAGGGCGGTGATTGTGGCTCCGGTACCCTTATAGGGGACGTGCACGATGTTCACGCCCGCCATCGACTTGAACAGCTCCGTTGCAAGATGCGTCGTCGATCCGGGTCCGGTCGATGCATAGTTGAGCTCTCCGGGCTTCGCTTTGGCGAGTGCGATCAACTCCTTGATGGATTTGACCGGAACGGAAACGTGGACAACGACGATCAGCGCGTCCCGATCGGTCATCGTGATCGGTGCGAAGTCCTTGATGGGGTCGTACGGCATCTTCTGCAGCAGCGGTGTGAGCCACAGATTGCCTCCAGAGAGACATAGGGTGTAGCCATCAGGCGGTGATTTCGCGACGACTTCTCCCTGCATGTTCGGGCGGTTCTCGACGATGATCTGCTGCCCCAATACCGGCGAAAGTGACTGCGCCATCATGCGGGCCGTGATATCGCCGGCGCCGCCGACACCCGTGGTGACGATGCGGATCGTTTTGCTCGGGTATGCCTGGGCGTGGACCGCAGGCGATGCGATCGTCGCTGTTGCTATCAAGACGCCATGTAATAGTTTTTGCGGTGATGACATCGCGTGCTCCTGAGTTTTTTAAAAATGATGAAATCAGCGTCTACGCGGCCTGGCAAGCACGCCGCCCGTGCCCATCATGAACGCATTTAGCCAGAACGTCGCGAACAGTCCCGCCACCGACGCGAGGAAGCCGAATGCGACTGGGCCGATAAGTTTGGTCATGTGGTTGACGGTCATGCGCAGGCCCAGCGTCTCACCGGACCGGCCTTCGGGCGACCCGCTGAACATCAGCATCAGCACGATTGGTCCACCGCAGCCCATGCCCAGTCCGAATACGAACGAGATGACGGTCAACATCACTGCGTTTTCGAAGAGTGGTACCAGCATGAGGCTGACAGCTCCGATACAAAAGACTGCGACCAGCAGCTTTTCCTCCTTGAAGCGCCTAACCAAAAACGGCATGATCAAGCGCACGACAAACGTCGCGGCGGAATTAGTGGCGATGATAATGCCGGTCGCAGACGCGGACAATCCTATGGCGTGTGTGTATACCGGCATGTAGAACTGATACAGATCCTTGCCGACGTGCAGCAGACTGCTGGTTGCAAGCGCCCGGCGCAAATATGGATCGCCAAGAATGCCGCGTACTCCGCCGCCTGCGTGTGCTGCCTTATGATGCCCCCGGGGAAGCATATGTCCGCGCACGAGCAACATGGCGGTGGGCCCCAGAGTGAGCGCTGCAAGCAACGTACAGGCAACGCCGTGGCCAACGAGATCGATTGAAAAGCCTGCGATCAGTGGTCCGACGATGGTACCCACCGTGCGGGACAGCACGAAGTTGCTGAAATTAGTCGCACGGTTGCGCTCGCTGCTCATCTGGCCCACCAGACTCTGCAGGGCCACGGAGTAAATGCCTTCGGATGAGCCTATCAGCAGTGCAGCGATGAATATCGCCGGGATGCCGGGGAACAGGAACGGCATCAGCAAACCGCAGCCCCCGCCCAAAGCAGTAAACGTTAGTAGCCAGCGTGGGCCGAAGCGATCGGAGATCTTGCCGGCAGGAAACGACAGCAGCATCGGTCCCAGCGAGAACGACGCAAACAGCAGTCCGGCGGTGAAAGGCTGTGCACCGAGTTCGAGAGCGAAGAGCGTCAATACTATCCGCGATGACGGGAGCACCAGGCCATCGAGCGTTGCGAGTATAAGAACGTAATAAAGGGACATGCGTGAGACCGTTGTACGACGTGCCTATGCTCCGCTCGGGAACCCGACCACCCTTATTGCTCGATACGGCGCCCTCAATTGTGCGCCGTGATTGTTATTCCGCGCGGATCCCGGCGGCTTTGATAACCTTGCTCCACACGGCCATGTCGGCTTTCATCGTGGCGCCCAGGTCCTGCGCGGTGCCCCCGACGATTTCCGAGCCAGCGGCGAGAAACTTACCTTTGATGTCCGGATCGTTGACTGCCCGAACGACCTCCTGATTGATGCGCTTGACGATAGCGGCGGGCGTCCGGGCTGGCGCGAACATGCAGTCGATGTCCACGACTTCGTAGCCGGGGAGGGCGGCTGCGGAGATGGTAGGCAGTTCCGGAGCGAGCGCAGACGGTTGTTTGCTGGTGACAGCGAGCGCTTTGACTTTGCCCGACTTGATTTGCGTGAGCACCGAGCTCGCGGATGCGAACAGCAACTGGACTTCGCCACCCATGAGGCCGACAAGGGCTGGGCCGCCCCCTTTGTAGGCGACGCGCGTGACGTTGACGCCGGCCATGTACTTGAACAATTCCGCGGCCAGGTGATTGGTGCTGCCGGTCGGACCGGTGGCGACGTTGAGCGCGCCGGGCCTCGCTTTGGCCAGTGCGATGAGGTCCTTGGCTGAGCTGACCGTGACGGACGGATGCACGACCAGGACATTGGCAGAGATCGCTGTCAATACAACCGGCGCGAAATCCCGCACGACGTTGTAGGGCACGTCATCCTGCATCAAAGGGGCAAGCCACAACGAGCTGCTGCTGGCAAGCAGCGTGTAGCCATCGGGCAGCGCTTTCGCGACGATCTGACCGGTCACATTGTTAGGCCGGTTTTCGATGATGATAGGCTGCCCGATGCCTGTCATCCCGTGCGCTACAAGGCGCGCGACGAAATCATTGCCCCCGCCCACCGGGGAACTGATGATGCGTATCGGACGGTTGGGGTATCCCTGCGCGCACGCCAGGCCTGTGGCGATAACCAGCACTGCCGCGAGCAATGAATTGACGCACTTCGCCGTCATCATCTGCGCTCCAGTAATGGGGAATCCGGGGGGTGAGCCCGATGATAGCAGGAATTGTCTTCCTGCCGTGTGTGTCAATGTGCGTTGGGTCCGCCGGTCAAATCTACGCTTTCGAAATCGCTGCGTTGTAAATCGTGGACGTTTCTGCGCCAAAAGTAATGGTAGCGTCGAGATCCCGCAACAAGCCGTCTTTCAGGCCATAGATCCAGCCATGTACTGCGAGCTCCTGGCCACGTGCCCATGCGTCGCGAACGATCGTGGTAGCACAGACGTTGAATACCTGCTCGATCACGTTCAGTTCACAAAGTCGATCGCATGCCTCAGTCTCGTTGCGGGCGTGACTGAGTTTGGCTTCGTGTTTGTGATGCACGTCCTGAACATGGTGCAGCCAGTTGTCGACCAGGCCCAGCCTTTCACGCCGGAAAGCCGCCCGCACGCCGCCGCAGCCATAGTGGCCACAGACAATGATGTGGCGGACCTTGAGAATCTCGACTGCATATTGCATGACTGATAGGCAATTGAGATCGGTGTGCACAACCAGATTGGCCACGTTACGGTGCACGAACAATTCACCGGGGAGCAATCCGACGATTTCGTTCGCCGGCACCCGGCTGTCGGAGCATCCTATCCAGAGATACTCGGGAGATTGCTGCCGCGAAAGCGTCGGGAAGAAATCCGGATCGCGCTTGCTGATGCCTTCGGCCCAGGCCCGGTTATTGCGGAAGAGCTTGGCTAGCGTGCGCATGAACGTATTCTCTCGTACTGGCAGGTCGTGCTGCCAATCTCTAGTCGATACAGCCGGAAACTCAATGAGCGACCGAGCCTGTCATCGATGCCTTGACGAGCGCCGCCCACTTGGTGAGCTCGTGCTCGATATGAGTTGCGAATTCGGTGGAGGAGCTTCCAGCTAACTGCATGCCGCTCGCTTCGAGCTTTTCCCTTATTTCGGGAGCCTGAAGCGCTCTGGCGATCGCAGTGTTCAGCGTCGCGACAATGTGAGCGGACAAGCCGGCCGGTCCCACGATGCCGAGCCAGTTCGTCACTTCATAGCCGGGCAGACCTGCCTCAGCGAGGGTCGGCAGTTGTGCTGCGACCGGCGTGCGCTCGGGCCCGGTAACCGCCAGGCCGCGCACCGTGCCGTTGGCGAGTAGAGGAAGGAGCGACATGATGTTGTTGAATGAGAGCGAGATGCGACCCGCGACAAGGTCGGCGAAAAGCTCCTGCGTACGGTCGTAGCAGACATGCTTCATCTGCACGCCTGTCATCTGCTGATATAGCGCGGTGGCGAGGTGCGGCGATCCCCCGACAGCAGATGAGGCGAAGGTGAGCGTGTTAGGTTTCGCGATTGCGAGTCTGGTCAATTCGTCGACTGAATGGGCTGGCACCGAAGGGTGGACTGCCAACAGCAGCGGACAACGGGCCACCAGGGATAAGGGCGTGAAATCTTTGCGCACATCATAGGGAAGGTTGGGGTGCAGACTCGGGCCCACCGCGTGGATGTGCAGGCTGGTCATGAAAAGCGTGTAGCCGTCGGGCATGCTACGCGCCACGAACTGTGCGCCGACCGCTCCGTTGTCGCCTTCCTTGGGGACGACTTCTAGCGGCGCATCCAGCTGGTTGGCCAACGCAGGTGCGATCGTGCGGGTAAGAATGTCAGAGGCGCTGCCGGGCGAAGCGGCTATGACCAGGCGTATCGGCCGGTCAGGATATTGTTTTGATGTCATTAGCGTTGCTTTTCGAATGCGGCGAGCTCTTCGCGGGTGTTGATATTGCTGAATGCCTCAGCCTCGTCGTCGAACGCAACTTCGACCACACGCAAAGTCGAATACCACGCGTCGATCTTGCGTCCGCCGTTGGTGAGGAATTGGGTGAGATGGGGCAGCACCTCGCGTTGGCACAGACAGAAGACCGGGTGCGGCTGGTCGCCGGTTCTGGCGACGGCGAGCTGCGCCTGTTGCTCGTCGAGCGCGGCTTTGAGGCGTATCACGAGATCGGCGGGCAGAAAAGGCGAATCACAGGGCGCGGTCGCGACGAGCGGATATCTTGCGGTGCTCAGGCCGCATTGCAGTCCTGCAAGCGGGCCGGCGAACCCGTCAATCTCATCGGCAACGACGCGATGACCGAACTTCGCATAGGTATCGAGGTTCTGGTTGGCGTTGATCACGATCTCATTCACTTGTGGTGCAAAGCGGTCGAGCACCCATGCGACCATGGGCCTGCCGCGCAGCTCGCGCAGGCCCTTGTCGACGCCACCCATACGCCGGCCTTGACCGCCGGCGAGTATCAAGCCCGTAATGCCAGTCATTTGCGGAACCGGTGCGCGCCCGTGAACAGGAGGTAATGTTTGCCAGTGGCGCGGCCCAGCATGGTGATGCCGGTCTTCTGCGCGATCTCATAGCCCATCTGGGTGAGCCCTGAGCGCGATACCAGAATCGGAATTCCCATTTGCGCACACTTGATCACCATCTCGGAAGTGAGGCGTCCGGTCGTATAGAACACTTTGTCCGCGCCGTCGATGCGGTCGAGCCACATCTGGCCCGCTATCGCATCGACCGCATTGTGGCGGCCCACGTCTTCGACGAACATCAGAATTTCAGAACCCTTCGCAAGCGCGCAGCCATGCACAGCGCCCGCCTGCTTGTAAATGGTTTCGTAGCGCCGCACTTTGTCGATCAGCCCGTAGTACGTGTCTTCGCTGATTTGCGCGTCATCGGGCAATCTGATCGAGTCGATTTCACCCATCAGCTCGCCGAATACCGTGCCTTGCCCGCAACCGGTGGTGACTGTGCGCTTTTCCATACGGCCATCGAGATCGGCGAGGCCTGCGCGCGTCGTAATTGCCACAGAGCTGACCTCCCAATCGACCTGCACCGAGATGATCTCTTCGATGCTCTTGACCAGACGTTGATTGCGCAGATAGCCGAGCGCAAGTGCTTCGGGGGCAGCCCCGAGCGTCATCAGCGTCACAATCTCGCGCTTATCGACATAAAGCGTCAGCGGGTGCTCGCCCGCGATATCGGTCGGTGCTGACTCGCCGCGTTCGTTGCGGGCGTCGACGGTGAACGTCAGCGGACGCTTGGCTGCGGTGATCTCGGGGCGGTACACGCTCAGCCGCCAATATAGGACATCTCGACCTTTTCGAGCTTCGCGGTCTGTGCGGTGCGAATTTCGGAGTAGCGATCGCCGCGCTGGCGCCAGATGGTCTCGATGGCGGTGCTGATTTCCTCGTCCGGCGCACCGCCGCGCAGCAGGGCCTTTAACTCGTGCCCCGAGGTTGCAAACAGGCACGTATACAACTTCCCGTCGATCGAAAGCCGCGCACGTGTGCAGTGGCGGCAAAACGCCTGCGTGACGGAGGCGACGACGCCGATTTCGCCGCTGCCGTCGCGGTAGCGCCAGCGCTCGGCAACTTCGCCGCGGTAGTTCGGGTCAACCGATTCCAACGGCATCTCGGCGTCTATCATCCGGATGATCTGCCGCGCGCTGACGACGTCGTCCATGCGCCAGCCGTTGGTGTGGCCGACGTCCATGTACTCGATGAACCGCAGGATGTGACCCGTATTGCGGAAGTGGCGTGCCATCGGCAGGATGCTTATGTCGTTGACGCCCCGTTTTACCACCATATTGACTTTCACCGGCAGGCCCGCGGCAGCCGCGGCATCTATACCCGCCAGCACCCTACTCACTGGGAAATCGACGTCGTTCATGCCTTTGAACACGGCATCATCCAGCGCGTCAAGACTGACGGTAACGCGCCGCAGGCCCGCAGCTTTCAGTGCCTGCGCCTTCTTGGCAAGCAACGAGCCGTTGGTGGTCAAGGTCAGATCCAGATCGGGGATCTGCGCCAGCATTTCGATCAACTTTTCGATATTGCGCCGGACCAGCGGCTCACCGCCCGTAATGCGCACTTTTTCGACCCCATGCTGCGTAAAGATACGAGCGAGGCGAGTGATTTCTTCGAACGTCAACAGTTCCTTGTGCTCCAGAAACTGGTAGTCCTTACCGAACACTTCCTTCGGCATGCAGTAGACACAGCGGAAGTTGCACCGATCCGTGACGGAGATGCGCAGGTCGCGCAGAGGCCGACCCAACGGGTCGATTGTTTGCTGACGGGCACTCGCGATGGGAAAGACCGGATGATTCAAATCCTTGCTCCGAACACGACTTCAATTACATGGATTATTACAAAAGAAGTTGGTTCGCGGCAAGCGAAGTCTCGGTAAATCAAGCGCTTGGAACGCGCGTGGTCTTATTCTGGCCGCGCGCCGAGGGAGCGTACGATGGTTTCGAGTTGCTGGCTCATGGGCAGATTGATGCTGGCGCCTGACGGCAGTCGGCTCAGAAACCAGCGTTTGTACTGCCGTCCGATCTCGCCGTCCTCGGCGAGCGCGCGAAAAGCTTCGTCGATCAGGTTGGCGAGCTGCGGGTCGTTCTTGCGGTACATGATCCCGTACGCGTCGTATGAAAGGAACTCGCCCACCACGGAGTATTTGTCTTGCGCCTTGTTTTCCGCGATCAGGCCGTACAGCAGCACGTCGTCGGTGGCGAACGCATCGGCCTTCCCGGCCGCGACCTGGGCAAACGACTCCGCATGATCGCGCATTACCGCCAGCTTGAAAGTCAGCTTGAACTTTTGCGCGAGCACCCGCATCGCGTTCTCGTTGGTGGTGCCGCTCGTGACGGCCACCGTCTTGCCGGCAAGATCGCGGAATGACTTGATAGAGGAGCCTTTCGCCACGAGCAACTTGGTTCCCGAGACAAAGATCGTCGGCGAGAAGCTGACCAGCTTTTGCCGTTCGAGATTGTTGGTCGTCGAGCCGCACTCAAGATCCGCCCGGCCTGATGCAATGGCGTCGACGCGGGTGTCGGGCGTGACCGCAGACCACTTGATCGCAAGCTCGCGGCCGACCGCTTCGCCGATCGCTTCGACCAACTTGCGGCACAATTCAATCGAGTAGCCAACCGGCTCACCCCGTGCCGACAGGTAGGAGAAGGGAATGGACGATTGCCGGTAGGCGATCGTTACGATTCCGCTCGTGCGGGCTTTCAGGAGTGTTCCAGCCAACTGCGTCGGAACAGGCTGCTCTGCCTGCGCGCGGCACATATTGCTTGTACACGTAAAGCACGCGGTGAGCAGCAGCCATGCACCGACCCGTCCTGTGTTCAGGAACTGCATGGGGAAGAACCTTACGCGTGCGCTTCCGGTATAGGCGTACCGACCGCGAACACGTGCGAGTCCGCCTCGGACTGCGAGAGCAATTCTCCCTCCCACTTCGCTACCGCAGCGCTTGCGATTGAATTGCCGATCGCGTTGGTGGCGGAGCGCCCCATATCGAGGAACGTGTCGACGCCGAGTATCAGCAACAGGCCCGCTTCCGGAATATTGAACTGATTCAACGTGGCGGCAATGACCACCAGCGAAGCGCGCGGAACGCCCGCCATACCCTTCGACGTCAGCATCAAGACCAGCAGTATCGTGATTTGTGTGCCGAGCGAAAGCTCTATGCCGTACGCCTGCGCAATGAACAGCGTTGCGAACGTGCAGTACATCATGGAGCCATCCAGATTGAACGAGTAGCCGAGCGGCATTACGAAGCTGGAGATTTTGCGTCTGACTCCGAATTGGTCCAGAGCGTCGAGGATCTTGGGGTAGGCCGCTTCGGAGGAGGCGGTCGCGAACGAAAGCAGGAAAGCCTCCTTGATGAGTGCGAGCAATCTGAAAACGCGCAGTCCCAGAACGACGAGGCCGGCAAAAATCAGCACGCCCCACAGGATGAACAGCCCGACGTAGAACTCACCCATGAAAACCGCGAACTTGAGCAGTATCTCGAGGCCGTTGACCGCAACCGTGGCCGCCATTGCGGCCAACACCGCGAGCGGCGCGAGCTTCATCACGTAGCCGGTGATTTTCAGCATGGCATGCGATAGCTCATCGATCGCATTTACCAAGGTCTTGGCCTTTTCGCCCAGTGACGCCAATGCGACACCGAAGAACATCGAAAAGACGACGATTTGCAGAATCTCATTGTTGGCCATCGCTTCGGCAAATGACTTGGGCACCAGATGGCTGATGAAATCCTTGACGGTAAACTTCGCTGTCGCCAGGTTTGCCGATGAGCCGATGTCCGGTAACGGCAAGCCGAGGTTGTGACCTGGCTGCAATGCGTTCGCCAGTACCAGGCCCAGCGTCAGAGACACCAATGATGCAGTAATGAACCATCCCAGCGCCTTGATGAACACGCGTCCGACCGCGGCGGCATCCCCCATGTGTGCGATGCCGACCACCAGCGTGGAGAACACCAGCGGCCCGATCAGCATCTTAATCAGGCGCAGGAAAATGTCCGACATGATCGAGATGTAACCGGCGATGTCGCCAGCAATTTTCTTGTCGGGAAATTCCTCGTAGATCATGTACCCGATGATGATGCCGAGCACCATGGCGATGAGAATGTTGACCGCCGGCGGAAACCGTTTTTTCATTATTACCTCCCGACCCTAACCAGACTGCGGCGGGCCTGCGACCTGGGGCCGACGCGGTGCGTGACTTGGGGAACAGCAGACTACAACCGGGGGTAGATTACGCGGACTGTATGCGGCGCCTATTGACCTAAAGTCCAATGGCGGTCGGGAGACGCCGCGGGCGATCGGCGCTCAGCGGTCAACTAAGCGATTCATTCAGCGTAGAAACTTTGCCGTGCTTGGAGGGGTGCACTCTTGCTACAGCCCAATTCCCACCAAGGACTGAGAGGACTGTCACCGCCCGTCAGCCTTGCTTTGCCTCCAATTCAGCCAGGCGCTTGCGAAGCTCGCGTTCCTCGTTCCAGCGCGCCGTTTCGTCGCGGATGATTGCCGCGATAATGCGCTCCTGCGTTTCTGGTGATTGCATCAATGTGACGGTGAACGCGATAGAAAGCTTGCTGCCATCCTTGTGGACCGCTGGAACACGCAGGACCTCGCTCCCGTAGCGTGTTTCGCCGGTTTGCATGGTCTTGCGGTAGCCGTCCCAGTGCGCCTGACGCAGCTGTTGAGGAATGATCAGGTCCAGCGATTGGCCGAGGGCCTGGCTCTCCGTGTAGCCGAAGATGCGTGTCGCCGCGGGGTTCCAGAAGATTATCGTTCCTGCGGGATCGGCGGCTATGATCGCGTCTCCCGCAGTCTGGACCAAAATGCTGGCGTCGAAGTCCTGGGTCATTGCGTGAGACTACTATTAGGTCGTTTACTATCTGACCACGTGAATACCTGAGCCGTGGGCGGGCCCAGCGGTTTTTGCGACGGATCGACGCCACTGAGGGCGAGAACCTGCGATTTGAACCAGCTATGAAAGGCCTCGGGCGCTTTCGCATAACGCGCGGCGGCGCCCGTGGCATCGTCAATGACGGTGACAACGATCACCCACGGGCCTGCTTCCGTTTCCTGCAGATGCCAGGACTCGTGTGATATACCGTACTGCCGATAGAATTCGTCGGCGTCCGCTCCCTTGTTGCCGGAGAGCTCGGATGTAAACGCGTGCAGTTCCTCGACCGGTCGGGTAAGCGGGAACGCGCGAACTACGAGTCCCATAGAGTGCCTCCTAAGTTAATGGTGTGAATCTGAGTCGTTGCCTGCCGTAGAAACCAGTTGTCAGCGATTGCTGCGGATCTTGCGGCGCAGTCTGCGATGCCGCCGTACCAGCACAATGACTTCGAGCGCGATGCAGGCAGTGGTGACCGCATAAGATCCCCATACGAACCCGGCATAGCCGCCCATTGCGAGGAATGCCGATACGTTGCCCCAATTCACGCGCGCTCCTTGAGGTGTCTGATCCAGTCGGCGTTGGATTCGCGCTCGAGGATGATACAACGCACGCGCATGAGGACAGCCGCGATGCTGTACATCCAAAGCGCGAGCGCCATCACCAGCATGCCGGTGAGCATAGGGGTTGCCATCGTGGGGCTGCTCCTTAAGCTGACAGATGCGCCCTGGTGCAGGGTGTTCCACCATTGCACCGAGAAATAGATGATGGGCACGTTGACGACGCCGACCAGGGCAATCACGGCGCCCGCTTTGTCGGCGCGCCGCGGATCGTCGATCGACGCCTGCAACGCCATGAAGCCGAGGTAAAGAAACAGCAGGATCAGCTCGGATGTGAGGCGCGCATCCCATACCCAGTACGTGCCCCAGGTCGGCTTGCCCCAGAGCGACCCCGTCCATAGGGCGATAAAGGTCATCAGCGCGCCAGTTGGGGCGAGGGCGGAGGCCATCATCGAAGAGAGGCGCGTGTTGAACGCGAGCCCAACGCCCGCCCAGAAAGCCATGACGACATATATGAACATCGACATCCACGCCGCGGGCACGTGAATGAAGATGACGCGGTACGCGTCGCCTTGCTGAGCATCGGTCGGAGCGATGAAAAGTCCGATGTACAGTCCGGCAACGGTGAGAACCGTCGCCGCGATAGCGAACCATGGAAGCATGGCGCCCGCGAGCGGATAGAAGGTCTGCGGAGATGAATATTTGAACCAGTTCATACGCATATCATCATTCGACCGCGATGCGCAGCGCGACCGCAGTCGCCCACGGTGCCAATACCAGGGCGCCCAGCAGCAGTGCCCCGAGCAGCGACAGATGCGCCGCTGCACCGAGCCCAGACATGGTCGCCTCAACCGCTCCCGTGCCGAATATCAGCACCGGGACGTATAGAGGCAGGACCAGGAGCGCGAGCAGCGCGCCGCCGCCGCGCAGTCCCAGGGTCAATGCAGCGCCGATTGCGCCGATGAGGCTCAGCGTCGGCGTGCCGAGCAGCAGCGATGCGATCAGTATGATCTGCGCGTCTGCCGGAAGATCGTACTGCAAACCCAGCAATGGCGCGATCATCACAAGCGGCAGGCCGGTCACCAGCCAGTGCGCCTTGATCTTACCAAGGACCAGGATGCTCAGCGGCTGTGGCACCAGCACAAGCTGCTCCAGCGTGCCGTCGCCATAATCGTTGGCGAACAGGCGGTTGAGTCCCAGCATGCACGCGAGCAGCGCCGCGACCCACACGACTCCCGGACCTATGGCATGCAGCAGAGCAGGCTCCGGGCTCACGCCGAGCGGGAACAGGCTCGCGACGATGATGAAGAAGATCAGCGTCGTCATGATGTCAGCGCGCCGGCGGTGCGCCGCCAGCAGATCGCGGAAAATGATGCCGCGCAACGCACCCATCATGCCCGCGTCGCTCACGGCTGCTTCAACTCCATGCGCTGGACATTCTGCGCGCGCAGCGGCAGGTCCTGATGCGTGCTCAGCACCACCATGCCACCGCGCTCAACGTGAGATTCGAGGAGCGCGCGGGTCGTTTGAACCGCTCCTGTATCGAGCGCATTTAGCGGCTCGTCGAGTATCCACAACGGGCGCACCGCACTCAGGTGCAGACGGGCGAGCGCCACGCGCCTGCGCTGGCCCTGTGAAAGTGACTTGCATGGCAGATCATTAAAGCCCTCCAGGCCGTAAGCATGCAACGCGCCGGTTATGCTCTCAATATCGTATGGAAGCCCAGCGACGCGAGCGGCGTAGCGTAGATTCTCCGAAGCGGAAAGCTCGTCCTTGACCCCATTGAGGTGGCCTATATAAGCGAGCCGGGCATTGTATTCGTCGCGGTCTGCATAAATATTGCTGCCATTCCATGTAATGCTGCCCGACGCAGGGGGCAGCAATCCGCACAGCATGCGCAGCAGGCTCGTCTTGCCGCTGCCGTTGGGGCCGCGAACTTCGAGCAGCGAATGGGGTTTTAGGGTGAAGCTGAGGTCGGTAAAGAGACTGCGCTCACCGCGCACGCATTCGAGCGCGGTCGCGCTGAGCACTAGGCAACACCTTCCATCACCTGCACATCGACCAGCGTTCCCGGCGTGACATTGCCTTGCTCGGTTGGCAGGATGATGAAGCAGTTCGCCTCCGACATGGACCGCAGGATGCCGGAACCCTGTTCGCCAGTTACACGCACCGACCAATTCCCTGTGCCGTCCTGCGTAAGGATGCCACGCTGAAACTCAGTGCGTCCGGGCGCCTTCTTGAGACTGGAAGTGCAGGGCATTTTGAATGAGGGCAGAGGCGGCACGGGATCCTGTCCGGCGAGCTTGAGCATCGCATCGCGCACGAACTGGTAGAACGTCACCATCACGGATACCGGATTTCCTGGCAGACCGAAGAAGTGGGCTTTGCCGACGCGTCCGTAGGCGAGGGGCCGTCCGGGCTTCATCGCGATCTTCCAGAACACCACTTCGCCGAGTTTTTCGAGCAAATCCTTGACGAAGTCCGCTTCACCGACGGAAACACCGCCACTGGTGATCACGACATCGGCGGTTTCGGAAGCCGTGCGGAAAGCCTGTTCGAGCAGCTTGGGATCGTCGCGCACCACGCCCATGTCTATCACTTCGCAGCCGAGGCGCTCGAGCATGCCGTGGATCGTGTAGCGGTTGCTGTCATAGATCTGGCCCTCGGCTAGCGTCGAGCCGATCGAGCGCAGCTCGTCGCCTGTGGAGAAGAATGCGACTCGAAGCTTGCGATAGACCGAAATTTCGCCGATGCCGAGTGACGCAACGAGTCCGATCTCGGCGGGGCGGATTGGCTGACCGCGTTTTAGGGCTACTTGCCCAGTCTTGAGATCTTCTCCGGCCAACCGCAGATTCTGGCCCTTTTTGTGGCCGCTCCCGATTGTTACCTGGTCGCCACTCGCTTTGACGTGCTCCTGCATCACGATCGTGTCGGCGCCGGCTGGCACCACGCCGCCTGTCATGATCCGCACGGCATTGCCCGCGGAAACGGATCCGGCATAGGGCGCACCCGCAAAAGAACTGCCGACGATCTTCAGTGTGACTTTGCCATCCGCTTTAAGATCGGCATGGCGCACCGCATAGCCGTCCATTGCCGAGTTGTCATGCGATGGAACATTCAGCGGTGAAATCACATCCTCCGCGAGCACACGTCCCAGCGCTGCACGTATGTGCAGGCGTTCGATGGCGCTGACCGGAGTGAGAAAACGAGCGATGAACTCACGTGCCTTGGGCACTGCCATCGAATTCGGATCGTAGTCGTCAGCGCAACTCGCGTCGCGGATGGATAAGGCGTCATTCATAGAGTGTCCCGTTCACGTACAGCTATGCCGCGAATTCTACCGTAACCGATGCTAGGGCTTGTCGAAGGCCTGCGCCGCAGTCATCGGCTCGTGATGGGAAGGCGCTGCATAGCCGGGAAGTCCCGACAGAATCCGTGCAAAAGCGCGGCCGTCGAGCAGCCTGCAGAAAGCGGTCATCGCAGGCGTGCTGAGCGTGGATGTGCGTGCGGCCAGCAAATAGCGCTCGTCGGCGATCGGTATGAAGTTCAGCTTCTGGGCGCGGGCAGCGGCTTCGATGCCAAAGCCCACGTCTGCTTTGCCGCTGGCGACGGTTGCTGCAACCGCCGCGTGGGTGAACTCCTCATCCCGATAGCCGCCGATGTCACCCGCTGATATGCCTTCGATTGCCAGCAGTCGATCCAGCAATATGCGCGTGCCCGATCCGCGCTGGCGGTTGATGAAGCGAATGCCATCGCGGGTGAGGTCGCCAAGGTTGGATATGCGGTTGGCTTTGCCGCGGGGGGTCATGAGCCCCTGTGAGCGCGTTGCCAGGTCGATGAAGCGCAGCGAGCGGCCGCGCAACGGCCGCGCCAGCGGTCCCAGACCCGCTGCGGCCGGCGGAGTAATGGCGACATGGAAACCCGCCACGTCGCAATTCCCGCGCGCCAGTTCCTGCAACGCCGTGAGGCTGCCTTGAAAGTGCAGCTCGACAGAAATGTCCTGACCGACGGCAAGATCACGCAGCGCTGCAAGGGCAAAGTCGTGGCTGGCGTTGATGCGCAGCAAGCGTGGTTTCGCGGCATCGGCACCCGGGCGGCCCTTGGATGCAGCCGTGGCCAGGGCAGGCCATTCGCGTGCGAGCGTGATATCCAGGGCTCGCTGCAGCTCGAGCAGCGCAAATCCCGCCTTTGTAAGTTTTGCTCCGCGGCCCCGCTCCAGCGCGACCGCTGGCGCGCCCAGCGCATCCGCGATGCGCCCGAGCTCACCCCACGCGTGACGATAGGAAAGGCCAGCCTTGCGGGCTGCGGCTACGAGCGACCCGTGTTCGCCCAACGCCCGCAGCAATGCGACTAGCCGTGCGTCGAGCGCACGTGAGCCTATGCCCAGCATCACATTGAGCGCAGGTGCTTTATGCATGAACGAGCATAGTCAGCATAGAGAATATGCGACATATAATTGCATGAAGATTACTTAATATGCAAATCTGTGCATAAATATGAGTGACATCAGCTCTGCGCTCATCAGCGCATTACAATTGATCTCGACAGGTGACCGCGAGCTGGTGCGGATCGCCGAGCTCAGTCTGCGGGTCAGTCTGAGCGCCGTGACGTTGGCCTCGTTGCTGGCGCTGCCCATCGGAGCTTGGCTCGCGATCGCGCGGTTTCCGGGGCGGCGCGCTCTGGTGGTGATCGCGAACGCCTTCATGGGATTACCGCCGGTGGTCGTGGGGCTGCTCGTATATCTGCTGCTTTCGCGCGCCGGCCCGCTGGGGCCGCACGGCCTTCTGTTCACGTCCACCGCCATGGTTATCGCGCAGGCTATTCTGATATTTCCGATCGTAACCGCGTTGACGAGACAAGCGGTCGAGGATGCGTGGGCCGAGTATGAGGAGCAACTGCGTTCTTTGGGGGTTGGAGCCGGGCATGCCGCGCTCACGGTGCTGTGGGACATACGCTTTTCACTGCTGACTGTGTTGCTGGCGGGCTTTGGCCGCGCCGCGGCCGAGGTCGGCGCCGTCATGATCGTGGGCGGCAATATCGACGGTGTAACGCGGGTGATGACGACGGCCATCGCGCTGGAAACGAGCAAAGGCAATCTACCCCTGGCCTTGGGGCTGGGGATGATCCTGATAGCGCTGGTCGTCGCAGTCAATGCGGTTGCCTATGGACTGAAGGAAGCCGTATTGAGGCGTCATGCCTGATTCGTACGCGTCCCTGCTGCCGTTGCGGCTCAACGCCGTGAGCTATGCCGCCGGCGGCAAGCTCCTGCTCGATCGCGTGGAGGCAACTCTTAACGCGGGCGTGCGCACCATCATCCTTGGCGCCAACGGGGCAGGCAAGAGCCTGCTCATGCGCATTTGCCATGGGTTGGTGCAGCCCACCGGTGGAAGCGTCGACTGGCTGTCCGCATTCCCCGTCGCAGGTAAAAAGCGGCACGCCATGGTCTTTCAGCGGCCTGTGATGCTGCGGCGCTCTGCCGTTGCAAATATCCGCTATGCGCTCGCCATGGTGGGAGTGTCGGGGCGGCGAAGGGAAGCGCTCGCGAAAGAAGCCTTGGCACGGGTGGGCTTGAGCGCGATCGAGGACCGGCCCGCGCGTGTGCTATCCGGGGGTGAGCAACAGCGCGTCGCCCTGGCGCGCGCCTGGGCGCTGGAGCCGGAAGTGCTGTTCCTGGATGAGCCCACGGCCAGCTTGGATCCAGGTGCGACCAGGGAGGTCGAGGCGATCATCAACGCGATGCATCTGGCAGGCACGAAGATCGTCATGACTACGCACAACTTGGGGCAGGCACGCCGGCTGGGCGACGAAATACTGTTTCTGCATCAAGGACGGCTGGTCGAGCAGGCGCCCGCTGACCGCTTCTTTTCTTTTCCGGCGACGGTTGAGGCCGGCGCGTTCATCAAGGGAGAATTGCCATGGAATTGAAGGGCCGTCATTGGCTCGTGGTTGCAACACTCATGATTGCGAGTGCTCTCGCACCCGCTCACGCGCAGGAGAAATTCATTACCGTCGCTTCGACGACTTCCACCGAACAGTCGGGGCTGTTCAAATACCTTTTGCCCATTTACGAAAAGAAAACCGGCGTGCAGGTGCGGGTCGTGGCGCTCGGCACCGGCCAGGCGCTGGATCTGGCGCGCCGTGGCGATGCGGACGTGGTCTTCGTGCATGACCCCGAGGCCGAGGCGAAATTCATGTCTGAAGGGTGGGGGGTGCGGCGCTTCGAGGTCATGTACAACGACTTCATTATCGTGGGGCCGAAATCCGATTCCGCTAAGGCGGCGGGCAAGGACGTGCTGATCGCATTGAAGCGCATCAAGGACGTGCAGGCGCCGTTTGCCTCGCGTGCCGACAACAGCGGCACGCACGCCGCGGAGCTGCGCTACTGGAAAATGGCCGGCATCGATATCGCTAAAGAAAAGGGTCCTTGGTATCGCGAAACCGGGTCAGGAATGGGGCCCACTCTGAATACCGCCGCGGGGATGAATGCCTATGCGCTGACGGACCGCGGCACCTGGCTCGCGTTCAAGAACCGCGGGGATCTCGTAGTCCTCGTGGAGGGCGACGTGAAGCTCTTCAATCAGTATGGTGTCGCATTGGTCAATCCGACCAAACATCCGCATGTGAAGAAAAACCTGGGGCAGGCTTTCGTAGACTGGGTGATTTCACCGGAAGGACAAAGCACGATCGCGGGTTACAGGATAGAAGGCCAGCAGGTGTTCTTTCCGAATGCCAAGCGTTGAACAGCGACATCAGCAATGGACACTGTTGTTGAAAGCGTCCTTATAGCGAGCTTTGCGATCGTCACGCTGGCTGCCAACGCCCAAGCCTACCCGTCAAAACCGGTCCGCATCATGGTGCCGGCTACGCCGGGCGCTGGAACTGATATCGTGACTCGACTGGTTGCTCCCAAGCTCTCCGAACTGCTTGGCACGCAGCTCATTCCCGACAATCGCGCTGGTGCCGGAGGTGTTGTGGGAGCCGAGATCGCGGCCAAAGCCGCACCTGACGGCTATACGTTGTTGATGGCAACAGGTGGCATTCTGACGGTGTTACCGGTCATGGAGCGGGCCTTGCCCTATTCAGCGCGTGACTTCACGCCTATCACCCGGGTGGCAGCTACGGCCAATGTTCTCGTGGTGCCTTTGTCGCTGCCGGCGAAGTCCGTTGCCGAGCTCATCGCGTTGGCCAAGTCTAAACCTGGCGCCCTCAATTACGCCTCTACCGGTCCTGGCACGGGATCACACCTCGGCGGGGAGTTGTTCAAATTTCAGGCCAAGGTCAACATGGTGCAGATTCCGTATCAGGGCAGCCCTCAGGCGCTCGCGGATCTGATTGCTGGCCGCGTGGATCTCTTCTTCAACAATGCTCTCTCAGCCATGCCGCAGGTCAGGGCGGGAAAGATCCGAGCGTTGGCGGTCACGAGCCCTGCTCGGTTGCCGATGGCACCCGACATACCAACCGTTGCCGAGTCAGGTCTGCCCGAGTTTGAAATCGAGACCTGGTACGGCCTGCTTGCGCCGGCGCGTACACCGCCGCCCATAGTGATGCGATTGCGAGATACAGCGGTGAAAGTGCTTGACTTGCCTGAGGTTAAGGAGCGACTTGTCACCGAAGGCGCGCGCACCATAGGCGACACGCCACAGCAGTTCACTGCCTACATTGCCGCGGAGTCCGCAAAGTGGAAAAAGGTTCTCGCCCCATCGGGCATACGGGCCCAGTAGCTCCTATTTGCATTCACTGCCGTTCCTGTTTAGTGTTCCGGGTTCAATGAAGATATTCGGCTTTGCGGGCTATTCAGGATCGGGCAAGACCACGCTGATCGAGAAGCTCATTCCATTGTTCGTCCAGCAGGGCCTGCGCGTATCGCTCATCAAGCACGCGCATCACAAATTCGATGTCGACCAACCGGGCAAGGATTCGTATCGCCATCGCCATGCCGGATGCACGGAGGTGCTGGTCGCATCGTCCGCCCGCTGGGCGCTGATGCACGAGCTGCGCGGTGCTCCGGAGCCCGGCCTAGCCGAGCTGCGCAAGCATATTGCGCCGTGCGATCTGCTGCTCATCGAGGGTTTTAAATTTGAACCCATCCCCAAGCTCGAAGTCTACCGGGCATGTGTCGGCGAATCTCACCTGTTTCCAGACGACCGTAATATCGTAGCCATCGCAACCGATCAACGAGTGGATGCCCCGTTGCCGCAGTTCGATCTCAACGACGTCGGAGCTATAGGAGCGTTCATCGTCGAGCATGCCGCCTCCGCCTGAAGAGTAAAATTCTCCCTGCATGGTCACTATTCTCTATTTCGCGCGGCTGCGTGAAGCGCTCGGAAAGGCTTCTGAGCAGCTCGAGCTGCCAACCGACGTCACCGACGTTGAGACGCTGCGTTCGGTGCTGCGCCAGCGCGGTGGTGCTTGGGCCGAGGAGATGGCGTCCGGCCGCCAGGTACGGGCGGCGGTCAATCAGGATATCGCGCAACCCGATACGGGCATCAGAGATGGCGACGAAATTGCATTTTTTCCACCCGTAACCGGAGGTTAGTGTGGACGATACCGAGGGCTAGCGTGGCAGTGCGCATCCAAAGCGAAGACTTCGACGCAGGGCGCGAGATCGCCGTGCTGCGCAAAGGCAACCCGAAGATAGGCGCAATCGCTAGCTTTATTGGCCTGGTGCGTGATGTCAACGAGGGCGACCCAGTCGCGGCGATGACGCTCGAGCACTATCCGGGGATGACGGAAAAGTCGATCGGTGAGATCGTCGAGCAGGCTAAATCGCGCTGGAATATCTTCGAGGCGCTTGTCATTCATCGCGTGGGCGAGCTCAGGCCATTGGATCAGATCGTTCTGGTCGTCGTCACCGGCAGTCACCGTGGCGATACCTTTGCTGCGTGTGAGTTCATCATGGATTATCTCAAGACTCGTGCGCCGTTCTGGAAGAAGGAACAGACGCTTGAGGGTACACGCTGGGTCGAGTCGCGCGAAAGTGACGATATTGCCGCCGAGCGCTGGCGCCTGAAGGGCTAGCAAGCTTTACGTCATGCCCAGAGCCGTTTCCCGGACACGCGTCAGAGTACTGTTCGGTTCGGCGTTCGCAATCGGCCCGGGCAAGGCGGACCTGCTCCAGGGCGTCGCCGATACAGGCTCCATCTCGGCTGCGGCACGTAACATGGGTATGTCATATCGCCGCGCGTGGCTGCTGATAGATACGATGAACCGCTGCTTCCGGGAGCCGGTCGTCGATACCGCCACCGGCGGCGCAGGCGGCGGGGGTGCCCAGATCACGCCGTTTGGTATCAAGGTACTGGCGGTCTATCGCAAAATGGAGGCGGGCGCGGCAACCGCTGTCTCTAAGCACATGGCCGCATTTTCGGGCCTCCTGCGCAAAAAGCCGCCGACGGGACCGACTTACTAGATCACACCATCGCGGCGCCCGCGGCTATTGACAAAAATGTCTCAGGCTTTGACTTAACTCGGCGTCCGTTATATTTTATGGTATATAACGAACGTTTTGAAAGAATGCCCATGAAAGTTGTTTTGAGACCGCTGTTACTGTTGTGCCTACTTACGGTCGTTGCGCTGCCGGCGAAGGCACAGGACCTTACCGTATTTGCCGCGGCGAGCCTGAAGGAAGCTTTAGATGACGCCGCCGGAGCGCAGTTCCAGAAAGCCACCAACCGCAAGGTCGTTATTTCATATGCCGCGAGCGGAGCGTTGGCCAAGCAGATCGAAAGCGGTGCGCCAGCCGACGTATTTATCTCAGCGGATCTCGACTGGATGGACTACGTCGAGCAGCGCAAGCTCATCAACAACTCAACGCGCGCCAACCTGCTGCGCAATCGGCTGGTCCTCATCGCGCCGGCGGACAGCAAAGCGCAGGTGACGATACAAGCAGGATTCCCCCTCGCCAAGCTGCTCGGCGACGGCAGGCTGTCCATGGCCGATCCTGACAGCGTGCCTGCCGGTAAGTATGGCAAAGCTGCGCTGGAAAAGCTCGGCGTGTGGACAACGGTCGAGAAAAGCGTGGTGCGTGGCGACAACGTGCGGACGGCGCTCAATTTCGTCGCCCGGGGCGAGGCGCCTTTCGGAATTGTTTACGAGACGGACGCGAAGTCCGAGCCGAAGGTGAAAGTGGTTGGGCTCTTTCCCCAGAACAGCTATCCGCCCATCGTGTATCCGGTGGCGATCACCGCTTCGAGCAAGAACCCCGCCGCCCAGGGTTTCGTCACGTATTTGAAGTCCAGGGAAGCTCGTGCCATATTCGAGAAATATGGCTTTACCATGGACTAGGAATCCTCGATGGCCGGACTGAGCCCCGCTGAGTGGGAAGCGATCGGGCTCAGTCTCAAGGTCGCATTCTGGAGCGTGCTGTGCAGCCTGCCGCCCGCGATCGCGGTGGCGATGCTCCTTGCCCGCTGCAACTTTGCCGGTAAGAGTCTATTCGATGCGGTTGTGCATCTGCCGCTCGTGCTGCCGCCCGTAGTGATCGGTTATTTTTTGTTGCTGTTGCTGGGGCGCCGCGGGCCATTGGGCGCATTGCTCGACGAATACTTTGGCATCGTCGTCGCCTTCCGCTGGACGGGCGCTGCCATTGCGGCGGCCATCATGGGCTTTCCGCTGATGGTGCGCGCGATCCGGCTTTCCGTGGAAGCGATCGATACGGGGCTTGAAGCGGCGGCCCGCACGCTGGGCGCAACGCGGTGGCGCGTGTTTTTCAGCATCACGCTCCCGATAGCGTTGCCGGGTGTCCTGACGGGCGCGCTGTTGTCTTTCGCCCGTAGTCTGGGCGAATTTGGCGCCACGATCACGTTCGTTTCCAACATCCCGGGCGAAACACGGACCCTGCCACTTGCGATCTACACTCAAACTCAGGTGCCGGGTGGCGATGCAGCCGCAATGCGCTTGAGCGTGATTGCGATCATCCTGTCGCTGATCGCCTTGATTCTGTCGGAGTGGCTGGTGCGTCGGGCGCACGAGCGTGCGAGGGGAAAAGATGCTTAGAATCAGCGTCCAGAAGAAGCTCGCCGGTTTTGAACTGGCCGCGGATTTCGAGAGCGATTCGGGCGTAACCGCACTGTTCGGCCGTTCCGGAGCGGGCAAGACGACGGTTGTCAACGCCATCGCGGGGCTGGTGCGGCCCGACCGCGGCTGCATAGAGGTCAACGGCGATTGCTTGTTCGACAGCTCGCGCGGCATCGACGTACCGGTCGAGCGCCGCCGGGTGGGTTACGTGTTCCAGGAAGGGCGCCTGTTTCCCCACCTGACGGTGCGCGGCAATCTGGAGTACGGCCACCGGCTCGCTGGCGGGGGCCACTACACCACGTGGACTCAGGTGGTCGATTTGCTCGGCTTGGAACATCTGCTCGAGCGCCGTTCAGCTAACCTGTCGGGCGGCGAGAAGCAGCGCGTGGCGATAGGACGTGCGCTGCTCGCCAGTCCCCGAGTGCTCCTGATGGACGAGCCGCTGGCATCGCTCGACCAGTTGCGTAAGGGCGAAATCCTGCAGTACATCGAGCGCCTGCACGAGGAAATCAACATCCCCATTATTTATGTGACGCACGCGGTGGAGGAGATCGTGCGTCTCGCCGACATCGTCGTGCTGATGGCGGCGGGCAAGGTGACCGCGACCGGCCGCCCTAGCGAAATCATGGGCAAGACCGAGCTCCGGTCGCAGGGTGCCACTTTCGAAGGGGGCACCCTGATAGACGCGAAAGTCACGGCACACGATCTGCAGTACGATCTCAGCACTCTCGATTTTGCGGGCGGCAGCCTGACTGTTCCCGGAGTCGATGCGCTCGTTGGCGAACCCGTCCGCGTTCGCATACGGGCGCGAGACGTCTCGGTCGCGCTCAAGAAACCTGCTGACATCAGCGTGATCAACATCCTTGAAGGCATTATCGTCGCCATCAATAGGGCGCAGGGGGGGGCGAGCGCTGATGTGCGAGTCGATGTCGGTGGGACGATACTGATGGCGCGCATCACACGCCATTCTGCTGAGCGTCTCGGGTTGAAACGGGGACTACACGTGCATACGCTGATCAAGGCAGTATCGCTCGACCGTCACGGCTAGCTCATCGCCTGAGCGCAGCAGTTCGCGTTACAATTCGTCGCCTGTTATTCCCTGGAGTCGTCGTCATGGCTTTGAACAAGCGCAGTCAGATCATCACCGCGGGTGTCGCCCGCTCGCCGAATCGCGCCATGTTGCGTGCCGTGGGTTTCAACGACGCGGATTTTGAGAAACCGATCGTGGGCGTGGCCAACGGCCACTCGACCATGAATCCGTGCAATGCGGGGATACAGCCTCTCATCGACCGTGCGATAGCCGCGCTCAAGGGCGCCGGCGCCATGCCACAGATGTTCGGTTTTCCGACCGTCACCGATGGCATCGGCATGGGCACCGAAGGCATGAAGTATTCGCTTGTATCGCGGGAGGTCATTGCCGATGCGATCGAAGTTGCAGTCAACGGCCAATGCATGGATGGCGTGGTGACGGTGGGCGGCTGCGACAAGAATATGCCCGGCTGCATGATCGCGATGGCGCGCATCAATGTGCCGGGCATCTTCGTCTACGCCGGGACCATCAAGCCTGGCATATGGAAGGGGCAGAAGCTCACGATCGTGAGCTCGTTCGAGGCAGTGGGAGCATTTACCGCGGGCAAGATGGATAAAGAAGATTTCGAAGGCATCGAGAAGAACGCATGTCCTACGGTGGGAGCCTGCGGTGGCCAGTACACCGCCAACACCATGTCCTCGTCTTTTGAAGCGCTCGGCATGAGCCTGCTCGGCTCATCGCAGATCGCGTCACCCGATCCGGAAAAAGCCGACTCCGCCGCGGAATCGGCGAAGGTGCTGGTCGAGGCCATCAAGAAGGATCTCAAGCCGCGCGACATCATCACCCGCAAGTCGATCGAAAACGCTATCGCGCTGGTGATGGCGACCGGCGGCTCGACGAACGCGGTGCTGCATTACCTGGCGATTGCCCATGCTGCCGGCGTGAAATGGACGATAGACGACTTCGAGCGTGTGCGCAGAAAGGTGCCGGTGCTGTGCGACCTCAAGCCGTCAGGGCGTTTCGTGGCGACGGATTTCCATGCGGCGGGCGGCGTGCCGCAGGTGCTCAAGCTGCTGCTCAATCACGGCGTGCTGCATGGCGACTGCATGACGATCACCGGCCGCACAATAGCGCAGGAAATCGCGAACGTGGCGGACGAGCCACGCAGCGACCAGGAAGTGATCAAGCCGTGGCGCGAAGCACTCTATCCCCAAGGTCATCTGGCGATACTGAAAGGCAATCTCGCCCCCGAGGGCTGCGTCGCAAAGATCACGGGACTCAAGAGCTCGTCGATTACCGGGCCGGCACGCGTTTACGATTCGGAGCCGGCAGCGATGAAAGCGATTCTGGCGAAGAAGATCAAGGCGGGCGATGTGATCGTGATCCGCTACGAGGGACCCAAAGGCGGTCCTGGCATGCGTGAAATGCTGGCGCCGACATCCGCCATCATCGGGCAGGGGCTCGGTGATTCGGTGGGTCTCATCACGGATGGCCGCTTTTCGGGCGGCACCTGGGGTATGGTCGTCGGCCACGTTGCGCCCGAGGCCTATATCGGCGGGCCGATCGCGCTGATCAAGGAACGCGATTCGATTACGATCGATGCGAAGAAGCAGTTGATTCAGCTCAATGTGAGCGCGAAAGAGCTGGCACAGCGGCGCAAGAAGTGGAAACAGCCCAAGCCGCGCTACACGCGCGGTGTGCTCGCCAAATATGCCGGCGTGGTGTCGACGGCCAGCAAAGGCGCCATTACTGACTAGCACCTCTCACCTACGTCATGCCCACTGAGGCGGGCATCCAGAATGATAGCTATGCCTGGGTTCCCGCCTTCGCGGGAACGACGACGAGTTCTTCAGAGCTCACCGCTGTTGGGAATTCAGAAGCGCGCGCGCTGCGCTGATGACTTCGCCGGCCGTCATCCCAAGCGGGCCTTTGCCCTCGGCGGCGAGCTTATCTCCGGCCGAGCCGTGTAAATGCACACCGCACAGCAATGCATCCTCGGGTCTGGCGCCTTGGGCGATGAGAGCCGCTATCATCCCGGTCAAGACATCACCCATGCCGGCGCTCGCCATGCCCGGGTTGCCGCTGGTATTGATGAACCATTTCCCGTCCGGCAACGCGCAGATGCTGCCGGCCCCTTTCAGTACTACGCTGCCGCGGAAGCGCGACACAAGTTCTGTCGCGGCTGCGACACGATCCGCTTGGACTTCGGTTGTTTTGCACGCCAAAAGGCGCGCAGCTTCGGCGGGATGCGGAGTAAATACTGTGGGAGCAATTCTACCCTTGACGGCGCTCTGGACATTGCGGTTAGCGGCGATCATGTTCAGCGCATCGGCATCGATGACAAGCGGCACATTTTTATGCAGCGTTTGCGATAACACATAGTGTGCGTCGGGAGCCTGTCCCAGGCCCGGCCCCACAGCAACGCAATTCAGATGGTCGAGCTTGAGAAGCTCGTCCGCTCCGCGCAGCATCAGCTCAGGCTGCAGCATGTCGATGCCGGGATGCTGCGCATCCAGCAGTCCGAGGTAGACGCGGCCCGCGCCTAGATTGATTGCGGCACGGCCGGCGAGCAGGGCGGCTCCTATCATGCCTGGGGCGCCACCGATGATACCGAGGCTGCCGTAATCACCTTTGTGACTGTTGGCGCGGCGCTCGGGCAGTACTGCCGCAACATGTGTGCCGATCACGGCCCCATGTGGCGGACGCAGAGTGGCGGCATCGAGATCGAGGTCGCAGACCTGTATCTCGCCGCAATGATCAGGTCCTGCGAGAGTGAGCAGTCCGGGCTTGAGCCCGAGGAAGGTAACAGTGTGCTGAGCGCGCACTGCGCAGCCGAGGACTCGTCCGGTATCGGCGTCCAGACCGCTCGGTATATCAAGCGCAAGTATCGGTGCATGTAATGCCTCGATGCTGCGCACGAGCTCCCCATAATGCCCGCTCAAATCACGCTGCAGGCCTATGCCGAACAGTCCATCGACGATCAAATCCCACCGTTGATCGGCAGGAATTACTCCGTCGATAGCGCCACCGGCCTGGCGCCACGCATCGCAGGCTGCCCTGGCGTCGGCAGGAAGTTTCTCGGCATTGCCGGTGAATACAACGTGGACTTTGAACCACCACGACTTCAGGTGACGTGCGACGACGAAAGCATCGCCGCCGTTGTTGCCCGGGCCAGCGAGAATAAGTACGCGACCGCCATCGCCGATCAAGCCGCGCGCGATTTCGGCGGCTGCCAACCCTGCGCGTTCCATCAGGCCGGGTGGCTTCAGATCCTCGAGCGCTTTGGATTCGATGTCGCGTATCTCCGCGGTGCGGTAGACGGGCACGAAAGCGCGTGGACGAAAGGACATAATTGCAACTCTGATTTTGACCTTAGTTTAGCGCTGTTCACGGCATGCAGCCGAGAGCGGTTTCGGGTAGAATTTTGTTTTACGGAGAGCGCACTGACTTCATGTCGGAATTTTTTAGCTTGCGCGGGCGCAACGCCCTTTCCGATTTCCGCTTAAACAGACTCCAGCAGGCTCTCCCGGCGCACCTCCGCAGCATCAGCGCCGAATATTGGCACTTCGTAGCCGTCGCGCGCAGTCTCAGCGCAGACGAACAACGGATCCTCGAGCGCATTCTCGCATATGGTCCTGCATCGGGATCCACAGCGGAAACAGGCTCGATGCTGCTGGTCGTGCCTCGACTTGGCACGATATCGCCGTGGGCGAGCAAAGCGACCGACATCGCGCATCAGTGCGGGCTCGCCGCGATCGAGCGCATAGAACGCGGCACGGGATGGCGCATCGTCGCTGCTGGCGGCAAAGCACCGGCTCAGCAGGATCTTGCCGTGCTGCTGCCGTTGATACACGATCGCATGACTGAAACGGTGTTGTATGACTTCAGTGAAGCACGCCAGCTGTTTCAGCATTACCGGCCGCAGCCGCTCGATCCAGTGGACATTCTGGGCGGCGGTATTGAGGCCCTGCAGGAGGCGAATCGCCTGCTGGGTTTGGCGTTGTCGCCCGACGAGATTGGGTATCTGTTGCGGCACTTTGCACAGATCAACCGCAATCCGACCGACGTCGAGCTCATGATGTTCGCGCAAGCGAATTCGGAGCACTGCCGTCACAAGATCTTCAACGCCGACTGGATTATCGACGGCAAGCGGCAGGAGAAGTCGCTATTCTCGATGATACGCAACACCCATGAGCTGCACCCCGAAGGCTGCGTGGTCGCGTATTCCGACAATTCGGCGATCATGGAAGGCGCACGCATCAAGCGCTTCTATCCTGCGAGCCCCGGTGGTTATTCGTATCGGGATGAGGACACCCACATCCTGATGAAAGTCGAGACGCACAACCATCCGACCGCAATTTCGCCGTTTCCGGGCGCCGCTACCGGCTCGGGCGGGGAGATCAGGGACGAAGGCGCGACGGGCACCGGTGCCAAGCCTAAGGCCGGGCTCACTGGGTTCACCGTATCGAATCTGGAGATCCCGGGTTTCGTGCAACCGTGGGAAAACACCGGGTATGGTCGTCCCTCGCGCATTTCATCGCCGCTCCAGATCATGCTGGAGGGGCCTATAGGGGGAGCGTCTTTCAACAATGAATTCGGCCGCCCGAATCTGTGCGGTTATTTCCGCACGTTCGAGCAGAGAGTTGCCGGAGAAATGCGCGGCTATCACAAGCCGATCATGATTGCGGGGGGCATCGGCAACATCTCCGCGCAGCATGCATACAAGCGTTCGTTCACGGCGGGCGCGTTGCTTATACAGCTCGGTGGTCCTGGCATGCGGATCGGGCTGGGCGGAGGCGCGGCATCGAGCATGCAGACCGGCAGCAACATCGCCGACCTCGATTTCGACTCGGTGCAGCGGGGCAACGCCGAGATCCAGCGACGGGCTCAGGAAGTCATAGATCACTGCTGGGCGTTGGGACCGCAGAATCCCATCCTGTCGATCCACGACGTGGGCGCGGGCGGTCTGTCAAATGCGCTGCCCGAGCTTGTGCACGGCGCCGGCCGCGGCGGCAGCTTCGATTTGCGGGCTATCCCGAGTGAAGAGCCCGGCATGTCGCCATTGCAGATCTGGTGCAACGAAGCGCAGGAGCGATATGTCCTCGCGACTGGTCCCGACCGGCTGAAGGATTTCGAAACCATCTGCAAACGCGAGCGTTGCCCCTATGCGGTGGTCGGCACTGCTACTGCGGAAGGCCGCCTTGTCGTGCGCGATCCACTATTCGGCAGCAAACCGGTCGACATCGAGCTGAGCGTATTGCTCGGCAAGCCGCCGAAGATGCTGCGCGAGGTGCAGCATCGGGCGGTGAATTTGCCCCCTATGGATCTCGCGGCGATCAAGTTGGAAGACGCCTGCCTGCGTGTGCTACGGCTGCCAGCGGTCGCGGACAAGACTTTTCTGATCACGATAGGCGATCGCACAGTTGGCGGCATGTGCTCGCGCGACCAGATGGTGGGACCCTGGCAGGTGCCAGTTGCCGATGTGGCCGTCACGCTGCTGGGCTTCCATGAATGCCGCGGCGAGGCGATGGCGATGGGCGAGCGCACGCAGCTTGCCCTGATCGATCCGGCCGCAGCCGCGCGCATGGCGGTTGGCGAGGCGATCACCAACATAGCCGCTGCACGCATCGAGAAGGTCGATGATATCAAGCTGTCCGCAAACTGGATGGCCGCCGCCGGTCATGCAGGGGAGGACGCCGCGCTTTACGACGCCGTGAAGGCCGTGGGAATGGAGCTGTGTCCGCGCCTCGGTATCAGCATACCGGTGGGCAAGGATTCGATGTCGATGAAAACCACGTGGAGCGAGGAGGGCGGCACAAAGGAAGTGATTGCGCCGGTGTCGCTGATCGTTTCTGCTTTTGCGCGGGTTGTTGATGCCCGCAAGACGCTGACACCGCAGTTGCGCTTGGATTGCGCAGAGACGGAGCTCATCTTCATCGATCTCGCCGCGGGAAAGCAGCGCATGGGAGGCTCGGCGCTTGCCCAGGTCTACGGACAGCTCGGCAATGAAGCGCCCGACGTGGATGATCCGCAGCTGGTGCGGAACGTTTTTGAAGTCCTCCAGCGCCTCAACGCGGACGGCAAAATACTCGCGTATCACGACCGCTCGGACGGCGGCCTCTTTGTCACGTTATGCGAGATGATGTTTGCCGGCCGCTGTGGCATGGTTGTAAATGTCGGCGTCCTCTCCGACACGCCCGATCCTTTGCGCGCCCTATTCAATGAAGAATTGGGCATGGTCATTCAGATCAGATCCGGCAAGGAGAGCGCGGGAGTGCAGGCTGCGCTCCGCCTCGACGGTATTCGTCATCATGTCCTGGGATACGTGACGACGGACGGCAGGTTGCGCATCGCGGCCGGCGGGCATGTGCTCCTGGACAAAACACGGGTCGAGCTGCATCGCGCCTGGTCCGAAACCACCTTTCATATGCAGCGCCTGCGCGACAACCCGGAATGCGCGCGGCAGGAATACGACCGCATTCTGGCGGAGGACGACCCCGGCATCTCGCCGCATTTGTCGTTCAGCATCGACGAGGATGTGGCGGCGTCCTTCGTCAATAAGGCGCGTCCGAAAATCGCGATATTGCGTGAGCAGGGCGTCAATGGTCAGCTTGAGATGGCGGCTGCGTTCGACCGCGCCGGCTTTGAGGCGATAGATGTTCACATGAGCGATATTATCGCAGGCCGTGCTTCACTCGCCGCATTCAAAGGCTTCGCGGCGTGCGGCGGCTTTTCGTATGGCGACGTGCTGGGGGCGGGCGAAGGCTGGGCCAAGTCCATATTGTTCAACGCCAGAGCACGCGCCGATTTCGAGGCATTTTTCAGGCGCGCCGACACCTTCGCGCTGGGAGTATGTAACGGCTGCCAGATGATGAGCAATCTGCACGAGATCATTCCCGGCACTGAAACCTGGCCGCATTTCGTACGGAACAAGTCGGAGCAGTTCGAAGCACGCGTCGCGACTGTCGAAGTGATGAAGTCGCCGTCGCTGTTCTTCGCCGGCATGGAAGGAAGCCGCGTGCCGATTGCGGTCGCGCACGGTGAGGGATACGCGGAATTTGCTCAGAGCGCGCAACGCAGCCGCGCGCTGGTCGCGCTGCGCTTCATCGACAATAGGGGAGCGGCTACCGAACGCTATCCGTACAACCCGAACGGCTCACCCAATGGTATTACCGGGCTCACAACGCCGGACGGCCGCTACACGATATTGATGCCGCATCCCGAGCGGGTTTTCCGGACCGTGCAGAACTCATGGCACCCCGAAGGGTGGGGCGAGAACGGCCCCTGGCTGCGCATCTTCCGCAATGCGCGGAAATGGGTTGGTTAAAGGAAAGGGGAAAGGCGATAGAGGAGAGGAGACTTACTCGCTTCTCGGTTCTCTCCTCTCGGATTACTCGATCTTGGCTTTCGCGCGCAGGTCCGCGATCGCTTTCTGCACCGACTGCGCCTGCAATTGCTGCTGGATCTGGCCTTTGACGTCGTCGTAGGCGGGGATCTTGGTTGCCCGCTCTTCATCGAGCCGGATCACGTGCCAGCCGAACTGCGTTTGAACCGGCGTGTCAGTAATCTGGCCTTTCTTTAGCTTCGTCAGGGCGTCGCCGAAAGGCTTGACGTAGCGGGCAGGTGGGGCCCAGTCGAGGTCGCCACCGCGGCCCTTCGACCCCGTGTCTTCGGATTTTTCCGCGGCGAGCTTCTCAAAGTTCGCGCCTTTCTTGAGCTGGGCGATGATCTGCTTTGCATCGTCTTCCTGTTTCACCAGGATGTGGTGTGCATGGTATTCCTTGGCGCCCACCTGTGCCTTCGCGTTTTCGTATTCACGCTTCATTATTTCTTCGGTGACCGGATTGGCTTTCATGTAATCCTGTATGTAAGCCTGCGCGAGCATCGCCTGCCTCTGCATTTCGAGCTGGACGGTGAAATCCGAATTCTTGTCGATCCCCTTTTTGGCCGCTTCCTGTGCGAGCAGCTCACGCTCGATCAGCATCTCGCGTACCCGAGTGCGCAGCTCAGGGGAATCGGGCTGCCCTTGCGACACGGCGCTCTTGACGAGCATTTCAACGCGATTCTGCGGAATCGTTACGCCGTTCACCTTGGTGGACTGCGCGTAGGCAGCGCTTGCGAGCACGCCCGTAATCGCCAGTACAGCGAACACGGTCATTCTTGATTTCTTCATTATGATTTCCTTGTCTTAGAAACTAAATTTCGTCGGGAGTATACGCCTTGATACTCATGGCATGGATTTCGCGCTCCAGCATCTCGCCCAGCGCGGCGTGCACCATGCGGTGGCGCGCCTGCGTCGACTTGCCGTCGAAAAGGGGCGACACTATGATCAGTTCGAAATGGCCACCGCCGCCCTTGGCGCCTTCATGGCCGGCGTGCTTCTCGCTGTCGTCGATCAGCTCGATGCTGTCGGGGTTGAGAACCGCAAGTTTCTGCTCAATGCGCTCCAGGGTATTCATGCGGGCAGCACTTTTCTGAACGGACGCACGCTCACGCTGGCGAACACGCCCGAGGTGACGTATGGATCCGCATCTATCCATGCCTGTGCATCCGCCTGGGAATCGAACTCAGCGACGATCAGACTACCGCCGAAGCCAGCAGGCCCCGGATCCGGGCTGTCGATCGCGGGAAACGGACCGGCGAGCAGCAGGCGGCCGCCACGCTGCAATTCGTCCACGCGCTGCAGGTGCGCAGCACGCACGGCCATGCGCTTCTGCAGGCTTTGCGGCACGTCTTCACCGATGATTGCATAGAGCATTACTTGCTCTCCCTCGTGCTGACGTGCTTGGCAAGCATCATCGCCTGCAGGACGACGAATACCAGCATCAGGCCCAGGCCACCGAAGAGCTTGAAATTCACCCATGCATCGGTCGAGAAGTTATAGGCGACGTACAGATTGAGAGCGCCCATGAATACGAAAAACGCCACCCAGCTCAGCATGAGCCTGCGCCAGACCGGGTCGGGGAGCGCCATCTGGTGCTGCATGAGCGCCTTGATGAGATTCCTGCGGAAGCCGAATTCGGCTACCAGGAGTATCGTGCCGAACAACCAGTACAACACGCTCGGTTTCCATTTGATAAACGTCTCGTCGTGCAGCAGCAGCGTGGCGCCGCCGAATACGACGATGACAGCCAGGCTCACCCACAGCATGGGCTCGATCTTGCGGTGGCGCGCCCATGCCCACCCGAGCTGCACGAAAGTCGCCACGATCGCCACGCCCGTCGCGGCATAGATGCCGAAGAACTTGAACGCGACAAAAAAGAGGATGACCGGAAAGAAGTCGAATAAAAACTTCATATGGTTCAATTATCTGGCAACAGCGCGGCAAAGTCCATGCAGGCTGCCGTTACTTCTGCTTATCGAACTTCAGCGATGCCGAATTAATGCAATAACGCAGGCCGGTCGGCTGCGGTCCGTCTTCGAACACGTGACCGAGATGGGCGTCGCAGCTGCTGCACAAAACCTCGGTGCGGCGCATGAAGTGACTGTTGTCTTCCTCGCTCTTCACGTTTTTGTCGACTGCAGGCTGCCAGAAGCTCGGCCACCCGGAGCCGGAATCGAATTTGTGATCCGAGTTGAACAATTCTGTTCCGCAGCACACGCAGCGATAGGTGCCCGTATCGTGGTTGTCCCAATACTCGCCCGTGAAGGCGGGCTCAGTGCCTTTCTGCCGCGTGACGCGGTACTGATCCGGGGTCAGTTGCTTCTTCCAGTCTTTATCGTCTTTATTTACTTTGTCAGCCATATGCGCTCACGATGAAATGCAGCCCACGCTGTAAGACTCGTATGTTACCGGGGACGCGGCATGCTGTCCGGCCGGCGCATCACAACCTGTGGATTGCAAAAGAGAAGGTTAAGGCTAGACCGGCCGCGATTTCCGGGGTTCGACACTGGGCTTGGCGGGCAGTTCAAAAAACAGGCCGTAGGCTTGTGGCCCACGGCCTGTCAGGTTGGCGCAGCCTTGTAAGCCGCGCTATTCAGATGTCCGTATTCTACGCCGCAGCCAGCAGCTCGCGCAAAACGTAGGGGAGGATACCGCCATGAGCGTAGTAATCCACCTCGATCGGGGTGTCGATGCGCAGCTTGAGCGCGACCTGCTCGCTCTTGCCGTCCTTGCGCGTGATCTTCATCGTCACATCCTGCATCGGCGTAATACCTTTCTCGATCCCCAGAAGGTCGATGGTCTCCGACCCATCGAGTTTCAGTGTTTGCGCGCTCGCGCCGTCCTTGAATTCGAGCGGCAACACACCCATGAACACGAGATTCGCGCGATGGATACGCTCGAAGTTGCGGACTACAACGGCTTTAACGCCCAGCAGCAGCGGACCTTTAGCGGCCCAATCGCGTGAGGAACCCTGTCCGTATTCGTCGCCACCAAAGACCACTGAAGGAACGCCGGCTTTGATATAGCGCATCGCGGCTTCGTAGATGCTCATCTGCTCACCGCTCGGGTGATGGATGGTGATGCCGCCCTCGGTGCCTGGCACCATCAGGTTCTTGATGCGCACATTGGCGAACGTACCACGCACCATCACCTCGTGGTTGGCACGGCGTGCACCATAAGTATTGAAATCGGCGACTTTGACCCCGTGCTCCTGCAGGTATTTGCCGGCGGGGCTCGACGGACGGATACCGCCCGCCGGGCTGATGTGGTCGGTGGTAATCGAATCGCCGAATATGCCGAGGATGCGGGCACCCTTGATGTCGGCAACCTTGTTGGGCTGCATCTTGAAGCCCTCGAAGTAGGGGGCGAGCCGCACATAGGTGGAATCCGTGCCCCACTGGAACGTGGCGCCGACGGAAGCTGGGATTTCGTCCCACATCGGGTTGCCTTTGCCGAAATCCGAGAAGAGTTTCTTGTACATGGTGGGATCGGTCGCGTATTTCATTACCGCTCCGACTTCCGCGGTCGAGGGCCAGATGTCTTTCAGATATACGGGCTTGCCGTCCTTGCCGGTACCGATTGGGTCCTTCGTCATATCGATCTCGATGGTGCCGGCAAGACCGAACGCGACGACCAGCGGCGGGCTCATCAGGAAGTTGGCTTTAATGTTCTGATGAATGCGCGCTTCGAAATTGCGGTTACCGGACAAGACCGCTGCAGCGACGATGTCGTTGTTCGCCACGGCCTCATCGATATGGCCGTCGAGCGGACCCGAATTGCCGATGCAGGTTGTGCAGCCGTAGCCTGCTACGTAGTAGCCCAGTTGTTCGAGATAGGTGAGCAGTCCCGCATTCTTCAGGTATTCGGTAACGGCGAGCGAGCCTGGTCCGAGCGAAGTCTTGACCCGCGGGTGCGGCTTTAGACCCTTTTCCACCGCCTTCTTGGCGAGTAGGCCTGCGCCCAGCAGCACGCCGGGGTTGGAAGTGTTGGTGCACGAAGTGATGGCTGAAATCAGCACGTCGCCATGGCCGACATCTATCCCGGACTCGCTCGTGGCCACGCGCTTTTTCATTTCGGCAGCTTTGCCGTAACCGCCTTCTGCGAAAGGCTTGCCCATCAACTCCTGGAACTTTCCTTTGAGCGCGGGCAGATCGAGGCGGTCGTGCGGACGGCGCGGTCCCGATACCGCCGGCTTGACCGTCGCCAGATCGAGCTCTATCAATTCGCTATAGTCGATGTCGCCTTTCTTCGGCATTCCGTACATGCCCTGGGCTTCGAGATAAGCCTTGACCATTGGTACCAGGTCGCCGCGTCCAGTCATACGCAGGAAATCGCACGATACATCGTCGACGGGGAAGAAACAGCACGTCGCGCCGGTCTCGGGCGACATGTTTCCAATGGTCGCACGATCGGGGATGGGCAGGGAGGCCGCACCGGCACCGAAGAACTCGACGAACTTGCCGACCACTTTCTTCTGGCGCAGCAGTTCAACGATTGCGAGCACGAGATCGGTCGCGGTCACACCATCATTGAGCTTGCCGGTGAGATGAACACCGACTACGTCGGGCTCGAGGAAGTACATGGGCTGGCCCAGCATGGACGCTTCCGCCTCGATGCCGCCTACGCCCCAGCCGAGTACGCCGAGGCCGTTCACCATGGTGGTGTGCGAATCGATGCCGACAAGGCTGTCCGGATAGTAGACGCCTTTGTTTTCCCAGACGATGCGCGATATGTACTCGAGGTTGATCTGATGACAGATGCCGTTGCCGGGCGGGATGATCTGGAACGTCCTGAAAGCCTGCGCGCTCCACTTCATGAACTGGTAGCGCTCGCGGTTGCGCCCGAACTCGGTTTCCATGTTCTTCTTGAGCGCGTCCGGGGTGCCGTAGTAATCGATCTGCACCGAATGGTCGACGATCAGATGGCCGGGGCACAACGGCTCGATGATCTCGGGATTCTTGCCCATTACTTTGGCGGCCTCGCGCATCGCAGCAAAATCGACGACCAGCGGTCCGCCCGTCATGTCCTGCATCAGCACGCGTGCAACGACGATAGGAACCTCTTCCGTGCGCGAGCCTTTCGGTTTCCACCCCGCGAGGTTCTTCAGATGCGCTTCCGTAATTTTCTTGCCGTCGCAGTTGCGCAGCGCCGATTCCAACACCACGCGCAAGCTCACCGGCAGCCGTGAGATCTTGCCGAGTCCCGCTTTTTCGAGGGCAGGCAATGAATAGTATTTGCCGGTCTTGTCGGCGAATTTGAATTCCTGCAGCGAATTGAAAAGATTGTTGCTCATGGACGAAGCTCCCGGTGTGGCTCTTGAGAGCCGTTGGTCATTGATCTGGCGGATCGAATCCAAAGATCGGCGGACGATGAGTTGACCGCGATGGTTGGCGGGCACGACCTGCACGTCAGGCCAAAAAAAAGCAATAAATTCTAACCTCTAGGTGTTGACACTGTAAAGGTTCAACGTGGGACCGGGAACCTGGATACGGGCTCTGGGAGCTCAAGACGGCGAACTGTTTTGCCACTGCTACGACGGGGCGCTTTGACTTGCGTGGCGGCTTGACCGACAATTTTCTGGCGCCAAGAGCGTCGTCTTCGCGCGCAGTCGCCGTCGCTGACTCTGTGGAATGTATTCAGCATATGAGTTCCTTGCGTATAGCCCATTATCTGAACCAGTTCTTCGGCGGCAAGGGTGGCGAGGATGCCGCTTCCATGCCGCCCGAGACGCACGCAGGTGCGATCGGACCGGGACGCCTGCTGCAGGAAATCGTGGCCGCTCAGGGCTCGGTCGTGACCACACTGGTTTGCGGTGACAACTATTTCAGCGAACAGCGCGAGGCTGCGCTCACAGCAGTAATCGGCGCAATCGAAGCGGCTAAACCCGATGTGTTGGTTGCGGGTCCCGCGTTCGACGCAGGCCGCTACGGTCTCGCTTGCGCGGAAGTCTGCAAAGCGGCGCAGGAGCTGGGCGTGCCCGCCGTTACCGGCATGCATCTCGAGAATCCAGGCGTGCTCACGCATGGGCGCGACATCATCGCCGTGCCGACTGGACTCAGTCCCGCGGAGATGAAGAGCGTCTTGCAGAAGGTGGCACGGCTCGCTCTCAAATTGGGCCGGCGTGAAGATTTGGGGCCCGCCGCCGCCGAAGGCTATCTGCCGCGCGGGATCCGCAAGCTCGGGCTGCGCGCCGAGCCTGGCGGCAAACGCGTCGTCGACATGCTGGTCGCAAAGCTCAAAGGACTGCCGTTTCAAAGCGAGATTCCTGTCAAACTTCCGGACCGCGTGGATCCTGCTGCAGCACTGCCTGCCCTGGGAAGCGCAACCATCGCCCTTATCACGACGGGTGGGCTTGTGCGCAAGGGCAATCCGGAAAAACAGGCCGAGAGGAATCCCACGCGCTATTACCGCCATTCAATCTCGGAGCTCGAAAACCTGCGCGGCGAGGAGTGGGAGGCTTATCACGGGGGCTATTTCAATTACCACGTGAACAAGAATCCTAATTACATTCTTCCGCTCCGCTTCATGCGCGTGCTCGAAAAAGAAGGTCTCGTCGGGCACACGCACGACTGGATCTGGGCGATGCCAGGTGTGAGCACGCCGGTGGCCAAAGCCAAGCGCTTCGGCGAAGACATCGCGCGCGAGCTCAAAGCGGAGGGTGTCGACGGCGCGATCCTCGTTGCGACCTGAGGAACATGCAATCGTTGCGGGGCAACGATCGCAAAAGAAGTCGAACGGCTGGGTATGCCAGTCGCCGTGATTTCGGCGATTTACGAGCTGCCGCTGACCACCGGCGCGAACCGCGTGGTGAAGGGATCGCGCATCGAGCACGTCTGTGGCGATCCGTCGCTCGGCGAGGAGAGGGATTTCGACTACGGGGTGCGCATTACGCGCGCTGCACTGAAAGCATTGCAGACATCCGTCGATAAACCCACGCTGTTCGATCCTGCGGAGGTATCCCGTGCGTCTTGAGCTTGGAACATTTCCTGTGCGGGATGTGGTGTTTGCAGCTCGCACGCGCTGGGACGACGGCGTGCTCGAAATCAACCGCGATGAACTAATGGCGGAAGTGCGCAAAGACACGCGCATCGCCAAGGCCACGCTCGAGATTGCGAAACCCGGCGAGTCAACACGCATCTGGCCCGTGCGCGACGCGATCGAGCCGCGCATTAAAGTTGAAGGGCCGGGCGTTGCCTATCCGGGCATCTGCGGGCGCGCAATCGAAACGGTGGGACAGGGGCGCACGCATCGCCTTGGCGGCATCAGCGTAGTCGAGGTTTCCGAGGTTCCGCCGCACGACAAAGGCGGTGACTTCAACGAGATCTATTACGACATGTGCGGGCCATGGGCTGACGCTATTCCACACAGCAAACTGATCAATGTCTGTTTCATCGTTGAACCGGAGGCGTCGCTCACGGTATTTGATCAGAACGATGCGGTGCATCGCGCAACGCTGCTCGTTTGCGATCGTCTCGCACAGACGACGCAAAGCCTCACGGCGCCGCAGACCGAAGTCTTCGAGCTCAAGTCGGTCGATCCCACGCTGCCCAAAGTCGTGTATATCCCATGCCTGCATTCGGCGGCGGCAAAATCCGGCAACGCTACCAATGGATTTTTCTGCACCACAACCACCTATGGCATGAGCCAGCTTACATCACCTTGGCTGCTCCACCCGAACGAGCTTCTCGACGGCGCGATCTCCGGTCCCTACCGCATCGCATCTTCGTGGCATATCGTCAACAGTCCGATTCTGCTTGAGCTCTATCGCCGCCATGGCGTTGATCTCAATTTCACCGCTGTGATCGCGGTGCGCACCGAGTGGACCACGATGCCCGCCAAGGAGCTCATGTGCCAGCAAACCGCCAAGCTCGCGCAGATGCTCGGCGCGCAAGGCGCAGTCGTCGCGTGGGATGCGGGCGGCAATGAGTTCATGGAGACCATACATACGGTGCGGGCTTGCGAGAGGCTGGGTATAAAGGCGGTTCTGATGACGGTCGAGGACGAAGCGACCGGCGGCGCACCGACCTTGCTCGAGCCGTTGCCCGAGGCCGATGCGATCGTCAGCGCGTTCATTGCACCGTTCGATCTCAAGGAAATACCCGGCGTGGAGCGCGTCGTCGGCAGCCAGACCCGGCTCATGGGGCCGGTGCGCGATCAGGTGCTCGACGTCGCGGGGCCGCAGCCGGTCCCACGCTACAACGACAGCTATGGATTCATGCGCTTGAGCGGAATCGAATACTGACAACGCGCGGATCTCGCGTCCGCAAATTGAGGTATTACTGCGGTCAGCAGGCTTTCCAGCACAGTGGGATCCGAAGCTTGGAATTCACGTGACTTGAAGTCGCGG
>JADMIO011006367.1_pt1 | contig 65038 bp, 44 predicted proteins | sample 8958161 | NCBI WGS metagenome assembly JADMIO01 (sample SAMN16585339, study PRJNA669376) | soil metagenome | isolation source: Crop rotation soil | place: USA: Cullars Rotation, Alabama | collected 2011
GCCGCGACTTCAAGTCACGTGAATTCCAAGCTTCGGATCCCACTGTGCTGGAAAGGGGATGCTTGACTGCATACGCGATACACGTCGCAGCGCCCTGGGAAATGCCGAGGAGTGAGAACGGCTCCGGAGGATCGACTACGCCGACAAGCGCCTCCAAATCCTCGACCCAACGTTCGAACGAGAGGTCGCCGACATTCCAGTCAGTCATTCCACAGCCACGTTCATCGTGACGAATGTAGTGGAAATGATCGCTGAAGAAACGGATCCAGTGACGCCAAACCGGACTCTCCCATTCGTATTCGAGGTGAGTCATCCAGTTTGCGGCTTTGATGAGCGTTGGACCCGTGCCAGCTTCCGCCCATGCGAGTTGAACGCCGTCGGCGGTACGCAGATATCGGATTCGCTGTGTCGCCCTCTTCATCGATGACTACCGAGACAAAAGTCCCATGCGGAGGTGTCGGAGTATATCCAAACCGGGACTAAACTCCCATAGCCTTGCCGCGCCAAAAGCGCGATCCTCTGCGCTTATACAGCAAGAGGAGACAATCATGATTAAGCGAATCTTGTTCTTTGGCTACGGAGTTTTCAGTTACGTGATTTTCCTGGGAACGTTTTTATACGCGATTGCATTCATCGGCAACTTTGGTGTGCCGACTGCGCTCGACGGGCCGGCGTCGGGGCCGCTCGGTGTGAGTCTCGCGATCGACGTTGGATTGCTGACGCTTTTTGCAGTGCAGCACAGTGTGATGGCGCGGAAGTGGTTCAAGACTTGGTGGACCAAATTGGTGCCGAAGCCGGTCGAGCGCGCCACGTATGTTTTGTTCTCGAGTGTTGCGCTCATCTTGTTGTTTGCGTTGTGGCGGCCGCTGGGTGGTGTGGTCTGGTCGGTTGAAGATCCGATAGGGCGGATCTTGCTGCGCGGGTTGTTTGCGTTTGGTTGGGGACTGATCCTTTACTCGACATTCCTGATCAATCACTTCGACTTGTTTGGATTGCGACAGGTTTGGCGGAATTTGCTGGGGCAGCCTGAGAGTGGTTTGCGGTTTACGACGCCGGGTCCGTACCGGCTGGTGCGACATCCCCTCTACGTCGGGTGGCTGTTTGCGTTTTGGATGACACCGGTGATGACGTTCGCGCACTTGCTGTTTTCGCTTGCGACGACGGCGTACATACTGATAGCGATTCAGTTTGAGGAGAGGGATTTGGTTCGGGAGTTTGGCGACACGTATGAAGACTATCGACGCAACGTGCCGATGCTCGTGCCGTCACTAAAAGGTCAGCGACAACCCTCTGATATCAAAGTCCGATCGTAGTTTTAGCCACTGATTTTACACTGATGAAGACGGATTGAACGCCGTCTTCATCAAATCTCATCAACTTCTACATCGATTCGCCTCACTTAACCAACATTATACCCGCCTCTCGCAGCCTCTAAGTCTCAGTTTCTGAGTTGTGGCGATCCCGGCTCGCCGCGTGGACCTCCCAAAGTCGTAACGCCCAGCAACCTTAGAAACGAAAGGGTATACCCACATGCCTGCCCGCATACTTGTGGTTGATGATGAAAATACAATTACCGGCGCGCTCGAGTTGCTCCTCTGCGAACACGACTACGACGTAAACACTGCCGCGACTGCCAAAGAAGCCGAAGCCTTGCTCGCGCGCCGTTGGTTTGATCTGGTGTTTCTCGATTTGCGTCTTCCGGACGCCGATGGCATCCGTTTGCTCGAACACATCAAACAGACTGCGCCTGAAACAGAAGTCATTGTGATGACTGCACACGGATCGCTCGAAGTCACCATCGACGCAATCAAACGCGGCGCGTTCTATTACCTCGAAAAACCGTTTGCTTTCGAACAGGTCTTGTTGCTCGCCGAACGTGCGTTGCAGTTTAAGACGATCAAAGCCGAAAACCGTTTACAGAAGAGTACGCGCGTCGAGGAGCGCGACGATTTCGGAATCATCGGCAACAATTCGAAAATGCGGCATCTTCGCGGTGTGATTCGCACTGCGGCTCCCTCGGATGCGTCTGTCTTGATTGAAGGCGAATCGGGCACCGGCAAAGAGATGATTGCCACGGCCTTGCACGTGCAGAGCAGCCGTGCCGGACGACCGTTTATCCGGATTAACTGTGCCGCAATTCCAAGTACGTTGATTGAGTCGGAGCTCTTTGGTTATCGCAAGGGTGCGTTCACCGGCGCCGATCACGATCGGCGTGGTTTGATCGAGGCTACTGCCGGAGGCACGCTGCTGCTGGATGAAATTTCGGAAATGCCAGTTTATCTTCAGACTAAGCTGTTGCGTGTGTTGCAGGAGCGCAAGGTGCGTCGACTCGGCGATGAGCGTGAGATATCGGTCGACTTCCGGCTGATCTCATCAACTAATCGCGAAACATCGAAGACGATTGGTGAAGGTGCGTTGCGACAGGATTTGTATTTTCGCCTCAGCACGGTGAAGATTAAGGTGCCGCCGCTCGGCGAACGTCTCGACGATCTGGGATTACTGAGCGAAGTTTTTCTACTGCGACTGGCGCGCAAGTATCACAAGCCGATGCGAGGCATTTCCCCAGCGACGGTCGCGATATTGATGCGTTACAACTGGCCGGGCAATGTTCGAGAATTGGAAAGCGTCATTGAGCATGCCGTGTTGTTTGCACAGCGTGATTACCTGATGCCCGAAGACCTTCCCGATCATTTACACACTTCAACCGCGCGAAGTTTCCTGTGTGTAATTCCACCTTACCTGACGAAGGACGACATTGAGCGTGAAGCGATAGCGCAGACGCTCGAGCGAACTGGCGGGAATATCAAAAAGACGGCACAGATCCTCAACTACAATCGCCCCACACTCTATCGAAAGCTGCGGCGGTTTGGTTTGCGTGCGACAGTTTAATTATATTTACTTCACCTGACGTTGCATACGAATGCTACTTATTAAGAAGCCAACGAGACTGCTGTCGCTTTTGATTCTGCTGTTTTGCTTCCTTGTGGGTTTCTCACAAACGCAAACCACGCCGAGTCAGAAGCACCTGCTCACTGACAGTGAGCGTCGCGGCAAAGAGATCTATCTGCGAGGCGTCAGCCCCTGGGGGCGCGAGATCGTGGCACGCCTCAACGATGTGGACGTGCCCGCCTCGGCCGTTCCGTGTGGCGGCTGTCACGGCATCAGAGGCGAAGGCAAAAGCGAAGGCGGCGTCACTGCCGGCGACATCACCTGGTCCAACCTGATAAAGCCTTACGGCCACACTCATCCGACCGGTCGCAAGCATGGGCCATTCACTGAATCTGCTGTCATCCGCGCAGTCGTGAATGGTGTCGATTCGGCCGGCAACGATCTGCTCGTCGCCATGCCGCGGTACAAAGTGTCGCCGGAGGAGATGGCGGATCTGCTTGCCTATCTGAAGCGTATCGACACGGATCTCGATCCGGGTCTCACGGAGACGAACGTCGCGGTTGGCATGGTGTTGCCGTCGAGTGGTCCGCTTGCAGAAACCGGCGCAGCGATGAAGGACGTCGTGGCCGCATACTTCGATAGCGTCAACAGCCGCGGCGGGATTTTTAGTCGCAAGATCGAGCTCAAGGTTGCAGATGCAGGCGCAGGTGGAGCTGCCACTTCAACTGCGGCACAGAACTTTGCTCACAAGGAACAAATCTTCGCGTTTGTCACTGGTTTGAGTGCGGGCAATGATCCACAACTCGCAGTGCTCGCACGCACCGAAGAGATCCCGATCATCGGTCCATCAACGCTCTTACCTTATCTGGAAAATCCTGCGAACAAATATCTCTTCTATTTGCTGCCGGGCGTTGCGGAGCAGGCGATGGCACTGGTGAACTACGCCGCGGCTCGACCCGAACTCAAACGTGCCGGCGCGGCGTTGGTTTACAGTGACATGATGCTGACCAATGCCGCCGGAAACGCAGCCGCAGAACAGGCGAAGAAGGCTGGATGGACGATCACGAAGAAATTTGTTTTTAAGCCTGACAATTTTGACGCGCGAGCGATCGTGAAGGAACTGAAGAACAGCAACGTTGAGTCTCTGTTTTTCTTTGGGGAAGCGAAAGAGGAGTCGTTGCTTTTGAGCGAAGCTGCCGCAGCAAGTTGGTTTCCCGATCTTTTCTTTCTCGGAACGCTCAGCGGGAGAGATCTTCCACCCGAGACAAAAAACGCAATCTTCTTCGCTTTTCCGACTGTGCCGTCTGACGTGAGCAGCGAAGGATTAGCAGAGTTTCGGGCGTTGCAGGAGAAGTACAAGATCGCACCTCGTCACACTGCCGCACAGCTCTCAGCGTTCGCAGCTGCAAAAGTTTTTGTGGAAGGATTGACGCGAGCCGGTCGGGATCTGAACCGCGAAAAGCTCATCAACGCGCTCGACACTCTTTACAACTACGAAACCGGCGTCACACCACGTCTGACATTTGGTCCAAACCGCCGCGTAGGCGCCGCCGGCGCCCACATCGTCACCTTCGATCCCGCAAAGAAAGAATTCACGCCGGTGGGTTGGGTCAGTGCTTATTAGCGTCACGGATTAACACGGATTTTTTACGGATGATCCTGTAACCAGATCCGTGCATATCCGTGGCTAATATGAGAGACTCAGCGCCTGAGCTTGTTGGGCCTTCACAATCTTCTTCGATGTTGTTCTCAATCTCCCACATTTGCTCTCTTTGGTTGCTGGTTGCGCTTTGCTCGGTGATGTTTGGCCCGGCCGGGTCTGATGCTCAACTCACAACGCCGCAGGTTACGCAATACACAGTTGACGATGACGAAGTATTTATCGTCTATCGCGACGCTGACGGCCGGTATGCATGTCGCGCCGCTAACAAAGCTGAACGCGATCGACTTAAGCGACATTCCTTCGGCGGCCGCACGCACTTGATTTACGAGGGCGCCTCGCGTGAGAAAGCAAAAGCGCTGAGATTGTCATCGGGCTCAGCACCAATGCCGGCGCTGCAAACATCCGCGGGACTCCGCATCGTACTGCACGGCACCGCCCAGTTGAATTCAAATCAGCAAGCCAGAGATGCGTTTATCGTCGCTGCCAATCGTTGGGAAGCGGTGATCGCAACTCCCATCACAGTCGTAATCGACGTGGACTTCGGACCAACCTTTTTTGGACAACCGTATGACGACCCCGACATCCTCGGTGCAACGGGAAGTTCATCTGTTACCGGCCCGTATTCAGATCTTCGTCAACGATTAATAAACGGCGCCTCGACTAACAGCGAGACCGAGCTCTATAACGCTTTACCGGTTTCGTCAGTACCGATCGAGTTGAGTGGAGCCCCAAGCAGCGTCACCGATGCGCGTGTAACAAGGGCCAACGGTCGCGCGCTCGGCATCGTGCCGGACATTACGAATCCCGATTCGCTCGTCATCGGTCAGGGTGATGCAGGCATCGGGTTCAATTCGGCGCATGCATTTGATTTCGATCCTGACGACGGCATCACTGCAAATCAAACTGACTTCGACTCAGTAGCAACACACGAAATCGGTCATGCACTCGGTTTCGTTTCAAACTCAGGTGCCTTCTCTGGTACTTCTACCGTCACTGTTTGGGATTTGTTTCGCTTTCGTCCGTCGGCTGTAACGCTGGCAACGTTCGCCACCACGCCTCGCGTGATGTCGATTGGTGGCAGCCAGATATTTTTCGGTAATCGGATGAACACTTTCGCCACGTTCGAACTTGGACTCTCGACAGGTGGTCCAAGCCCGGGTCCGCTTAGCGGTGACGGCCGCCAGTCAAGCCATTGGCGCGACGACTCCCTCACCTCGTTGCGGCAATACATCGGCATTATGGATCCGACGCTCGGTGACGGTCTCAGACGAACAATCAGCGAGAACGATCTAACAGCGATCGATTTGTTTGGCTACTCCATCGGTGGACCACCTTTGGTGCGACCACCCAACGACAATTTTGTTGATGCGATTAATCTCAGCAACAGTAGCGGAACAGTTAACGGCACGAATGTGAACGGAACCCACGAGGTCGGTGAACCAAGTCACGTAGGTTTCCTCGGTGACAAATCGATTTGGTACACGTGGCAGTCGACGTTGAATGGTCAAGCGACATTCGACACGATCGGCAGTAACTTCGATACCACGCTCGCGATCTATACGGGAGATTCGGTCAGTCAACTCAACACTATCGCTGGGAACGACGACATCGCAACGGGCTTCGATAAAGCCAGTCGGGTCCAGTTCAATTTCACCGCTGGTACGACTTACAGAATCGCTATCGATGGTTGGAACGGAGAATTTGGGAACGTCACTTTGAATTGGACGTCGAGTGGAGTCGTTCCCACACCGACACCAACGCCCACACCGACACCGACGCCAGCGCCATCTGTGGATTTTGCGATCGATTCGTTCGTGGCCAGTCCCAATCCGGTTTCGACGACGCAATTTGTAAATTTTGCTGTTACTGCGCGAGCGTTGAATGGTCCGGCGCTCAACTCGTCGATCTCGTTGGTTCTACCCTCCGAAGTCAGTTTCTCTTCCTGTAATGGATGTAATGGGCCGGGTACTCCGAACGGCGGCACGGTGATTGGATTCTTTGGCACCATTGTTCAGGATGCCACGCACACAATGATCGTAACCGCTAGGGTGAATGCACCGAGTGGAGCCACTCTTTCTTCAAACGCATCAATATCGACGAGCAATACCGATACAAATCCCGGAAACAACTCGGCGAGCACGACAGCACATGTCGGGGACCTCGTTTCATTCACGGGTGTGACAAAGATTGCGGTTCATCCGCAGGGCGCGTCTGCGCTGGCGCTGCGCGGCGGCACTGTTTGGGGGTGGGGAAACAATTTCTACGGGCAATTAGGCGATGGCACCAATACAGATAGAAGTTTTCCAGCTCAAGTCGAGGATCTGATGTTTGTCAAAGATATCGGCGTCGGTTCTGGCTATGCGGTTGCTCTTAAAACGAATGGCACTGTCTGGACGTGGGGAACGAATGAACACGGGCAACTCGGACTCGGTACAACAACGCCTGTTTCTAGCAATCGACCGGTGCAGGTCCCGTCATTGTCAGGGGTCGTAGCGATTTCATCAGGTCTCAGCCATGTCATGGCGCTCAAGTCGGACGGAACGGTTTGGACGTGGGGAGGGAATCCATTCGGCGAATTGGGAATTGGGAGTCAAGATTTTTTTGCTCATCCGATGCCGGTGCAGGTGCCTGGCCTTAGCAACGTTGTTCGTATCGCAGCCGGGGATGGACTTTCATATGCGATGAAGGCGGATGGTTCGGTTTGGGGTTGGGGTAACAGTTTCAACGGATTCTTGGGCGACGGAACCACAGGAGGCTTTCAACTAACACCAATAGCGCTACCCGCTTTGCAGAACTCAATCAGTGTGGGGTCCGGCACAATCTTCACCATAGCGCTGAAATCAGACAATACCGTTTTGTCGTTTGGTAGTAACTTTCGCGGACGGCTCGGGCGCGGAATCAACGATACACAAACCTATCCTGTTCCTGCTCTGATAGTGGATCTGCTCGGTAAAGCGATTTCAGCGGGCGACTCGCATTCAATGATCCTACAGGCCGATGGCACTATAAAAGTTTTTGGCGGGAACGAGGGTGGCCAGCTAGGCTTGGGCGGTCCAGACCTCGTACCACATCCATCGCCGGTTTTGGTGCCGGGAATTTCAGCAGCGTTTGCGATAGCGGCAGGACAAAATGTGAGTTTCGCATTGATCGGCGATCCAAACACGGGTGGAATTATCAAAGCGTGGGGAAGCAACGATTTTGGAGTTCTTGGTCTTGGAACATTCTTCCCAACTTATAATCCGGCGATAGTCGTCGAGAGTTTGACCGTCGCGAAACCGATCTTCAGTGTTCCCGAAGGTACTATTTTCCCAACACAGGTTCGGATTGTGTGCGGTACTCCGGAGGCTGTCATTCATTACACGACGAATGGATCGGATCCGACTGAAAGCGATCCGACAATTGCATCCGGATCGTTAGTGTTCGTGGACCACTCGCTCACGCTGAAAGCGCGCGCATTCAGATCGGGTTTCGCGTCGAGTGCGGTGAAGTCAGCGGTTTACACGGTGGTACCACCGCCACCGCTCGAGTTGCTGTTGGATTCGGCTGGTCCGGCAGCAGACCAGTTGACAGCGTTTGATTCAGTCGCACTTCTGCGAGATCCGTTTCCGGTTGTTAATCTCAGCTACTTGTTTAATCTTCCGGATCCGAATTCACGAATCGTTGTGTTTGCGAGGAATGTGATGTTGGCTGAAGGCGAAACGGCTGCGGCAGTCACAGTTAATCTTGTTGATGCCAACAGTCAGAGCTACGACATCCCCGCAGTGGACGTGCGAGCGGTTGCGAACACGGATTTTGTTCAAGTCACATTCCGGCTACCTGATAATCTCGCCGCTGGCACATGCACCGTTCGGCTCAAGTACCAGACTCGCACGAGCAACCCCGGAACCATGCGAATCAAACCGTAATAGCCACGTATGGCACAGATTTTTTACTGATATCCGTATCAAATCCGTGTCATCCGTGGCTAACTTAGCTGGTTACCGTGCAGTCACCTGGACTGTTGCGGTAGCTGAGTTCCCCGCCTGATCGAATGCACGCGCTTGCAGTTGATAAGTCTTGTTCGCCGCGTTCGGCACTTTCCAATTGCAGCTATACGGCGCTGTTGTATCCGAACACTGCGATGCGCCGTTGACCAGGAAATCAACTCGCGTGACGCCGACGTTGTCACTCGCAGTTGCCGTGATCGTGATCGTGGCCTTGCGCGCCACAATTGAGTTGTTCGCGGGATTTGTGATCGCGACAGTTGGTGGAGTGTTATCGACCGCTTGCGCGAAACCGATTCGCCCAACCGCACCCGTGCCGCGGGCGAGGTAGTAGAGAAACCCGTCAGACGAAACCTTCAAATCCACCGGACTCGAAATGCCGGTCGCGAAATCCGAAACCGCATTTCCGTTTGCCGGATCAAGTCGCCTGATCCAACCACCGCAGAAATCAGCAAAGAAGTAGTTACCGACGAAGTTCGCTGGAAACTGATTAATCTGCGGGTTGTAAAACGCGCCTCCAGTGATCGCACATGTTAGCGCGTCGTTCGCGTATTGGAAGATCGGATCGCGGAAGTTCGGGTTCGGCGGATTGCAAAATCCTTCGCAGTTGGGCCAACCGTAGTTTGAGCCAGCAATGCCGTCGTTGATCTCTTCCCACGTATTCTCACCGACGTCGTTGATGAACATTCTTCCTGTTCCCTCTTGAAACGAGAATGTAAACGGATTGCGCACGCCGAGCGCCCAGATGGCGCGATTGTCTCCCGTTGCCTGATTGAAGAACGGATTATTCGTGGGAATACCGCCCGTTGTAGTAATGCGCAGCACCTTGCCGAGTCGTGTTGCGAGTGTCTGTGCGTTCGCACCGTTTGCGTTGTCACCGACTGCAGCAAACAAAGTCCCATCCGGTCCAAAGTGAAGCGCACCACCATTGTGATTTGTAGCTGCGCTGAGGTTCGGCAGATCCATTAAAACCACTTCGCTGCCTGCGAGTGCGACATCACCCGAAGCAGTGAAACGACTGATGCGGTTATGAATTGTTGGAGTGGTTGCCGTGTAGTAAACGTAGACCAGTTGATTGGAGACGAAATTCGGATCGAACGCTACTCCCAACAGTCCACGTTCGCCCGAAGAGTCGACCGTTACCGTCAGAAATGGAGCCGGAAGCAAGGCGCCGTTTTTGATGACACGGAGCGCGCCGTTTTGTTGACAGACGAAGACTCGACCGTCAGGAGCGAGCGCCATCGCGGTCGGAATGGTCAGCCCGTTGGCGACTACCGAGTCAGTAAACCCGGCCGGCACCGTGGCCGCAGGAGCAATCGAGGCGGTGAAAGTAGCAATCGACAACACCAGACATAGTCTCAAAATCAGGGATTTCATAGAGTCCTCCAAAGCACTTAACTTACAACTGGACAAACCTTTAGGTCGGGGTTGAGCTACTGCTGGGCAAACAGGAGGAGCGTGACTTTGCCATTATTATTTGTGGTTTTTGTGCCTTTTGTGGCCTTTGTCCGACACGAAAAATCAACATTTGCGATCGTTGAAACCTGTTAGACTGCCTTTTCCCCGACGTAAGTCCTGACGGGTGAGTGGAACTGCCCCAGAACTTCCTCCTTCGTTCACGGATCGACTTTTGAGCCGAGAGTGAAACTCCTTCACAGTTTCCCGGAGTACTAAATGAAGCGTTTTCTTTTCCCGATACTTTGGGGCGGGCTCGTCTCGCTACTCCTCTCGCCGTTCTTTGTCTTTCAGCAAAAGACGCACGCTGAAGGGCAATCGAAACGGAAAGTCTCAAAAGACATCCAGCAGAAGGTTGACTCAGGCAAAGGCGGCGATTTCGTCCGTGTGCTTATTCAGCCTGCCAGCTCGCAGGATTTTTCGATTGATTCGACCATCGAGACTTCGGGCGGTAGCAATCTGCGCAAGTTCAAGAACTTCGCAGTGCGTGTGGCCACTCTGCCGGCCAGTGCGGCGGTCAATTTGGCCAATCGCAGCGACGTCGCTTACGTGTCCCTGAATCGCGAAGTCAGGGCCATGGGCCATCTTTCGAGAACAACCGGAGCGGATCAGATCCGGCAAAGCGGCGAAAGCAGCAGCACTCTGGATGGCACAGGAATCGGAATCGCGATCGTGGACTCCGGAATCGATGCGGACCACACTTCTTTTCGAAACGGATCAAATGGCGTCCGTGTGGTCTATAGCGAAGACTTTACAGGCGAAGGACGCACCGACGATCCTTACGGCCACGGTACACACGTCGCTTCGCTCGCTGCAGGCAACGGCAGAATCTCCAACGGCGCATACACCGGTATCGCGCCGAATGCGAACCTGATCAACCTGCGCGTCTTGAACGCCGACGGCGTTGGCACGACTGCGTGGGTGTTGCGAGCGCTCGACTGGGTCGCTTCGAATCGAGCGACTTACAACATTCGCGTCGTCAACATGAGTCTCGGAATGCCTGCCGTCGATTCTTACCGAAACGATCCGGTCTGTCGTGCAGCGCGCAGACTGGTTGATGCGGGCGTGGTAGTCTTCGCAGCAGCGGGCAACAATGGCAAAGATAGCGAAGGAAACAAGCTTTACGGTCATATTCATTCGCCCGGCAACGAGCCTTCAGTGATCACGGTTGGAGCTTCAAATACATTCGGCACCGACGAACGTGGCGACGACGCAGTTGCGTCGTTCAGCTCGCGTGGACCAACACGCAGCTTCACGACCGACGACGACGGCGTCAGACACTACGACAACCTCGTCAAACCCGATCTCGTTGCGCCCGGCAATAAACTGATCGATGCAGAATCTGATGGCAATTACCTGGTGACGCAGAACCCGTCGTTGGACGCCGGAGTAAGCGGCTCGGAGAATCGCAAGATGATGTATCTCAGCGGTACCTCGATGGCCACGCCAGTCGCAGCAGGAACAGCGGCGCTCATGCTGCAAGCGAATCCGAGTCTCACGCCGAATCTGGTGAAGGCGTTGTTGATGTACACGGCCCAACCGCTTTCAGGCTACAACATGTTCGAGCAGGGCGCGGGCCAATTGAATGTCGCCGGCGCTGTGCAACTGGCGCAGGCAGTGAGACGTGATCTGAATTCTTCGACAACTGTGGGAGAGGCGTTGCTTGTAGTGGACGTGCCACCTGCATCGGAAACGAGGATTGCGAATTACAGCTTCACGTGGTCGCGCGGCATCATTCTCAATTACACGTACGTCACCGGTATTGATTTGATCACGAAGTATCAGCGGATCTATGGACTGGGCGTAATCACGGGCGATGGTGTCATAACCGGTGACGGTGTAATCACTGGTGATTCTTCATACTTTTCCGACGGCGTAATCACGGGCGATTACATCCTTACGAGTAACGGCGTTATCACGGGAGACGGCTCGGCCTTCCTGGCGGTCAGTCTGCTGTTTCAGGATCTCTTGCCAAATGGAAGTTATTTGAGCGATGGGGTGATCACGGGGGACGGAGTCATTACTGGCGACGGCGTAATCACAGGGGACCTCGTAACAAGCGCTCAGTCAGCAATGCTCAATGGCGATGGCAGTTCGATTATGACGGCACCATCAGACGATGGCAACGACTGCCTTGATTATTAATCCACGGCTTACACAGATAAAAATGAGTGCGGCGCAAGTCAAGGTCGATCGGCCTCCGTTCGGACAGGTCTACATGTGGTCGCTGGTGATTGCCGGAGCAGCGATCGCGCTAGGTTCGCTCGTTATATTTCCTTTTCACAGGCTCGACGCGCCTTTCGTTTTTCTCTGCCTGATGGTGATAGCGAGCGCGCTCATTGCCATTCCAATTCCTCGCGTTAGTGGTCGCATAACCGTTGCGGACACGTTTGTTTTTCTGACGATGCTGCTCTATGGCGGCTCTGCGGCGATTCTTATGTCGGCGCTCGAAGGTGTTGCTGCGACGCTGATCATCAGCAAACGACCACGTACGATTCTTTTCAACTCGGCGATCCTCGCGACGTCGACCTTCTTTACGTCCATAGTCCTGAATCTGGTTTTTGGTCCACCTGCCGAAATTCTGCGCGATGGCAAATTTTCAGCCGAGTTCTTTATGGCCGTTTGCTTGATGGCCCTCGTGCAGTACATCGCCAACACCACTCTGATCGCGATTGAAAAAGCCAGCAAGATTAAAGAATCAGTCTGGAACACGTGGCGAACTTATTATCTCTGGACCTCCGTCACTTACTTCGCCGGTGCGTCTGCCGCGGGCATCATTACGATTCTGATCAAGACTTACAGCTTCTATGCCGTCATAGCCACCGTTCCCATCATCCTCATCATCGGTTTCACGTACCAGACCTATCTCAAGAACATCGAGAAGTCGCTGGAACAGACAGAGGCGGCACGACTACACGTTCAGGAGTTATCGCGCTACGTCAGTGAGCTACAACGCTCAGAAGAAGCGCGGGAACAGTTATTATTGCGTGCTGAACGCGCGCGTACTGAAGCGGAAGCTGCCAACAGAATCAAGGATGAATTCCTGGCGACGCTGTCACACGAGTTGAGAACACCGCTGACGTCGCTGCTCGGTTGGTCCAGTGTCCTGCGTGAGGCAAAACGCGATGAGAAGATAATGCACCAGGGACTAGAGGCCATCGACCGTAACGCAAAGATGCAGGCACAACTCATCGACGACTTGCTCGACGTATCGCGTATCGTTTCGGGCAAATTGAATCTCGACGTCAGACCACTGGACCTCGCTTCAGTCGCCCGTGCGGCGATCAACGTTGTGCGACCGGCAGCGGACGCTAAGGGCATCACGTTGGACTATGCTGACGAACCCGGACTCGGAGCCATTTCCGCCGATTCGGCACGCCTGCACCAGATCATCTGGAACCTGTTATCGAATGCGGTGAAGTTTACGCCGCACGGAGGCAAGATCTCTGTGCGAGTGCACCGCGACGGATCCGATGCACTTGTGAGCGTGCGCGATACGGGGCAGGGAATCGAGGCGGAGTTTTTGCCGCGAGTCTTCGATCGATTTCGTCAGGCAGACAGTTCGACTACGCGGAGTTTTGGCGGGTTGGGTTTGGGTCTCGCGATTGTTCGACACCTCGTCGAGCTTCACGGTGGGACAGTTTCGGCGCACAGTGATGGCCTCAAGCAGGGCGCCACTTTCACTGCGACATTTCCCCTCCTGGCTGATCGGACTGCGCCGGTTGCAGTCGCTCAATGTGAACAGCCGTCTGCGGAGAGTTATTCGCTTGACGGTCTGAGAGTATTGCTCGTCGACGACGAACCGGAAGCGCGCGAAGTCATTAGCACAGTGATCACGCGCACTGGAGCCGAAGTGAAGGCTTGCACGTCAGCGCACGACGCGCTCGTGAAGTTGATGGAGTGGAAGCCAGATGTGATCCTGAGCGATATCGCGATGCCCGATGAAGATGGCTACAGTTTTATCGGTCGCGTGCGATCGTTGCCGCGTGACAAAGGGGGCGAGACGCCCGCGGCAGCTTTAACTGCGTACGCGCGCGACAGCGACCGGCGTCAGGCACTCGACGCCGGCTATCAAATGCACATCGCGAAACCCATCGGCGCCAGCCAACTCGTCACCATGATCGCCCGCCTCGCCGGCCGCGAGAGTTGAAGGCATCAAAAAAATTGACTTTTCTCTTGAACTAAAATATCTTCCGCTCGATCTTCAACGGTTTGACCGTCCCCGGTCCTCCGCTCTCTCGAAATACTTTCTTCTTCTCGTCATTATTGTTGACTGGGAACGGATCTGTTTAGCAAAACGCAGGATAAAAGCTCAACCGCGTCGCTCGTCGTAGCTTATGCCAATTATCGAAGAGGGAGATATCCCCTACTACACTCTCGCGCAAGACGTATTTCCCTCCGAGCAGGGCCAATGTTTTGTCCCTTTTCTTGGAGCTGGAGTCTCAATTTCAGGGCGTAAATTCAAGCCCGACCGTAAGCTCACATCGCCGCCGCCGGATCGAAAGGAAATCAACAATGCGCTTGACGCACTTAGGTTGAGCGGCAAAGGACGAACCTTTATCGAATTAGCCATTCTGCTCGGATACCTGATCGAACTCGAAGACACAGAAACAGTCTTCGAGTCACCGGAAACCTTCGAACAACATTTAAGGAATGAACCTTATCCACCCTCGGCCGGGGAACTTGCCGAGCTGTTTGGGCTCACTGCGCATTACTCAACTTTTGAACACATAATCAAAAAGCTGCGTCGAAGATTTCCGGATCAGTTGCTGAGCGCGAATGAAGAAGAGCAGGTTAAATCACTCCACTTGCTATCAAGAGTGACGAGGATCGCAAATCCACCTGAACCACTCACCAGTATCACTAGCTATTACGAACGGTTACTCGGGCGCAAGCGGTTATGGAATTTGCTAAGGGAGATTTTTGAAACGAAGAAAGAACCGACCTTTACACACCAACTGTTGGCGGAAGCTGCCAAATATCACCTCGACCGGCCTAAAGCTACCGACTACCTGATTATCACAACGAACTACGATTGTTTGATGGAAGAAGCTCTTGACAAGCTGAAAGTGCCGTACGTTGTTCTCACCACTAGGAGAGGAGATGACTTCAAGGTTTTGACTCGCTTCGCTTCGACAATCCCGAATTCTGAGCAATTAAAAGAAGACTTCTCCGATAAGTTCAATCCGGTCGACTTCAATGTGTCAGATGAGTTAAAAGACCAGCCCTGGGCAGTGATCTACAAAATCCACGGATGCCTGAGTCCGGAAGTCAAATACGTTGATGATGGTGTGGTGATCTCGGATAACGATTACGTCAGCTATGTATCAAAGATGGGCAAAACCGGAACTCTTATTCCAGCCCACGTAAACAAACTGATGCGCGACAAACCGTTTTGGTTTTTGGGCTACAGCCTGAGTGATTGGAATGTCCGCAGTATCTACCAAACATTGCGCCGCTGTAGTGATCCCGATGAAGAAGGCTTGCCGGCTTATTCGGTGATGGCTACGGTGGGCGAGTTTGAAAAACTATTTTTCGAGAAAAACAACATCACGATCCTCGAGGCGTCGCTCAATCAGTTCGTCGACGGAGTTATCAGTAACCTTCCGAAACGAATCAGGGAGTGCGAGTTTCCCGCTCCCCCGAAAACATAAATGAGTTCTACACTCCCTTTAATAGAGAATCCCTTCAAGGGCCTGCGACCGTTCGAGCAGGATGACGAGGCAAGACTGTTCGGGCGAGAACGGGATCTCATCCTCTTCAAAGAGCGCGTCCTGTCATCACGAACAACATTGCTCTTTGCGGGTTCCGGTGTAGGCAAGACTTCGTTCCTCAATGCGAAGGTCATTCCTGAGTTGGCAAAACGATATTGCGTAATCTGGCATAACCGTTGGACCGGAACCGACGAAGGTGCCGAAAATTGGGAGGATTCTTCTACTTTCAAGTTCTGGCCTCCTCAAGACTTTGGCAAATCAGTGATTGAAAGTCTGTTTGGCGCCTGGCGGCGTCGCAGGCTGGCTCTATCCAAAGTGACGCCGAAGGAACAGAAGGATGTGGTCCAGGGAAAATTAGCAGGCGATGTGCAGGACGCGATTACACGGAGTCTTAAACCGGGCAACGAAAAACGCCTATCAGATGTGCTGTCGGTCTTCAGGAAAGAGGCAAAGGGGGAGATCGCCGATGAGATTCGTAAAAAGGGATGCATGCTGATCCTCGATCAATTCGAGGAAGTTTTTCAGTATCACGTTTTCGAAGATTACTTCGACGCCTTTATCGACGACCTCTGCAAAATCATTAACGACGACGAGTACCAGGTGCGAGTGGTTTTCTCGATGCGCGAAGAATTTCTGGGAGAACTGACTGCTTTCGACAATCGCATCCCCGACCTCTTCGGCAATTATTACAGGCTTCGCTATCCAAAAATTGACGAAGCTCGGCGCATCATTACCGAAACCTGCAGGCTTGTTAAGGTCGAACCACATCCGGGAAACCTCGAAAATCTGGTTAAAGATTTGTCATCGATCGAGAAAAACTTCGACGCCGGCAGCAGTTCCAACGGAAGCGCAGTAAAAACAGTTCGTTTCGTGCGTCGTGATTACGTTCCGCCGCCGTACCTGCAGATAGTTTGCGACAATCTGTGGAAGGAGCAATATGAGAATCCTGCCACAGCGGCTACTAACGGTGGAACAAGCATTCAGATAAAACGCTTCCTGGAACACTACAAATCAGCTTCAGCGGATCCGGCTGAGTCTGTGGAGAGCGACGCACAGCGTGCTGTGCGACAGTTCTGTGAAGCGAAGCTATCGCTGCCGTTCTTAAGAAAATGGGAACAGAACATAGCGGCACGCGCTTTTGGCTTTCTGGTAACCAAGCAGGGAGCCAAGATGGCTTATGAATTGAGAAGCTTAGCCGCTCATATGGAGGAAAGAGCGTGGGCGGTCAAACACGTTTTGGAAAAACTCAGCGACCCTGACGCACGCATTCTCAGAGAATCAAGAGGACCTGAAGGCTCGTACTGGTTTGAACTCTACCACGACATGTACGCAGGCGTGGTCGATCGCTGGAAACGGAAATTCGCGAAAGAGCAACGCCGCGTCCAGCAGACACAACTGTTAGTCATCAGCGCTGCCGTTGCCGCGATGATCCTGATCCCGTTTGCGATTGTTACCTGGGGTATTCGACCTCGAAATCAGCAGGCGAAGATTTCCGAGTATGTAAAAAACCTGCATACCACTGACCTGCGAAGTGATAAAGGCTTCGACGACGTATTCAAAGCGTATTCGGACTTGGCCGATACTTTCGGTTACAAGGGAACAGCGCATTCGTTGTGGGCGCAAGTATGGGAGCGGCGGGCGCAATTGTTTGAAGCGAACGAGCAGCGCGAAGAGGCGTTGCTTTCGTTGTTGCAGGCAGCAGCGCTCACCGCTGACGACGCCGCTAAGAACAACTATCTTGCCCAGGCCAACAATTTATTGTTTGGAAATGAAGCGGCTTTGAAAAGAACTCTCTGCACCAATTGCGACCTGGTGACAGTGAGTCCTGACGCGCGGTACGCAGTGACCAAAACCAAGGAAGGAGTTTTCAGTGTTTCCAATTTGAAAGAGGAAAAGACGTATGCTCCTTTCTGTACCGGTTGCGAAGAGACGGTATTTAGTGCCGATGGAAACCTTGTTGCGGCTATACGGATCGTTACTGAACAACCTGACAAGAAAAACGCCGGCGTCAAGGGACGTCCTTATGCGGAGGCTGCTGCCGGAGCTTCACCTTCGCCAGATCCAACCGGATGGGAGGTCAAGATTTCACCCAGTGACCCTGGTTCCGGATTGCAGCCAGCAAGTCTGATGATGAACAAGCCGGACTCTTTGGGCCAAACACCCGCCTCCCCACAGCGTCGGGTAGATCCTTTATCAGATTCAACTTCCGGGTTTCAACTGTTGGCGGTCAGCAAAACAGAGGACCAATATTTGATTGCCGGTATCATGGATCAAAAGCTCTCGATCTGGCGACACGATGGCTGGAAGATATTTTCTACAGAGGTAAAACCCCCCGACGATTTTTTTGAATCGCCTTCGATTATCTTTTCAACCAACGGCAAGTTTTTTGCTTCCTTCGGAGGCGGTCTCCCGATGAGGGTTTGGCAGATAAGCAACAGTGGCCTCGCACCTGTTACAAAAGTGGATGCGCTTCTCCGATCCGCTAGTTTGCTGGGTTTCTCAGCCAATAGTGAAACTCTGCTGATCAAGTCAGGGAATTCCATCAAGCTCTGGCAGCTCGACGGGAAAAGCGCAGTTTGGTCAATAGACTGGCCAAATACCATTGGCAGTGTCGGGTTTGCGCCAAGCTCGAACAAATTTGTTGTAGCTGATAATACTGGTGCGGTGACTGTTTGGGACAGCGTCACTAAAACGCAACTTTATTCACCTCTCAAGTTAAAACCCACACCCACCCTCGTGTTTTTTCCGGAAGACGACGGGAAAAGCCTGATTGCTTCCAGGACCAATTTCTCTTTCGACTCGCTTACTAGGTGGTCCCTGGACAAGGGCACTAATACTGGAGAGTTGGAACTTGCCGATCCCGTAGACGGTTTCAGCGGAAATAGCGATTTGCTTTTGAGCGGGGCCAAAGGTGCAGTGCGAGTCTGGGGGATTCTTCCGCCCAGACCGAACAAGAGCGGAGCTTTCATAGACGAAGAAGCTACTTATGGAGGTTTAACTCCTGATGCAACGAGCATGGTTGTACTGCAGGATGATCCAACTCCCAAATTTACAAGGTTGCGCGTTCTCGACCTTATCCACCAAAAAGAACGTTTTGCTTTCAGGGCACAGCTGGAATCCCGGATAATTTATCGGCTGAGCCCGGATGGAAATCACCTCGCTGTTCGAACCGCCGCCAGAGAGGTAAGTCTCGTTTCCAATGGGTCGCCTGACAAACCGCGCAAGTTTGAATTGGATGAAAACGTCAGTCAAATCGTCTTTAGCCCGGATAGCAAGTGGATGGCGATTCGAGCTAGGTCAAAAAACACTCTCCTGATTGAGGTGACGACTGGTGCCGGCAAAGTGCTAAGCAGCGAAGTGAATGGTCCGTATTCGACATTTACGCCCGACAACCAATTTCTCGTGGTGTCTTCAGCGGGTTCGCTTGTAAGCGACTTTGAATCTGATATTGCCGGTACACCCCCGGTGGAGTTTTGGTCGCTATCTCAGGGCCAGAAAGTTGACGTGAGTTCTGTTCAGAAAGATGCGGCGCTAGCCATCGCAGTTAGCAACGATCGCGTGGCGATACTTCAAGGCCAAATGATTTCTGTATTTGATGTGAAAAACAAAAAGCTTTGTAGCTTTGCCTACCCTAGTCAGCTCAAGTCTCTCTGGATGACGGAAGACGGCAAATCCTTGATTACATCTGATTCGGAAGGTCTGGTTCAGTCATGGAATGCTGCTTCCGGACAGCCTGGACCAACCGTTAAGCTCGGACAGCCGATACAGAAGATCCTTTTTGAGCCCGATGGAAAGTCGTTTATTGCCGTCACTGAGACGTGGCTCCATCGAATTGAAGGAATAGACAACAACTCCTTACGCTATTCAAGAGGAATATTTGTGGGACAAATCGACTTTGGGTCCCCTCGACTCTCGACAGCAAACACCGGTCAGACTTCAGCTCCTCTTTTATCCTGGGTGCGAACCAGGCTTCATGGTCCCGAAGTCCATTCGACTTACTTCAGCGGGAAGACACGCGACTCGCTTTTGCAAGGCGACGCCAATACATTGCTGAAGGACTGGGCAACAAAGTTGAATTTTGACGTGCGTGCCGACGGTTATCTCGTAGACCGTTCAGCCGGATCAAACAACTCGGGGTCGTACTAGCAGGCGGGTCCACTCGAGCTTCAGGATCAACTCCTCAAAATTCGCAAACTTCTGATTGCGTGAATCAAGAAATTCTGTAAAGTATTGAGGACATGAAGAAGTCGCCGGTAGGAATTGGAATCGTTGGGACGGGGTTTGCCCGCACGACGCAAATACCCGGATTTCGAGATTGCATGGGAGCGAAGGTTGTGGCGATCGCGAGTCGCAGCCACGAGCGAGGCGAAGCAATCGCGAAAGAATTCGGCATTGATCACGTCTTCGACGACTGGCACGAACTGGTATCTCACACGGACGTCGATCTGGTGAGCGTCGTCACGCCTCCATCCACGCACATGGAGATCACGCTCTCCGCACTCGAACACCGCAAAGCCGTGCTTTGTGAAAAACCGATGGCGCTAAATGCGACCCAGGCCGCACGAATGGTCGAGAAGGCGAACGCGGCCGGCGTGTTGGCGTTGATCGATCATGAGTTACGCTTTCTGAACAGCAGACGCGTCATGCGCGGGATGTTGGAATCTGGCGCGATCGGGTCGGTTCGTCACTGCAATTACGTGTTTCGATCCGATTATCGTGGGATTGCAGATCGTGCGTGGGACTGGTGGTCGGACGAGACGATGGGTGGCGGAGCACTCGGAGCCATCGGCTCGCACGTTGTCGATTCGTATCGCTGGATGTTGAGCACGGAAGTGACGCAAGTGCTCGGCATGCTCACGACTCACATCAAACAGCGTCCTGACAAGAACAACGGCGGCCTGCGCGCCGTCACCACTGACGACGAAGCTAAACTCCTGTTCAAATTCAGCGATGGCCCACACACCGAGGGTGCGACCGGCACCGCGTCAATCTCGGTTGTCGAATCCGGCAAGTATGAAAACCGGCTCGAGATTTATGGCACAAAAGGCGCGCTGATGGTTGAAGAAACAGGCGAACTCTGGCGTTCGCCCACCGGCTCGGGAACATGGCGTCCGGTGCAAGTGGACCAGGATCACATGGCCCAGGGAATGCGCGAAGGAAGTTGGTCGCGGGGCTTTACCGCATTCTCGATTGCGATCTGCGAAGCCATGCGCGCGAGTAGAACGACTGTAAAAGACGCGGCGACTTTTGAAGATGGCTATCGAGTTCAGCTCGTGCTTGATGCGATTCGCGCTTCGAATGAAAGTGGGTGCTGGGTAACGGTTGGCCAGTAAACGACTCATCCGCGTCGGTGTCGATACCGGCGGCACGTTTACAGATTTCGTCTTCGAACAAGACGGTCGTCTCAACCTCTTCAAAGTTCCTTCGACACCCGCCGATCCGTCGCTCGCAATTCAGCAGGGACTGGGGCGCATTTGTGCTGAAACTGGTTCGCGACTCGATCAAATCGAGATCGTACATGGCACAACAGTTGGGACTAATGCTCTTCTACAACGTCGCGGCGCACGCACTGCATTGATCACGACGAAGGGTTTCGAGGACGTGCTCGTGATCGGACGTCAGGCACGACCCGAGCTCTACAATCTCAACGCCATCAAACCTCCACCATTGGTTTCTGACGAACTTCGCCTGGGTGTCAAGGAGCGTGTTGTTGCTTCGGGTGAGGTGATCGAGCCACTCGATGAACGCGAGCTGCAGAGACTCGTTAGGAAGTTGAAGCAGTCGAAGGTTGAAGCGATTGCGATCTCGCTGTTGTTTTCTTTTCTGCACCCGGAGCACGAGGAACGGATCGCCGCTGCATTGGCGGAGCTCGAGGTACCGTTGTCTGTTTCGAGCCGCATCCATCCGGAGTATCGTGAATACGAGCGCACCTCGACTGTTGTCATTAATGCTTATCTGCAGCCCTTGATGGGTCGCTACCTCAGCAAACTATCAAAGCCCAAAGCTCAAAGCACAAAGCTCAATTTACGCGTCATGCAATCGTCAGGCGGCAGCATCTCTGCCGATGTCGCGGCAAGCGAGCCGGTGCGCACGATTCTTTCCGGTCCTTCGGGTGGTGTCGTCGGCGCATTGCGCGCTGCGCAGTCAGCCGGACTTAAAAACATAATCACGTTCGATATGGGCGGGACGTCGACCGACGTCGCGCTGTGTGACAGCGGCGCCATTCGCACGACGAACGAAGCGACAGTTGCCGGATTGCCCGTCGCGGTTTCAGTGATGGACATCCACACCGTCGGTGCCGGAGGTGGTTCGATCGCACGCGTGGACGAAGGTGGTTCGCTAAGAGTTGGACCAGAATCTGCGGGTGCCGATCCCGGCCCGGCTTGCTACGGCCGCTCGCTGCTGCCGACTGTCACCGATGCGCATGTGGTCTTGGGCCACTTTGGCGGCATGGGTTTATTGGGTGGCGAGTTTAAGCTCGACGAAAAGCGTGCTCACGAAGCGATGACGAAACTCGCGGGTGATTTGAGCAAAGTCTCAGGCAAACGATGCAGCGTTACGACGGCGGCTAAGGGAGTCCTGTCAGTTGCAAACACAAACATGGAGCGTGCGCTGAGACATATCTCAGTCGAACGTGGTCACGACCCGCGACAGTTTGCGCTCTTGCCGTTCGGCGGCGCTGGCGGGTTACATGCTGTCGATCTCGCACGAGCACTGCGGATTCCGATGATCATTGCGCCTGTAGCGCCGGGTGCGCTGTCTGCGGTGGGTGTGCTCGTCGCCGATGTGATCAAGGACCAGAGTCGAACAGTAATGTTTACTCATGGAGCTAAGGAGACGGCGAGGCTGGCGAAAGTCTTCAAGGAAATGGAAAGGGAAGCGACCGGAGTGTTGCGCGCTGAAGGATTTCCTGCGATGCGACAACGACATGAGCGTGCGCTTGCGATGCGTTATCGCGGGCAGTCGTTTGAGTTGGAAATAAGGAACATTACTGGAGATCTCAGGGCTGAGTTTCATCGTGTTCATCGCGAACGTTACGGTTACGCGCAGGAACAGAGCGAGATCGAGATCGTCAGCGCGCGTGTACGTTCGTTCGGGATTGTGGAAAAGCTCGCCCAACGAAAGATCGCATCCGGCAAGAATAGAGCGCGTGGCGATGTCTATAAACGAGAGGACCTCGGTGCGGGAGCCAAATTGAAAACGCCGTGCATTGTGACTGAGTATTCAGGAACGACACTGATAGACGCGGATTGCAAAGCACGGATTGATGACTTCGGCAATTTACTGATCGAGTTCAAATGAAAAACTTCGATCCCACGACGCTCGAGATTTATCGCGCACTCTTCACTTCCGTCGCGGAAGAGATGGGCGTCGCGCTGCGGCGTACGGCGTTCTCGCCAAACATCAAGGAACGTCGTGATTACTCGTGCGCCGTCTTCGATGCCGAAGGTCGAGTCATCGCACAGGGTGATCACATGCCTGTGCATCTCGGATCGATGCCGATGGCTGTCGCGGCAGCACTCGCCGAGATCGATCTCGTCGCCGGAGATGTAGTCGCACTAAACGATCCATTCGCCGGTGGCACACACTTGCCCGACGTTACGTTGGTGATGCCGGTTGCGAGTGGCAAGCGAATACTCTTCTACGTCGCCAATCGCGCTCATCACGCTGACATCGGCGGCGCAACTCCCGGATCGATGGGCCTCGCCACGGACATTTACGGCGAAGGCATTCGCATTCCACCGATTCGTCTCGTGCGTGGTGGCAATCTCGACGCCGATACGATGCGACTGTTGCTCGCGAACGTTCGTGGAAACGTCGAGCGTCGCGGCGACTTCGACGCACAGATCGGCTCATTGAAAACCGGCGCCGTACGTTTGCTGGAGATCGTGGAGCGTCGGGGGGAAAAGGAAGCCACTGAATACGCCTCGCAACTGATCGACTACTCGGCGCGTTTAATGCGACACACGATTGCTTCAATTCCTGACGGTTCTTACGAAGCGGAAGACGCACTCGACGACGATGGAGTCGACGACCGCGAAGTACAGATCCAAGTACGCGTAACGATCAAAGGCGAACGTGCACTCGTTGATTTCACAGGTAGTGCACCGCAGGTTACTGGCGCAATCAATGCAGTCGAGGCGATCACGGTGTCCGCAGTGTCGTACGTCTTTCGTTGTCTGGTCGGTGGTGAAGTGCCCGCGAGTGCGGGATTGATGGAACCGGTCGAGGTAGTCGCGCCGAGTGGCACGGTGGTCAATGCGAATCCACCCGCGTCTGTCGCCGGCGGCAACGTCGAAACTTCGCAGCGTATCGTCGACGTCCTGTTCAAAGCCTTGGCCCAGGCATTACCCGACCGCATTCCCGCCGCGAGCCAGGGCACGATGAATAATCTGACCATCGGCGGCATCGATACTCGCAACGGCCTCGAGTTTTCCTACTACGAAACAGTGGCCGGCGGCATGGGCGCACGTCCGACAGCCGACGGCATGAGCGGCGTTCATACGCACATGACGAACAGCTTGAACACACCTGCCGAAGCGCTCGAGTATGCCTATCCACTGCGCGTGCGCGAGTATCGACTACGAAAAAATTCCGGTGGTGAAGGAAAGCATCGTGGTGGCGATGGCGTCGTCCGCGAAATTGAAACGCTCGTCCCCGCACGCATGTCGTTGTTATGCGATCGTCGCAAGCGTGGGCCGTACGGATTGTTTGGTGGTAAGGACGGAGCAGTTGGAAAGAATGGGAAACTCCCATCCAAAGGCTCGCACGATCTGAAAGCTGGTGATCGAGTAAAGATTGAGACGCCAGGAGGGGGCGGCTGGGGGAACGCGGATGAACGCGGATAGAATCCGATTTAAAATCCGCGTTTATCCGTGGCCTAAGTTGTGAGCCGACGATAAATGCCCGGTAGTCGCTCAGGCAACGATAGAACATCGTCGATGATCGTGTAACCGATCTCGCCGTACAGATCACGAAGCTCGGCTTCGGATTCGCGATCGATTGTGATGCAGAACGGCGTAATCCCTTCATTCTTCGCTTGCCGCAAAGCCTCACGCGTGTCTTCGCGCGCGTAACGCGCATCGCCGTAATCGTGGTCGTACGGGCGCCCATCTGAAAGCACGATCAGCAAACGCGTGCGCGCATCCTGCTTACCAAGCCGCGCGGTTGCATGACGAATCGCGGCCCCGAGTCGCGTGTTGTTCTGGTAAGTAATCCCGCCGATGCGTCGCTTCACTTCGTCGTTGTATTTCTCGTCAAAATCCTTCACGACATAAAACTTCACATTCCGTCGCCCCTCCGAAGTGAACCCATTGATCGAGTAGACGTCGCCGACAGCTTCGAGCGCTTCGCTCATCAGCACGAGACCTTCTTTCTCGATCTCGATGATCCTGCGTCCGGGTCGCGTGTATGGTTGCAGCGGATGACGACCAATCGTGCGCGCGGTCGAAGACGACTGGTCCAACAGAAACGACACCGCGACGTCGCGCCGCCGCCGCAGTCGCTTCGTATAGATCCGCTCGGACTGCTGTCCATCAGCACGGCGATCAATCACGTAGTCGATAACGGCGTTGAGATCAAACTCCTCGCCATCGACTTCATTAGCAACACGAATGAGGTTCTCAGGCTTCATCAGTTGAAACTGATGGCGGATCGACGAGATGACACCCTTGTGTCGCTCTTTTGTATGTTCGACGAAATTGCGATCGCCATGCTTCACTTTCTTCTCGACAACGCGACACCAGCCAAGTCGATGATCCGTGAGCTCGCGATCCCACTCGTCGTAGTTGAATGCGACTTCACCCTCGACCAGCACTTGCTCGGGCGTCTCGCTCTCGGACCACGCTTCGGCGCCCATCAGATCGTCAGGTTCGCCTTCCATCGACGGATCGTTCCAGGCATTGAACAACTCGCGCGCATCGCGACGTTCAGGCATGCGCTCAGCCTGTCGTTGTTGCATTCGCTCGCCTGCCGAGTCGTCGTCAGATTCAGCTTGATCTTCCGGGGCGTCGATCTGCTGGACGGAATCATCCACCGGTATGACGGTTTGAAAAAGATCGTAAACGCGACTTGTGGCCATCAACGTGTCAGCGACTGTCGCCGGTTCGCGCACAAGATAGTCGGCGACGATCGTCTCCAGCTCGGAAACCACCTGTGTATAAGCGGCTCGCGCGTCGTCACGCGCACCACCGAGCATTGTGATTTGAAATAGGAGCTCGTAAGGAACGAGCGAATAGGGCAGCTCCATGATTCGTGGCCGGTTGCCGCTGAGATGCTCGCGGATCAAATCGAGGTCACGATTGAGACCACGATAGGTGCGTCGCAAACGGCGATCGATACGACCGTTTTCGAGAGTTCCGAATACTCGGCGTGCGAGCTGTGGCATCGGAAAAAATTTGAGCACATCACGGTAGCCGACTTCCCCGATGTCTTTAGTGTCTTTTGGGGCCTCCTCGTCCTTCCTTAATTGAACAATTTCATCTGCGAGCGCGAAGGCATCGAGCGCCTCGACGTTTTCTTCCGAATATCGCGCCGCAATTGCCGAATGGGCCACACGCACTTTGCCGCCTCGCTCGTAAGTTCCAAACTCGATTTGTCCTGCCGCATGGGCGGCGAGCACTTTGTAGAGTCTGAAATCGAGATCTTCATCGCCAAACTCGTTCACGAGCGAAGGCAAATGAATCGTGCGTCCGTCGTCGATGCGCGCTTCATCCGGAACAGCCGCGAGCGGTGCTACATCGACTTCGCGTCCGGTCAGCGCCTCGACATACAAGCGCAGCAAGTGCTGGACTGAATCGAGAGCCAGGCCTACGGAACCGGTATGCAATGCTTCGTAACTTCCACGCGTCTCGAGTGAGAAATAACTGCGACGAGCACGCGTGTCGGAGCGTCCGGTGGTGAGTCCCCGACGCGCCCATGCTTCGAATTGTTCAATCGACACAGTTCGCAACGCGCGCGACGCAGAACGAAAACAGGCGAGCGCCGCTTCGCCATCGACTGCCGCGATCTCTTTTGTGAGTGAAAGCACGCGACGCGAAAGCTCGATTGCAGACGCGCGATTCGGATCGGCGTGGAGCAGTCGAATAAAACCCGGACTGCTGCGAACAAAAGCCACCAGACTCGCATTGCCGTGCGCCGCGACTACCCACAACAACGCAATCCATTCGTCAAAGATCTCAGGTCCTCGGCGTGCGATCTCGCCGCCGGCAATCAGGATGTGAAGCGCTGCGCCGCCACCACGTTCGAGAAAGTCGTTCGTGCTTTTTAGGACGCGTTTGGCGTCAGACCCTGAAAGTTCGGCGAGGCTTTCGGGCATGACGGTCCAGGCATCAGCCGCAATGCCGCCCGCGCGAGATGCAAATGCTCCGGCGAGAGTAATTGCTGCGGCGGTCAGATCAGTGTCGTTAAAAGTCCTGAGTTCGTGTAGGACGGCGCCGCTCGCGTGGAGAAACTCGGCACTGTGTTTTGCCGAGCGCCGCGCGATCTCCGTTGCGACTTCGATTATTGAACGAAGAAGGTTGTCATCGTCGATCCCCGTGGCGATTGCCGGCAGTGAGTGAAGAGTCTCACGACCGATGGCGGTCGAAAGAACCATCTGTCGGGTACACAAGACAAAGATGTCCGGATAAAGCTCAGGCGAGATTGCTTTTAGTGATTCGACGCCGTCGCCAAAGAAAGTAGCCGCTGACTCGTAGTCGGCCATTGCGAGACGGCGGCCCATCTCGCCCCACGAACGCAGTTCTGCGGGTTGTAAGACTTGTGCAGCGCCGGGCGCGGCGCGTAGGAATTCGATGCCCGAGCGAAGTGAGATTGCAGCGATCGAAGCGCTTGTCTCGAGTACCGCGGCTGCCTGGTCCAACGGCAGACCAGTTAGACTACGGGTGAGTTCGAGGAACGATTGGCGCTCGGCAGATTGATGTTCTTCAGCCACAGATAAAACGGATTGTCAGAGCGATTAAATCACGGTGGTTACGATCTCACGGATGCTGCGCTGCAGTTCGCGGTCGTCGGTGATGGGAGAGCACATGGCGACGTCCGCAGCGTCGACTGGAGGGATGCCGAGTGCGATCAGTTGTGCGGCGTAAATCAGGAGTCGTGTCGAAACACCTTCTTCCAAACCGTGGCCACGCAGATTGCGCACCTTCTGACCAATCAACACGAGGTCGCGCGCGGTGCCTTCGTCAACACCACCTTCGCGCGCCACAATCTCCGCTTCCATCTCGGGTGGCGGATAGTCAAACTCGATGGCCACAAACCGCTGGCGGGTCGATTGTTTCAAGTCCTTCAGTATCGACTGATAACCGGGGTTGTATGAAACCACCAGCATGAAGTCAGACGGTGCTTCGACAATCGTCCCGAGCTTCTCAATCGGCAGGCGACGTCGATGATCGGTCAGCGGGTGGATGATCACGACCGTGTCTTTGCGCGCTTCGACGACTTCATCGAGATAGCAGATCGCGCCGTTGCGCACAGCCGAGGTCAACGGCCCGTCGTGCCAGATCGTCTCCTCACCCTCCAACAGAAAACGCCCAACCAGATCCGTCGACGACAAGTCTTCGTGACAGGCAACGGTGATCAGCGGTCGCTCCAGTCGCCACGCCATGTGTTCGATGAAGCGCGTCTTGCCACATCCGGTCGGACCTTTCAGAATCACTGGAAGTCGTGCAGAGTGAGCGGCTTCGAAGAGTTCGACCTCACGGCCGACGGCCAAATAATAAGGTTCAGTGGCGACTCGATAGTCTTGGATTGCGCTTTCGGCCATTTGCGGGCATCTTAACATTCGAGTAGAAAGGGACCAAATTCGGTAGTTGTAAGCAGTATGAAGATCGCAGTAGCAATGAGTGGTGGCGTGGATTCTTCCGCGGCCGCGGCAATTCTCAAAGAGCAGGGGCACGAGCTCGTCGGCTTCACGATGCAATTGTGGGATCAGCGACGAGGCATCAACGTTGACGAGAACGGCGATCCGTTGCCGTCTCGCTGCTGTTCACTTGACGATGTTTACGACGCGCGGCGCGTTGCTGAAGAACTCGGTTTTCCATTTTATGTGCTGAATCTCGAGCGCGACTTCGAGCGCGATGTGATCCAACCATTTGTCACCAGTTATCTCAGCGGGGAGACACCGATCCCGTGCGTCTCGTGTAACAGTCGTCTGAAGTTTGCTTCACTCGATCGACTCGCAGTTAGTTTAGGTTGCGAGAAAGTCGCGACCGGCCACTATGCGCGCGTTGAATTCGACAGGGGCAGTAATCGCTACAAACTCCTGCGTGGCTCAAACCAACAGAAAGACCAGTCGTATTTTCTCTGGGAGCTGACGCAGCCACAGTTATCGCGTGCGTTGTTTCCACTCGGCGAGATGTCGAAACCCGAAGCTCGTGACGCTGCGCGGCATCATGGATTAATTGGTGTTTCTGAGAAGAAAGAATCCCAGGAGATCTGTTTTGTTCCTGACGGTAATTACGCGGGATTTATTGATCGTTATCTCGAAGCGGAAAACGCGACTGAGCGCCTGCCAGGTGCGGGTGAGATAGTTGATACCACTGGCCGTGTCATTGGACATCACGAAGGCATTCATCGATACACAGTCGGACAGCGTCGCGGCATGGGCATCGCAAACGAACGTGCGCTGTATGTGATCTCGATCGATGCTGATAAGAATCGCGTCACGGCTGGTCCAGCGGAAGAACTGTTGAGCAGCGAGTTCACGGTTGCGCAAGTCAACTGGATCGCTTTCGACGATCCGAAGGCGCCAGTGCGTGCCGAGGTGCGAGTTCGTTATCGTCACACAGCCGCACCGGCCACCATCACGCCGCTCGAGAACAACCGTGCGCGTATCGTCTTCGACGAGCCACAGCGGGCGATCACGCCCGGACAAGCCTCGGTCTTTTACCGTGGGGACGAAGTCATCGGCGGCGGCTGGATTGTCAAATCCGCGTAAATCCGCGCAATTTGTGGCTAAACCTTTTCCGCTGCACTAACGTACTCACAAACTGTATAACTAGCTCAAACCCTAACAAAAACTGAGGATTTAACGATGTCAGGAACACGAAAGGCAATTTTAATCATCGGCGGAATCATTGGAGCCGTCGTTCTGGTGGTTCTCATCGGAGTCGCCCTCATCTGGGCGACGTTCCGCAAGAGCGAACCGTCCATCCGCGACAACAGCGTGCTCACACTCCGCGTCGCAGGCTCACTTCCGGATTACAGTCCCGATGATCCTTTTAAGAAATATTTTGGCGGACCCGACCAGTCGCTTACCGGTCTCGTGATGCAGTTCAAGAAAGCGAAGGTCGACAAACGGATCAAAGCCATCCTGCTCGACATAAATACTTCCGGTGTTGGTTGGGGCAAAGCTGAAGAGCTTCGCGACGCGATCACGGATTTCCGTTCGTCCGGGAAACCCGTCTACGCGTACATCGAGTTTGGTTTGAATAAGGAGTACTACATCGCAACTGCGTGCGACAAGATCATCGTGCCGCCGCCGGGTGAGTTGTTCATCAACGGGCTCGCGGCCGATGTAATGTTCTTCCGCGGTTCGCTCGATAAGCTCGGCATCTATCCCGACATTTTCCAGATCGGAAAGTATAAGAGTGCCGGCGACATGTTCACGCAGAAGCAGATGACCGAGGCGCATCGCGAGTACATCAACTCACTGCTTGACGATCTTTACGGTCGTTATGTGACCACGATCGCGCAGTCGCGTCATAAGACACCTGATGAGGTGAAGGCGCTGATCGACAACGCTCCGTACAGTGCAGAGAAAGCGAAGGAAGCAGGTCTTATCGACGAGACTTTGTACAGAGACGACGTCGAGAAGGAGTTCAAAAAACTGTTGGGCTACAAAGATACCGATCAGTTTCTGGCCGTTCGTGGTTCTGAGTATCGAGACGTGTCGCCGGAGTCGTTGGGTCTGAACAAGGGTGAACGTATCGCGGTGATCTATGCGAGTGGTGATATCGGTTCGGGTAGTTCACAAAACAGTCCGTCGGGAGAGCAGTCGATCGGATCAGACACGCTCGCGAAAGCGCTCAACGATGCCGCGGCTGACAAATCGCTCAAGGCGATTGTGTTGCGTGTGGATAGTCCGGGTGGATCGGGACTCGCTTCCGACATCATCTGGCACGCAGTTGAGGCGGCGAACGCGAAGAAGCCGGTCGTTGTTTCGATGAGCGACGTTGCTGCATCTGGTGGTTATTACATCTCGGCGAGTGCGGCGAAGATCGTTGCTCAGCCGTCGACGATAACCGGTTCGATTGGCGTCGTTGCGGGCAAGCCCGTGATGCGTGGGTTTTACGATTGGCTCGGTATTTCGAATGAATACGTCCTGCGTGGCAAGACGGCGGGAATGTTTCGTGAGACTGAGAAGTTTTCCGACGAGGAGCGAGCGAAGTTTGAAGACTGGATCAAGACCACGTACTACAACGACTTCGTGCCGAAGGTAGCGAAGGGTCGCAACAAGGATGCGCAGTCGATCGATGCAGTGGGCCAGGGTCGCGTATGGACCGGCGCACAGGCGAAGGATCGCGGGTTGGTGGATGAATACGGCGGTCTCGATAAAGCGATTGAAGTTGCGAAACAGCTCGCGAAGATTCCTGCGGATAAAGGCGTCGAGCGCGTGATTCTGCCTTACCCGACGACGTTCCTGCAGGAATTGTTGAGTGGTGGCAGTGACAACTCGAACACGCAGGTCGAGCAACAGCGCGCAGTGTTCGCGGCTATGCCGGAAGATGCGCGACGAGCGTTGCGATACATGCAGCTGATGGACAAGATGAAGAATGGCGAGTCGATGCTGTTGATGCCGTTCGATCTGCGGATCAAATAGGAATATAGGTCCTATAGGACATATAGGACCTATACTTTCACAATTCGCTCCAAGCCACCCATGTAGGGTCTTAGCACCTCAGGAATGATCACCGATCCATCTTCCTGCTGATAATTCTCCAACACGGCGATCCACGTGCGGCCGATCGCGAGGCCGGAGCCGTTGAGCGTGTGTACAAACTCAGGCTTCGCTCCACCCGCGCGCCGGAAACGGATCTGCGCGCGTCGCGCCTGGAACGCATCGTAGTTTGAACACGAAGAAATCTCACGAAACGTGTTCTGCGACGGCAGCCACACTTCGATGTCGTAGGTCTTCGCCGATCCAAATCCGAGATCGCCGGTTGCGAGCGTGACGACACGATAGTGCAGTCCAAGCTTTTGCAGGATCGTCTCCGCGTCGCGCGTGAGGGCTTCAAGCTCTTCGTAAGAATTTTCGGGCAACGAATATTTCACCAGTTCGACTTTCTCAAACTGATGCTGCCTGATCACTCCCCGCGTGTCGCGCCCATAGCTGCCCGCTTCCGAACGAAAACAGGGCGTGTACGCGGCCCACTTCAAAGGCAATTGTGAAGCGTCGAGTATCTCCTCGCGGTGATAGTTCGTCACTGGCACTTCGGCGGTTGGTATCAGGTAGAGCTCACGCGGATCTTCGAGTTTGAAAAGATCGGCTTCAAACTTCGGCAACTGCGCCGTGCCGAAAAGCGCGGAACGATTGACGATGAACGGCGGCAGCGTTTCGAGATATCCGTGCTCGCGTGTCTGCACGTCGAGCATGAAATTGATGAGCGCGCGTTCGAGCCGCGCCCCCGCGCCGTTAAGTATCGCAAAACGTGCCGCGGCAATCTTCGTGGCACGCTCGAGATCGAGTATGCCGAGCGCTGTGCCCAGATCTACGTGGTCCTGCGGCTCAAAACTAAACTTCGGGGCCGTACCCCAGCGACGAACTTCTATATTCGCTGATTCATCCGAGCCCACTGGCACTGACGCGTTCGGAATGTTTGGAAGCGTGGAGAGCAGATCGTGCATGCGCGTCTCCGTTTGCGCACGCAGTTGATCGAGTTCCGCAATTCGATCCTTCAGCCGGCCGACTTCAGCGCGCCGTGCTTCCGCTTCGTCTTTCTTGCCTTCCTTCATCAACGCGCCGATCTCTCGACTCGACGCGTTGCGCTCTGCATTGAGTTTGTCCGACTCGCTAATCACACGGCGCCGCTCTTCATCGGCGCGCGTGAAATCATCGAGCGCTGTCGTATCCGCGCGCCGCGCCTCGAGCGCCGCGCGCACTTTATCTAGGTTCTCTCGAACGTAATTAATATCCAGCATTTGTAATCAACTTAGCTTAGAAAGTAACAAAAGCACAAACTAATTCGTTTGTGCTTCTTTGTGGCTGATCTCAAAGCGGCATTTGGGGCGGCCCGAACGATCACACAGTTCCTGGACAGGTGCTTTGACGATTTCTGCGACGAGAGCTTCGGCGAGTTGGCACACCTCCGGGTGGACATTGACAGCAGCGGCGAGAGGACAACCGCTCGCTTGAATCACGAAGTTGTCTTCGTGCTTCACGATCTCCGCGGCGCCGCCAATCGACTCCAGCACTCTCAACGCGCTCTGCACGCGGCTCTCCAGATTCGCAGTTTGTCCTGTGGGTGCGGTCGCCGCCATCGCTCGTCCCACTTCGCGGAGAGCGTCTTCGATCTCGGGCGGACTCAAACGAGTTTTCAGAACAGCGATGAGTTGGTTGAGCAGGGCGTCGTAGGCTTTAGGAAACAGCCGGTCAGCTTCGTCTGTCAGAACGTAAGTGAAGTGAGGCTTTCGAGGGCCGCGACGAAGACCGCTCTGCCGCACTAGTCCATCGCGCTCAAGCGTTGAAAGATGAGCTCGGACAGCGTTGTCGGTGAGACTGAGTTTTTCTGCCAGGTCTTCGACCGTACACGGCGCGCCGCGCAGGAGCGTCACGATCTGACCGCGCGTGCTCTCGAAAAACCGCTTATCAAACGTGATCGTCTCCATATTTAAACCCCTCCAAGTCTGAGATTCTAGCCTATTCTTAAAGAAAACACAAAAAGTCAAATTAGTTCTTGACTTATTAGGTGAGAAGAGTATTTTATTGATTCTCACAGGGGGAAACGGGGCATGAACACAAACAGCAGATTACTGAGGTTAGCAGTGTTGCTCTTAGCCGTCGCCGTAACGGTGGTGATTATGGATCGACGCGGCAATGCAAGCAGGTCTGAGGAGGAGAATCGCGGCAAGACGACTCAGAGCGAACGGCAAACGGACGCAAATTCAGAGCGGATGCTCGCGGAAGGTAAGCAAACTTTCCGCTTCGACACTTTCGGCGACGAAGCCTTCTGGAGCGACGCACTTCAGCTTCATCGCGCCATTGAAGGCGCCAACTTCGGGGGCGTTGGTTCGGGCGTGAGTCCGAAGACCGCGCTTGCGGTCGGACTGAAAGTCGACAGTGACGCACTGCCCGGCTCGCTCGTCGCGCAGTTGAAGCACGGTCGTGTAAATCTCGACGATCCGGCCACCACGCTTGCGCTGCTCAAGCTCAATGCTGTCGTCGGCGTGAAAGGCACCTTCAACGGTGATGGCAGTCTCAAATCTGTTGGCATCACTTGCGCGCTTTGTCATTCGACGGTTGATGATTCGTTCGCGCCCGGCATCGGTCAACGACTCGACGGTTGGGCCAATCGCGACCTCAACGTCGGCGCCATCGCGGCCTTGAGCCCGAACCTTCAACCAGTTGCACAACTGCTTGGCGTTGACGAAGCGACAGTGCGAACCGTGCTGCAGAGTTGGGGGCCGGGAAGATTCGACGCTGAGTTGTTTCTTGACGGCAAGGCGTTCAGACCCGATGGCAAGTCGGCGTCGACGCTCATTCCGCCGGCATTCGGACTGGCCGGTGTCAATCTTCATACATGGACCGGTTGGGGTTCAGTTACACATTGGAATGCGTTCGTCGCAAACCTCGAGATGCACGGACAGGGAACGTTTTACGATCCGCGTCTGAACGATCCGGTTAAATTCCCGATCGCCGCGCGTGCAGGTTTCGGGAACGTGCGAAGCAATCCTGATCTGATCACGGTAAAGCTTCCGGCGCTTCACTTTTATCAACTCGCAATTCCGGCGCCTGCTGCGCCTGCCGGCAGTTTCGATTCTGTGGCGGCAGCACGGGGCGCGGTTGTGTTCAAGGATCAGGCGAAGTGCGCGACGTGTCACGTGCCGCCGATTTATACCGAGCCGGGTTGGAACATGCACACGCCTGCGGAGATCGGCATTGATGATTTCCAGGCGAAGCGGTCGCCTGACGAACGTTATCGAACGGCTCCGTTGAAGGGGCTCTGGACGCACCAGAAAGGTGGGTTTTATCACGATGGCCGTTTCAGCACGCTGCGCGCAGTGGTCGAGCACTACAACAGTTTCCTCGGCACGAATCTGAGCGACCAGCAGAAGTCGGACCTGGTTGAGTATTTGAAATCCCTATGAATGTACTGGGCGCTGCGGAACGTACTGTAGGGGCGGCCCTCCGTGGCCGCCCGTGGTTTTGATAGGTGTTCACCAAATCAAAGCTGTCGCTACTTGAATCGCTTTAGCCCAAGCCACGGGCGGCCACGGAGGGCCGCCCCTACAGTAGATATCGAGAACTAAGATGACACTCAGACTTATACATTCCAATCGCGCACCACGAACCCTTGAGCAGGTCGCCGAAGCGCGACTGCCGACTGAGATCGGTGAGTTTCGCATCATCGGCTTCCGCTCGCTGATCTCCACCGAGGAGTTTGTCGCGCTCGTTAAGGGCGATCTGCACGCTGATCAAACGAGCCTCGTCCGCATCCACTCGCAATGCATGACCGGCGACGTGTTTGGCTCAGTCAAATGCGATTGCGGAAGGCAACTTCAAGCCGCGATGAAGCTAATAGAAAAAGACGGGCGTGGCGTCGTGGTGTACCAGCAGCAGGAAGGCCGTGGCATCGGCATCATCAACAAGATCCGCGCCTACTCACTGCAGGACGAAGGCGCCGACACAATCGAAGCAAACGAGCGTCTCGGCTTCGCGGCAGACATGCGACGTTACGAGCAGTGCGCTGAAATCCTGCTCGAACTCGGCCTGCGTTCGGTGCGCGTAATGTCAGACAATCCGGCGAAGATTCAAGCGCTCCGCCAGGCGGGTCTGGAAGTAGTTGAACGAGTGCGACTCGAAGTTGAGCCGCACGATTTCTTCGCCGGTTACCTCAAAACCAAGAAGGAGAAGATGGGCCATCTCGTTAGTGTGGCTTAGAAAATCAATCAGATCGGTGCGCTTTTGTGACTTGAAGGCAGATGTGTTATCAATCTTCCCATGTCGGATCAAAAACCCTTCGCCGGTCGCGCGGCCATAGTTACCGGAGGAACGCGCGGTATTGGAAGAGCTATTGCCCTCGAACTTGCACGACGTGGAGCTGACGTCGCTTTTAACTACGCGAAGAGCGCCGAGGCGGCGGAGAGTTTGAAAACGGAACTCGAGACATTGGGCGTTCGCAGTTTGGCAGTGCAATGCGATGTTGGTAACACTGAAGCAGCGGCCGCGATGGTCCAACACGTTAAGGACGCTTTTGGTCGCATCGATTTTCTCGTCAACAACGCCGGCGTCACCCGCGACAATCTCATTCTCCGTATGAAAGAAGACGACTGGGATCAGGTGCTCAATACAAATCTCAAGGGCGCCTGGAACTTCTCTAAGGCAGCTTTGCGAACCATGTTGCGCCAGGATGGCGGTGGTTCGATTCTCAATATTTCATCGATCAGTGGCGAAGTCGGAATGCCCGGACAGTCGAACTACTCGGCATCAAAGGCGGGAATGGTCGGCCTGACAAAGGCTTTAGCGAAAGAGGTGGCGAGTCGCAAGGTCACGGTCAACGCGCTTGCACTCGGCATGGTCGCAACCGAGATGGCGGGCAAGTTGGACGAGGGTTATCAGGAAAAGATTCGTCAACAGATTCCTCTCGGCCGTTTTGCGGAGCCTGATGAGGTGGCAAGAATTGCGGCGTTTCTGCTGTCGGATGATGCCCGTTACATTACGGGACAAGTGATTCAGGTTGACGGTGGCTTAGCTATTTAATCGCCTTGATATCAGCCGGCTTAGCAAAAAGATTTTCCGGGAATCTCTGATTGTATTGCACTGACTCGTAGTTGACCCGTGACGTTTGTTTGCCGTTGATAAAGTGATCGATGACCCAGGGCGCGGTCACGCCATCGATCGTGATGAACTTGAAGAGCTGATCTTCTTCGGTTACTTCGACCATGTCTCCCGAATCAGGATCTTTCCGCTGTCGCTTGTAGATGATCTTTGCCGGCAAGTAATCCTTCGCGCCGAACTCATACTCGATCCAAAAGCCGTCCGGAAAAGTCAGTCGAATAGTCTCGTTACGCTTCGCGAGTCCCGCTTCACGACGACCAACGTAAGTAATTTTCCCGCCTTCTTTTTTCCAGAAACCCTTCAGAAGATATTCGAGACTGGTGCGTAGCGTGAAGTGTTTGAACTCATCTACCTGAGCCGGTGATTGATCGGAAATCTTCTTCACGTCGCCATAAAACATCCAACCAGTGTCGCCGCTGTTTGTCTGAATGGTCTTGATCCCGCCGCCGGTAAATTCGGTGCGCTCGCTATTGGGATAGGAAATGTAATCGAGAAAGCGCGCGGGAAGTTGAGAAATGCCATCCTTGAAGGTGGTGTAAAAGCCTTTGCCGATGATCGTCTGGACGCCGAGATACTTCTGCCCACCCAACACTTCAAGCGCGTGGTCGATTATCTGTTGTGATTTTTCGTCAACTGATGCCGGAGAAGAGACAGGGGTCTGCGCGAAAAGCAGAGACAGTACTAAAAGGAGGATCATTGTTTACAGGATTACAAGATTTGCAGGATTTACAGGATGAATCATGCTCATCCCGCAAATCCTGTCAATCATCTTCTTAATTGAACTCGGGTTTATAGCCGTCGGTAGGCTTTACCACAACTTCGCCATCTTCAACATCAACTTTGAAGCTCGATGCCGTCTTCCACAAACCCGTGATCGGCAGCTTCACCTTCTCATCGATGTGTCGCTTCAGGAAGCGTGCGCCGTAGGCGGTGTTGTAACCGTTCTCAGTTAAGCGATTCACGGCTGCTTCAGTAACCTCAACCGACTTACCTTGACGCTCCATCTGTCGTCGAAGTTTTTCCAGATAGAGTTTCGCGATCTGGCGAACTTCATCCATCGTCAACGGCGAGAACACGACGATCTCATCGATGCGGTTGCGAAACTCCGGTGAGAACCGCTGCTCCGAAGCCTTCATCACTTCATTCTTCACGGCACGGAAGTCGGAAGCAGTCTTGGTACCAAAGCCCAGCGGCTTCTCAAACTTCTTGAAGTTCTCCGAACCGAGATTCGAAGTCATGATGATGATCGCGTCAGAGAGATAAACCTTCTTGCCGCGCCCATCAGTCAACCAACCTTCATCGAAAGCCTGCAGGAAGAGATTCATCAAGTAAGGCGAAGCCTTCTCAACCTCGTCGAGCAGCAACACCGTGTACGGATTCTCACGCAGTTGCTCGGTGAGAATGCCACCTCTTTCCGAACCGACGATGCCACGCGGCATACCAATCAGTTTCTCGATACTGACAGTGCCGTCGCTGTACTCCGACATGTCGATGCGAACCATCTTCTCTTCGTCACCAAACATGAACTCAGCGACAGCTTTCGCAAGCTCAGTTTTGCCGACGCCTGTCGGACCAAGAAACAGCAGCACCCCGTCAGGTTTGTAGTGCGACTCCTTCAATGGACCCTTGTTCAGTCGGAGTCGCTGCGCAACCGCTTTAATGGCTTCCTTCTGGCCGATAACGCGATGGCTCAACATCGCTTCAGTCATCGCAAAGCGATCAGTTGTGTCGCGATAGATCATGTCGCGCGGGATACGCGACTCCTGCGAGATCACTTCGATGATGTGTTCCGGCTGGACCACCATCTTCTGTGGCTCATTGATTTCTACCTTCACTGCCGCAGTGTCGAGCCAGCCAATCGCTTTATCAGGCAGGTGAAGATTGCGAATGTACTTCGGCGCCATCTCCAACGCTGTGTTAATGGCGTCGTCCGAAATCTTGACGGAGTAGTTTTTCTCGAGACGTGGACGGAGACCGAGCAGGATTTCCCGAGTTTCGGTAATCGATGGCTCGACGACTTTAACGAGTCGGAAGCGACGTGCCAGTGCTTCGTCGTCAGCGATGTACTCTTTATATTCCGAAAGTGTAGTCGCACCGATGATGCGCATCTCACCACGCGCGAGCGCCGATTTGAACATGTTGGCCGCGTCAGACGACGTGCCGAGAGCCGCGCCGGCGCCGATGATCGTGTGTGCTTCGTCGATGAAGAGAATCAGGTTATCGCGTTCTTTGACTTCGTCAATGATTCCCTTGATTCGTTCTTCAAACATGCCGCGCAGCATTGTTCCCGCGACGATGCCGCCCATTTGCAGTTGCACGATGTGCGACGCACGCAGACGTGCCGGAACCTTCTCAGGCTCCAACTCGATCAATCGCGCGAGACCTTCGATAACGGCAGTCTTACCAACACCAGGTTCGCCAACGAGCATTGGTGAATTGGCTCGTTCACGATGGCAGAGGATCTCGATGATCTGTTGGATCTCTTTTTCTCGACCGATGGTAGGCGGAATCTTATCGGCTCGAGCCAGCCTGTTGAGTGAAACGCCGAAGTGTTTCAGGTAAGGCGGAAGCTCAAACTTCTTCCGATTCTGTTCTTCTTCCAGTTCTCGCTTCTGCACCTGTGCCCGCACATTTTCCTGGATTGCTTCAGGGCTTGCGCCCATGTTTCTCAATACGTCAACAAATAAACCTTCACCGCTACTCAGTGCGTCAAAAATGTCTGTTGCTTCAATTGTTTTACGACCCTGTGTTCTCGCTCGCTCCATCGCCCGCTTAAACAGGTCGGTTGTATCAGGCCCGATGCGAAATCCTTTTCCGACATGTTGTTGCCGGCTGCTGCTGAGGCGTTTTTCAATCGCCATCTTGACCACGACAGGGTCGAGTGATAACTCCCGCATCGCAGAGTTGAACATGTCAGGCTCTTCCATCGTCAAAGCCTGGAGAATGTGCTCCACGGAAACGAAGTTTTGGTCGCGGCGACGCGATTCATCCAACGCGTGTTCAAGAACGCGCTGGCCGCTATCGCCAAACTTGTCTTTATATGCACCTAAATCAGCCATATTTCATTTACGAACGTTGCGCTTGATTCGACTAACATTTCAGCGCCACGATTCTCTCAACTTTCAAACAACTCGCCTCGATCCAAGTTGCTGCACTTGGATGTAGTCAGCATAAGCGCCGTTGCGTTTCGATGCAATAACTATCGCCGGCACGGCGTCTCCTGCAAATTTACTGCCGTAAAGGCACATAGCTTCTAATGGAAATGCTGTGTTTGTGCTTTTTGTGCCTTTTGCGCTTTTTGCGACTAATAATCGTAGTCGTCACCACCGCCCATCGGTGGACCCGGTTTCTTCTTCGGTTCAGGCGCGTCGGTAACAGCAGCGTCAGTGGTTAACAACAATCCGGAGATGGACGCGGCATTCTGCAACGCTGTGCGCACAACTTTTGTTGGATCGATGATTCCGGCAGCTGCGAGATCTTCATAGTCGCCAGTGACGGCATTGTAGCCTTTGTTTCCCTTTAACTGTTCGACTTCTCCGACAACAACCGCGCCTTCAGTTCCGGCATTCTCGGCAATCCGACGGATCGGCTCCTGCAACGCACGGCGAACGATATTTATTCCCGTGCGAACATCCGGATCCTCAGCGTCGTGATTATCAAGAACCTTCGCCGCTCTTAGAAGTGCGACGCCACCCCCCACGACGATTCCTTCCTGCGCTGCAGCTCTCGTCGCATTCAACGCGTCTTCAACGCGCATCTTCACTTCTTTCATTGCCGTTTCCGTCGGCGCGCCGACTCTCACGACCGCCACACCGCCCGATATTTTGGCCAATCGCTCCTGGAGCTTTTCACGGTCATAATCCGAGGTCGAGTCTTCGATTTGTTTACGTATCGTCGCGACTCGACCCTGAATGGCTTTGCTGTCGCCGCCACCCTCGACAATCGTCGTGTGTTCCTTATCAACAATCACACGTTTTGCAGTTCCGAGATCTTCAAGCGTAATACTCTCCAACTTGATGCCGAGATCTTCGGAGATAACTTTTCCGCCCGTCAGGATCGCAAGGTCCTCGAGGATCGCTTTGCGTCGATCGCCAAACGCCGGTGCTTTCACAGCGCAGACTTTGATCGTTCCACGCAAGCGATTCACGACCAGAGTTGCAAGCGCATCGCCTTCGATGTCTTCAGCGATGATGAGTAATGCGCGTCCGGCGCCCGCAGTTTGTTCCAGCAACGGCAGCAGATCGCGCATCGCGGAAATCTTTTTCTCGTAGAGCAGGATGTACGGCTCTTCGAGAATCGCTTCCATTCGATCCGCGTTCGTCGCGAAGTACGGTGATGAATAACCGCGATCGAACTGCATTCCTTCGACGATATCGAGCTCGGTTTGCAGTGTCTTTGATTCTTCAACTGTGACGACGCCGTCTTGTCCAACACGATCCATCGCTTCAGAAATGAGTTGACCGATTGCGCGATCGTTATTGGCAGAAACTGTAGCGACGGCGGTCAGCTCTTCCTTGCTCTTGACCTTCTTCGACATGCGTTCGAGCTCGGCGACTACCTTGTCCGTCGCGATCTGAATCCCGCGTTGCAGCGACATTGGATTTGCGCCGGCCGCAACGTTCTTCACACCTTCGCGAAAGATGGCCTGGGCCAAAACGGTTGCAGTCGTGGTTCCGTCGCCGGCTTTATCGTTGGTTTTGACGGCAACCTCGCGAACCATCTGCGCGCCCATGTTTTCATACTTATTCTTGAGCTCGATCTCTTTCGCGACGGTAACGCCGTCTTTGGTGATCACGGGGGAACCAAATTTCTTTCCCAGAACCACGTTGCGGCCCTTTGGTCCCAACGTTACGCGCACTGCATTCGCAAGCACGTCCACACCCTGAAGCATCGCGTTGCGCGCTTCTTCTCTAAACTTCAATTCTTTTGCCGGCACTCTCGTCTCTCCTTAGTCCACAGATTTCGCAGATTCTTGTTTGAACTGCTCGGCTGCACGTCCGACCTTCACACGTGCGGGACGCAGCAGTCGGTCTCCCATTCGGAAACCGCGACTATATTCCGCAATTACTTTCCCGTCCATCTCCCGGTCCGTTTCTTCTGTATCGACGGCCTCGTGCAGTTCAGGATCAAACTGTTCGCCGACAGACGAGATTGGCTCAACGCCCGCATTGGTCAACGCAGATTGAAAGCTGGTCGTGATACTGCGAATGCCTTCGAGAATCGTTTCTCGCGGTGCGTTTTCTGCTTCGATCGCGCGGTTCAGATCGTCCAGAGCAGGCAGTAGCGACGCAATAAACTTTGCTTTCTCGCCTGCAGCGCGCTCATCGGCGGAACGATTCAAACGCTGTCGCGTTTCGTCAGTTTCGCGTTGCAGTTGTTGGCGCAACTGATCGAAGCGTGCCTGAACTTCCTGCACGTGCTTTTCGGCCGCCACGGTGCGCGCCTCGAGTTCTTCAACATACTTCGGTTTGAGATTTGGCTGCTCCCTCTCTGCATTTACTTGTTCTTCGCCCTGATCGTCGAGATAGACCCTCCGACGATCGGTCACCCTGAGTTCATTCGCTTCTCTATCCATGATCCGTTCCCCAATCCGTGTTCATCCGTGTTACCCGATCTTGATGTCGATCCTTTTTGACTTTTGCTCGCCCCGTTTTGGAAGCCGAATTTGCAAAACGCCGTCTTTGTAATCCGCTCCGATCTTTGCTTGATCGACTGAACCCGGCACGCTGAAAGTGCGCAGGAACTTTCCTCGCGGTCGCTCGGAACGATGTTGCTTCGACTCGCTGATTGGTCGAGTTCCTCTTACGGCCAGGCGGTTGTCGTCAACGTCGATCTCGAGTGCCTGGCGATCGATTCCCGGCAAGTCCATCGCGATCAGGTAGTCTGACTCAGTTTCGTAAATGTCCGCGGCGGGAGTCCAATCGGCCCGCTCAAACTCATCGCCCGTGGATTCTGCCTGGTTGCGTCGCTGCGTAGCATCTTCAAAGAGTCTGTTCATTCGATCCTGCAGGACCATCAAATCCTGCAAGGGGTTCCACTGTTGTGACATGTTCCTCAATCTCCGTTATGCAAACCTTACTTGGGCACAGTCAGTACATCTCGGTTGTTCAAACCCTGCTTGGGCACGGTCAGAACCACCTCGCGGTAGCGGGTGGGTGCGAAGCCTGCAATCGACCGTCACCTTGGGCTGCGCACCCACCCGCTACCGCGAGGTGGTTCTGACCGTGCCCAAGTAACATTCCTACTTTACGCGGTTGCGAAGGCCGCGTCTGTTTTGAACTCCATCGTGTCGCCGTTGGCCAAAACGTGTACCGTTTGGCCCGGCAGAATTTCGCCCTGCAGCAGTTTTACCGCGAGCGGATTCTGAATCAACGACTGAATCGCTCGCTTCAACGGCCGTGCACCGTAAGTCGGGTCGTAACCCTCGCGCATCAAGAGTTCCCGCGCGGAAGGTTCGAGCACGAGCTTGACGTTGCGCTCGTTCAGCATCGAGATTAGCCGCTCCAGTTGCACGTCGATGATCTTCCCGATCTGATCGCGCGAGAGCTGATGGAAGACCACGATGTCGTCGATGCGATTCAGAAACTCCGGTTTGAAGTGCAGGCGCAACTCCTGCAGGACTGCTTCACGCACCTGCTTCTCATCACCTTCCGCAGCCTGAATCTCACGCGAACCGAGGTTCGACGTCATGATCAGCACCGTGTTCTTGAAGTCGACGGTTCGACCTTTCGAATCCGTGAGTCTGCCGTCGTCCAGAATCTGAAGCAGCACGTTGAAAGCATCAGTGTGCGCTTTCTCGATCTCGTCAAAGAGAACCACTGAATACGGGCGACGGCGCACGGCTTCCGTGAGCTGTCCGCCTTCCTCGTAGCCGACATATCCCGGAGGCGCGCCGATCATACGCGCGACTGCGTGCTTCTCCATGTACTCAGACATGTCGAGCCGCACCATCGCTCGCTCGTCGTCAAACAGAAACTCCGCGAGTGCGCGAGCTGTTTCGGTTTTGCCGACACCGGTTGGTCCAAGAAAGATGAACGAACCAATCGGACGATTCGGATCCTGCAAGCCTGCACGTGCGCGCCGGACCGCGTTCGCGACTGCTGCCAGTGCCTCTTCCTGTCCGATGACGCGATTGCCGAGCCGGTCTTCCATCGTCACCAGCTTCTGCATCTCGCCTTCGAGCATTCGCGAAACAGGAATGCCGGTCCACTTGGCGACAATTGTAGCGACGTCCTCTTCGTCAACCTCCTCTTTCAACATCACGCCGTCCTGTTGAAAGTTGCTGAGCTTATCCTGCTCGACCTTGAGTTTCTGCTCCAGTTCGGGAATCTTGCCGTACTGAATTTCAGAAGCACGCGCGAGTTCGCCGGCGTTACGCGCCTGGTCCAATTGGAATCGAAGCTTCTCCAGGTCAGCCTTCGAAGAACGAATGTGATCGATGGCTTCCTTTTCAGACTGCCACTTCGCCTTCATCCCAGCGGACGTCTCTTTCAAGTTGGCGATACGCTGATCGATCTCTCTCAGACGCGCTTTCGACTTCTCGTCTTCTTCGCGCTGCAACGCCTGTCGCTCGATTTCGAGCTGGATAATCTCACGCTCGAGCTGATCGATCTCCTGGGGCAGGGAATCGATCTCGATGCGGAGTCGCGACGCAGCCTCATCGATCAGGTCGATTGCCTTGTCGGGCAGAAAACGATCTGTGATGTAACGATTTGAAAGTGTCGCAGCGGCGACAATCGCGGAGTCCTTGATACGAACGCCGTGATGGACTTCGTAACGCTCTTTCAATCCACGCAGGATCGCGATCGTATCTTCTACTGTCGGCTCACCGACGTAGACTTGCTGGAAACGACGTTCGAGTGCCGCGTCTTTTTCGATGTGCTTCTTGTATTCGTTGAGCGTTGTCGCGCCGACGCAGCGAAGCTCACCACGCGCCAGCGCGGGCTTCAACATGTTCGACGCATCGATCGCGCCTTCAGCCGCGCCCGCGCCGACAAGCGTGTGTAGCTCATCGATGAAGAGAATGATTTGACCCTGCGCGTTCTCAATCTCTTTGAGTACGGCTTTGAGTCGATCTTCAAATTCGCCGCGGTACTTCGCGCCCGCGAGCATCGCTCCCAGATCGAGTGCGACGAGTCGCTTGTTGCGCAGAGTTTCGGGCACGTCTCCCGAGACGATTCGCTGGGCCAGACCTTCCACGATTGCAGTCTTACCGACACCGGGCTCGCCAATCAACACGGGGTTGTTCTTTGTGCGCCGCGAGAGCACCTGAATCGTGCGACGAATCTCATCGTCGCGACCGATCACCGGATCGAGTTTTCCTTTTCGTGCCTGTTCGGTCAGATCGCGAGCGTACTTCGAAAGCGCCTGGTAGTTTTGTTCGGCGTTCTGATCAGTAATTCGCGCGCCGCCACGCATCTGTTGGATAACCTTGAACAGATCGTCTCGGTTGACGCCGTGCTGGCGAAGGATTTTTCCGGCGTCGCCTTCTTTCTCATCGGCGATGGCAAGCAGCAGGTGTTCGGTCGAAATAAACTCGTCCTGCATCTTGTCTGCCTGAGTTTGAGACGCAGTAAAGATCTGCGTCAGACGATTGCTGAAGTATTGCTGCCCGCCCTGTACACGTGGAAAGCGCGCGACCGCCGCCTGCGTATCGTTAAGAATGACGGCGACATTCGCCCCGAGCTTGCCGAGTATCGGTCTAACAATTCCTTCCGGTTGTTCGAGCATTGCGACGAGCAAATGCTCCGGCTCAACCTGTTGGTGCTGATTCTTCTCCGCCAGTTCAATCGCGGATTGAATCGCCTCCTGACCTCTTAATGTGAACTTATCTAAACGCATGTTGTAGTTCTTCGTTCTTAGGACTTAGTACTTTGTACCTGATGCTTTGTAACAAAGGACAAAGCACCAAGTACAAAAGAACGAACGGGCTCGACGAGCCCGCTCGCATTACCGATCCATCAAAGCTGTTTTAGCGCCCGCCAGTGGCTTCCTTCGCTTTTCCGGTTTCGGCAGTCGTGTCAATTGTCTTGGTCGCAGAGCCGGTGTTTGTCCCAGACACCTGAATGCGACGGGCTTTGGTCTCTTCTCGTTTCGGCAACGTCACGCGCAACACACCGTTGTTGTATTCAGCGTTTGCTCCCTCGGCGGAAACTGTTTGCGGCAAAGTGAAAGAACGTGTGAACGAGCCATACGAGCGCTCGACTCGATGGTAGTTGTCAGTCTCATCCGTCTTCTCAAACTTGCGCTCACCGCGAAGGGTGATGACATTGTTCTCGATCGAGAGATCGAAGTCTTCCTGTTTCATTCCGGGCAGCTCGGCCTCGAGCACGATGTGATCCTTGTTCTCGTAAATGTCTACGCTCGGCGCCCACGCACCGCGTCCGATACCTTCGTCACCGAAAGCTCGGGTCAAATTGGTTGAGAATAGCCGGTTCACCTCTTCCTGCAGAGTCCGCAGGTCACGAAATGGATCGTAACGAACAATTGTCATGGGTCTCTTCCTCCTAAATATCCTTGTTGAGTTCCTCTCAGCTCCCGATGTCCTTGCTGAGCGTGCGGTCATAATAAAGGTTGAGTGTCTTCCTGTCAAGTATGGTCGCAAAGCTTCAGAAGGGCCTTTCTTTTTGCGTTTTGTGCCTTTTTGTGGCTAAAGGCCGAAGAATCTCTTAATAGAGGACAGAATGCCCGCTGATGAGTGTGGGCTGGCGGTACCGGAATCGGCCTGAGAGGCGAGGCCCTGACGGCGTTCGGCCATGATGAAGCTGAGCGACTCGACCAGATCCGGGTTCGTGTCGAACACCCGTTTCATCGCGGCGTGGCCGATTTCCAGGACTTCGGTTTCTTCAAGAGCAACCACGTTCGCGGTTCGGGGCTCGCCTGTGAAGAGGGCCATCTCACCGAAGAAGTCGCCTTCGTTAAGGGTGGCGATATTCCTTGGCCGGCCATTTTCAGAGATCTGGACACTGACTTTTCCGTTGTGAACGACAAACATCGAGGACCCCGGATCGCCCGCCCGAATGACCATCTCGCCCGGCGCAAACACGTGGCGGACGGCGGCCTGGGCCAGCATCGTGGTTTCGTCCGCGGATAGAGGCGCGAATATATCGACGGCTGAAAGTCTCTCGGCGATCGCTCCACCATCGCCGTCGCGCTTTTCGGCCCCCATACGGCGCTCGACGTGCAAAGTGCGCGTCGGGAAGGCGAAGTTCAAGCCTGCGCGGCGGAAGGCGTACCAGATCCGCTGCCTGATGAGCGCGTCCGTGTCGTTGTACTTGGCGTAATCGACCAGCCAGTATTTCACTTCGTAATCCACGCCGTTATCACCGAGATTTTTGATTCTGACAATCGGCGTAACCTTTTCCGAAACGTTATCCGCTTCACGCACGGCCTCGCGCACTACGTGGATCGTCTTTGCCGGTGAGTCGGTATAGAGCGTGTTGAAAAAGACGACACGGGCGTTGAGGTTGTCGCGCGGGCAGACTTCAATCGGCTCTTTGGCGGCGTTGCTATTGGCGATCAGAACCACGTGATTCTGGAACGTCCTGACCTTGATCGCACGCCAGCTTATCTCTTCCACAACGCCCGTGTGTCTCTGAGCGCCCACAGTTATCACGTCGCCCACCTGAAACGGACGATCAGCCTGCAGCGAGATTCCGGCGAAGAAATTGCCGAGCGTGTCCTGAAGCGCTAGTCCGAGAATGACGCCGAATATCGCCGACGTGGTAAAGAGCGCGCCAAGATTTACGCCCGGAAAGAGGAGCGTGAAGGCAATCAGGAAAAAGATCGTGAAAGCAACGATCGTGAAGATGTTTCTGATGAGCGTCGGGGCGTCGATCTTCTTGAACCAGAACGCGAGTCCGAAGAAGAGAGCGTTGAGTGCGCGGACAAAAAAGTATCCGACGATGCCGACAAGAAACAGTTTGATCGCGTTGACTATCGTGTCTGCCGAGGGCGACGGGCTGCTTCCCATCCGGTGCTCGAGCAGCGTTTTGACTTCACCTGAGAATGACCAAAACAGGTAGGTGGCCAGCAACGCAATTGCCGACGCAAACAGCAAGAGGGCGATTCTGTTAGTGAAACGGGGCCGAGTCACGACTTTTCGAGGCACGTTTTACCACAAATCCGTGCTTATCTGTGGCCAAATATTGTGGGAAAGAGCGTGATCAGTATATAGAGGAGCGACAAGATAGTGACCACAATCGCCGTCAGCCAGGCGGCGGCGTTGTAGATTGGACCATTCACATACCTGCCCATCACCTCGCGATTGTTCACGAGACGCAACACTGCGAACAAGACTATCGGCAGTAACAATCCATTAATTACCTGCGTGACCAGCAACACGCGGATCAGCGGCAGGTTCGGAACAATCGCGATTGCTGCGCCTACAGCAACGAGAAAAGTAAACGTGCCGAGGAAGATCGGCGCTTCCCGAAAACTTCTCGAAACGCCCTTCTCAAAGCCCAGCGCTTCACTGATCGAGTACGCAGTGGCAAGCGGTAAAACTCCCGCCGCGAGCATCGACGCTCCGAAGAGTCCTAAACCAAAGAGTGTTTGTGCATATCTTCCAGCGAGTGGTCGCAAAGCGTGAGCGGCGTCGGCGGCAGACGTTATCTGGATGCCGGATTTGTGAAGCGTCGCTGCAGTCGAGACGATGATGAAAAAGACGATCAGAATGGCGAAGATTGTCCCAACCCAGACGTCCAGTTTAGTCTTACCGTAGTCGTCAGGAGTAACTCCTTTTTCCACCACTGAAGATTGCACATACACCTGCATGTACGGCGAGATCGTGGTTCCGATCACGGCCACAAACGTGAATAGAAATGCATATTCGAGTTTGAACTCGGGCCGCACCATGCCGACTGCGACCGCAGACCAGTCTGGTCGAGAAAGAAAAGCCGAAACAACGTAGCCGAGAAAAACGAGCGACATCAGCAAAAAGACTCGTTCGACTTTCTTGTAAGAGCCCTTCACGATGAGAAACCAAATAAGGGTCGCCGACAGTGGCACTGAGACGTAATGCGAAACGCCGAACAGCTCCGATGCTGCCGCGATGCCGACAAACTCTGATACCGTCACGCCGGCGTTTGCTATCAACAGGGCGAGCATGATGAGAGCGGTCCAACGTACACCGAAGCGTTCGCGAATCAGATCCGCGAGACCCTTGCCGGTGACTGCGCCCATGCGCGCGCACATCTCCTGAACAATGCCCAAACTGATCGTGATTGGAATGAGAATCCAGAGAAGTGAGTAACCGAAGTCTGCACCGACCGACGCGAACGTCGCGATGCCGCCGGCGTCGTTACCGGCGTTGGCCGTAATCATCCCCGGGCCAAGGATGGCGATGTAAGCGAGCAGGCGTTGGCGGCGTGCGACTGTGCGTCGCACACCTTGAGCGCCACGACGCATCAAGCGACGTCCGGCAGCTCGAACTGCGGCTCGCGGTTCTGCCACTTTGGTCACCGTCTTTCATGATTGCACAGTTATTTAGCCACGGATTTCACGGATTTATCAGCGGATTTTATCCGTGAAATCTGTGGCTAACCAAATAATCGTGGTAGGCGTTGCCGCCAGTCCTTCGGCAACAGAATCTCCATCGCGTCGTCTACCGTGATGATCCCGAGTATATCTCCTGAGTCATCGATCACGGGAAGGGCGAGGAGGTTGTATTCCGCAATTCTTTGCGCAACTTCCTTCGCGGGCTCTTCCGGATCGGCCTGCTGAAACTCAGTTCGCATCACTTCTTCGAGTGGCATCGACGGATCCGCGAGGATCAAACTTCGGAGTGCGATCACGCCAAGCAGTTTCCATGATTCTTCCTTCTCCACAACGTAGAGGTAGTAGATCATGTTTGGCGTCTCCGCCATCTCACGCAGTCGCGCGAGTGCTTCGCCGACGGTAAGCGCGCGTGGGAGGGTGACAAACTCGGTGGTCATCAGTCCGCCCGCGGTATCGTCTTCATAAGGCAGCAACTCGACGACATCGGCCTGTTCGTCGTGTTCCATCAACCCGAGCAACTCTTCCGCCTTGTCTTCGGGAAGATCGCCGAGCACGTCGGCGGCTTCGTCAGGCGACATCCATTCGAGAATATCTGCGGCGCGTTCCTGGTCCATATCGCTGAGAATTCTTGCCTGACTCTCTGCCGGCATCTCTTCGAGTGTTTCTGCGGCAGTCTCGTCGTCGAGTGATTCCACGACTTCCGAGCCGTGATGGTACGAGAGTGCTTCTGCGAGACGTGCTATCTCGACGGGATGCAGACGCGCGAGTTTATCGCTGGAGGATTTCAACTGAACTGTCGCAGCATCGGTTGCGAGGTATCCGACGTCGGCCCAGTCGAGCACTTCGACGGGTTTTTTGCTACCCGCGAATCCAGCCGGCGCGAGACGTCGCCAGAGACCCTGAAGGCTAACGTCGGCGCCGGTGACGCGCCAGTCGCCCGCGGCCTCGATGATCTGAACATCGTTGACGCGAACTACTCGCTTGCCGTCGACATCGATGAGTTGTTTATCGAGGACGTCACGCGCCAGCAGCACTTCACTTTCGCGACGTCCAAACGGACGCAGATCGAGAATGTCGGAATTCAAGCGCGCGCCATGTTGGTTCAACATGGTGATGCGCCAGCGCGGAAGAAAGAAGTCGCGGCGTCGATAACGCGCGACGAGACCCGTCACCGGAGGATGATCGTCGGCGCCGAGACGCACGATGATGTCCTTGATGGTGGCGACACGTTCTCCCTCGAGGTCGCGTATCGGCCGACCTAAAACTTGCGACAGGTACAGCATGATGTGAGGGACATGATAACAGGATTACAGGATTTTCAGGATTTACACGATGCGTATCCTGCGCATCTTGCTAATCCTGCAAATCCTGTCAAACATTAATCTGCGTCTAAGAGCTTGCGGGCCAGTTCGAGCGCGCGGTCGTTGCGTGAGTAAATGTCTGCGCGCGTGGTGAGAACAAGCCTGTCGGGTTTGATGCCCGCGCCTTCGAGTCGCACACCGTTGGCAGTTCGATAATCAAACTCGCTTACATCCAACACGCCGCCATCCGGCAACGCATGTCTGCTTCGAATAGCCAGCACGCACCCGCACGTACCGGTACCGATGACTTGCCCACGATGTTTGGCCTGCAACGCAGCGACCATGATCTCCGCCGCGCTCGAAGTGCTTTCACTGGTGAGTACGACGAGCGGAAGTTTTATCTGTGACGGTGCGAGACTGCGCCAAAGTCTCTTGGAAAATGTTTCCAGTTCGAAAGAGGCGCCGGAACGATCGGCGAAGCGGCCGAGGTTTGTTCCTTCGTCAAGAAACAGCGATGCGACATCCGCCATCGCTTCAGCATCGCCACCGCCATTCGCCCGCAAATCCAAAACGATGCCATCAGCACCTTCGAGCGCAGCGGGCAGCATCTTCGTAAATTCCACCGCGACGCTTTGCGTGAACGCATCGATTCTCAGAATCGCGATGTTCCCTTTACGCTGGTTGCTGAATCCCAACTCGCGCTGGTTCCAGTAACGCTGCAGGACTGCTGACTTTTGCTTTCCCTTACGATTGGCCCATGTGACTTTCACCGAAGTTTCCGCAGGCCCTTCGAAGAGTGCGCCGACGGCGCGATAGCGAGCGTTGGTTTCGTCTGACAGATTGGAGTAACGCAATCGCTGTTTAATGGCTTCAGCCACCGGTTGATCGTCGATACTGACGATCACGTCGCCTGGTTTAATGTCAGTTCGCGCGGCTGTTGAACCGGGGTCGATTTGTATGATGGTGGGCACGCCTTCGATCTCGCGAACCGTTAACCCGACAGTTATAAAACGCGGATTCCACCAATCAAACTTTTCGTCGGGTGAGTAGACTCGCGTGTGAGCATCCTTCAGTGAGGCGATCATTTGACGCAGAACATCGTAGAACTCATGCGGTTTGCCGGCGCGTGCCGCAGCAGGCCGAAATGTAACCCGCTGCAACTGCCAATCAATCCCGTGAAACTTCGGATCGTAGTAACGTTCCTGAATCGTTTCCCACGCATCGTCAAAAACGGCGAGCCGTCCTTCGACAGTTGTGGTGGAAACGAGCGATGAATCGTCGCTAACTGCTCGGACAAACGAAGCAGTTGCGAGCTGTGAAACCAGAATGGCACAAAGTACAAAGTACAAAGCACGAAACACGCCGCCTGACTTCGCTCTATTTCTTCCCATTCTTACCTCGGTGGCTTACGAAAGTTGTAGCGCAGCAACACGCGCATTGGTATGGGCGTTCCGTTTTTCATTGCCGGGAAGAAGTGCAATTGACGAACAGTCGCAACCGTTACCTCATCGAGACCGAATCCGGCCCAACGAACAATTTGTATCTCACTTACCTCGCCATTGGCGCCGACATCAACAGCGACGTCGACCGTAGCTTCAGCATCAGCACGAGCCGCGCTCTGCGGGTATTCCGGCCGCAGCCGCCTGTACGGGCGCGGCGGTCGAATGCCCTGCACTTCGGCAGTCTTTTCGTCGTCGGGTGCTTCCTCTATTAACGCTTCCGTCGAAGCAGTCAAAACAGTGCGTTGAATTCGTTCGTCTTCGTGGCTTTTTTTTATCACCTCCAGAAGACGTCGAGTCAAAGAATTGTCGGAGAGGTATTGTGACAACTGAACTTCCGCTCTGGTTGCCTCAGCGTTCTCAAAACTTGGTCGTTCCCAAAAAAGCAGCCGTCCGGTTCTCGTACTAACCAGAAATATGGAGCAGTATGCTTCGTAGTAGATCGGCTTTTCAAAGGCTGACCGGCGCACGGTTTGCGCATCCCCGACGAAATAAAATTCAGTTGCGAGGGCCGCGCCAAGATCGCGAGCTTCGTCGACCGCGAGATTGAGCGAGCCCGTGTAGCCGATTCCTTTTGCGGCCGCACGACTCAGGTCCGCGTCCGCAACGATAACTTCTTTCGTAGCACGCAGACGACTACGAAGCGTCTCCGTTGTTTGTTTTGCGATCGGCATCGATCCGAAGTCCAGCACACTCACAACCGGAAGACTTGTCTGTGCCCCAGAAATAGTCGCATGACTCCCAGCGATCGCGAGCAAGTAAACAACGCACAAGACCCGAGCCCTACACCTGTGCTTTTTGTGCTTCTTTGTGGCTACCACGATGATACAGCTCGTAGACTTCGTTCTTTATCTCTGCCGGGAAACAGACTCGATGGAGTTCATACGCGTGCTGTAGTCCCTTCACCACATTACTCACCAAACTGATCTCTCGAATCTGCGGCGACGCATAACCACTCTCCACGTAGATGTGATTTTTGGGTTCCGATTTCTCAGTCTCATAGTAACTGTAGTAAGGAACGTCACTGGCGCGATCTTCAATGAAGTAGTAATCCGGATCATAACCTGCGCGCGCAACTGTTTGCTGTGCAGTCGCGAGGAACTCAGTCTTCTGACCTACAGGCATATCGAGATCGATTGCCTTGAACAAACGACGCGCGATAAATCTCCGGCTGAGATCACTCAATATCGCATCATCCGAGCGTTGCCATTGCTTGATATGAAAAACAAAATCTGAATCGTCAACTTGCATGTGTTCGCTGCTCGTCAACGTTTCACGACGCAGTATCTTCTCGAAGGCCGAACCCGCCGCATACCAGATTTCTTTGCCTTCGTCGAGTAACGACAACGCCCGACGAACGATCGAACGCAGGACGGCTTCTGCCGATCGCAACGTGCGATGAAAGTAAACCTGCCGAAACATGTAGTAGCGAGCTTGCAAATACTCTTCGACGGCGTAGATGCCACGCGCCTGGACGTAGACGCGATCGGCAGATTCGTCGATCGCGAGCGCGTTGATGATCCACTCGAGATCGTAGATGCCATACTTCGCGCCGGTCATGAGCGAATCGCGCAGCAGGTAGTCCATTCGGTCGACGTCGAGTTGTGATGAGACCAGTTGGGCCAGTGCCGCAGGTTGAAATTTTCCCTCGATGATATTTGCGACTTTCGATGGCAAGTCGCTCGAATGCGATCGCAGCAGCTCTCCGATTTCAGAATGTTCGTCAAGGATTACTTGTACGGTCCAGAGTTCGTGATGGAAGTTGAGCACCTTCTCCATCACATGTGAAAACGAACCATGGCCCACGTCGTGGAGTAACGCAGCAGCACGCGCTGCCACGCGATCGTCGGGATCGATTGAATAAGTTTCACTCAATCGATCGAGCACGCGTGTCATCAGATGGAAAGCGCCGAGTGAGTGAGTAAAGCGCGAATGTTCCGCGCCTTGATATGTATATAGACCAAGACCGAGTTGTTTGATTCGACGCAGGCGTTGAAACTCCGCTGCGTCGATCAGGCGCATCATCAGTTCGCCTTCATCAGAGTCAGTTTGCAGACGAATGATGTTGTGAACTGGATCGCGGTAGATGCGTTCAGCCATTGCGCGAATCTTAACAGAAGACTTCGACAGGACTTACAAGATGAACATGTAAATCCTGATTAATCGCGTAAAACCCTGTCCCAAACGGCCCAACGGACCGGACCCAAAAGCGGTTCCGATTTCTGGATTTTCCCATTTTTTTGGATTTAGAGGTCCATTTTAGCCCCACGCCGGGGTCGAGGAACTCTACGAATCTTTAGAAAATTCTCCAAAAAGCCATGGGGGCATGGCATTTGCCAAAAACCGCCTCGACGATGGCCTTACTTTCTAGCCGCTCGTTTTGAATTCTTTCGATGCTGACCAATAAAAAGGGAGTTTTTACACAGGAGGGGGCAGCATCTTTGCCTAGTTACAAGAAAGGAAAGCAGAAAATGAAGAATGTCTTTAGGTTTTTAATCCTCACGTGCTTTGTGCTTGCCATTTCGGCGGGCGTATTTGCACAAGAGGTAACGACCGGGTCGATCGGCGGTACTATCAGTGATAGTGCCGGCGCTGCGATTCCGGGTGCAAAAGTTATCGTTAGTGGCCCCAAGGGTGACAGGACTGCTGTTACTAGTGATCAGGGCGTCTATAACGTTGACGGCCTTATCCCAGGAACGTACAACGTCAAAGTTGAACAAACAGGGTTCAAGAGCGCCGTCGCTAATAACGTCCAGGTCTTCGTTACGAAGACAACCACGATCAATGTGAAGCTTGAAACTGGTGACATTTCAGCGATAGTCACGGTTACAGATACAGTTGGAACGGATTTGGCCAGCACGGCAGTTGGTCAGAACCTCAACGATCAGCTCTTTGATAACGTTCCGGTTCAACGAAGCGTCGAGAGCTTGTTTTATCTCTCGCCCGGCGCTGCCGATAGTCTCGGTGGTGGCAGAGCGAACCCGTCGATCGCCGGCGGTTCACCACTCGACAATCTGTATATCGCAGACGGCGTGAACATCACTGACTCCGCATTCGGTGGTCTCGGTACATTCACCCGCGTCTACGGTTCACTCGGAACCGGTATCAACACCTCCTTTATTAAAGAAGTGCAGGTTAAGACCGGCGGATTCGAACCACAATATGGCCAGTCACAAGGTGGCATTGTTAACATCGTCACCCAGTCCGGCGGTAACGAATACCATGGTGCGATCTATGGTTTCGCTCGTCCGCAGGCATTTGAAGCGACGCGCCGCCAGCGCGACACATTCTCACTCAACAAAGTTGGTGAGTTTCTCCAGGAAGAACAATATGACGGCGGCGTAGACATTGGTGGCTATGTCCCCGGATTGAAGGATAAGCTCTTCTTCTTTGGTTCCTTCAATCCTTCGGTCCGTCGCGAAATCGTGATTGGTGCGCAAGGCTCAGGTCTACGCACTCTTCTTGGTGAGCACGCTCGTCGTTTCCGAACGCTGAATTATGCCGGCAAGGTCGATTGGAACATCAATTCAGACCACACGTTGGCGTTCTCAATCTTCGGTGACCCCACCAAGACAAACCTGACTTCGCACAACAATCTCAACATCGACAACACCACTGCTCAGAGCATCCTCGATTTCGGCACGCGCAATCTCGCGCTTCGTTACAACGGTGCGCTTTCGCCGACCTGGACTTTGAGCGGATCGTTTAGCCAGGGCAAGAATCATTTTAACGAAAGTGGTTTCGCCGATGTCTATCAGATCACTGATTTCACTCAGACTGGTGGCTTTACTGGTCAGCGTGGCAGTTTCGTAGCTCAGGGCTTAGGCTTCTTTGAACCTACAGACAGCAACACATACCGCGCCACCTTTGACACTCAAAAGACTGCAAACTTCTGGGGACAGCATACTTTTGGATTGGGCTACCAGTTCCAGCGAGCTTTCTATGAAGGCAGACGCGACCGCAGCGGACCGAAAACTCCGGTTCCGGCGACGAATGCTTTCGGACTCTCGACTGCTCTGCTCGGCGGCGGCGCCGCAGCTGCTATCGGCCAGGAGACGAATAACACGTTCTCGCTGCGACTCGCTCCGGCTGGTTGCACGCAGTGTCCGTTGATGACCATTCCTGGTTTTGCAACCCAACAGCGCGTCTACCTATTGAACGACCGCGGTGAGTTTGGCAATACCACCTTTAAGACGCAGTCGAACTATCACGCGATTTACGCGCAAGACACGTGGCGCTTTAACAAGTACGTTACTGCCCTCGTCGGTCTGCGTAATGATCAGGAGCGACTAATTGGAAGTCCTGATGGTGCCGGCGTAAGGAGTGGTTACAGCTTTACCGGTCAGTGGTCGCCCCGCATCGGCGTAACCATCGATCCGCTCGGTCAAGGCAAAACCAAGGTGTATTACAACTTTGGACGATTCCACGAGTTCATTCCATTAGACCTCGCGGAACGTTCGCTTTCATCGGAAAGCGATTTCCGAAACGCCGAGTGGATTCCTGCATTCACCGGTACCGGTACAAACAAACAGGTCGTGATCAATCCGGCTACAGGAACTGTGACCCCGATTGTTGATGCGGCCCACCTCGTTAGCTGTGGCTCCGGTTCTTCGACCTCGCAACAGCAAGCATGTCGTGACGCAGGGTTCTTCCCGTCGACAGTCTCGACATCAGTTTCGAGCGCCACTGCGATTCTGCCAGGAACCAAACTCGGTTACTCAGACGAGCACCTGATTGGTTTCGAACAGCAGTTCCCGCACAACTTTGTGGTGTCGCTGCGCTATCAGGATCGTCGTATCAAGCGCATTGTCGAAGACGCGGCGGTCGTGTCTCCTGAGTCGGCTGACTTCTTCGGTCAGGCCTACTTCATCGGCAACATAAACGGCCAACTCGACGCGGCGGTGAATCCGATTGCTTTCCCGTTGGTTGCCGGAGTACCTCCCGTCCCGTGCAGAGAGGATCCCACTGACCCGGACACCGCGCTATTCGTCAATTCAGACCAGGGCATCTGCTTTGGGATTCTTGGCGCGAATGGCGAGCCTGCCGGCGATCCCATTCCGGACGGTGTGGCGGACGGATTCCCGAATCCGGTTCACATCTTCAAGGCGTTTGAAATCGAAGTTAACAAGCGCTTCTCTAACAACTGGCAGCTGCTGTCCAATTGGCGTATTTCGTCGTTGCGCGGCAACTTCGAAGGTCACTTCAGAAACGACAACGGGCAGACCGATCCTGCGATCAGTTCGCTGTTTGACTTTACTGAAGGTGACTTCAACCTGCTCGGCGATCAGAACGCTGCTGGTCCTCTAAACACAGACCGTACCCATATCTTCAACGTTTATGGAAACTATGTGTTCAGTAAGGATCAGGGTCCCTTCCGCTCATTGAGTGGCTTGAATCTTGGATTCGGCGTGCATGGTGAGTCGGGAGTACCGATCAGTGAATATCTGGCACACCCGATTTATTCAACTGCAGGCGAAATTCCGGTGGGCGGCCGTGGAAAACTCGGACGCACCGCGTGGTTTACTCGTCTGGATCTCCATGCCGACTACAAGTGGGCCTTGACTGAAAAGACCCGGCTTGTTCTCATTGGCGACTTCTTCAACGTCACGAATCGCCGTGGCATTCGTCGTCCGATTGAGAACCGTCAGCTCCAGGGTGGTGTCAACAACGTGGACTTTTTACAGCCGCGTGTTTTCCACCTGCCGTTCAACATGCGATTGGGTTTGAGACTCGAGTTCTAGTCTGATTCAGACAAAGAACCTTTACAGGGAGGAGACACTTTGTTGTTTCCTCCCTGTTGTTTTTTTGGTCGCTTAGCGCAATAATCCGGGGACCAGTTTCCAACCTGCATAACCGTCAAAAGGTGAGCTATGTTCCAAAAGACCAGTCCCTTTCTGATTCTCTTTTTCTTTTTTCCAATTGCGGTTACCTATGCTCAGATTCGTTCTGCGACCCAGCCTGCACAAATAAGCGGACAGCTACGTTATTCCGTCGGCGGCGCACCGGCTGCGGATGTCGTTGTGCGATTAGATCAGCTGTCGGGTGGATTCGTTAATGAGGTCAGAACCGATCGGCTCGGCAAGTTCAGGATAACAAACCTGTCGCCAATTCAATATCAGATCATCATTCGCCACCCCGGTTTTCAGGAGATTCAGCGGGAAGTGAATCTCGTTATGCAGGCCAGCGAATATCTGCAGTTACAACTCGTGGCAGAGCCGAGAAGTGCCGCGACGGCGATGACTGTCGGCGTAATAAACGCCAACGTACCGCCGGATGCACGTAAAGAGTATGAACAAGGCCAATCGCTGTCACAGGCTGGCGACAGCAAAAAAATGACCGAAGCGATCAGCCATTTCGAGCGGGCAGTACAGCTGGCCCCTGATTTCGTCGAAGCAAAACTAAAGCTCGGCACGGCATACATGGATCTCGGCGAATGGGCTAAGGCTGAGAAGGTGTTGGTCGCGGCAAGCCAGGCGCACCCGCAGGAGCCGAATCTGCTTTTTGCACTCGGAGAGCTCTATGTGCAGCAGAAGAAAACGAAAGAAGCTGAAACGGCTTTAAATGGAGGACTAAATCTCGAGCCGCGCTCATGGATGGGGCATTACACGCTGGGACGCCTTTATTGGAATGGTAGCGAATTGGTGAAGGCGGCACGTCAAGTTGCGATTGCGCTCCAGTTGAACCCGAAGTTTGCCGAAGCCCATTTACTTGCCGGCAACATCTTCCTTCGCGCCAAAAAGGGTGCAGAAGCACAGGCCGAATTCGAGGAGTATTTGCGTCTGGCGCCCAATGGTAAGTACGCGCGCGAGACGAAAGGCTTAGTAGAAGAGATCAAGAAGGCGACTGCCAAACCAACAAAGAATTAGTGACTGCCCAATAATCCCGCCCACAGCAGTGGGCGGATAATTCAAGTCCTTTCTATAAAACTAGCTGCGAAATCTGAATCCCGCCAACGGAAGTTGGCGGATCGTTCAAGTCCAAACTAAGTGGGGACTTGAACTATCCGCTCACTGCCGTGAGCGGGATTAAGATTTCGTATTAGGATTCGGTTTGTAGAAAGGACTTGAACCATCCGCCCACTGCCGTGGGCGGGATTTCTTGCGTTGACGTTAGGTTCTTCTGAGTTCCAGCAAATGACCGAGCTTCTCTTTCTTAGTGCGCAGGTATTCAGCCGCATCCTCAGTTGAGTCGACCTCAATCGAAACTCGCTCCACGATTTGCAGTCCCGCCTCTTCCAGTGCCTGAAGTTTCAGAGGATTATTTGAAATGACTTTTACCTTGCAGAGGCCGAGGTCGAAGAGGATTTCGGCACACTGCCGGTAGTCGCGCAAATCAACTGCGAGACCTAACCTCTCATTTGCTTCGACCGTATCAGCTCCGAGATCCTGTAGCGCGTAAGCTCGAATCTTGTTGACGATGCCGATTCCGCGCCCTTCCTGTTGCTGGTAAACGACGGCGCCGCGACCTTCCTGTTGGATCATCTGCATCGTCTGGTGAAGCTGTCGTCCGCAATCGCATTTGGTTGAGCCGAAAACATCGCCGGTCAGGCATTGTGAGTGGATGCGAACCAGCGTTGGGGTGTCGCGGTTCATCTCTCCTTTAAAGAGGACTACAAACTCCTCTTCGGTCGTGAGCGAACGATAAGCCGCGATTTGAAAGTCGCCCCATTCAGTCGGCAGATTGGCCACGGCAACGCGCTCGACGGTTCCGGTCTGAACGGAGTCGCAACAGCTCTCCAATGTCGTTTTTTTCGATGTTTGAACTTCCATGGTTCTTTTGAGGTCCAATGATTATAGGAGGATCACACGACGGGCCTCAAGCGTGCGGCGCAAATAGGTCCTATAGGTCCTATAGGACTTATTAAATTTGAAACGGAGCATCGCTGCGGGCGTTTAATCTTCCGGCGTTTGCGATTGTTTCCTAAGGCCGTGTATCCTTTTCTCGAAAGTTTGGCCTGCCGATAGGCTCGCAACGAGGTTTTCTTCCAGTGAATAACAGTCTTAACCTGGCCTCAAAACCGTTCAGTAATCGCATTCTTCCGTGGGCTCTCACGGCGATCATCCTGTTTGTCTCTCTGATTGGGCTGATCTTCGTAGTAAAGCTCACGACCAACGCGAAGAATGAGGCAGGGGTCCTGGACGCAGAAATCATCCAGCTCAAACAGCGTGAACATGCCGCGCTCGAAGCCGCCAAGCAGTTGCAGCAGGAGCTTTCCGCGAATCAGAAGGAGGCGCTTCCAGCTGCACACTCACTGGTCGATCGCAAGGCGTTTTCGTGGTCAAAATTACTTGCAGATCTCGAGGGGTCGCTGCCGGCTAAAGTGAAGGTCACACGCATCTCCGTTCGTGAAGTGAACAGGCAGGCGGATCAAACTGTGGCACAACTGGATATGTCGGTCTTTTCTCAGGACCCAGCCGTAGTCAACGCCATGATTTCATCGATGCAAGCCGAGGGTATTTTCCACGCTCAGATTCTAAATCAGAGTCTGCAAAAAGGACGTGGCGAGCCGGGCACTGAGTATGATCTGTTTGTGATTTATAGAGCTCCGTCGAGTTACGCATCTGAGAATGTCGCCGAAGTTGGTCAGACGAGGAAAGGGGGCGACGTTCCGAGATGAACCCTGAAACGCAAATGGAAACTCAGACAAGACCAGCGCGTGGTTACACAGTGCGTATGAGCGAGTTTCTGGCTTCGCGGCGCGGAAAGATGTTTGGCATCGCAGAGGTCGTTGCCCTCGTCGGCAGTTGTTTCGTACTCACGATAGTCTTGTTGAGTTATCTCTATTTTCTCGTACCGGCTCGCTCGAAGGTTGCTTCATTGAGGAGTGATCGACAGCAGACGCTGACTAATCTCGAGACACTCGACAAACTCGTCGGCAAAGAAACTAATTCTAAAGAGAATGTCGATCGCATTGCCGCAAGTCTGAGTGATTTTGAGGGCAAGCACCTTTTGCGAGTAGACCAGGGGCGTTTGGATTTGTATGACGAGCTCAATCAACTGATCCTCAAGAACGGCGTTCGCAACACCTCCGGACCAACCTACACGACGCTCGATCCCACAGGCACCAAGTCCACTTCCGGAAAAACTGTCGTGACGAAATGGCAGAGTTTCTATCCTGGAATCGCCGTGATGGTCACGGTTGAGGGTGAGTATCAGAACGTCCGGCACTTCATACGTGACGTAGAGCGCAGTAAACAGTTTGTAGTGATAAACGAAGTCGAACTTCAGCGTGCATCTCAGAACAACAGTGCGGCGGCACCTGCGGAGGAAGGCGGAGGTGGTGCTGGTTCAGGTACTCGTGCTTCTCTCGTGACGCTGCAGCTAAACATGGCGACTTACTTCCAGCGCGCTGGCGCAGAAGCGGTTCAGGAATAAAACAACGATGCAACTGGTCGATTTAAGTAAGCCAGGCGAGAAGAAGAAACTATTGGCCGCTGCGGGGCTCGGCCTCGGAGCGATTATTGTTCTCTGGTGGGCGTTATTTGGTTTCGGCAGCGACACTCGGCCAACGAGAACTACGGCTTCCACAACACCATCGCCACGCAGTACACAAACTACCTCTCGTCCACAGCAGCAGGCGCCAGTGGCGGAAGTGCAAAGTCTCGCGAATTTCGCACCGGTTGAGTACGTGCAATCGTCTTACAGTGCTCCTGAACCCAAGCGAAACATTTTTTCTTACTACGAACCGCCGAAGCAGCCGCCTAAGACGGAGGTTACACCCACTCCCACTCCTGAGCCGTCACCACCAGTTCTGCTCGCGTCGGTTTCGCCGTCGAACGTTTATGCACGCACAGAGGATTTCAAACTTGAAGTAGCAGGCGACAAGTTCACTCCTGCGATGCGTATCTTCGTCGATGGTCGTGAACTGCCTACGACCTACAAAGGCCCACAGCAGCTCTCGACTACGATCAGCGCTTCGATGATTGCGGCTCCGGGCACACGCTCGGTCATGGTGCGTACGCCTGACAACAGTCTCTGGACCGGTGCTTTGCCAATCCAGGTCGCGGCTCCGCCTGTGCCGAATTTCAACTACGTCGGCATCACCAGTCCTCAGGATCGAGTGACCGATAGGGCCTGGGTGCAGGACAAGACCAACAAGAACCTCCTGGTGGTTTATCGCGGCGACGTGATCGGTGGTAGATTTCGCGTGACCAGCATCTCCCAAAAAGAGTTGGTGCTCACGGATACGAGTCTGAAGATCAAACACACGATTGCGATGAGCGAGAGTGAAAAGGGCGCGGGTCCTTTGAGTCGTCCGACACCGCGAGTTGATGCTGAAGATGACGAGCCATGACGAACCCTTTGACGAATCCTGGCCCAGGCGGCGACCACAATATATACGGTTTGCGATCGAGCGCGACGGCGTCGCCCTCGCGAGCTGTTTCGGTCGCGTCGAGACGATCTGAGGGTGGTTACACGCTCGTGGCGCTGCTCGCCATGATGACTGTCCTCGCTCTCTTCGCGATGGCAGTTGCACCCAGTCTGCAGCAACAAGCACAACGAGAGCGAGAGCAGGAAGCGATCTTTCGCGGTGAACAAGTTGCCGATGCGATTGCTGCTTATTATCGTAATCGCATTGGGACTGGTCGCGGCGCCGGCGATCAAGCATTGCCAAGATCGATGGACGATCTGTTGGACGGAATTCCGATTCCCGGTGGATCAAAGAATCGTCAAATTCTTCGTCCGTCCGCCGCGCGCGATCCACTCACACCGGAAGGCGAATGGCGTTTCATTCTTCCTCGCAGTCAATCGCTGATCGATTTTCAGCAGTCGCTGTTGTTCTACACAAACAACGTCGTTCCTCAGCCACATGATCAACAACTGATTCCGTTGCAACAGTTTGCGGTTCCAGTGCTGGTCAACATCACTAATCTTGGATCCGCCTCCGCATCGCGTCCTACTTCATCTGTTGACGAGGATGCGAGTGGACCATTCGTGGGCGTTGCGAGTCGCAGCAAACGCGACTCAGTGCTGACGTACTACGGCATCGAACGTGAAGAGCAGTGGATCTTCACGCCGTTGTTTCGTTAGTTAAAGTTGGACCACCTCTTACTTCCCTAACATCATGATCGAGCCCTCGCAGTTGCGCATAGCGACGTGCGTCTCGTCCATTTCAAGTGCTGCTCATTGCTCGTTGAGTTGATCAGACGAAGTTGGACCAGCGGTGTCTGTGTGAGGTCGCAGCACTCGAACACGAGGCGATCACTGCGAGCACAGGCGTGAAAAATATTTTTACAATCGAGTAATAAGTTATTGACATCCGTGGTAATTGCGTTTATATAGCAAGATGTTGTGCGCCGTTTACTCTAGCCCACAAGAAGGAAAGAAGCACGATATCTTGTGGTTACGAAGAAACAAAAAACTAAACTCGAAAGAAGGAGCACATAGAAGCTATGGCAACTAAAAAAGGTGGAAAGAAGGCCGCGAAGAAGGGCGGAACCAAGAAGGCCGCGAAAAAGGGCGGAACCAAGAAAGCCGCAAAGAAGAGATAACCCGAACCAGCAAGTTACAGTACGTACCTTCCACCGGCGCACACAAATATCTGAGGCCAACGAGGCCTTACAAAAGAAACGACGAGACCTTCAAGCGAAGCTCGTCGTTTCTTTTTTTGTGGTTTCATGAAAATCCGAATCCCGACCACGGCAGTGGGCGGATTATTCAAGTCCTTTCTATATAAAAACCAACCGCGAAATCTAATCCCGCCAACGGGAGTTGGCGGATCGTTCAGGTCCACACTATTTATCGGACAGTGGCGATCCGAATGAATAGTGAGGACCTGAAGTATCCGCCCACTGCCATGGGCGGGATTAAAACGTGGTTTTAGTTGCTGGTTTGTAGAAAGGACTTGAACGATCCGCCAACTCCCGTTGGCGGGATTGAGGACTTATACTTCGTTCATGGTTTCCGTCGCGCTTGTAGAACCTGAGATTCCTCCCAACACCGGCAACATCGCCCGCCTTTGCGCCGCCACTAACGTGCCGCTTCACATTGTCGGTGTCACCGGGTTCCGCATGGACGACCGCGCTGTGCGACGCGCCGGTCTCGACTACTGGCCTGAAGTGCAGCTCACGCGTCACAAAGATATCGAGTCGCTCTACAGTCATTTATCGCAAGCTCGTTTCATTTATCTCACCACCAAGGCTGATCAGTTCTACACTGACTGGACGTTCAAACCGGAAGACTGTCTCGTGTTTGGCCGCGAAACCCGCGGACTTCCCGAACAACTCCTGCACGCAAATTGGAGCAACTGCCTGAAAATTCCGATGCCAAACCCACGCGTGCGGAGCCTCAATCTGGCCACAGCCGTCGGCATCGTGCTCTTCGAAGCGCTGCGGCAATTAGGCAATCAGTGAAAGTCCGTGGCTAAATAGCTCTAATGGTTGAAAGAAAAGACATCCGAAATATCGCCATCATCGCGCACGTCGATCATGGCAAAACGACGCTCGTCGACGCGATGCTGCGGCAGTCAGGTACCTTCCGGGAAAACGAACAAGTGCGCGAGCGCGTGATGGATTCAATGGATCTCGAGCGCGAGCGTGGCATCACAATCATGGCGAAGAACACGGCGGTGCGCTATCGCGACGTGAAGATCAATATCGTCGACACACCGGGGCACGCGGACTTCGGTGGTGAAGTCGAACGAGTTCTCAAGATGGTTGATGGCGTGATGCTGCTCGTCGATGCCGCTGAAGGTTGTTTGCCGCAAACCAGGTTCGTCCTGCGAAAAGCGCTCGAAGCTCGTTTGCCCGCCATTGCAGTCGTCAACAAGATCGACCGCAGCGATGCACGACCGGCGGAAGTCGTCGACGAGATCTACGAGTTGTTCCTGGATCTCGATGCGACGGACGAGCAGATAGAGTTCCCGATTCTTTATGCCGTCTCTCGCGAGGGAACCTTTCCAGCACATTGGGATCCTAAGCTTAGAATTCCACGTGGACAAGTTGTCGCGGCCGCTTCTATAGTGTCACCTAAATACTAGTGACTCCAGCGTAACTGGACTGGCCACAGTTAGGCCGCAAATGTAATCACACTGGCTCACCT
>JADMIO011429241.1_pt1 | contig 65037 bp, 72 predicted proteins | sample 8958161 | NCBI WGS metagenome assembly JADMIO01 (sample SAMN16585339, study PRJNA669376) | soil metagenome | isolation source: Crop rotation soil | place: USA: Cullars Rotation, Alabama | collected 2011
CGCGACAACTTGTCCACGTGGAATTCTAAGCTTAGGATCCCAATGTGCTGGAAAGAATCGTCGAGTGATCGCAACGTATGGATATGCGCCTGATCAGCGCCGGGTACGGTGAGGCGGACCGGCTCTGCGCCCGTTGCCAGCAAGAGCCGCTCATAGGGGAAGGTTTCTCCACCCTTGGTCGAGATCTGACGGGATGTCGTATCGATCGACACGACTTCGGTCGCGAGCCGCAGATCGATCTCGGCCTTGTCATAGTAGCGCTGTGACCGCAGCGGCAGCCATTGCTCCGGCGCGCTGCCGGCAAGGTAGTCCTTCGAGAGATTGGGCCGATCGACGGGGAGCGCAGAATCGCTGCTCAACATCACAAGGCGACCGCGGTAGGCGCGACGGCGCAGCATCTCGGCCGCGGCAAAGCCTGCTGCACCTCCGCCGATGATAACGATCGTGCCGAGTTTGGACGACGACAGCGGTGGAGCCGCTTGAGCCCTTTCCCGCTTGCTACGTACGAACACCCGCTCTCCGCTAAGCTCGACATCCCAGCATGGCAGCGGATCGAAAGCGGGCGCTCGCACCGCCTCGCCAGTGCGCAAATCGAAGCAGGCATGATGCCAAGGACAACGAATGCTGGTCCCTACAACGAGCCCTTCTGCGAGAGGCCCATGATAATGGCTGCAGAGTGATCCGACGGCGAAAATTTCGTCGCCGGCCCGCACCAGCAAAACGTCCTTCTCACCGACATGTCCAAGCAGCTTATTGTCCTTGAAAGCGCTCAGCAGAACGCCCTGGCTGAGATCGGGTCCGCTAGGGGACGTTTGCTCTTCTGCCATCGGTGCCTCCCGAACCTGGTTTTTGGGACAGAGAACCGCACCCAGCACCTCTCGACGTTGGATGGGCAGCCAAATCGTTACGGCGTCAGCTTGGCAGGGTTCGTTGGCTCCAAATCCTGCTAATCCGCTGCAGGAAAGGGAGTTGAGCGTTTTGTCGTCCCACATGGAATGACACGCATCAGCCCTGGCGCGAATTGTCGATGCGGCTCGTATGGTAGTTTGCTGTTTCGCGCCTTACGTCGTCCGCCAGGCCGGTCTAAGCCCAACCCAACTAGCCGAGAGGCCGCGACAATCGCGGGCCCCGTCATTTGCTCGATCCGCTTCGCGCAGGTCTGGACGTTGTGAGCTAAAAGTGCTCAGGAAACTGAAGCGCGAGCGCGTTCGCAGTTGCATCGGCAATGACATACATGTGTTGCGTCATCTCTAGCCATGTTGTTGCCTCGTCGGAATATTTCTTACCTTGCAACTGCTGAATCTGAGTAATGTGATGACCTCCATGAACCTGCAGCAATCCCTCAACCGTGTCCTGCGGTAGATGGGTGTTCGCGCCGCTCAAAAATGAAGCGATGTCGCTCGCATTTTTCAACATCGCAGCATTCGCCGCAGATTGCATCGAGGCATCGTTAGCAATCGTAGCATCGAGGTAGGCCTTGACTGCACCATAGTGACTGCCCAGCAGCGTGAACATCTGCGACTTGGCTTTAGCACCGTAGAACGGCTCAATGGAGGCGGCTATCGCTCGGGCGTTGCTGACAACTTGTGTTTCGGCAGAATTCTGCGCGTTCGCGTCGCCGACGAGGCCGGCAACGACGACGTTGCGGACCCAGAAGACATGACCGATCCATAGGTCACGAAGCGCCGCCTTTGTCGCATCGAGTTTCGTCTGCGCCGCAGCCCCAGTCATTTGAGCGTCAGCCGCAACGTAGGGAGCCGAGATATCGCGGGGACTATGTGCATTCACAGGTAGCAAAAGGGCGATCAGACCGATTGCCGACGTGACTGTAAGAAAAAAGCGCTTCCGCATGACAAAGGCCCATCGTGTGAGTGACACGCAAACACAAGTTGCGTGCCGACGAACCATGACAAAAGACGAGATCCCACGGAAACGAATACATTTGCCGAATGAATGCAAGCTTTTTGATCCGAGAATTCAAGTTGCTCGGCGTAATTTTGTCTCGCAGATCGGCTGGGTCTCCAATACGCTGGTTCATCAATTGATTGGACAAGCCTATCTAGGGAGTGGCGACGTGAGGCTGGTCTTGGGATGGCGTCGCCGTTCGGAGATAGCGTGTCATGAACAGGAAGTTCATACGAACAGCGCTCAGCGATGCCGACATAAAACTTAAGCGCGCTTATGAAAAACCCGCTGTAGCGGACGGCACGCGTGTATTGGTTGATAGACTGTGGCCACGCGGAGTCAAAAAGGCAGACGCACGCATTGATTACTGGGAAAAGCAAGTAGCACCCAGTACAAACCTACGTAAATGGTTTGCACACGATCCCGCGCGCTGGCACGAGTTTCGTCAGCGCTATTTAAGTGAGCTTCGGCAGCATGCGTCTGACGTCGAGAAACTGCGCGAGCTTGCGCGGCATGGTCCTATAACTCTCGTATATTCTGCACATGATGAATTGCACAATGATGCGGTTGTGTTGCGCGAAGCACTTCTGACCCTCTGAGCCACAAAGATGGCTGAAGACCGAGGTTCAGCGCCCAACTAAGTCGTGGCAACGCGCGCTTGGCTGCGGAGCAACGAAAACTTGGTCGCGGTCGCTCTTGTCTCGCGCTCGCGAGATCCATTCTCATGCGGGTGGAGTGCCCCCCATTTCGCCGGACACTTGGCGAGTGGGTTTGAGCTCGGATGAACTCCCGTGGGGAACGCATCCTGAGCGCTGAGTGAGGATGGATCTCGTTGTAGTCGTCGATCCATCCGGCGATCTGCCGTAGCACGGAAGGGGCATCCGGCAATGGGGATATGCGCAAGTAGTCGCGCTTGAAGGTCTTCACGAACGCCTCAGACATGCCGTTGGACTCGGGGCTCTTCACCGGCGTGAAGCAGGGAATGAGGTTCAGCCCGGCGGCGAAGTCCCGCGTCTCCTTGGCCGTGTAGGGACTGCCGTTGTCGGAGAGGTGCTCGACCGGGTGCGGTGCGCGCATCGAACCGAAGCGCGTCTCGACGGCTTCGAGCATCATGTCTCGGACGTTCGAGCCGCTGATACCTGCGCCGCTCACGGCGGTCCAGGCGATGATCTCGCGGTCGAAGGCGTCGATGATGAACGCCATGTGGATCACCTCGCCGTTCCAGCAAGCGAACTCCAGCCCGTCGGAGCACCAGCGCAGGTTGGAGCGCATGACCATCACCTTGCCGTCATGGACGCGCCCCTCGCGGCGACCGGTCTGGGGCTCGAGGAGCAGGGCCGCCTGCTGCATGATCCGGTGCACCCGCTTGCGGTTGACGACGGGCTGCCCCCTGGCCGCCAGGTCCCGGTTCACCAGCGCCGCGATGCGGCGATAGCCATAGGTCGGCCGCTCGTCGACGAAGCGGCGGATCAGCGGCAGCAAGCCGTCGTCCTCGGGCTTGCGGTAGCAGCCACGCGGCTTGGCTCTGCCGCTGCGCCTGTCGAGAAGGTTGGAGCGCGACACGCCGAGCGTCTCGGTGATCCGCGTCACCGGGAACCTCCCTTCAGAAGCGAGAGCGGCCGCAAGGTCGGTTTTTTTGCCTGGGCCTTGGCCAGGGCCTCCTTGAGGATCTCGTTCTCCAGGGTCTTGCGGCCGAGCAGTCGCTCCAGCTCGCGCACTCGCTCCTCAAGTCGCCGGACCTCCGAACTGCCGACAACGGGTTCGTCCGAATCCACGGCTGCCGCGCCTCCCTCGCTTAGCAAGCGCCGCCAGCGGTAGAGAAGGTTGGGCGCGACGCCGTTGCGCCGGGCGACCGACGACACCGTCTCTCCCGGCTCGAAACTCTCTTCAATGATCCGCAGCTTCGCACCCGTCGACCAATGCCGACGGCGGGCAACGCCGGTGATCACCTCGATGCGCTGATAGTCCTCCGACATAAGCCTGTCCTCAAGGATAGCCTTGAGCCTCTGTGCTTACGCCAGGTGTCCGGTCCAAACGGGGGGCAGTTCAGCGGGGTCACGTCGACTCCCAACACGGTTTCATGCGCGTGCGCACTCGACCCATGTGCGCATTGTCGCAAAATACCTGAATTGAACCTCGGATCGCTCCCATCGGGAACACGCGCGGTAAGCAAAGCTGATTCGACGAGAAGGCGCGCCAACAAAATGCCCGTGAACGAAAATGCTGACGCGGGAAGCTAGGGACCCTGCTAATAAGGGTTCATGGATACCGTACTGGCTAAAACGTTCCTGACCATTGTCGCAACCGGAAGTTTTATTCGGGCGGCAGAGAGACTGAATGTGGCGCAGACAACAGTGAGTGCGCGGATTCGCAATTTGGAAGCCCAACTTGGCATGCCGGTGTTCGTCCGCCACAAGGGAGGCGCGTCCCTGACGCCTGCGGGCGAGCGCTTTTTACGTTACGCTCCAGCGTTCGTACAGCTATGGCAGCGCGCACGTGATCAAGTGGCGGTTCCTCCCGGGCATACTTCGGTGCTCACTATTGGCGGCGAAGTGAGCCTGTGGCAGCCGCTCGTGCTTGATTGGGTACAGTGGATGCGCCAATCACTTCCCGATACGGCGTTACGAGTTCACGTCGATGTACCGCAAGATTTGATAAATCAAGTGGCATCCGGGCTGGTCGATGCGGCAGTAATGTATGCACCGCCGCGTCGGCCGGGGTTAAAAATCGATCTAATTCTCGAGGAAAAATTAGTACTTGTGACAACGAACCCGAGAATTGCTTCGAAACACCAAGAGGAACTCGTTTTTGTAGATTGGGGCCCGGATTTTGCGCGTGACTATGACGCAAGTTTCCCCGATGCACCCGCTGCCGGAGTGGCATTCAATCTCGGCCCACTGGCACTGAACTACGTCCTTCTGGCGGGCGGGACTGGGTATTTCAGATTGAGCTCGGTGAAACCGCATCTTGCATCAGGAAAAATGCATCTCGTGAAGGGGATGCCTCAATTTTCATTCCCGATTTATGTCGTCAGCTCAGCCGATTCGGATGATCGGCTCTTGGGCCCGGCGTTGGAAGGACTCCACGTGATTTCAGCACGCAATCGCAGTCTGGATGACTGACGTCAGGTGGGTGTACTGCCAGGGTACCATGCGCAGCAGAGACTTTGGAAGCGGTCAAAGCGATCAGCGCGCCGGCAGGACATCGACGACAAACCTCAAGCTAATCCCATAAACTAAATCTGCGGCATCGAAGGCCGCGCATCCTGGCTCTTGGCACGTCGACCAGTTGATTTTGCTCCGGCAGTGCGGATGGTCCCGTCAGTAGAGTTTTGCGGAGGGCGGCGGAACTTTCGCTCTCGGCTGTGCCAGCCACGGAGCTCGGCGGGTAGGGCACTGCTGCAGCGCCTGCAAGAATAGCACAGCAAGAGCTCCGTGAAGGTGCAATGCTCAAGAGGGCACACCGTCGATAGCCTGGTGGTGCGGATCAGCAGGTATCAGAAAAGATGATTTTAATCGCCAACTATATTCGTTTGTGAATTAATAAAGCGGACTGCAAGATGGAAAAAGTTCAGCATGTCGCAATGGGGGTAAAAATGCTCGGGAGGGGAAAGGTGCAAGGCAATAGAAGCGACCGCCGCCGCGACGAGAGGGCGACAACGCGCTGGCCCTCACAGGTTTACGATATCGATATAAGCTACATTGCTTCGGCAATTGTGGCAGTGCAGTTGTGGTATTTTTGGTTTCCATGAAGGCGCAATGAAAGAGCTGGCATGGTCGAATAGTCGCAGACGCTTCAGGAGAAGCAGGATGATTGCCGGAAAGGATGCATTACGAGAGGCGGTTGCCGTTTTTGACGGTGCGGAGGATTTACAGGGCGCTATTGACGAATTGCTGAGCGACGGCTTTGATAGGGCGGAGCTTAGTCTACTTGCAAGTGAAAGCGCGGTAATCGAAAAACTCGGTCACAAGTACCGCAAGAGTAGCACGTTGGCCGACGATTTCGCTGCTCCCAGGGTTGCTTATGTGTCGACGGAGGCGATCGGTGGCGCGGAAGGAGGTCTTGTCGGCGGCTTGGTCTATGTAGGTTCGCTGGCGACAGCGGGGGCCATTGTCGCGTCCGGCGGAACTATCGCCGCTGTCGCAGCCGCGGCGGCCTTGGGTGGTGGAGTCGGGGGCATTGTGGGTTCGATCTTGGCTAAGTGGGTGGGTGCCAGGCATGCCGCTTATTTGCAGTCGCAGATTGATCGAGGAGGACTACTTCTTTGGGTTCGAACTTGGGACGCGGAAGATGAGCGGAAGGCGGTGGCAATCTTGAGTAAGCATTCCGGACGGAATGTGCACATCCACAATCTGCCAAACTCCCTCGAACGACCGCCGCCGAATCCTGAACCCGTTCTTGGTCTGCAGTAAATGATCGGGCTTCGGATCTAGCTCTTCTGTCGTTCTGGAGGCTATGCAGGTCTTCGGGCTTCGATAGGTTGCTTGGCGAAGGCATTCGAGATCAGGCCGCCGATCACATAGGCGGTCTGACTTTGTTCAAATGCGTTTGTGGACATCGCGGAAAGTCAGGGCGCCGCGTTGCGCCCGTGAACTTTCAGTCCACAACCGTTGGCCTGCCGCGTCGACGACGCAGATCGTCGTCTCGGCCCAACGTAGACGCTCATCATTGGTCAGCGCGACGGAAGCAGCTCGCAAAGTGGCCAAGTAGCGAGGCGTCGTCGCTTAGCACATTGCATCGCTCGATGCTGGGAAAAAAGGGCCTGTCTCTCGACACGCGAATGGGCCGCCTCACAAGCTCGACATATGCGCGGCGGCGTATTTAGCCTAGCAGTTTCCTTGGCAGCTTGGGTGAACGTCAGATCCTGGAGTCGATTCAAGACCATCCGTTCAAAGCAAGCTTTCTCCGTCTGAGAGTTCCATCAGACGTTTCACCTGATTGCCCTTCGCCACCACCACCGTCGGGGCTTCGTTGAGTCGCCGTTATTCCAAGCCTCAACAAACGGCATGATCAACAAGACCTTACCGGCGCAATCAGTGATTTCGAAATACATCCTATTGACGATCTGCTTGTCGGGCCGGACCTTTTCAATATATCGACGGGCGCAGAGCGAAGCTTCGATGCGCGCCGCTTTCAGGTCGCGTAACGTTTCCGCCTGGCTGGTCTGCAGCACACCGTTGTCACGGATGTTCAACCGATAGCGGCTCATTGCGCCGATCCTCTCCTGAGTACCCACTCCCAAAGACATTTATATCGTGCGACGACATATTGCGAGCGAGCGTCACGGAGTCGTGACGAGCAGTCGGAGGAAGTTGTGGGCTAAGTCTCCGACTTGTCCGCTGCAGCAATCACCGCATTCAAGGACCGCTTGATGGCGCTGAGACCATTGACATCCAAGCTTGACAATTTCCGCAGTCGACGCTCCCCTTCCTCTATCAATGTCAGCGGGAGTTCCTACAGGATCCATTGAACTGGAGCTTGGGCCATGACGACGTTCAAAGTGGGCTATCTCATCGGCAGCCTTGCCAAAGAGTCGATCAACCGTAAGCTTGCCATGGCCCTGATCCGCCTGGCTCCAGAACATCTTGTATTCACGGAGATCCAGATCCGAGATCTACCGCTTTACAGCTATGACTACGATGCCGACTACCCACCCGCGTCGAAAGCGTTCAAGGAAGCCATCGCATCGGTGGATGCGATTCTGTTTGTAACGCCCGAGTACAACCGCTCGATCCCAGGCGCTTTGAAGAACGCTATTGATTGGGCCAGCCGGCCATACGGCAAGAACTCGTTCACCCATAAGCCTTCCGCTGTGATCGGCACCTCGCCGGGCTCCATCGGCACGGCGGTGGGTCAGCAGCACCTGCGCAGCGTCCTCGGATTTTGTAACTCGCCGCAGATGAACGCGCCGGAGGCCTACATCCAATTCAAACCCGGTCTTATTGTCGACGACGGAAAGGTTGCGGACGAGTCGACGTTGGAATTTTTGAAGAATTACATGACAGAGTTTCACAAGTTCATCGTGCGGGTCTACACCACTCTGCCGCGTGACATTTGAACTGCCACTCGCAAAAAGCAGCCCCGAACACTCCTGCTGTTCGCGAAGCTAGGATCGCCTTGACCTGATCAGAAAGGCCACAAGCGTAATCTGAAGCGACGCGAACGGCTTCGCCAAAAGGACGGGGAGGTGGCTAGTGACATGGCCATAGCTCCACCGTCTCGCTCGGCATCCACGGGCGCTGGCGGCGGCTTTTCGTCAGGCGGACGCTGTGGCGGTAGAGGCTCTGAGTACGGCACATATTCGGCAACAATCTCGCCAAAGCTGTCGCGCTACAGAGCGATCTTGAGTCAAACCAGATTGTTCATATGACCATTCCTTGCGCGGCACCTCCTTTGCAACTAACGATGCGGCAATCCGTCCTATGCCCATCCCTCTATAGATCACAAGAAATTGGCCTGCCTTGCTTGCCGGCTTCTAAGCACCTGTGCCTGCGCGCTCCATAACAGGCTGGTCCTGCAGAGGTAGCTGCCGCGAAAGCTGGGGCAGAAGCCCCCTAATATCCAAAGGTAATAGCGCGTCCTGGGCCGCTCGGTAGGCCAAGCGGGCAGGGGAGAGAGCTTCGGCACGAGCACACCGTGTGGCCGTCCGCAGCGCTCGCAGCGGCCCTTCCGCGGCGCCGCTTCGTTCCTTTGCGAAAAGGTAGGCAAGCGAGATTGCGCCTTGCTCCGAAACCTCCGCTGAGGTCGAATGTTGTCGCCAAGTAGGCTGTTTCAACCCGCGACAGAAGACGAAGCCTCGCGTGCCCCGTCGCCCTCGACCTCCATCGACCGATTTGTCCGCACGGCGCGACGATTGCGATGCGATTGAGGCGAGTCTCGCGGCCTTCCGCTTCGACGTCAGGCGTTTCATCGCCAAGCGGGACGACGAAGCGGCTCGGGCAGGCCTGACGCCGCAGCATCATCAGGCGCTGGTGGCTATCAAAGGTTTTGGGCGGAACGGACGGCTCGGTATCGGCGAGCTCGCTGGCCGCCTGCTTCTGCGCCACCACTCCGTCGTCGAGCTTGCGGATCGCCTCGCTAATCTCGGGCTCGTGCATCGCTCGCCCGACCCAGGAGACGGACGACGCGTGCTCTTGACGCTGACGGACGAGGGTGAACGCCGCCTCCGCCGGCTTGACCGGCTCGATGCCCACGACCTTATAGCGATCCGGCGATCCCTCGATGCGCTCTTGGCAGCCGTTGCGCGCCAGGCTGAGACGAAGCCCTGAGGAGCGATCCCGATCTTAAGGAGCCCGGAGCCTTCACGTCTGCGTGACACACCTCCATTTATATCGCACGACGATATAAGTTCGAGTCGGCAGCGGCTGATCGCGGAGCCTTGGCACGCTCGAACAGTCGGTCCATGTGACTAGGGAGACCAAAACCATGGCAGGTCCATTAGCAAGTGTGGACGAGGCGCGCCGGGAGCTCGGGGCGCGCATCGACGAGCACCTCGAGCAGCTCGTCGAGCGAGGCACCTTCGAGCAGGCAACGCGTAGCACGACCCCTTCCAATAGCCTTGGCAGGACCGGTGCGCTGGCGGCGTTCAAGACCGAGCTCAGGCGTGACCTCGATTCAATCTTCAACAGCCTGAAGAAGGATCTGGCTGAGCTCGATGCCTTCACGGCGCGGGAGTTCTATCGCTATGCTCGGGTAAACCACGCCACGGCCGATCCGACAGGCCGCCAGGGAGAAGGCATCGAATAGGCTTCATCGACCTCATGCAGATCGACGAGACGACCATCACCGAAGCCGACATTGCGAGGCTGGTCGACCAGTTCTATCGCCGCGTCCGCGCCGACCCAATGATCGGCCCGATCTTCGAGGCCAAGGTCGGGCATTGGTCTGAGCATCTCGCCACCCTGCGCAGCTTCTGGTCGATGGTTCTGCTGCGCAAGGGCGACTATGCCGGTCGGCCGCTCGCGCCCCACCTCGTCCTGTCGCCCGAGCCGCGCCACTTCGACCGCTGGCTGGAGCTGTTCGAGGAGACGAGCGCCGAGACGCTCGCACCGGACCAGGCAGCGCTCGTCGTCGATCGCGCCAAGCGGATCGCGGACAGCTTCGAGCTGGCGATCGGCACATCGAGAGGCGTCGTCCGCGAGCCCCGTCATCTCCGCCGTCCGCCACCGTCCTGACGCTTCCTGGAAGTCGATGTAACCTTTTGATCTATCGAGCATCCAATCCGGCGGTAAACGTTTCAGGTCGGGAGGCGGCCATGCTGCGGAAGCCGAAGGGGCCGGTAGGGACAGAAGACGGGCTCGTGGCGCGTGCTGCTTTGCGCGATCCCGAGGCCATCGCCGCGATCACAACCCTGCACAATCGCCGCCTTTTCCGGGTCGCGCGGAGCATCTTGCGCGACGACGATGCTGCCGAAGATGCCTTGCAGGCTGCCTATCTGAAAGCCTTCGCCGCCTTGCCCTCGTTTCGCGGGGAGGCCAGCCTGGGCACCTGGATGACCCGGATCGTCATCAACGAGGCGAACGCCTTGAGGCGGCGGCAGCGACGGTCGCGAGCCGTGCTGGATCAACATGGCCAGGGGGCGACAATCCTGTCCTTTCCTCAAGCGGCGAGCGTCGATCCGGAAAAGGGCTTGGCACAACAACAGATCCGCATCCTCCTCGAGCAAGCGATCGACCGGCTGCCGGAACGTCTTCGCACGGTCTTGGTCGCCAGGGTGCTCGAGGACTTGGACGTGGAGGAGACGGCGAGCGCCCTGGGCATCACGCCGACAACGGTCAAGACACGGCTGCACCGGGCGCGGGCGGCGCTGCGGACCGAACTGGAGCGGCAGGTTGGCTCGGTGCTGATGAACGCCTTTCCGTTTGACGGATGGCGCTGCAAGCGGATGACGCTTTGCGTGCTCGAGGGTCTCGGGCTCGCGACGCCCGCCGCGTAACCTTTGGCCTGGACGCGCATCCAATTCTCCGTGGACCGACAACCAAGGAGAATTCGCGATGCTCAAGACATTGTTGACAGCCGTATCGCTGCTCGCTCTTGTCGCCTCGGCTGCGCCCGCCGAGGCCGCGTCGCTCACCGATCCGCAGATCGCGCACATTGCCTACACCGCGGGGCTGATCGACATCGAAAATGCCAAGCTCGCTCTGAAAACCTCCAAGGCGAAAGGTGTCCGCGCCTTTGCCGAGGAGATGGTGCGCGACCACACGGCGGTGAACGACAAGGCTCTGGCGTTGGTGAAGAAGCTCAACGTCAAGCCGGAGGACAACGACACGAGCAAGGCGTTGCAGCAGCAGGCGGAGACCGAGCGTCAATCTCTTTCCAAGCTCAAGGGCGCAGCGTTCGACAAGGCCTATGTCGACAACGAGGTCGCCTACCACAAGACCGTCAACGCGGCGCTGGAGCAGACGCTCATTCCTGGTGCCTCGAATTCGGACCTGAAGGCGCTCCTCTCGACGGGCCTAAAGATCTTTCAGGGCCATGAGCAGCATGCCGAGCATCTCGCGGCGAGCCTGAAATGAGCCGGTGGCGCGCTCTCGTCCTGGCGCTGACGAGCGTCGCGGGAGGCTGCAGCGCGTGCGCTGCAGCCGACGCTAGGACGCTCAGCGTGCGCATTGCCGACATGGCGTTCCAGCCCGCCACAGTCCGCGCCGCGGTGGGCGACGAGATCGTCTGGACGAACGACGATATCGTCGATCACACGGCGACGGCGGAAGGCGGAGCATGGGATCTCGAGGTACCTGTCGGCAAGGCTAAGAGCCTGCGTCTCGTCGCACCGGGCTCCTTCGCCTATCGCTGCCGTTTCCATCCCAACATGGTCGGCAGCTTCACGGTGGTCGGCGCGCCTTGACGAGGCGTCGCCTCAAGCCTCCCGCACAGTGGCTGGTAGAGAAGGACCCATTGGTCCGCGCCAACTCCGCCGCCGACCGCTGCTTAGCAGGCTTTGCCTGGCAACAAGCGCGAGTTGCTTTGGTTGACACGCGAACTGGGCCTTCCACAGGCTGAAGCCCATAAGGCAATGGACAAGTCCCTGGATGAAGCCCGTGCTTGCCTGCTCCGAGCCCGGCTGCAATTCGTGGCGGACGACGATTGAATACGAAGTAGCAAAAAGCCGCCGGCCCTGGTTCAAGGCACGGCGGCAGGAGGCGTGTCATGACGAGGGGCCATCCGGGCATCCCTCGCCACGCCATCATGCGCGCAACCTGAGAAAAAGCGGCCAAACGCGCCGCGGCATCCAGGCTCGGGATACTAATTTCTCGTAGCATCCTTGCTTACCTGCCAAGTCCGCTCCAGGATGGCGACTGCCTGGGCAGCGTTTCGCCGGAGATCTGTTGCTAGCGCGGAGACGGCACGGTTCATCTCAGCTGCTTCCTCGACGGCCGCTTCATGCTCCTTGATCGCATGCGTCAGCGCCGGGTCAGGTTGGCGCCGCTTGAGCAGGCGGTGGAGGATCGCGATCATCAGTCGCCCCTTCCTCTGCGCGGCGATTGAAATGAGCCAGCTTCGAGGAGGGCAGAGAGCCGTTCGACACGCCCCAAAATCGTGTTGGACACCGACCCGAATTCACGAATTGCGTCGGCCAGCTGGGCCCGGCTGCTATTGCTCTCACGGATGGCCTCTGTGCTTTTGTGCAGGGCTTCAGCACTTCGGCGAACTTCTTCCAGCAGGGCTCTGTCGGCGGTTCGAAGCGCAAACCACAACCCGGCAATGGCCATCGCTTCCAGCGCGGCCACGATACCGACTGGCCCTGATTGAACCAGGGCTGAGACGACACTTTCCATGATTTCAACGGGCGACCTTACCGATGCGGCAAGACCGAGAGCCGTCATCGAGCCGCTCCCACTCGGTTGCCAAGACATCGAGGTTCGGATCGGGCTTGGCTCCCTCGAGGTATGTGGCAATCTTCGCGGCCTTGGACCCGTCGGTGGGGGTTGGGCACATAAGGGCCATAGCCATCTGCCTCGCCGCCTTTGTGTCATCCATTATGACTGGCTGCATCTGATTGATGCGCGAAACGTTCCCGCACCCTGTGAGCAACGTCAGCAGCGCCGCCGCGATCCACGGCATTGATCTCTGCTTGAGCATGGGCTGTCTCCGCGATGTCTCGGGCCGTTCGTGCCGCGGCAATCTCGACCGCGGCACGATCGGATTGTGCGTCTTGCTGCCTATGCTTGAGCCACGTGCCTAGGAAGTCGACCGCGGCCTTTCCGAAAGCCTGCAGGAAAACCGCGATCAGCTTCCAGGTGATGGAGCCCATGGCACCCTCAGTTCGTGAGGACAGCGGAGCCGTCCGGTGCACGAACAGCTTGGGCCTCAGGCTCCACTTGCAGGCGGGCAATGATCCTTTTGGAGATGCCCTCGGGACCGTCGAGCCAACGGATGATTGCCGGTGCGCCGCTCTCGATTGCATAGGAGACGGCCTGGGCGATGATCGCATTCGCGACTGGAATCGAGAGTGTCCGGCCCTTGGCCGCCTCGGCGGTCGCGTTGAACCCATAATTGATGGCTTTTTCCAGGAGCTGCTCGGCCTGGATTGTCTTCAAGATGGAGACGATGTTTTGGGGCAGCTTCCGAAGGCCCCAGACCACCACTGCGAAGATCACAGTGCCGATCGTCGAGGCGAGGTCGGAGAGCCAAGCACCCCAAGGGATGACAACGTTGGTGCCCTCCGGCACCACGGCTGCGGCCCCAGGCGTGACGACGAGGTCCTCAGCCCGCGCGCCGAAGAGCGCGAAGACAGAGCCGAAGAGAAGGGCGAGCGCGAGCGCGCCCAGAAACTGGACGAGGCGGTTCATAGGAGGCTCCAACAGTTTTGCCCGGTGCCGCCGGGCGCGGGTCAGATCTCGTTCGTCGAGACCTTGCCTGTGAGCGTTGACGAGACGGCACCGCCGGCGGGGAGGGGAGCGGCGATCGGCCAGCGGACGGCGATGCAGCGGCTTTTGGCGATCCGTGCAACCGAGATGGCGTTTGACTGGTTGCCGCCTCGGACGGAGTAGGTCGACCGACCCTCGCCCTCGTAGAAGCCGACGTGGCCGCCGCCGGGCCGTCTGAAGACCAGGATCGCGCCAAGGGCCGGATCGACCTTGCGGCCGAAGGCGACCCAGTTCTGAGCGTAGTAGGGGTTGGACGGGAGGGTCTCGTCCGGCAGCGTGAGTGCGATACAGGTCTCGACGAAATCGCCGCACCAGGGGATCTTCGACGGGTCGCCGAGCGTGTGGCCATCCGAGGCGAGCCACTTCATCAGGATCGAGCGATCCTTCTTCTCGGTCAGCCCGGTTTTTCGACGAGCCTCTGCGAGCCACGGCGGGACCAGGCCCACCGGCTTGTAGCCGGACGAGGGATCCACGCCGTTGGCCTGCATCACGGCTGGCGCCAGGAGGGTTACGGTCTTCGGGCCGACCACGCCGTCAGCGACCAGGCCGTGCGCCTTCTGAAACGCCTTGATCGCTGCGATCGTCGAGCGTCCGAAGGCGCCGTCGATTGGACCCGGGTCGTAGCCGAGCGCCTTGAGCCGCTGCTGGAGTGCGGGCGTGTCCATCGTCGTCCTGTCAGGAGATCTGCCGTGCGATCAGTGTCGGCTGGAGGGTGAGGTAGCCGCGCATGACTGTCGTGATGGCGCCGTCGCCGCCGACCACCGTGGCCTCGTGGTAGTATTTTGTCGGCCGCAGGTCTTTGGTGTCGCCATGGGCGAGCGAGATCCGAGCCAACAGGCCGCCGTCCTCTTGGCTCTCGACCTCGATGCCCTGACCGTTCGTCTTGGTGACCAGCTTCGGCGTGCTTTCCTTGCCCGCGATGGCATACCAGACGGTCGCGCCGTTCAGGTCAACACCTTCTCCGGGCGAGATCGGAAGCTCGATGGTCATTGTGTCGCCCGCCGGCATGATGATGTTTTGGTTAGAGATCATTGGAGCCCGATCCGTTCGAGCTTGATCGCGCGGACGGCGGAGCCGGCGAGGCCGACCGATCGGCGTTCGAGGACGACACCTTGGAGACGGACGATGATGCCGCTCCGGCGGGCCTCGAAGACGAGCTCTTGCCCGACGCCCAGCGATTGATTGGCCGCGAACGCGATCGGCATTTCAACAACGACCTCGTGCTCGATGCCGAGGGGCTGGCCGCCATAGAGACCGACCAAAAGTTCGATACGGGCGGTACTCTCCATCCCCACCCGTTGATCGGTGGCGACGCCGACCGGCAGGAGGATTGCGGCGCTCTGTTGCACACCGAAAATGCATGCGGAGGCTCCCTTAACTTCGTTGGCGCCGATCGCGCTCTGTTGGGTACTAAGACTGCCCGACGCCGCAGCCCGCAGAAGGATCGCCGCCAGCGAGCTCGACTGGATGGCCAGCGACTGCGCAGCCGCGACTTTGGCAACTCGGTCCACGGTCGCCTGCTGCTGGATACTAATCGATTGGCTGACCGCGCTCGCGACCACCGGCACCAGGGCCGAGGAGTTCTGCTGGATGCTGAGCGCCTGGCTGGAAGTAGCAGCGGGTGAGGCGAGCTTCGCCGCCAGCGTCTGCTGGAGGCCGATGGTCTGAACGACAAGGATCCCAGAGCCGATCGCGATAGTCGCAGCCTGCCGAGCGCCGACGTCTTGCATTGCCAAGGTGGCGACCGCAGGGCCGCCGCAAATTGCTTGTTGGACATCGACCGGTTGCGTCGCCGCGGCCTCAGCGATAACAGTGCCGGTGGCCGACTGCGCGGCCACCAGGTTCTGGCCTGGAGCCGCCACCTTGGAGACGAGGCTGGCCGTGGCCGTTTGCTGGATGTCCACCGACTGCGCGGCAACGCCCTGTTCCAGGAGAGCCACGGCCGCAGCCGACAGGGTGCCCAGGCCTTGGCTGACCCCTAGGGTGATCGGCAGGATTCCGGAGGCGGTCTGCTGGATCCCGAGCGATTGGGCGACGTCGATGCCATTTTTGAGGCCGGCCAGAGCATCTTGTAGGACGCCGATGGCCTGGACGGCCGTCAGGACGGCCGGGACCGCTCCGATGGCCGTCTGCTCCATCGAGACCGAGTTGGCCGTCAGGACGCCCGCTGGGGCACTTGCAAAGGCATTTTGTGAAACGCCCACGAGGCTGTCGCTGGCGTCGGCTCGTATCGGCGACGCGATCGCCGCGTCCTGGAGAATGCCGAAAGTGAGGCCAGAGGCGGTCGCGCTGGCAGGCGCAGTGGCCGTGGCCGTCTGACCCACCACGACTTGCTGGGTCGCGGCAGCGTTGTCGGGCGAGGCCGCCGAGCCGGAGACGGTGCCGACCCCAGTCTGCAGTGCGCCCAAGCGCTGGTTCAGGTCGGGAGAGCCGGCCTTGACGTTGATCGCCGCGGTGATGACCGGCGTCCCACCGCCGGTATCAGTCAGCGCAAAGAGCGGTGCAATGCCATAGCTGTCGTTCGAGTAGTTCGTCTGGGGGACGGTGCCGGAGCCGTCGCCGTTCTCGGCAGTGGTCGAGTAGGTAAAAACGCTCTCGACGTTTTCGAGGTAGACGTGCCCGAACGGGCCATTATCGCCAGTGCGCGCCCCGCCAGCGATGGTCACATATTGACCGGATCCGAAACCTTCGATGATCGGCGAGAAGTAGCTGACGATGTACTGCCCATCGCTGCCATAACCCATCGTCGGGCCAACTGCGACCGGCGTCGGAAAGAAAACGTCCTGCCAGCCGGCGTCCGCCGTCGACATGGCACTGGCGACGATGCCGGCGGTCGAACTGTCGTGACGGTCGAAGAGGAAGATTTTTCGCGCGGCGGCGTTCGGGTTGTAGAAGCGGACGCCCCAGAGATAGCCCGGCGTCAGGACCTTAAACCACAAGCCGAGCAGAGCGGCCGTGTTGTCATTTCCGTTGAAATTCGCCGTCTGGCTTGACGAGAGCAGACTGTCGAAGGTCGGCGTGCCGCCGGTCACCGTCGCCAGGAAGATGGCGCCGCCGGAGCCGAGCGTGATCATCTGGCCGGCCCGCGCCGAGATCGCGAGCGCCGACGTCGTCTCCAATAGCTCGGCCGACGCCAGGACGGCGGCCTGCTCGCCCGGACGGCGACGGATGAGATCGCGCGAGCGGAGGCGGCCCGTAGACTGCCTCCGCCAGATCCGGCGAGCCATTGCAAGCCTTACTTGTTGGCGATTTCGAGGGCCAGGTCAGGCAGGCCCGACGAGGTGCTGTCGGCGTTCACCAGCATGAAGAGGGCGCTGTCCTCGTAGAGGCGAGGCAAGCCGGTCCGAAGCATGTCGTGGATTTCGCCAGCGTTGGCCGCGATGATGCGACCTTGCCAGAGCGGCCGCAGAACCATCACGTTGAAGGTGCCGGCGGTGGCCACGGAGCCCGCGACGTTGGTGATGGACTGCAGGCCGCTGTCGCCGGCCGCCAGCGGCAGCTGCCAGCAGCGGCCGACGGTCGGCGCGGCGCCGATGCCTACCGCGCCCGTAGAGCCGGCGTTGCCGTCCTGGTCGAGGTAGGAGATGTTGACCGCTTGGTTGCCGGTGGCGGCCGTGACCTGCTCGACCCAAAGCTCAAGGGCGCGGTAATCCCCGTCGGGGACGCGCGAGGAGAAGCTGGGTGAGGTGACCGCCTGGGCCGCGCCGAAGCCATAGGCGCCGCCGACCCAGAGCCGGTCGAAGAGCGCGAGCCGGCAGGCCACCGTGTTCGCGAACTCGATCCTCGACAGGTAGCCGGTCGCGCCCGCGTCGAAAGCGCGGATGTCGGGATAGCCGGGGATGGCGTCGGTGGGCACACGGCCCACGCCCAGGTCGGGCGGCGAGGCCTCGCCGCCGGCCAGGACGCCAGCACCCGGCTGCCCCGCGACGTCGAACATCGAGAACCAGCCGGTGGCCACCGTGGTGCGGGTCGTCGTCTTGATGAGTGGGACGACCTGCTTCTTCGACGCGATGTAGTCATCCAGCGACGAGAGCATGTCAGGCGTGCCCGTTCATGTTCATCGACCAGCTGGTGATGTTGACCTGCTGGCCAGCCGCCACCACGACGTTGTCGACCGTCATGTCGCCGCCGCCGCCGGTCGCGGTGATGGTGCCCTGCATGTGCACGGTGCCGCCGGCCGCCTTGAGACGGTAGTGGCCGAGCGTGCCGGCATTTTCGGCAGACGTGTCGGTGAGCGGCGTGTTGGAGAACGCCTTGGCACCAGCCGCGGCGTTGCTCATGAAGTCGGCTGCGAGGGTCATCGATGCGACGACGGTTCCGGTGTCGGCGTCGGTGGTCGCGGCCGGCGGAGCACCGGTGCGCAACTCCAGCGTCGGCGACGCGCCAATCGCGGTCTCGATCGCGTCGAGCATGCCGTTGCGGACTGCGACGGAGAGCTTGATGGTCATGGTATCTGTCCCAAGAAAAAGCCGCCCGGAGGCGGCTGCTGCGGAGAGGGTGGCGGCCCGTCAGAACGTCGCGTCGACGTCTGGCGGAGCGGTGCCGGTGATGGTGGAGGACGAGCCGGTCTTGCCCTTCCCCTTGGTCTTGCGCTTGTCCTTGCCGGCTTCGCCCGCCGGGTTCTTCAGCGATAGCTGGGTGGTCCAGCCAGAGCGTGAATACTCGTGCTCGACGGTCTCGATCTTGTAGGTCCCGTCGATGCCGGGCCGACAGCCGGCCAGGATGCAGGTGCCCTCGGGGCGGGCCTGGACGTTGCCCTCGATCGTGACGTTGCCGCCGCCCTTGGCGGCCTCGGTGGAGGCCTTGTCGTCGTCGGCGTGGCCCTTGGCCTCGCCCTCGTCAGCCGAGGACATGCGCCGCGTGAGCGTCGGCTCGATGTCGTCGTCCTCGACCTCGGCCTCGACCTCTTTCCACTTCGCCTCCTTCTTGTCGTAGTAGCGAGCCCGGGTTTTCTTGAACCGGGGGCGCCCGAGGATCGGGGCGATATCGTAGCTCTGGAGGTTGTCGCCCCAGGTGGCGGTGACGGTGGGCATCTCCTCGCCCGAGGGTGACTTGCCGCCGTTGCGCTTGGAGAGCGAGGCCTTGCTGCCCTGGATCTTGAAGGTGCCGCCGACCTCGCGTGCGACCCGCTGGCCGAACGCCAGGAAGCTCTCGCCGTCCAGCACCCAATAGTCGCGCTCGATCGACGCGAGGTCCGCGTCGACCTTCACGTCCGAGATCCCGGCGGCCTCGCCGGCCTTCGCCAGTGCGTCCTTCACCTTCGCCTTGTCGATGTGCTTCTCCTGCGGCTCCTTGACCTTCGACTTCGTGTCGAGGCCTTTCGCCGAGACCCGCAGCGTCCGACCCGAGCGGGAGCCGGAGCCGCGGACCTCGTCGACCTTGCCGCGGAACACCTGGGCCATGCCCGCGCCATCCCACCCGAGCGAGATGGCCACCTCGGCGCCGACCTCTGGAAGGGCGATCCGGCCGTCGGTATCGTCCAGTTCAAGATCGGCGGTGTCGGATCGCGTGCCGGCGGCGTCGGAGACCCACAGCGAGATGAGGATCGGTTCGAGGGTGGGCGTGATGACCCGCCCGTCGACCACGACGGCAAATGAGGCTCGCTTTGCGATCGGCCTAGTCCCAGAGCGTGACGACGCTGGTGGTGTGCTGAGGGCGCGGGTTCTCGATCGGGATGGAGATGAGGGTGCCGACCGGGATCCGGACGCCCAGGCCCGCGAGGCCGGGCTGCTCGTCGAGGATGCGCTCGACGATGCCGGGATAGGGCTGGCGGAAGCGCCGCCAGCAGATCTTGGCCAGCGTCAGGCCCTCGGCCTGGACGGTGTACCGCTCGTATTTTGTGGTCACAGGCCGAAGAGCCCCGAGATGATGCCGTAGTAGCCGCCGGCCCCCGGACCGTCGGAGCGCTTGAGGCTCACGTCGAACTCGACCATGCGGCCGACGCCGCTCGGGAGGAGGTGCGAGGAGTGCTCGGTGACCCGCTCGATGACCACCCAGCCCAGCGGGGTCCCGTCGCCCCGGGTCAGCGGCACGGCCTTGCCGGCCTGCCGCTGCAGGTGCAGGAGCGAGAGCGACCCGCCGAACTTCTCGGGGAAGAGCTTACCCGACAGCGTGAAGCTCTCGGCGCCCTCGCCGACGAACTCGAGCACCGGCCGGCGGCCAACCACGGCCTTCTCGGCGTAGTCGGCGCCGGTCTCGCGCGAGACGTCCTCGACGTTGACGGGCAGGACCTCGAAGGCCACGGCGCCCAGCATGTAGAGCATCAGACGAACCCTGGTCCGAGGTCGCCCTGCGCGGCCCGGAACTGCTTGTCCACCCGCGCGGAGATCTCGGCGACCACCCGATCCGCGATCGCTCGCGGGTCCTGGACGCCGTGAATGTTGATCTGCCCGACGCCGACCCGGACGCCGCCGCCGAGCCATTTGTTGGGCGTGATGGAGCCGTCGGAACGGGGCCGGAATAGCTCGGGCCCGCGCTCGCCCACGAGGTAGCTCCTGCCGCCCGTCACGGGGCCGCCGGTGGCCTGCCCGGTCACGTTGCCCATAGGGTCCGCGGCCGGCGCCGTGCCGCCACCGTTCGGCCCGACAAAGCCGCTGATCGCCCCGCCGACCTTGCGCCGGATCTGGGCGGCCAGACCGGAGAAGTAATCCAGCACCGCCTGGGCCTGGGTTTTGATGCCGTCGAGCAGCTGGTTGATCATCTCGACGCCGAGGCTGTACAGCTGGCCCGGGAGCGCCTGCAGGATGCCCAGGATCTTGCCCGGCAGTTCCTGAATGAAGGTGACGGCGTTGGCGACCTTGTCGGCCATGGCCGTGCCGAAGCGGGCCCAGGCTTCCGAGGAGGCGTCGACCTTGCCGGTCAGGTCGCCGAGCACGCCGAAGATCGACGAGATGATCTCGCCCACCTTCGAGATGATTGGCTGCAGGCCGGGAAAGCGCTTCGTGATCTCGTCGCCGAACGCCTTGAAGGCGGTCACGATGCCGGACCAGTTGTTGTAGATCCAGGTGCCGGCCGTGGCGATGCCGACCAGGACGGCTCCGATGCCGGTTCCGATCACGGCGAGCTTCAGGACGGTCATAGCCTCTGTCACCAGCTGGATCGGCCGGATAAGCTTCAGGATGCCGGCCGCGAGGTTGAGGACCTGCCCGCCCGTCAGGAGGCCCGCATAGCGAAAGCCGGTCAGGGCGATGTTCACGCTCAGGAGGGTGGCGGCCAGCGTGCCGAGGGTGCCGACAAGCCTTGGGTTGGCGGCGGCGAACTCCTGGACGCGGGCGATCACCGGCTCCAGCACGGACAGGAAGCGCTGAAAGGGCGCGATCAGGCCGTCGCCCAGGACAATCGACAGGCGCTCGGCAGCCGCCGAGAACCGCTCCATGGCCGCGGCCATCGTCTGCTGGCGGTCGGCGAAGTCCTTGTCGATCCCGCCCTCCTTGGCGAAGGAGGCGTCGCGGATCTGCTGGTATTCCTGCAGGTTCTGCACCAGGGCCGTGATGCCCTGGCGAGCCTGCTTGTCGCCGAAGAAGTCTCCGATCCGGTTCTGCTTGCCGCCCGTCGCCCGGTTCGTGATGTTGGCCATGGTGACGAAGAGGTCTTTGCCCTCCTTGGCAGCGGCCTCCATCTCCTTGCGGACGTCGATGCCGACCTTGGCGAACTTGCCCGTCGCCTCGGGTGCGGTGAACTTGTTCATGAGGTCGCTGATATTGGTCGACGCCTCGCCGCCGGTGGCGGTGAGCTTGCGGGCGATCTGCAGAGCGGCCGTCAGCTGGGCGACGCCCTTCAGGCCGGTGAGGCCAAGCGTCTGGGCCGAGCCGGTGAGGCTCGGAAACTCGGCCGCCATGTCCTTCAGTTCGAAGGCGCCGCGCTTGCCGGCCTCGGCCATGATCTCGAACGCCTTCGAGATCTGGTCGGCGGGGACCTTCATGTTCGACATCGCCGAGAAGCCGGCCGAGGCGACGTCGTCCATCGAGGCTCGGTAAGCGGTGGCGACCTTGGCGATCGGCGCGATGATCGCGTCGGCAGACTGCGGCGTCATGCCCTTGCCGATGAAGTTGTCGAAGGTGGTCCCCATCTCGGTCGCCGACTTCCCGAACTGCGTCGACAGTTCGAGCATCCGCTTCTTGAGGGCGTCGCTCTGGCCGGCCGTCATGTCGGCCTTCTGGGCGATGTCCAGGAGGACCGACTGGAACTCGGCGGCGTTGGCGATCGGGCGCCCCAGGCCCTCGGCAAGGCCCTTGGCCTGGATGACGGCGTCGACCAGCTTCCCGCGCATCACGCCAAGGGCGGCGCTGTTGCGAGCCGCAGCCCCGCGGATCCCCGCCTGCATCCGGTCGAGCGAGCGGGTCGCCACGCGCGCAGGCGAAGAGACCTGATCGATCAGCCGGACGATCAGGGAGGAGGAAACCTGGGCCATTAAAGACCTCTTTGCTTGGCGAGGACCGACGCCTCTTCATGCCAAGCCAGAAGCTCGGCCCATTCCATGTCGAGGAAGGTCGTGATCGGCGTCGCCAGCATGTGCGACGCCTGGGCGATCAGGACCCGCCAGTGCTTGTAGGGCTCTCGGGGCCGGCGCTGCCCGGCAGGACCTCCGCGAGGTGCTCGGACATGGCCATGAAGTCCTCGGCGTCGATCTCGCCCACGTCCTCCGCCGACAGGCCGGACAGGAGCGAAATCATCAGCAAGGACCCGTCGACGTCGGTGGCGCCAGGGGCGGTGCGGGCCCGCTCGAAGGCGGCGATATCCTTGACCTTCGGGCGGCGGAGGGTGATGGCCGCCACGGTCATGCCGGCCACACTCCTGAAGGGGTGCTTGAGGGTGAACTCCAAGACGAGCCCCTATCTCACGCGCCCAAGCCGATGCCCAAGAGGGCATTGGTGACCGAATACTGCGACGTGCCGTCGACCCGCCACTCGTTAGTGAACAGGTCCCAATAGAGCTTCTCCTGATCGTCGTAGAAAAGCTCGTAATGGTAGACCTCGTTGATCGAGTATTCGTTCGCCAGGAGGTCGCCGCGGGTGAAGGTGTCCGGCTCGACGCGGCCGAGGCGGCCTTCCATGATCGCCTTGAGGCCGATCTCGCGGCCGGTCCGCTTGTCGCGGATGACGCCGCGGGCCGTGTACTTGCGGCGGACCTGGGAGCCGATGCCGAACTGGACCAGGAGGTCGGGGTCGAAGCCGGCGAGCTTGAAGGTCGGCTCGAGCTTGTTGACGCCCATGCCGATCTCGATCTGCACGAGCCCGCCGCCCGGCGTGTGGTCCTGCATGTTCTCCTGGAGGGTGGGCAGCTTCACCTCCTGGATGGTCAGGTGCTTTGACTTCGACGGGTCGTCGTCGCCGCAAAAGAGGTTCATCGCCTCGACGATGAGAAGGGTGGACATGGAGCGCTCCTACTGGCGGCTGGGCCGGCTCAAGGCCGGCCTGCAAGCCGTTCGATGGATTGGGGGGTGAGGCTCAGGCCGAGATATCGGTCTGAGCCACGAGGTCAGCGAGGAGCGCGTCGAGCGCCGGCCGATACCGCGACGAGCGGATGCCGATGAAGCGCAGGACCGGCGCCTCCTCGGCGGCGAAGTCGACCGCGAAGCGACCAAGCCGCAGCTGCTCGGGGCTGTTCTGGGCGGGCGTGAAGCCGACCCGGAAGCCCAGGATGTCGCCGTCCGCCTGGAGGTCGCGCAGCGCGGTCTTCATGGTGTTCTGCACCGCCTCGATGGTCTGGACCGTGAGGTTGAACCGGCCGAGGTAGGTCCGCAGGGTCTTGAGGAACATCAGGTGGATGTAATCGCGACCGCGGACCACGTTGTAGAACTGCCAGAGCGGGTCCTCCGAGCAGTTGTCGGTGCCGACATAGACGAAGCCGCCCGAGGCGATGGCCGTCTCGACGCCGGCCTCGCCGCGCAAGATCACGCCGCCGTTCTGCGACAGGATCTGCTGGCCCTCGGTGGCGCCGTCCGTGAGCGAGAAGCCGATCGGCCGCGACGGGCCGACGATGCCCTGCACCGGCTGGTTGGCCCAGCTATGGAAGGGCCGGCCGCCGTTCTCGTGGTCGCGGCCGACAGCCATGCCGAGGATCCGCGGAGCGCCGTCCTGGATGACAGCGCCGGTGCCGACCTTGACGCCGGAGGCGAGCGGAATGATCCGATCCGACTGGATCGTCTCACGCCAGTTCGTCCAGGCGTTGAGGTCGGAGGCGGGGCCCGAGACCACCGCGACGCCCAGGAGGCGCGACAGCACCGCCGGCAGGGCCGCGACGATCGGATTGGCGAGCGAGGTGCCGCCGGCCTTGGTGACGGTCAGATTGAAGCCGTCGCCGATCGCGAAGTCGGTGGCGCCGTCGGCGATCGTGAACCGGACCGGGCCATCATAGAGCGTGCCAACCGTCGCGTTGGCGAGCCGCACGCCGTCCGGGTCGGTGACCGAGAAGACGCCGCCGTTGGCCGGGATGGCATCGACCACGGTGAGATCGAAGCCGTCGCCCACCACAAAGTCCGCCGAGCCGTCCGAGATGGTGAAGGAGACCTGACCAGACGCGAACGGCGTGCCGACGACGCCGCCGCCGATGTTGATGCCGTCCGGGTCCTGGACGACGAAGGTGCCGCCGTTCGTGGCCGACAAGATGAAGCGGACCTTATAGACGCCGTTCTTGGCGGCGTTGCCGGCGGAGAGGCCGGACAGGGCGCCGTTGCCGGTGTTGCCGCCGGCCCTAGGGGCCGAGGTCGCGGCGTGGCCGCCACCGATCGCTCGGATCGTATAGACACCGGCCTTGACCGTCGCCGCGGAGGGCGGCGTGGCGGTGGTGAGCGCACCGTTGCCGGTGTTTCCGCCGGGCTTGAGGGCGGGCGTGACGCCGATCGTCGGGTCGGTGGTGTCGTGCTGCGAGGTGTAGCCGGGCACACCGATCAGGCGCGGGATGACGCCGAGGATCGGCCCGGCCTCGGGCAGCGCCCAGATGCCGGATTTCGACCCGGTCGAACCGACGAGATTGGTGATGGTGTCGCCCTCGTCGGCACCCTCCTGGACGCGGACGATGACGATGCGAGCCGCCACCTCGAAGTCTCCCAGCTGGTCGTTCACGCCCGGGACAGCGTCGGGCAAGGTCCCGGTGGCGCCCAGCGCATTAAGCGCGTCGGCGTCGTCCGAGAAAATCAGGACCGGCGTGTTGAGGGGAAAGACGGCGTTATTGGCGCCAGGGGCGGTGCCCACGAGGCCGATGACGGACATATCCGAGCCGACCGCCGGGCGCGGCTCATTGTCGACCCGCGTGATTGCAAGGCCGAAAACGGGATCGCTCATCGCGGAGCCTCCAAAGAAAAGCCCGGCGCGAAGGCCGGGTGGGTTGACGTGGAGCAGGAGGACCCGCCGGTCTACAGCGCCGAGGCAGCGACCCAGAGGTCATCCGTCTCGGCGTCAGTCATGCCCATCGCCGACGCGAAGACGGCGACGAGGGGGTGGTGGCGCTCAAACGAGATGGCGCCACGCAGCAGCATCAGGGCGGCGAACTTTTGGTCCGCCGGCAGGCTGTCGATGACGGCCTGCATCGCGACCGGCACCGCCCCGGTCGCCACAGCGTCGATCGCCTCGTCCTCGGTGATGAGGCCGGCGACCGCCAGCTGCTGGAAGAACTGGCGGTCCGAGATGGTCTCGGGCACGTCCGTCCGGCGAGGCGTCGCCGCCTCCAACTCCTCGACGCTCGGCTGCGGCAGGGGCGAGAGCCACTCGGCGATGAAGGGCCCTTCCTCTTCGTCGAGCATGACGCAGTCGAAGTCGCCGGAGGCATCGGGCAGGTGTGGCTTGAAGCCGAGCGCGATCAGGCGGCTCGCAAGATCGAGCATCATGCCGCGCCCTCCTGCGAGATGGTGATGTACGTCCCACTCGGGGTGTCCTTCAGCACGGAGGACGCAATCGTCGTGTACCAGTAGAGCGCGACCTTCGCCCCGGCGCCGACGTTGATCTGGCCGGCGCAGCTGACGGTCTCCATGATCGCGCCGGCCGCCGCGTTGTAGAGGGTGCCGAAAAACTGCTGGCTCCCGTTGACGTAGATCCCACAGTACAGCTGCGCCCCCGCCGGGACCGGCGTCACGTAGATGCTAGCGTTGACGTTGTAGATGCCCGTCTTCGGGACGAGCAACTCGTTGCCGCTGATCGAGAAGCCGTTCGTCGCGATAGCGAGCGTGCCCAGGTTCACTCTGGTCCAGGTGTTGGCGGCGATGGTGCTGTCGCCGCCGCCCGAGCGGTGGGCGAAGGCGCAGGCGTATTGCTTCGTCTTGTCCAGGTCGGACGTGTTGTCGACGTTGCTGAGCCCGACGTCGCCCTTCACCAGCGCCAGCGCGGTCTTGGCCGTGGCAAGGTCGGGGGCAGCGCCCAGGGTCAGGCCAAAGGCCCCAAAGGGCTTGTTCGCGATCACGCTCCATTCGGGCGTGACGTCCGCAAGCTCGATGTAGGAGGCCTCGGCGGTTTTCGAGCCGCCGCCGCCCTTGTAGATCCACCGGCGACCGTCGGTCGTGGTGACATGGGTCCCGGTCGCGATCTGGTCCTGCTGCGCCGAGGACAGGTTCGCAATCGCGCCCGTGGACACGATCGTGTTCTGCGCGGCCAGGACCGGGATCCGGGCCGGGTCGAGGACGCCCGTCGTGACCTGAGCGGCGTCGATGACCGATGTCGCCAGCTGGGCGGCAAAGCCTGTCGAATGCCCCAGGTCGACGGTCCAGGGGATCCACTGGCTGCCGATCCTGGCGAGCACTTGGTAGGTGGTCGCCCCGGCGGTGTCGACGTCGGTCAGGTCGTCGAGAACGTAACTGGGGCGGCTCCCCAGCGGCTGCTTGCCGTCCAGGGCGGCCTGGAGGCCGGTGATCTGGGAGATGGTGTGCGTGTGCGACAGTGGCGCCTTGGCAGCCACGGCCGCGAACAGGGCGCCAATGTCGCCGCCGGCCATCTCGAGTGCCTGGGCGAGCCGGGGGAACTCCTCGGCGATCAGATTTTCAGGGTCGGGGACCGGGTAGTTTCTGTTCGGCTCTCGGGTGTCGACGGCCATGCGCCGTCACCTCACGCTGATGCCGAGGATCGACGCGGCGTTCGATGACCCAGGGGCGGCAGCGTTTGAGTAAACTTCCGTGTGGTTGTTGCCCTTGTCGCGGCCGAGGCCGAGTTGTGCGTCGTGAAAGCTGCCCTGGAAGCTGCCACCCAGCTTCAGCGCCGAATTCCAGCCGCCGACCGGGTTGGTGCCGACGTTAAAGACGTGGCCGAGGTAGAAGGAGAGCGAGCGTCGGCCCGCCTCGTTCAGCACCGTCGAGGCCGACGTGGTGCCGGCGCCATAGTTGGCACTCCAGGCGCCGTATTGCAGGCCGGTGACGCGAAGGATGAAGATCGAGAAGACGGCGCAAGCGGCTGTGAACGTCGCGACAAAGTTCGCGGTGGTCCCGCCGCCGATCCCATACGGGATATAGAACCACGCCTGCGGGCACCGAACCGCTGCGGCGGACCGCGTTGCCATATTTGTGGCGGAGCCGTTGATTGTCAGGCTATTGACCTGACACGTCAGGCCGTTGAAGCAGAGCGCGTCAATCCCAACCAGCAAGACGCGGTCGGCCGTTTCGCCGCCGATGGCTCGGCCGGGGAACGAGACCGACGTCTGACCGCTGCCGCTGCCCAGGAGGAAGGCGGCGTCGACGTACTGATAGACCGGAGGGTTGCCGCCGCCGAAAGGGCCGCCGATGCCGACCCCCGGCAGGACGCCCGCCAGCTTCGGCCGCCACAGCCCGTTGACGCACTCGAAGTCGTTCGGCGGCGGCTGGCGGATCTCCGCCGGCGGGGCGCCGAGGTCGAAGGCCGGCGGCGGCGGGCCGAGATCGAACATCAGACCCGCACCCCCAGGGCGACCATCGCGGCGCTCCACCGGGCGTCGCTCGCGTAGTCGAGCGGGATCGGCGATTGATCCTTGATCGAGCGGGCGACGAAGATGTGCGCCTGCTTGTGGGCCATAGCGGCCTGCCCAAACTGAAGGACGGTGCCGGCGCTCATCGGGTTGAGCGAGTTGTCGGCCGCGAGCCACACGAACGGCGAGCCGGTCCCCTGCCAGTCAAGCTCGGTCGGGTCGACGCCGCCTTGGATCGCCATGAGGGCGGCTATGGAGGCACCCGAGATGTTCTCGCGGTCCTGTTGGCGGCTCTGGTAGAGGACGCCCTGGAAGATGAAGCCGGCCTCGATGCGGTGGTCGCGCTCGGCATCCACCATGTCGGGCGTGACGACAACGTCCTCGACGTCGTAGACCTCGACGACGGTCGAGCCGTTGCCGCGCAGGTAGCGCGGCAGGCCGACGGTGCGCTTGCCCTCCGGCACCACGAAGGTCGTCGGCTTGGCGAAGCCGGCCGACGCCAGCTGCGCGTCGGTCCACAGCTGCTCGATGTTGGCCGAGTGGCGGAGGCCGCGGACGACCTCGCCCCGCCAGAGCTTGAGAGAGTCAAGGACGACGAGCATCAGGCAAGCCCCGTCAGGATCGAGCAGAAGATCGTCCCGCTGCCGAGCGAGATGTAGGTGATGAGCGTGTGGCCGGAGCAAGCCGGCGCGAGGCCGTCCTCCGTGTACCAGCCGGCGCCGAGGGCGAGCGTGTAGGCGGCGCCGTAGTACAGGCGGATGTAGCCTGACCGGCCGTTCGGCATGTTCACCGGGTTGTTCAGGGTGATGCCGGCGGCGCCGAGCGTGCAGACGAAGTTGATCCCGGTGTTGCCGTCGAGGGTGACGGAGCCGGCGTAGGTGAAGGTGACCTCGGCGGCCGCGTCTCGGGCGATGTCCGCACGGACCACCGCTGGCTGGGACTGCCAGATCGCGGCGCTTGAGGCGATGTTGTAATCGGCCGCGCTGCCCATCAGGAGCGTGGCCTTCATGGCCGCGGCGCTGGTGTCGTCGAGGACGGTGAGCGCGAAGGACGAGATGGTCGGCTTGTTGACGATCACCGACCAGTCGGGGGTGACGTCCGCCAGTTCGATATAGCTGGCCTCGGCAATCTTGGAGCCGGTGCCGCTATAGACCCAGCGCCGGCCATCGGTGGTCGTGACGTGGGTGCCGGCGACGATCTGGCCTTGCTGGGCGCTCGTCAGGGCGGCGATAGCGCCGGTCGAGACGATGGTCAGCTGGGACTGCAGGACCGGGATGCGAGCCGGGTCAAGCGTGCCGGTGGTGATCTGCCCGGCGTCGATCGTCGACGCGGCCAGCCGCTGGCTGAAGCCATTGGCGTAGGTGAGGTCGATGGTCCAGGGCTGCCACTGTCCCCCGATGCGGGCCAGGACCTGATAGGTCGCCGCGCCGGTCGTCGTCACGTCGGACAGGTCGTCGAGCGCGAGCGTGACGGTGCCGCCCGCATTCTGCTTGGCGTCGAGCGCCGCCTGCAGGCCCGAGATCTGCGAGATCAGGTGGGTGTGCGTGGCGGCGGCCTTGTTGGCCAGGGCGAGGAAGGCCGCGGCCATGTCCTCGCCGATCATGGTGATGGCGACCTTGAGGCGGGGGAACTCGTCCGAGACGTTGTTGGCCTCGTCCGGGATCGGGTAGTTCCGGTTCGGCTCTTTCGCGTCGACTGCCATCGTTCAAGCCTCAGAGCGAGTAGGCGCGCAGCCGCGCAACAGCGACCCGCGCTCCCGGCCCGCCGTTGAGCGTGATCCGGATCCGACCGTTGGCGGCCGTGTAGGGGGTCTTCTCGAAGCGCGGCTCAATCCAGCCTCCCCCGAGCGCGCCGGAGCCCGCCGACGGGACGTTGGTCCAGGTGTTGTTGACCGCGTCGACGTCGACCGTGATCGACGAGCCCGCCGGCTGCCATGCCGCCATGACGGCGGCGACCTTCACGGCAGTGCCGATCGGAAACTGCTTCGTGATGTAGGTGCCGGTCGAGCGGATCTTGCCGCCGACCAGCTGGGTCCCGGGATAGAGCACCGGCGAGACCTTGTCGGTGCCGGTCAGCACCGCCCGGAGGGTGACCGTCTCGGACACGAAGTCGGGCAACTCGAGCGTCTGGTCAGGCGCGAGCGGGATGACCGCCCCGCTCGCGCGCACCAGCTCGTAGCGGAAGCGCGCGTCGGCCGTCGGGATATCGATCGAGCCGCGGACCAGGACGTCCGTGATCTGCGAGAAGGCGCCCGTCCAGAGCGTGACCGTCTTCGAGGTCGGGGCAAACTTTGCAACCACCAGCTGGAAGAACAGGTCGGCCTCCTGGACGGGGGTCCAGGTCGCACGGTTCGACGAGGCGAGCAGCACGCCGACCGTATAGGGCTGGGCCGACACGAACTGCTGGGTGGCCTGATCGACGTCGCCGAGCTTTGCCACCGCCACCGCATGGGTGTTGTCGTCCGTCATCAAGACGAAGCAGTACTCGCGGTCGGCGTTCAGGTAGACCGGCGTCTTGAAACGCGCCTGGACGAGCGCGCCGACGGCCGGCGTCTGCATGTTGATGAAGGCTTCGGCCAGGACCTCGTTGGTCGGGTAGCCGTTGAGCACCGTCGCGAGCTGCACCCGGACGCCCTTGGTCCGGTCGCCGATCGCCGTGAACTTGAAGTTGACGCCGACGAGGTGACGCGGCTCGGGCAGGGTGAAGCTCTGCGCCAGCGGGTCGTTGCCGCCACGCGTCGCGTGGTCGACGTTCGGCAGAGCCGAGCCGGTCCGCACCACCGTCTGCGTCACGCGCTGGACGACCGTCGTCTGGATGATCGTCGGCGGCGGGGCGTTGCGCGAGATCAGCGTGACCTGCCGCATGACCGACACGTCGATCGTGCCCTGGCCGACGAAGATGGCCTCGGCGAAGGAGCCGGCCGCGCCGCTCGCCCGCACGAGGCGAGGCCCGGCGGGGACGTTGGCCGGGATCGTGAAGGTGCCGGCGATGACGCCCGACGCGTTGGCGGTCTGGGTCCCGGGCGACTTCACGTTGATGCCGTCGAAGGTCAGCGTCGCGAGGTTCTCGCCGACGCCGAAGCCTTCGAGGGTGAAGTTGATTGGGATCTGGCGGAGGAACTCGGCCGCCTCCTGGCGCTCCTCAAGCGTGTCGTTGACCACAGTCTGGCCGGGCGGCACGCCGGGCGCCGTCGTGAACTCGCGCGTGATTGGCGAGGTCCAGAGGACGTCCTGATCCGTCCAGTAATCGGTCGGCGGCTCCAGCGTCAGGCCGGCCGGCATCGCGACGAAGTTGGCGTAGGGGTTGATCTTCATCCCCGACGTCGCGAGGTCCTGGCGGACGACGATCTCCTCGGTGAAGTCGAGCGTCACGATCGACGAGCCGACCCGCTGCACCAGGACCGCATCGATCGCCAGCTGGAGGACGCCGCGGTTGACCGAGGCGGTCTGCGGAGCGCCCTGATCGCGGAAGAAGTCGTCGGTGAAGGTGTCCGTGAAGATGCCGTTCTTCGACACCGGCGCGCGCTCCAGGATGTCGCGCTGCGCCTCCGACCTGTCGAACTGTTCGAGGATGTCGACGAGCCGCGCGAAGTAGCGGGCCATCTTCTCGTAGGTGAAGTTATGGGTGCCGTTGTTGACGATGACCGGCTTGGTCAACCAGCCATTCCAGACCTCGCAGAGCTTCAGCAGGGTGGCCGGTGTCTGCGGCGGGCGAGCGCCCTGGCGCGCCGAGATGCCCTTCACGTAGACCGGCAGGCCGTCGATATCGAGGCAGATCAGGTCGACGCGCGGGACCTTGGAGGTGTAGCTCAGCAGGACCGCCTGCCCATTGACGCCACCCGAGACCGAGACGGTCGTGTCGGTGACGGCATCGGGCGTGACCGCGGCGTTGTAGAGGTAGGTGACCTGATAGGTCGACGCGGCCGCCGGCTCGGCGCCTGCCGGCGCCCACGAGACCTGCCCGGCCGATAGAGTGTAGGAGGTGCCGGCGACGTAGGTCGTGTCGCCCTGGACCACCGTCTCGATCGCGACGGCGGAGGAGTTCTGCAGCGCATCCACGCCGCCCGGCACGGGGCCGCGCGTCACCGTCTCGGTCACCCGCTTGACGACGATCGCCGCCTGCACCGCCTGGATGGGCGGGCGCAGGACGGTGACGACGGTGGTGCCGCCGGTCGGCCCGGTGAAGGTCGAGGGCTCCGCGGTGATCGCCTCCAGGTCCGGGTCCTCGGTCTGGGTGACGCGGAAGGCGTACTGGCGGATGCGCTTCCAGCCCTGGATGTTCGCCTCGCCGGCGGCGACGGAGAAGATCTGGTCGGAGGCGGAGCGGCCGAGCGCTGTGACCTCGCAGCCCTCGACGATGTAGTGGCCGTTGGCCGAGCGGTCGTAGAGCGCGATCGACTGCAGGACGCCGGTGAGTGCCGGCGGCGGGGTCTGGTCGACCACGGTGCCGTCGCGGAGCAGGTAGACCGCGAAGAAGTCGCCGAGCTGCGCGTCGGTGGCGAGCGCCCAGACGATCGTCTCGTCCTCGCGCGCCGCGCCCGGCTCGCCCTCGGCCTCGGTGCCGGGCTCGAGCCCCAGCAGCGACGGGTCGTCCTGGTGGGTGATCAGCGTGCGCTGAAGCTTCACGCCGATCTTGACCTCGCCGACCATCGAGACCGGCGAGAGGACAGCCGACCCGACGGCGCGCACGTCGCCGCCGATGTAGATGCGGCCGGCGGCAAGCGTGACCGTGCCGGTGACCGGCTCGACGATGATGTCGGCGCCCTCGATCCGATCGCCGTCCTTGGCGACCATGTTGCCGACGCGGCGATTGCGGCGCGCCTCGAACGACTGCAGCTCATTTAGGTTGGAGCCCTGCAGGAACGCCTTCTCGGGGAACACGAGCCGGGCCGCCGCGAGGGCCGCGCTCGACCGATCGTAGGCGGCAGGCAGGCCGGACGGATGATCGTAGGAACCGGGCATCAGAACCTCAGGAGGACTTGGACCCGCTCCCGCACGGTCAGGCCGAACCGGATGGAGACCGGGTTCGAGGCGACGGCAACGCCGCCGGAGATTTCGCCTGGGGCGAGCCACAGGCGGCCCGGCTTCACGCCGGGCGCCCTGGTGCCTCCAAAGTAGAGGTCGGCGTGTCTGGCCGTCTGGCCGGCCCCGTCGCCCCAGCCGGTGGTGGCCTGGACCACGACAGCCGTCGGGCGCTCGGTGTCGCGCCGCCAGTCGGTGCCGACGATGTTGTAGCCGCCCGAGCCGATGGCGACCGGCTGCAGGGTGGCGCGGGCATAGCCGATCGTGCCGGCGTCGCCGGTGAACCGGATGTAGGCGCCGAGGTCGAGCAGAGCGCCCGCGATCGCGAGGCGGCGAGCCGCGACGCCGGGGACCGACCAGAGGAAGTCGGCGTCCGCCCAGAGGTAGTCGGCGTCGACCCAGAGGCCGCCCTCGTCGACCGGGTCGATCCAGGTCCCGAGGTCGGTTAGCTCCTCCTCGGTCAGCATCTGGTCGAACTGATAGAGGCGGCCGAAGGACCACTGTGCGCCGACGCCCGGGATGGTGGTCCCCGAGTGGTCGCCGATGATCGACCAGCCCAGGCGCTGGTAGCTCGTCTCGGCGGCCCGGACGTCATAGCCGTTGAAGGCGCGCGAGAACTTCGAGCGGAGCGGCGGCGACAGCGAGACGATGCCGTCGATCTGCCGGAGGTCGGGCAGGTCATCGTCGCGGACCCGATCAAGCTCGATCTGAAACCTGTTCCAGCGCCGACGGCGGGCCGGCTCCTCCTCCAGGTTGCCGGAATAGCCGAGCCACCCGAGACCCATGAGGATGGACGCCCAGGTGCCGCGGATGCGCTGCCATTTGATGCCCTCGGCGATGAGCGCATAGAGATTTGGCAGGTACGGCGTCAATTCGCCCAGGCCGTACTCGTAGACGAGCCAGGGCAGGAACGACGCTGGCGGGGTCGCGTCCGCGATGCGAATGCCCTCGTAGGGATCGCCGAGCCGGGCAAGCTCGTCGTCGGTCTCCGAGACCAGAAGCTCCCACTTCGTGGCGTTGCCCGGGAGCAGACTCTCGTGGGCGACCATCAGTAGGCGCGCCCGGCGAGGGTCAGGGTGACGGCGCCGATGCGGGCCGCTTCATAGGGCTGCATGACGACGTCGGTCGCTGGGGCGTCGACCATGGCGCGGTAGACGCCGGGCACCATCAGCTGAGCCTTGATCCAGTCGCGCGTCAGGTCGCGGCCGAGGCCGCTCTCGGCCTTCCAGGTCTGCGGCAGGTTTGCGGAGAGCGCCGAGAGCAGGCTGTCGCTGGCGCTCGGCAGAAGGGTGAGGGACGCGGTAACGGGCACCACCGTCACCACAGCCGATCGGACCTGGATCACGTCGTTGACCATCCGGACCGCCGGGTCGTTGAGCGCGGCCGCGACCGTGTCGAGCAGGGCCTGATCGGCGACCCCATTGTTGTCGGCGGCGAAGACCGCGACCTTCACGGTCGGGTCCACGCCCTCGGTGTAGACGAAGGCGTCGGCCACTCGAGCGGACGCGGCCATGGCGACCGCGGTGTAGCACGGGGCCGTGCCGCCGGTGGAGCGGCCCTGGATCCCGAGGATGATGCGACGCCGGTAGCGGTCGTCGTCCTCGCCGAAGAGCCGGACGACGTCGTAGAAGGCGCCCAGGTGGTCAAGCTCGGCTCCGCGGGCGTAGTAGAGGTAGCGCGAGCGCGCGATGTCGTTGCCGCGAGCCCGCAGCATCACCTCCCGGAAGGCGCTCTCCTCCAGGAGGACCATGCCCGGGTCGGTCTCCAGCATCTGGATGTCGTAGTCGATGCCATAGGCCGGAGTTCGCGCGACGAAGTCGGCCTTGCGCGCCGCCAGGATCGCTTCGTAGTCGACCGTATCGATGACCTCGGGCCGGGGCAGGGCGGCGAGATCGTCGACCGTGTAGCTGCTCATTCGGGCACCGCCTCCAGCCGGCGGTCCTCGCCGACGACGAACTTGACCTTGCGCTTGCCCTCCGGCTCGAAGTCGCCGAGGTGGGCTCGGGGGCGGTAGACGCCCTCGATCGCGATCGACAGATGCCCCAAGCGAGACGCTTCGAGCGGGGTGAGTTTCGTGACCTTGTAGCGAGGCTCGAAGGTGTCGATTGCCGTCCAGACCGAGGTCCAGAACGACAGCACCTCGCGCTGGTTCATGTTGCGGCCGAGGAGGGCCGTCACGTCCGAGCCGAACCACTCGCGCATGATCCGCTCGCCGAACGGGGTCGTGAAGATGACCTCCAGCGACTGCGCGACGTGCGGCCAGCCGATCAGCGCCCGGCCGGTCTGCCGGTCGATGCCGGAGCCGGCGAGGCCGCGAAGGTTTGCCATGGTCAGCCTCCGGGCGGCGGGCCGGAGAGGCCTCCGCCGGGTTCGACTTGCGTGTGGACGTGGTGGTCGCCGACGAAGACGGCGTTGTGGTCGAAGTGCGTGCCGTCGACCCGCAGGTCGCCCCGGATGTGGACGTTGCCGGCGATCGCGACGTCGGCCACGTTGAGGGCCACCTTGTCGCCCTGCAGCAAGAGCGACAGGCTACCCTTCATGACGTGCAGGTCCGTGCCGTCCAGCTTTAGGCGCCAGCCGCCATAGGTGATGACGTTCTCGTCGCCCTTCTGGCTCGGAGCGGCGTTCTGGTCGCTCCAGGTCATCGGGACGGCGACCGCCTGCCGGTAGTCACCGGCCGGCGAAATCATCGTAAACTGCTGCCCCACCGAAGGCGGGGCGTGGACCTTCAGGGCGCCAGCGATCTGCGCGTAGGGGATCCAGGGGCCCAGGAGCGGCTCCTGGTCGGAGCCGCCCAGGCGCAGGCGCATCAGGCCCTTGGCCGCGTCGACCTGATGCACCGCGCCGTGCCGGTGCATGTGCGAGACCCGGCGCTCGAGTTCAGCGACCCGCTGCGCAAGCTCGGTGACCTGCTTCACGGCGTCGGGTCCTCCTGCTCGGCCGTGGCCGGGTCGACGGTGACCGTGCTGCGGTTCGAGACGACCATGATGGAGGCGACCGGGTCCGACGGGTCCTCGATCTCCGCGATGCCAAGTTCGACGGCCGCCTCGCCGGTGGTGCCGATATCGGCCTGGGCGATGCGGCCGGCGGAGAGCCCGGCCGGCGACTGGACCTCGGCCTCAAGCCAGGAGCCGATCGCGCCGTAGTCGGGGTCGGCCTTGATGGCGTCGATCGCGTCGGCCCAGAAGTACTGCAGGTCCTCGTCGCCGAAGCTCGGGTCATTCAGCGTCTGGCACACGTAGCTGATCTCGGTGACCGCGATCCGGACGGTCTCGGTCTCGAACATGAAGGGCGCTGCGGTGGCAGAGCCGATGCCCGTCACCAGCTTCCGCCAGAGGATCGCCGATGGTGTGTCCGAGGCGAGCAGGGCGCGCTCGATCTGGCGTGCCAGGATGTCGATGACGATATCGCCGCCCTCGCCGCGGGTGCCGATGCGGACGGGCTTGCCGTCGACCAAGACCTTTACGGCGTCCGGCGTGTAAATCTGCAGCGATAGCTCGATCTCCCGCCCGGCATTGACCAGGTCGCGCCCGGTGATCTCGGTCCGCCGGTCCTCGCCGGTGAAGACGGCCACCGTCGGCCGCGAGACCTTCTGGAAGTCCTGGCTGATCGGGTCGATGGGTGTTCCGATAATGGCGTCGCCAGCCAGCGTCTCGTTCTCGCGTAGCGCCGAAATCGTCAGGAACTGGAGAACGGTGCCGGCGATGCTCATTCGGAGACCGGCGAGAGGGTGAAGCGATAGTCGGTGGTGCCGAGCGGGTCGACGCCGTCGACGCGGAGCACCGGGACCGCCGGGCGGTCGATCGCCTCGACATAGTCACCGGGCTTGGGAAGCCTGGCGGTATTCGGAATCTCCGTGAGTTCGACGGTCAGCGTGTTCGTCGCGACCATCGCGCCGGGCGTGGTGCCATTGCGGGTGCCGGCACCCGAGGGCGTGTCATACTCGTTGTCGAGCAGCAGCGTCCCGCGAACGATGTAGGCCGGCCGGCTCCGGTCGGGTGTGCCAACCACAACCCGGCTGGCCGCTTGCGGGACAATGCGGATCCGCTCGGCATAGACGTCGCCGAGGGTAGTGGAGAGGAGCCTCTCGGCGTCCGTGAAAATCGACATCGGCGTCAAGCATCAGTTCGACGAGAACACGCGAACGACCAGGTCCGGGCGCTTGTTGACGGGGAGGGGGGAGGCTTCCGACTTGATGTCGATGGCTGAGCCATCCGGACGCATCAACTGCCGCGCATACATTTCGAGGCCGATCGTATTCACGGTCTCGATGAGGTTCGCGGGCGAGAAATACGTCACGAACGTATCGGTCGTGCCCATCGGAAACGCGATGCCCTCGCTCGCGGGCAGGAGCTTGTCGACCGTTCCGTCGGAGAGCGTCACCGTCGAGGAGTATTCCTCAAACGTCACGCCGCCGAACGGGAACATGCGACGCATATCGTCCCGGTTTGGATTGAGACCATTCGCGGTGTTGAAGTTCTTGTAGGCTTCCTTCACCGACGCATGACCGATGAGCTTGTCGAAGAAACCTGGTTCGATCAGCACTCGGATCCCCGTCATCGTCTCGCCTTTGAGATTGTCCTCGATCAGGCGCAATAGAGCTCGGATCTTAGCAACCACGTCTGTGCCGCTCGTACCGAGCACGAAGTCGACCTCGGTGGGCGACGTTCCGAAAGCAACATTGAAATCGATCAGCGTCGTGCCGGCACCGTCCTTCAGGACGCCGCGCAGCGCATTCATCTCCATGTATTCGCGCGTCTGCGCGTGCTTGACCCGGATGCGTTCGAGCTTGCGCATCATGATCGTCTGCAGCGGGTCGGCGTTCTGCCGTCCGAACCCGCGAACGCCCTGAATGTCCTGCGGGGTGACCGTGTCGTCGTGAGGGATCCAGGGCACGGCGAAGCTCGCGACCTTGGCGCCGTCACGTCCTGCGACCGTCGGAGGGCCTCCTAGCGGTACGGTCGGAAGCATGCGGATCGTACCGTTGGCATATTCGACCACGACGACGCGCTGGCTGATACCCTCTTCGCGAAACAAGCCCATCTGACCAAGGCGCGTGTAGACATTGGGCAGAAGGTTGATGGCGTCGGTCATCTCGGCGAGAGAGTAGCCGCCGCCGTCGAACGGATTGACGATCACAGTCATGGTCATAGCCTTCCAGGATTGATGAGGCTCGGCGAAAGGCCCGCCGCAAGCGCGGAGCCTCCGCGGCCGGCAACAAAAAAGGCGCCCAGCGGGCGCCCTCGAAATCCGAAAGTTTTCGAGTCCGCTAGACGGTTTCGCGCACGGCGAGGCCCTTGGCCGTCAGTGCGGCCAGGCCATCGAGGTGCTGGGCTGCACTCAAGCCCGCCTTGAAGACGAGAAGCTCGTCGGCCAGCATCGCCGGGCCGTGCGCCAAGGCAACGGAGCGCACCGATCCGGACGTCGTATCGACTGGCCACAGCAAGACGCCGTAAACGCGCTCGAGGCCACCGCCCGCGGACGGGTCCCACTCGTCGCAAATCCCGTCGTTGGCAGGAAACGAGACAGTCAGCGTGAACGCGTCACCTGCGGCGAACGGTGTGCCACCTGCGGCAATCGTGAAAGCGACCTGTTTGCCGAATGCCGTTCCGACGGTGCCGGTCCCTATGTTTTCACCTCGCGGATTTTCGACGTTGAATCGCGTCGAAGAGGCGAAGTTGATCCGGTACGCACCCTCGATGGCGTTGCCATCCACAGGCGTTGCGGCGAGCGTGAGCGTACCGTTGCCGGTGTTGCTCGCATCAGGCACGGCGGCCGAAGCCACGGCCATTCCCGAACCGTCGCGCCGGCCCAGAACCGTCCCGATCGCAAAGTGCTTGCCCGCTGCGAGAATGATAGTCTCACGCTGCGCGCCGGGATCGACTTCGCGCTTCACGATGTCGCCCAACGTGACCGGCTTGGAAAATGTCGTCATCTGGATGGCTCCGCGAATTTGGTGTGGGTTTGTGGGGTCGCGTATCAGCGAGCTCTGGCCAGCAGGTCGGTGCGGCGCTTTTCGGCTGCCGCCGCCAGGCCGCCGCCTTGGCGCAGCAGCGGATCGCCGCCGGTTAGAGGGGCGTTTGCCGAATGGGAGATGACGGCTGTAGCAACATCGTGGTCGGCCGCGGCGTCGAGTACAGAAGCCCGGAGCGCGTCCAACGTGGCGCCTTCGCTGATAGCTGCGACCGCATCAAACGGTACCCCAAGCCGGTTCGCCTGGGCGGCAAGAAGATTGATGGCAACGGCACGCTCGCGCTCCGCTGTCGCGGCGAGCTCGGCATCGGGATGCGCTGCTCCGGGCAAAGCGGGAGTGCCATGATGAGCGGTCAGATCCGTTTGCATCCCCGCCTCCTCGATTCCAGCCGGCGAGACGGACTGCTTCTCTACCTTCTCAGCGTCAGCGCGCTGCGAAGAGGCTGCCCCGGCATCGATGCCCGGGTCCGCGGCGTCGAGTGCCGCAGCAACTTCGCTCGACCGATCGGCGTTGATTTGGTCGCTCATGGTGATGGTTCTCCCAGAAAGAGCGGTGGCCGCCCGGCCCAGAGTTGCCGAGCGAGATCGAGGCGCGGCCAGCTCGGCCATCACTTCGTCGAACGAGCCGACCTCGTCGGCCAGTCCCAGGCGGACAGCGTCGTCGCCCATGAAGACCCGCGCCTCGGTCTGGCGCGCTTGCTGCGCGGTCAGAGCGCGGCCGCGGCCCTGGGCGACGGATTGGACGAAGAGGCCGTAGAAGGTGTCGATTTCGGCTTGGAATCGCGCGCGTACATCCTCGGGGAGCGGCTCGTAAGGATTGCCGTCCACCTTGTGCGAGCCGGCGAAAATGAGGGTCGGCTTGACGCCTTCGAGTGCGAGGTACTCCGAGACGTCCAGGTGCATCATCACGACGCCGATCGATCCGGTGATGCCGGACGGAATTGTGATGATCCGGTTTGCGCCCGAGGCGATCGCATAGCCGGCCGAGGCGGCCATGCCGTTGACAAAGGCTAGGACTGGCTTCTCGGCGGCGACCTTGCGAATGACGGCGGACGTCTCGAAGGCGCCGACGGCCTCGCCGCCGGGGCTCTCGATATCGAGAAGGATCGCTGAAACCTGCGGGTCTTGCCCCGCTTTCAGCATCGAGAACTTGATGCCTTCGTAGGAAACGAGGCCGGACGACGCCCCGATCCAAGCGCCGCGGTTCACAAGCTCGCCGATGATCGGGATGATTGCGGTCCCGTCCGAGGTGACGCGATAGGGCGTCGGGCGACCGTCGGGGTCGACCCGATACTCACCATAGAACCGGGATGTTCGGGGCGAGTGGAACTCTGCCGTCTTGCCATCTTGCGCGATCGTCGGAGCGAAGGCCTGTGAGGAAATGCCGGCGTCGCTCTCGCCACTGGTGCCGCGACGAGCGTCGAACCGCGAGAGGAGAAACGACGAGATCGTCTTGGCCGCCTGCGGCGTGAGTAGGAGTGGCCGGTTGAAGAACTGGCCCGCGATGCGGTGCGGCTCGATCACTATTGTGCTCCTTGGTCCGCCAGGGCAGCGTCGTGCTCGGGCCTGCCGTCGATGGGCGGGGCAACGCTGGCCTCCGCGTCGGCTTTAGCCTGCACGTCCGCGGCGTTGCCGAACTTCAGGCCTAGCCGTGCCTCGCGGTCGCGGTCGGCCTTGATCTGCTCGTCAACCTCCTCGGCGTCATAGCCGCGCTCGGCAATCGCCATGCTCCGGCTCTTGAGGCCGTTGTTGATCTGCTCAATCTCGGCCTTGGCGTCCTTCCAGGGGTCCACCCAATCGAATTTCGGAGGCAGCCACGACTGCGTCAGGTACTCGCGCCGGCGGACGTCGTAGCTAGGTAGGGCGAGCGCGCCCGACAGCTGGGCGAGGTCCATCCAGCGGGCGAGGACGCCGCGGCAGAAGAGGAAAATCACAACGCCGAACTGAAAAGCTTCGACCCGTCGGCGAAACTCGACGAGCGAGGCGCGGGTGTTCGAATAGTTCGCCTTCATCATGTCGCCCGTCAGCACGGTGTAGGGGATGCCGAGGGCCGCCGAGATCTGGAGCAAGGTCCGGTACCGAAACGGCTCGTATGTTGCACCACTGTCGGCCGGCGAAGAAGTTTGAATCTGCTCGCCTGGCTCAAGCGCGGCGATCATGCCGGGCTGGAGGTCGAACGACCGCTCGGCCGCGGACGAGTACCCGTCGCCTTCGTCTGTCGGCATCGCATCTTCCGGATTGCCGGGCGTCGTGATGAACAGCGCATGCATCGCTGCGATCTTCTTCCGATCCAATTCGGCGTCGTCGTAGATGTCGAGTAGGAAGAGTTTTACGATCGCCGGTGCGAGCTTCGACACACCGCGCAGCTGCCCTGCGTCGACCGGGTCGATCAGATGCACCACTTCGGTAGCCGGCACGCGTACCGTTTCGACGCCAGCCATCGCTCCAAAATGTTGGTCGCCGGGATGCTGCCGGAAAAAATGATAGGCGACGCGCCTTCCGATCGCATCGAATTCGATACCTTGGCGAACCGTATTTCCATTTGCCGGCTCGATCGCCACGTCTCGATTGATGGGCAGCATTTCGGAGGGAAGGATCTGCAGCTGAAGTGGCACTGAGAGGCGATCGGATGGACGCCGGGTTCGAAGGCGAACAAAGACTTCGCCCGCGATGAACATCTCGCGTGCCACGCGTCGCTGCAGGCCATAAAAGTCGGTCAGGCCCTCGGCATCGGCCTCATCCGTCCACTGCTTGAAGAGGGTCGTGACTTTCTTCTTGAGTGCCTTGTTCTGCAAGGTGAAGGACGGCGTGATGCCGGCCCCAACAACGTTCGTGGCGAAGCCCTCAACGGCGTTGTTGGCATAGCCATTGTTGAGTGCGAGGTAGCGAGCCCGTGCAACGAGAGACGAACCGGCCGACGCCAGTTTCACGTTCACGTGGACCGCGCTCGTCGGGAAGTTCCGCAGCCGCCGGGCGGCGTTGGCGGCCTCGAAGCCAAAGCCGCCAATGAGCGCGCCGACGCGCCGCCGCGCGGCTGCAATGATCCCCACCGTCAAAGGCCCTTGCAGGTCGTCGTGAAGAACGAGCGGCGTCGGTGCTGGGCGCCGACCGTGTCGGCAATCTCGCGCTCAAGGTCGCGGATCGCCGCCGCCATGTCGGCGTCGCTCTTGTATTCCATCTCGCGATCGCCATAGCGGACCCGACGAAGTCCCGAGCGGCGCGCCTTTTTGAGCGCGTCACGCTGCGCAGTCAGTTCTGCCTCTGTCGCCAAGAACCCTCACAGGTAGCTCGATTGGAACACTCGTCTTGCGGACCGCTGGGTCTGGGGCTGCGAGACCGGCGGGGCCGGTAGGTCAGGCACCGGGACGGGCTCGTCGCGCGGCTCGGGCCGACGGGGCGGTAGATCCTCCGGCCGGGGTCGGCGGATCGCGCCCATCCGCTGGACGCCGAGCATGAAGGCCGCTGCGTAGGCGAGCGCCTCGCAGTCAAGGAAGTGGTTGTTGCGGTTGAGAACGACCCATTGATGCCCGCCGCCCGGCTTCCTGATGCGCGACTCCGAGACGATCTGCCGGCAAAAGTCCTCAGCAATGTTCTCGTAGAGGTGCCAGCCGCCGGGCTGGTCCACCGGCCATAGGATCCGCTCGTGGACCCACGACTTGAAGAAGTCGACGTCGAGGCGGACGAGGTCGATACCGGCCTTGGCCTTGGCGCCCTTGCGGTTGACATCCAAGCGTTTGACCGAGAGCGGCGTATCGCGGTGGTCGTAGCCCTTGGTCGCGTAAGCCAGCCGCGCATGGCGCCGGCAGAACTCGTAAACCCGGTGCTCCTGCATCTCAGCCCGCTTGTCGGGCCTGAAGCCGGCGTCGACGAAGGCCCGCCGAATCCGCTTGCTCCCGAAGGGCGACTGAAGCATCTCGGCGAGGTCGAGCCAGACATCGTCCTGAGCAGTCTCGCCGTGCATCTCGCCGGCGGTGATGAGCCAGCTTTCGGAGCGGGCGCCCCAGCCGCGCACGACATAGACGAGCCGATTTTTTTGGACATCCACGCCCGCCGTCAAAAACGCGGCTTCGGCGGGGACCTCGAATTCACGATAGGGAAGGGCGCGAGCGCGCACCACCTCCCAGTCCGGAACGCCGCCGCCGCGCGGAGCCCAGAGCTCGCCGAAGCCGCCGTTCATGACAGTGCGGACCTGGTGAGGATCGCCGGAGCGCTGAGCAATCACATACTCTGACGCGCGCGCACCCCAGCTCGTGAATGGCGAACACAGCCCCGATACCCAAAACGAGAGCGTCGGCGCCTTCGGCGGCTCTCCAAAGATCTTGCCGCTGGCATCGACGCGTTGGCCTGGCGCCACATAGAGGCCGCGGCCATTCATCCAAGCCTTTATGGCATTCGCTTCCTGCTCATCGTCCGCGCCGATGATGCAGCCGTTTCTTGGACAGATCAGCCGCGTACTGGCCCGAACTTCGGTCGGGGACGCATCCGATTGGATGTCGAGGCAGCTGAACCGCGGAACGAAGAACTCGCGGCAGTGGGGGCAAGGCCATGCCCAATGGTACCGGGTCCCTTCCTGCCAGAGCTGCCAAATCTTACTATCGAGTTCGGACGGGTCCTGGAGCGCCCAGAATTCAAGGCCGCTAGCTTCGTCCCTCACCACCTCGGAAGGTCCTTCCGACGGCGTCGAGACGATCCCGTGAACAAAATCGGCATAGGTCTCGCCGCGCCGATCAACCAGGGTGATCGGATCGCCCTGGCCCTTGACGTTGCGCATCAACTCGTCCGCCTCGTCGGTCAGGGCGAGGGCGAATGGATCAGACTTCAATGCCGTTGACGAACCGGCATGAGCCAAGCGAAGGGGGACACCGGCGACAATCTTCCGAGTTTTGGTATTGCGCTTGCCCCTTGCGACCTTTCCACCGAGCTCCTGGGCCTCGTCGAAGAGGTCCTGGATGCGAGGCTCCCATTGCTCGTTCAGAAACTGACGCGACGGGCCGGTGTAGAGGATAGGGGCAGGCTCATTGTCCAGGCGCTCCCCGATCACATCAAGGAAGGTGTCCGACTTTCCGACCTGAGCCGAGCAGGCAAGCACGACCCGCCGGTGCGTGCCTGCGGCGATCGCTCGGCCGAACGGGATCATGTAGGGCGTGAGCCATGGGTCTCGAGGACCGGGCACGCCGGCAGACGGTTTGTAGACCCGGTTGGCCGCAGCCCATTCATCGGGGCTCTTCCTCGGAGTCGGCCGTAGCAATCGAGCCGCTCGTGCGAAGATCAGATGACCTTTGTTCGCACCGGTCTGCCGCTCTTTGGAGGACGCCATCCACTTCCGCTTTGATCTTCCGCCGGAGCGCAACGTCGCGCGTCAATCGGGCGGCCAAGCCGCTCAGTTCAGCCTTCAGGCTGCCGACGATCTCGTCGACAAAGTCAATTGCTTCATCCGTCGCGATGAGACGGTGCGCTCGTTCCGCGGTACGAAGCTCGATCTCGGCGGCTCTCGCTGCCGCTACGCGGTTGGCAGCGGCGCTTTTGGCGCTGCGCTTCTCACCATCCTTCAGGAAGCGAATGTAGCCCTGGACGACGCCAACGATCGTGTACTGCCCCCGGCCTGTCTTGGGAATGTACCCCTGCTTCACCAATGCGAGGACGCGGTCGTCGGTGACCATGATCAGACGCGCGGCCACTTGAAGAGTGATGTTGCCCGCACTCGATACGGTTGCCTCCGCCATTAATCGCAGCCTTGACCTGCAGTGGCGGCCAAGGCCGAACCGACTACCGACGGTAACCACTTCCGATGCGATTGCATGTTGATGTGCTCCGCAGTCAGAGCGAATGGTCGGTCATCGCAATTGAGCAACAGCGAGTGAGACCAATGTCCAAAACCTACAGCAGCAAGTCGAACGCCAAGCGTGCCGCCAAAGAGGCCGGCTATGCCGAGGCCACGGTCACCCAATCGAGCGACGGCTGGACGTGGCAGCAGCCAAGACTACCCGTGGTGCAAAGCGTGGCGTCAGTGATCACTGACGTCAGTGTGGATGAGGAGAAAATCCTTGTCTCCGGCTTCCGTGACTTTCTGGCGGCCGACGATCACAGCGAAGGATTCATCAAAGAGCTGCTCCGGAAAGCGTATCGCGCTGGCCTTTCCTCGCGCCGGCGAGGTCCTCGAGCGGCGCGGGCGGGAAGTCCGACCAAGCGGGAGATTGCTGCGACCCTACTCTGCCGATCGGGAGGTGCTACCGCTCGGGAAATCCTGGATGCCACTGGATGGCCAGCAGTCTCCGTTCCAGCTATCGCCAAGGCGTCCAACCTCAATATGCGTCAGGAGAAAGACGGCCGTGTAACACGCTATTTCGGTTATCCGACTTGAGCATCATTCCTCTCAGCGGGTAGGCTCTCTAAGGCCTCCCAAAATGACTGGCCGCTGTCCGCATGGATGGCGGCCTTCTTTGTGAACTCCTCCCACCGCCGGACGGCGATGTCGACGTAGCCCGGGTCGAGCTCCACAGCGAACACGCGGCGGCCGATCGTCTCGCCGGCGATGATGGTTGTCCCTGAACCGCTGAACGGCTCGTAGACGGCATCGCCTGGTTCCGAGTTGTTGATCATTGGCCGTCGCATGCATTCGATCGGCTTCTGCGTGCCGTGTCCGACGCCGCTGTCCTCGCGTGCTGGGATTTCCCAGAGCGTCGACTGAGAGCGATCGCCCGACCAACGCCCTGTCGCGCCTTTGCGAACGCAATACCAGGCCGGCTCGTGCTGCCAATGATAGTCGCCTCGCGACAGCGCGAAGCGGTCCTTGGCCCAAATGATCTGTGAGCGCACCTCAAACCCTGCGGCGGCTAGGCTCGATGCAACAGCCGCGGCATGAAGACCGCCGTGCCAGACATAGCCGACATCCCCCGGAAACAGCGCCCACGCCTCCCGCCAATCGGAACGCTCGTCGTTGAGGACCTTGCCCAGCTTGCCCCGGTTCTTGTTGATGCCCGCGCGAGCGCGCCAGGCCGGATCGTAAGCCACGCCGTAAGGCGGATCGGTTACCATCAGATGCGGCCTTGCATTGCCGAGCACCTTGTTCACCGTCTCGGTGTCGGTACAATCGCCACACACAATGCGATGATGGCCGAGGATCCACATGTCGCCCGGCCTCGATACTGTGACCGCCGCCGGTTCGGGGATATCCTCTTCGTCGCTCTGGCCATCGGTCCCGGCGAAATCGAGCATCTGCTCGATTGCCTTCGCGTCGAAGCCAATGAGGTCAACGTCGAAGCCTGAGCCACGGAGCTCGCCGAGCTCGAGCCTGAGCAACTCGTCGTCCCACTCGCCGTTCTCGGTGAGCTTGTTGTCGGCAATGGTGTACGCTCGCCGCTGCTCCTCCGACCAACCCCGCGCCACCATGACCGGCAGCTCCGAGAGGCCGAGTTGCTTGGCCGCAAGCACCCGGCCGTGGCCCGCGATGATCGTCCCATTTTCTGCCGCTAGGACGGGCACTGTGAATCCGAACTGGGTGATCGACGCAGCGATCTGATTGATCTGCTGCTCGCTATGCCGCCTCGAATTTCGCGCATATGGAATTAAGCGCCCGATCGGCCATGATTCAACGCTCGATGCTGGCCAAGCAGGCCCAATCGTTTTCGACATCGGCGCTTCAATCCGTCATTCAATGCAGAATGAGGGCGCAGCCGAGTGCACCCTCGTTCAATGACTGGGCCTACTGACCAGCAGCTTGATCGGTGCTGGACACGCTTGCCTCGCGGTCGCCGCCAGCAGTCTGGCCACCAGCGTCGGATGCGCCAGCGTCCGCGCCGCTCACCGTCGACGTCGATGTGTCTGACGATTGTGCGGATGCCTCCTGGGCGGGCGTGCCCTGAGCAGCAGCAGCAACGAGCGTCGCAGTGTTGGCTTCGTAGGCGTCGGCGATTGCTCTGATCTCCTCGGCGTCGTCGGCGTTCTCTCGAACGTCGTTGAGGAATGACGAGAACAGTTCGGTCATGGCAGCGGTTGCCGACGTATTGGCCGCTAAGCCGGTTTTGAGACGATCGATCTCGCCCTGCAGTTTCGAAGTCATCCTTGCAGTCTCCTGTGATAGCCGCCGCGCCACGGCATCGATGTGCTCATGAAGGTCCGACCGGCGAAACCACCGTTTGATGCGCGACATCGGGTTCTCCGATCGGATTGGGTTCGAATGTGCCGATTCGATGATGCGAGTTCGCTGGCTCTGCACGGATCAGCTGTCGTGGTCGAGCGGCGCTTGCTCTGGCCTTCCAGAGCGCGATCGCGAATCCGATCCGAATTGAAAAACGTGATCGACGAAAACGCTCAGATTCTGCGCTGCGGCCGCCGCGCAGGCTTTCCCCTTGCCGGAGTACCTATTCCCTTGAGCGCTTGACATGATCCCGTTCTTGCCGCCCTGCTCAGCGCCGCCGAGCCGCTCGCGCTTTGCATGCCAAAGACCGTTGAGGCCATGGCTGACATCCTGCAGTGGACCGTGATTGGGATTGGGGTCCTGAGCGCTTGTGTCGTGCTCGGGCTGTTTTGGAACTTCAAGTTCAAGGACTGACGGACTGATCGGCGCTTAGCGCCTCGGTGCGAGAAGCCACGACCTGGCGAGTCGTCGCCCTGCCGACAGCGTCTTGGCTTCTAGCCGCTCTGAAGCGGTCACTGCCCTTTCGAAGCCGGGCTCTATGAGGGCCTATCGTCAGATGGCAGCTTCGGCTTGTTCCCTTTACCGATCAAAGGGTCCGGCGCGGGTCCGAGTTCCACGTCGTCCCAAACGGCAGGTCTCTTCGGGCTACGCCGGTCTGCTCGGTCGGATAGCACCGTCGACACAATGGTGCCGATCAGCACCGCGAGGGCAATGCCAGCGAGCAGCAGAACGACGTCGATCATGGCGGCGACACCTCGGTTCGAGAGGTCCCCGTGCTCTCGTCGTTTCGTCGTGGTCCGCGTCAAACGCCGGCAGGACTAGACCCGGCGCTCAGTGTCGTCGCCCGACAGGGGCGGCGGCCGTGGGACGGCTCGCAGTGCCGAATTCGATCGATAGGTAGCAAGAACGATCGCCGCGCCCATGACCAGCACGACGACGACGATCCTGAGGGCGACGTCGATCATAGGGGGCTCCAGAGGAATACCCCTAGCACGGGCTCCTCTGCTTCGTCCGAAATGAATCAAGACATCAGCGGGGGCAGGTCAGGCAGGTCAGCAGAATCCTAAGTCCAACCGAGGCGACGCAAGCGGCGGATGACCGCTCCCTCGAAGTTCGGAAGCTGCTCGTCCCAAGTTGCGAGCGTCTCGCCCTTCACGATCTCCTTTGCCAGGCTTGGACCGTACAGAGAGCGGATAGGCAGCCGATCTTTGCCCAGCCGGGCGACCAAGCGCCCCGTGATCCGGGAGCGGAAAGACCGCTTAAACAGGTGGGCTCTGTTCCAAGGCGTTGCCGAGACACCTCGACTGGTGACCCTGACATTGAACTCTCGAATAGGCAGGCCCTTGCCGAAGCCTGTGATTTGAAAGCCGAGTCCATCAGACTGAACGAACCCGCGGGTGGCCTGGACCACGACACCGTAGCGGCGGACGTTCATCTGCCTTTTGAGCGTACGACGAACGAGGGTCGTTGTCTTGCGACCTTGGTCGGCAAGACCACGGCGAGCCTCAACGCGGAATGTACTGGGCAGGAGATCCACCGTGTTCGTGAAGCGCTGGATGTTGCGATCGGCGAGAACAATTTGGATCTGCACGTTGCGCCGTCAGCCTTGGGAGGAGCGGTCCGAGTTCGCTGGCGCTCACCTGCTCCGACCACCGTGCAGGCGTCCCGTCTGACGCACGCGAGGCAAGCTTGCTACGCGCGAAGAAGCGGGATTTTTGGCTCACCGTCAATGCGTTCGGCAGATCGCAGACGTAACAGGTTCTGCCTCATCGGCGAGCTTAAGCGCTGACGCAATTCCGCTTTCTCGTTCGACGATGTGTCCTGTCAGAATGCGGCCAGCAAAGTCGTGACCATTGACAGCCGTTTGAGCGCGGCAGTGTTTCACGTGAAACAAAACAAGAACATTCAGCACGGCTACCTATTCGGTGTGACCGGCACTTCGCTGCGCTTCAAGCCATCACAGATCGCGGCGACCGCCGCAGCTTTGCGGCGCTTCGCTGTCGAGACAGACATCTCATTTCGACCTTTGACGACCTGCTGCCAGCGGAGCCGCTTAGCCTTGCAGAACAGAAACAGCTGCAACGCGAAGCGCTCCTGCGGTTTGCTCGCGAGATAAACGATCGGCCAACGCAGAGCGCTTTCTTGATTGCTGATCTCGGTCGTCGTTGCCGCGAGCCGAACGCGGTTGCGTTGACGCTCACCTGCGGCTCGCTCGGCGGCCGATTGGCTTTCCTGGTACCAGATGTCGAGTGGTTCATAGACGTAGTCGGGCGAGCCCGATTGATAGGTGCTTGGCCCAATTCTGCCGGCGGTACGTTCCGTGAGACGGACGGCGGCGATGAGGCGTTTTTCGACCAAGTCAGGGGTCCAACCACCTTGGCTCTCGGTGTCACGAAACTGCCCCGCCGCCAGCCAGCGCTGTTCGGTCGAATGATCGACGCGTCCGACCGTCAGGCGATCGGCAGCGGCGCGTTCGATCGGTTCGGGAGGAGTCGGGGCAGCCGACGGCTTGGACATCGAGCCGGACATTCGTTGGACATTTCCGGACATCAGAAGTGATCTTCCCATCGGGGCGCGGATCCCGCGTCAGCGCGGTCGGAAGCAGATTTCGAGCCCCTGGCTTGCCTGAGGTCGAACCCACAAACGGGTTTCCCGGTCAGCCAGACGTAGGGGCTGTCCGCCCCGATCAGCCGATAATTTTGGAAGTCGACGAGCGCACGCTCCATCGCCTTGCGGATGGCGTCCGCCCTCTTTCGCTCGTCCTCCTTGGGCGGAGCGCGTCGCTCGTACATCGTCTTCCAATGATCAATGTGAACAACCGGGGTCGCGCGAGGGCAGCGATCGACGTCGGCCGGCGGCGCCTGACCATGCTCGCAAAGCGCATCGAGCAGCGCGTCGAATATGAGCCTGGCGTTGGCGCCCTTAAACTCGAAGGCGGCGCCTTCCACTCGACGGCTGTGGGACGGAGGCTCGACGACGCAGCTTGTCACAACGTCGCCGTCAGCGTCGTTGCCAAGCTCGAGCTTTCGCAGCACGAACCGCCAAACCAAGCCATCCTCGCCATCCTTCTGCTTTGTCAGCTTTGCTAGTCGGATCGACCGTCCTTCCGCATCGAGAGAATCCTCGGGACGGGACACCTCGATGACGCTGTCAACGTTAGCACGAAGCGATGAGTGGCCGCGCTCTCGCTGGCCCGTCGCATTCATGTGGTGGACAAGGAGCACCGCTGCCTTCGTCTCCGTTACGATCCACTGGCACCGTCCCAGGATCCGAGACATGTCCTCCGAGGCGTTCTCGTTGGCGCCAGGCGATGACGCCGACAGCGTGTCGATGACGACGAGCTCCACGGTCGCCGTTTGCTCCGCAACGAAGCGACTGCCGTGGGACTTGATCTCCTCGATCAGGAGCTTCGCGTGTTCATCTGAAGTGTGAAGGTCGATAGGCCGCGTGAGCAGGACAAAGGGCACGCCGACGCCGTCGAGGCCATGTTGAAGGAGGTAGGCCGCCAGACGCCTTCTGAGCCCGCGCGCACCTTCGCCCGCGAGATACACAACGCCTCCGCGTTTGACCTTGGGCATGAAAATCCGCTGCGCCGCATGGACCGGGAGATAGTCTACGCCGCGCGCGACGCGCATCGAGAGGTCGGTCGCAAGAAAACTCTTGCCGGATCCCGACGGTCCAACGAGCAGTGACACTTCATTCCGACTAAGGATGCCCTTGATGAGATAGTCGCCGTCCAACTGGGGGACAGCGAGATCGGCAAGCGAAACCGCGCCAAAATGCGAGCCAGGTGGAGAGGCCGGAATGCTGTGGTCGCGCTCATAGTCCAGCCGCGTCACGATGGTCATGCTTCGAGATGCTCCTCGAGGAGCACGTCGTTGAAATCGCGACCGGCCGGCGCCTCGTCGATCGAAGCTCGGATGCCCATCGCCTCGAAGCGGCGCATGGCGCACACCATCTTCGCGACGGTCGTGCTTGGATCACTGTCGCCGTCCTGGAGAAGAATGACTTCCTTGACCTCCGGTGGCAGGATCAGGCCAGGCCGCTCCATGTCTGGGTCAAAGACAGGCTCTCCGCTGCGACTCCCCGCAGCAGATTTGAGCAAAGAGCCCGCCAGGTTGCCGAGCGAAATTCCGGCAGCGATGCCGACGTCGATGTCCTGAGCTCCAAGCGCATACCAGGACAATGTCGTCTCAACCCCTTCCCCGATTGCCATCACAGGCTCGATCGGCGACAGGCGGATCAGACCGCCGCCTGCTCGCCCCAAAACCTTTTTGGCTCCGTTGCGACGTCGATCGCCGGGCGGCAGTAATTTTCGTGGCATCTCGCGGTCGAGGTAGGTGCGGTGGACGCCGATGAATGTCCCACCTGCATCCCGAATGGCCGCAAGGATTGCGGGGTAGTTGCCGAGGAAGGTCAGCGTTGCAGCAATGGCGTCGTTGTAGCCCCAGTAGGGGAGCGCTCCACAGAAGCGCACGTCGCCGGCCCAGCGTGGATGAACGGCAATGCCACGCGCCTCGAAATACGCCTCGGCTTTTGTGCCCGAGAGGGGTTTTGCGGCAGAAAAGAGCGCGGCGGCCTTCGCTAATTCGTGACCTATCCGTCGGTTCTGACGCAGGTCACTACGACCGTTTGCCTGGTCGCGTTTGACCGCGCTGCGCCGCGTCGAGAGATCTTGAGGCACTTGGTCGCCCGTGAGCGCAATGACAGCTTCCCGGAAGGAGCACCCCGAGATGTGCTGCACCATTCCGATCACATCATTTCCTTCCGCGCCACGGCAGTTGAAGACCTGCTTGCGCACGTTGACCGAGAATCGATCACGGCCGCCGCATCGGGGACATGGGCCTTCAAAACCCTCGGACGTTCTCCAGAGGCGCGGCACCCGCTCGCGTGCGACGACGGCAATGTCCTGCCTTCGTGCGGCGACTACCTGATCTTGCCAAAGAGAATTGCTCATCGATCGATGCCCTCGTCGATCAGATTGCAGATCAAGGTGGCATCGCGCTCCCTGGACAGTGCTTCGACTATACGGGTGAGCATGTCGTCGACGGAGAGACCCAGCGCCCCGGCGAAACCGGATAGACGCTGGCGGGAGGAGCGCGAGCAATCGACGTGCAGATACTCCCGTTGACCGGGTCGGCGTAGCCAAGCCATGCCTGCTCGGCGGACAGCGGCTCGCACCCGGCCATCGGGCATCTTTAAGGCCTCGGCGATCTCCGAACTCGCTTTGCCTTCGGCCAGCATATGACCGAGCTTGATGAAATCGCGCTGGCGCCACGACCGTCGACGAACCTTCTTGGCGCGCGTGCTTTGCTCGCTCACCGGCCGCTCCGGTCCTTGAAGAACAAATCGAGGAAGTTCGCAGCCTTCCAGACCGCCAGCGCCTCTATCTGTCGCTCGCGGTTCGGCTCGCGCTTCACGTAGGTGCAGAAGCGACGCTCGTCGCTTGCAATCCGACAGGCGAGCTGACGCATGAGGAAGATTGCGTCGTTCCGCTCATAGGCCGGGATCGACCAATCCGCCGGCCAGTCGAAGGGAAGCTCTGGGAAGTCGGTCATTGCCGCGAAACCTTCGGCCGATTGCGTAAAGCACTCCGGAGCACTTGCAGGGTCGCACGCAGCACGCGGTTCTCCGCTCGTAGGAAGCGCGCCTCGCACTCGAGGAGGCGCACGTATGCGTCGGTGCGACACGGTCTGATCTCGAAGGCAGCGCGCGCGTGTCCGAGCGCGATCTCTGCGCTGTGCAAATCCGTCATCGAGCTTTCCATTGCCGGCGGGTGCTAGGCAGCGTCCGCGGAGCCGAGCGAGCGATCGTCGAAAAGCCAGGCGTCGTCCCAGGTCAGACCGCGAGCGGTCGCCTCGTCTCGGATACGAGCGATGGCTTCGAAATCGGCTGGATGGATCCCATTCTCCCACTTGCTCAGGGTCGCCTGAGACACACCAGCGATATCGGCCATCTGTGCGAGCGTCAGCTCGAACACCTCCTGCCGAATCCGTCGAAGAGCCCGCATCGTCAGTCCTCCACGCGCTAACTCTATTCGCAAGAGAAAGATTTCGTCAATACCGATTATTCACATTCGAAAGATTTCGTGTGGTAAGCGATTCGCATGATGGCCACGACCAACGAGCTCAAGGGGTTCCCGCTCTGGGTGCGGGCAATCCTCAACCAGAGACAGATCACCCAAACCCAGCTTGCGAAAGAGCTCGGCGTTTCGCAGGCGACGCTGTCGAAATGGCTTTCGGGCCAACATCCTCCATCCGCCGAGGACTACATCAAAGTTCAGCAGATGCACGAGCAGCTTGCCAAGCCGCCCCTAAAGCCACGTGGTCGCGTGTCGGCCGGCAAGGCGCGCCGTGTGCCGATCGTCGGTCACGTCGGTGCCGGCGGCAACTTCAACTTCGGCTTGGGCCACGGCATCACCGACGAGGATACGGATGCGCCCGAAGGGTCATCCGACAAGACCGTCGCGGTGGAGATCCGGGGCGACAGCCTCGGCCCGATGTTCAACGGATGGCTGGCTTTCTATGACGATCGCCACGATCCGCCGACTGAGGAGTTGTTGGGCAAGATGTGCATTGTCGGAACCGCCGACGGGCGGATCCTGATCAAAATGCTCCGCCGCGCCAAGATGCGCCGGCGATTCGATCTCGTCGCCCAATTCGGATCGCTCGAAGAAAATGTCGAGGTGACCTGGGCGGCGCCGGTCATCGGCCTACGCGCCCGCGCTTGACCGCGCGGTTATCGTCGCGCGCCCTCGCGCGGGGTAGAGACTCTAACCTTGATAGGTAGGCACTTAGGCGGGTGAAGCCCGCCAACCTATCAGAACTACCTCGACGGTTGAGAGGGACGCCGCGCGCGAGGCCGGTTGCAGAAAATCCTATTCGCGTGCGAAAGATTTCATTGACGAAAATATTCTGATGCGAATAATCCGGTGCATCCGATGCGGAGGCGCCGATGCGGCCGATCACTTCCTCAGACATTTCATGCCGCTCGCAGCACGCTGGTCGGAAGTCCAGTTCCTGCCCCTCGAGCTCCGCCCGGCACATTGGCGTCGACGCAAATCAGGCGCCGCGTCAGCCGCCGGCAAACGTCGATCTCATGGCAATGCGACACCCGTCTGCGCTCGAGATGGCGGTCTTCGAAGCCGCGCGCATCCGTGACGATCGACTGAGGCGCGACCTCCTCGGCGGTTACCTCTCGCTCATCCTCGTGCTCGCCGCCCTCTGGCTGTTCGATTTGAGCCGCTGAGCCGCGTTCGCCTCCTCCAAAAAATGGGTTCGCCGATGACTTGCATGACGATTTACCACCCCAGTGGAGACATCGAAGCACGTGCCGTGCATCTGGACGTGACGCCGTCCTACGACGAACTTCGCGCGGTCATGCGACCGGTGTTCGGCGTGCATCATCCGCAGCGGATCCGGATCGTCCGCGGCGGCCGCCTTGGCGATATGTTTGTCGATGAGCGGGGGCACGAACTCGGGCTCCCGGCCAATCACGCCGCCACAGACATCCTGCGTCAGGCCCTTGCTGAAATGCCCTGCCAACGCGAGCTCCGCGACCTCGGCATGATCGCAGGTCCGGCCGTCGTGTTCTCGCGCCAGGTGTGGTTCTGATGAAGGTCGATCGGATCCCCGCCGGCGACCGCGCCCATTGGCTGTCGCTGCGAAAGCAGGACGTGACGGCCTCAGCCTGCGCCGCACTTCTCGGCGCCCATGAATTTATGACGCCTTTCGCGCTCTTCGCGCTCAAGGCTGGCACGGTCGACGAAGACCCGGAGGAGACGCCCGCGATGCGACGCGGCCGGCTTTTGGAGCCGGTGGCTGTCGCGCTTCTCGCTGAGGAGCACCCCGACTGGTCGATCACGCACAACAGCGGCGCGGCACAAGTTTACCTGCGCGAGGCTTCGATGCGCCTCGGTGCGACGCCCGACGTCTTCGTGTCCGACCCCGATCGTGGAACCGGCATTGTTCAGGTCAAATCGGTCGAGCAATCGGTCTTCCGGCAGAAATGGAAGACAGACGATGGCACGTTCGAGCCACCGCTCTGGATCGTGGCGCAGGCCATCGTCGAGGCGAAACTGGCCGGAGCTGCCTGGGCTGCAGTCGCAGCGATTGTCGTCGGCCATGGCATCGATCTGCATCTCGTTGACGTGCCGATTCACCAGCGACTGTTCGACCGCATCGCGAGTGAGGTCGGAACCTTCTGGCAGCGCATCGAGACGGGCGATGCTCCTTCGCCAGATTTTTCACGCGACGCCTCGGTCCTGCAGCAGCTCTATGCCAATCCCCGCCTGGATCCAGTGGACCTGACGGGCGACAACCGTCTGATCGAGCTTTTGCAAACGCGGGCCGATCGCAAGGCAACGATCAGCCAAGCAACGGCCGATCTGAAGCCGATCGAAGCGGAGATCATCACAAAGCTCGGCGCCCACGAGCGAGCATCCGTACCCGGTTGGCGCATCTGCCGCTCGCTCACCCATCGCAAGGGCTACACCGTCGCGCCTACCAGCTTCCGCCAGCTCCGCATCACCAAGACATTCTGAGAGGCACTCATGGCAACCGCCGTTGCAGAACGGAAAAAGGAGCAGCCACCGCTGCTCGTCCTCAAGGCGCAGATCGACCAGCGCGAGACGGAATTTGCGCGAGCACTACCGGCCCACATCCCGGTCGAGCGCTTCATGCGCGTGATCATGACTGCCGCTCAGAACGAGCCTGACCTCCTAACGGCCGATCGCCAGTCCTTCATGACCGCCTGCATGCGGGCCGCCCAGGACGGCCTGCTGCCCGACAAGAGAGACGGTGCGATTGTCACTTTCAACACGAAGGTCAAGCGCGAGGGCAAAGAGGTCTGGGTGAAGATGGCCCAGTGGATGCCGATGATTTTCGGCATTCTTAAAAAGGTCCGGAACAGCGGCAAGCTCGCCACCATCACGGCGCGCGTCGTCTATGGCGGAGATCATTTTCGGTACTGGGTCGATGACGACGGTGAGCATGTTGATTTTGAACCGAGCGACGCTCCCGACAAGAGCATTGTCCGCCGCGTCTTCGCCATGGCCAAGACGACGGACGGCGAGCTCTACGTCGAGCCTCTGACCGCTGATGACATCGAGAAGATCCGATCCGTCTCGCGAGCAAAGGACAAGGGGCCCTGGGTCGAGTGGTGGGAGGAAATGGCAAAGAAAAGCGCGTTGCGCCGCTTGGCAAAGCGTCTCCCGACCTCGAGCGATCTCGATGATCTGCTGCGTCGGGACGATGAGCTCTATGACCTGAAATCGGTGTCGGACCGCCAGCTCAAGCCGACTTGCCGCCAGCGTCTGTCGTCGGCACTAGATGCCCTGGCGCAGCCCCTGCCTGCTCAGAGTGGGGCGGCAACAGCCTATATCGCGGACGCCGCGGCATTGCAGGAGAGTGGGGATCAAGGCGAGGCATCTTCTGTGGTCGGTGATCTGGGTCGAGGCGAGACAAGGCAGGCCGACCAGGTAGCCACCAACGGGATCGCCGACGCCGAGCGACGGCAACGATCGCGCGATATAGTGGAAGGGCAGGGGGACATCGGCTTTGCCAAAGCCGCGAAGGAAGATTCATCGTCTGCAGTTTCATCGGGAGAAGCAGAGCGCACACAGTCCGATGTGGACCTAGCTTTCGACCGCGGCTGGCGAGACCGGAGCAGGGGGCTTAGCCGACGCGCCGTGCCGGGCGAGCTTCGTGAGGAAGGTCGCCAGGCCGAAGCCAAGGCATGGCTGAAGGGCTTCGATGAGGCCGGTAAGTTAGACGCTGAGGAGCGGCAGGCATGAACAAGGAGGCTGCTCGTCTTTCGGCCTGGCTGCGTCGCATTGAGGAAGCTTGCGGACTCGGCACCTCACCGAGCCGGCACCGCGACATCCGTGAGGCTGCACTGGCGGCCCTCCGGGGCGAAGCGGCGCCTGCCGGCAAGGGGCTGCCAAAGATGTTTCGCGCAGGCGATCGAGTTTCCTCCGTTGCCTACGAAAAGTGCGGACTCGTCCTCGCTCGCGACGGACGCCAAGTCTGGGTTCGCTTCCACGACGGGCAACGCCTAACCGTGATGGCGAGCGATCTGATCCTAGAGGAGGAGCAAGGTGGCGGCGCATGAAGCCGAGACCAAACGCGACAAAGCGGTCCGCGCTGAGCGTCAGCGGGACGTCCTCCCACGATCACTACCTCCTCGCGGTCTTTGCCGCGAGGAGGCAGCTGGATACGTCGGCGTATCGCCAAACAGCTTCGATCGCTTAGTGGAAGAGGGTAAGATGCCTGCCCCTAAGAAAGTATTGTCGCGGCTAATCTGGGATTTGCGCCAATTGGATATTGCGTTTGACGCGCTTGATAGTAAGTCAGTCAGTGCGGACGCCTGGGAGTGAACAGTAAAGTTCCCGTTATGAAATATCTTATCGAGGAAAAGGACCGGCACGGCAACATTCGAACTTACTACCGGAACAAGGCGGCCGGTGGTCCTCGCATCCGTATTCAGGCGCCGAAGGGGACGCTGGAATTCGAGGCAGCTGTCGAAGCGGCGGAGCGAGGGATAGACCTTTTCAAGAAGGGGAAGAAGCCGCCGCAAAAGCCAGTTATCGTTCCGCGCAACACGCTGCGCTGGCTCGTCGCTCAGTACTACAACTGCGCTGAGTTTCGAACGCTGGACCAGAGGACCCAGCATGTTCGCAAGCTCGTGCTCGAGCGCCTGCTGAAGCAAGGCAGGACCTCTGAGCGGCCGGCATACGGCGAGCGACCCTATGGGCCGATTCAGCCCAGGCATGTGCGCGCGATCCGGGATGCTCACGTCGACCGACCTGAGGCAGCCAACGCCTTCGTGCGCTCACTGCGCCAGGTCTTTGCCTACGCTATCGAGGTTGACCTGATGGAGACCAACCCTGCGCGCGAGGTCCCATACCTGAAAGCGAAGGGCGACGGGATCCATGCCTGGACGCCAGAGGAGATCGAGAAGTTCGAGCGCCGATGGGAGGTCGGGACCAAGCCGCGCCTTGCGCTGGCGCTACTGCTTTACACCGCCCAGCGAAGATCGGACGTGGTCTCACTCGGGCCCGTGTGCCTGCGCGACGGGTGGCTTGTCTTCACGCAGTTCAAGGGGCGCAATCGCTCGCCGATCCACCTCCAAATCCCGGTGGTGCCCGAGCTGCAGCGAATCATTGCGGCGACGCCGATGACCGGCATTAAGACCTATCTCGTGACCGAGTTCGGCAATGCGTTCACCCACGCCGGGTTCTCGAACTGGTTCCGCGAGCGATGTGACGATGCGGGGTTACCGCAGTGCTCGGCGCACGGCCTGCGGAAGGCTGCTGCCTCCCGCTTGGCGGAGCTTGGTTGCTCGGAGAAGGAGATAATGTCGATCACGGGGCATACAACCTCCAAAGAAGTTGGAAGATACACGCGGGCAGCGCGTCAAAGGCTAATGGCACAAAACGCTGGAGCCAGGCTTGAGGCAGCACCGAAATGACCGTCGCGGGATTCCGGTCGGCAATCTTTGTGGGATTGCGTTGGGATCAAGCGGGCTTGCTGGTTCGCCGGGGCTTACGAGATAGCTTCAACTTCGATCCAGAGCCTTTCAACGAAGCCTTGACGATATTTTCCGCGAACTGTGATGCGTCTGTTTCGTCAATCTGCTGCCCTGCCTGATTTGCCTCGTTGTGAGACGCCTCGAGGTCAATCTCCTTGAGACGCTCGTTCTCAAAGTAGTTTTTCAGCTTTTCAATTTCAGAAGAATGGCGATCTGGTGGATCGTGAAACAATTTGTCATGCCCCCCTAAAATATACGGGCGGCTAACTTTCTCTGAGTGTCTTATTATAAACTCCTCGCAAAAGCTCTTTAGCTCGTCAGCACTGACATTTTCGCGCCGCGAAATTTTATCTTCTGCGCGCTCGAGTCTGTCATCGCCTGAAAGGTCTACCCAAACGATCGGGTACGGGACGCCATCAATGACGCCCTTCAGCGAGATACTTCCATCAAAATAGAAGCGCATTTCCGGATAGGCAAAATCGTGAGGGCGACTGGCCTGCGCAGTAGATAGCATCAAAGCTAAATCAACGCTCACCACCATCTTCCGAGGAGTAGATAGTGCCGAAATACGGAACCCCGTATCTATGCTTGGGCCTATGAAATCTCTGACGAGATCGTTCTGTCGACCACTGTAGAAGAGCTCCAGCAACTTGTAATTGTCCTGCGCTGGATCGCTACCGGACTCAGGCTCTTCGGCAGCCTTGACTTGGGATCTAAATATGATCTCGCAGTTATTTATAGGAAATCCGGCAATCCAGCATGTAGCCTTCAAGTCGAGCTTTGGAAATTTGGACCGCAAAATTGCCCTGTATGATTTCACCACGTTCATCCAGCAGATGACGCAGCAATAGGCCTCCTCATGATGTGCAATATTTTTGAAGTATATGACCTCGTCTCCCACGCCTTTCCAAAATATCGGCGGCTCGCCGGTGCTCCATTTGGCGTTAGGGGCGTGTACCTCGCTGCAAATCTGCCATTCTTTGGCAAATAACAGTTCGATCTGTCTGTAGAACTGCATTATCGGCGAGAACCAAGGCGCGACTGGAAGCGGGCTGATCCCGGCATTGGTTAGAGTTTCGACCGTGGCAGACTGCTTGAAGGCCGTGGAACCAACGATGTCGACGCTCACGAACAAGCGGAGCTTTGATGCGAAGGGTCCCGTCAGCGCATGATCGGTCAAATGGCTAGCTGAGGTTCAAATTCGAAACACGTACCCGAGCGGCCTCTACGGAGACGCCGAATTTGCTCGCGATTGCGTGCAAATCCTCATTCAGATCTCGATAGGATTCGCGGAAGGCAGTCGCGGGCATCAAAAAGCCTGCTGCGAACCAATTTGCCTCCCATTCAACACGACCAGTTCCATACCGCTGTGCTTCCACCGCCCCCGGGTCACGGCCCGCCTGTTTCGGCCAGAGATAATGAAGGACATAGTGGCCAAGCTCATGGGCTATGGTGAACCTATCTCGGATGGGGCCAGTATGCCTCGCCAAGATGATCTCGAAGTCATTTTCTGATCGGATCCGGACGGAGCCAGAGCTCTCATCCGCGAGATCGGCACCTGAGCTAAGCACTATCTTACCGCCAAGCCCCTTGATCACAGGCTCAAGCGGTGCGCCGGGCTCGTAGTGCAACTGATCCGCAATACGCGCCGCGAGGCCATCAACCGCTACCTTTGAGAGGTTGCATTCCTTCGGTGCCGTGTAAATGATCATCGCTTCCAGCGTTCCCCCTTTGTACTATACCCGATTCGGAACGGAAATGACAATCCCCTATTCCTGTCGGAAGGGATGCCCCGGCAAGGACGGCGGCCGACTTATCCTCAGCAACAGCAATTGCCAATCTACGCGCAGTGCGTTCGGGCGCGAGGGCGCACGGGGGTCAGAATGACGATGGAGCAGGTGCAGCTCACCGCTTTACCGCTGTACCTTATCGTGATGTTAGCTTTGGCTTTGTTATAGGAGTTCGCGGCTACACCCGCACTCACAACCGGCTTTGGACCATGAAACTTGTTTCCTTCTCCGTCGAGAATTACCGCAGCATCACAAAGGCACGGAGAATCAAGTTAGACCAGAAGACAATATTGGTTGGTCCTAACAACGAGGGCAAGTCTAACATCTTACGTGCGTTAAATGCCGCGATGCAAATATTGACAAGCCCGCCCCGCCGACTGGCAACTGGTAAGTTTATGGCCAGGGTCGGCAGTGATAATTACTATGACTGGAAGCGGGATTTCCCATTAAGTCTCCAATCCAGCAAGAAAAAGAATACGATTGTATCGTTGGAATTCGAGCTTTCGCCATCCGAAATCGAAGATCTGCGTGCGGAGACAAAGAGCCGCTTAAACGGCACACTGCCCATAGCAGTTACGTTTTCAGAGAACTACGAGGTAAAAATTGTCAAGCAAGGGAAGGGATCGGCAAGCCTAAATCAGAAGAGCGCTGCTATCCAGCGCTTCATTGCAGATCGCATTCAGTTCCAGTATGTGCCTGCCGTGCGCACGGCCGACAACGCAGCAAGTATTGTGAACAGCATTATTGCATCAGAACTTAGAGAAATAGAAAGTCATCCAGAATATCGACGTGCGATGGAAATAGTAAGGACATTGCAAAAGCCAATATTGGATTTATACGCGGAAAGCGCTGCTAGCACACTTCAATCGTTCATCCCTAACTTCAGATCAATTAGTTTCACAATCGATGAAGAGCGCCGATACTCCTCTCTAAGGCAGAACATCGACATTATGATCGATGACGGTTCGATCACCAGCCTCGCGTCTAAGGGAGACGGTGTTCAAAGTTTGGTGGCGCTTGGGCTCAGAAGACATGTGGTGGAAGCAAGCAGGGAGAAGCGAAGCTTCATTTTTGCAATCGAGGAACCTGAGGCACACCTCCACCCGAATGCAGTGCATACGCTTAGGACAGTTTTCGACGATATTGCGCGCGTCGACCAGCTCGTGATTACGACGCACAGCCCTCAATTGGTCGATCGTGGCAATATTCGCAGTAACGTGATCGTCAGGCAGTCGATTGCCAAGGTGGCCGACAATCTCTCCGAGATACGGGAAGCGCTTGGAATACGATCGCATGACAATCTCATCAACGCCGAACTAATCCTTCTAGTGGAAGGCGAAAACGATAAGCGTGCCTTGACTTCACTTCTCATGCACCGCTCGGAAATGCTCCGGACCGCTCAATCGGACGGTACGTTTGTAATCGAGTCTGTCGATGGCGCAGGTTCGCTTGCGTCGCGTGTTGCTCTCTATCGAAGCATTGTTTGCGGCGTTCACTGCTTCCTCGACAATGACGACGCCGCTCGGAGCGCTATCGAGAAGGCGAGCCGCGGCGGCCTACTAGGCGATGGGGACTACAATACGGCTATGCTTGCGGGCCGCGCTAACACTGAGTTCGAAGACCTCATTGATCCCTCTGTGTACAGCGACGAAATCCATAACGTGTTCTCTGTGGACCTCGGCAGCGTTAGACCGAGGCGAAGGGAAGCTAAGTGGTCGGAGAAGATCGCAGACTGTTTCGTCCAGGCCGGAATTGAGATGGATGACGCTCGATTGCAGCGGGTGAAGGCGGCGGTGTCTGAATGCGTCATTCGTAGCAGTGATCGAGCCATCGCAGACTATGCTGAGCCCATCATTGATACGCTTCGTAGCCGCCTCGAATTCAAGCTCCGACAAACCCGTACCGTTCGGACTTGAGTAGGGTTGATAATCCAGCTGAAAATCCCAGGGATCGAGTGGATCGCACCGAGACGGGTTAGCTCGATCGCAGTTGCCGGCCGCACTTTGAAAGTGCGGCCCGAAAAGTGCGGCCCAAAATCCAAAATACCTAGCAAAATCAGATACTTAGGGAGGTGGGTGGTGCCTAGGGGCGGAATCGAACCACCGACACTGCGATTTTCAGTCGCATGCTCTACCAACTGAGCTACCTAGGCCCGACCGGGCGTCGAGGCCCGGCTGAGGACGCGGGCTTATAGCGGCGCCCGCCGGGCCTGTCCAGCGCCCGTTGCGGGCGACGCGCGCTCCCCCTATCGTCCTGTCGGAAGGCGGCCCGGTCGTCGGAAGGGTGCCGCCGATCGGGAACGCCCATGCACGCCGCCGATTCTCGCCTCCGCTCCCTCGTCGCGACCATCGTCCTCCTCGCCCTCGCGGCGCTCGCCGTCCTCGCGCCCGGGCAGGCCGCGGCGCAGACCAGCCTCCGGCTCGAGCGCTACGACTGGGTCGTCCAGAACTACCAGGACATGCTGGCGAAGCTCGGCAAGACCGTCACCAAGCCGCTGCCTCAGCTCCAGAAGGACCTTGCCGCGACCGAAGCCGCGGGCAATGCCCGCAACACCGCTGTCGTCGCCGAGCAGGTCCTGACCAAGTCGCCGCGCGATCCGGCCCTCTTGCGCAAGCTCGCAGGGCTCTACCTCGCCTCCGAGCCGCTCAACGACCAGGACGGCTACGACCTGCCGAATCGCGCGCTCGCCTCGGCCCTCATGGCCTATCGTCTGGCCACGGCGCCGCCGGTCCAGGCCGCGACGCTCGCTCTCGTCGCCGAGGCCCTGGCCAGGAAGGAGGACTGGCGTCCGGCGCTCACCGCCTACAAGGCCAGCCTCGCCTTCGCTGACAATGCCGACATTCGAAGCGCCTATGAGCAGCTTCGCGAGGAGCATGGCTTCCGCATCACCGACTACACGGTCGAGAGCGACGCTGCCCAGCCCCGCATCTGCTTCGCGCTGTCCGATCCGCCGGATGCGACGGTGGCCGACTTTGCGTCCTATTTCACACAGGAACCAGGCCCCGTCTCGGCCGTCTCGGTCGACGGAGACAAGCTCTGCCTCGAGGGCCTGAAGCATGGCGAGCGCTACAGGATCACGGCGCGCCAGGGCCTGCCCTCCGCCGTCGACGAGCCTTTGTCGAAGGACTACGCCTACGACATCTATGTCCGCGACCGCGCCCCCGCCGTGCGCTTCGCCGGCAAGACCTATGTCCTGCCGCGCACCGGCCAGAACGGCGTGCCGCTGGTTTCGGTCAACTCCCGGCAGGCCAAGCTCGCCGTCTATCGCGTCGGCGACCGCAGCCTCGCCTCCGCGGTGATCGATGCGAGCTTCCTGCAGCAGCTCTATGGCGAGGGCGCCGCCGAGATTGGCCGCTCCAAAGGCGAGAAGGTCTGGGACGGCACGATCGATACGCCCGGCGAGGTCAACCAGGACGTCACCACGGCCTATCCCGTCGACGAAGCGCTCGGCACCATCAAGCCCGGCCTCTATGTCATGACCGCCCAACCCGTCGAGAAGCCGGCGGACGACTATGGCCAGGTGGCGACGCAATGGTTCGTCGTCTCCGACCTCGGCCTGTCCACCCTGAAGGGCAAAGACGGGCTCCACGTCGCCCTCCGCTCGATCGCATCGGCCGCGCCCCTCAAGGGGGTCGAGGTCCGGCTTCTCGCCCGCAACAACGAGATACTGGGCACCCGGACGACGGACGAGACCGGCTCGGTCGCCTTCGAGGCCGGCCTCACCAAGGGCACGGACGGCCTCGAGCCGGCCATCGTCGTCGCCTCCGACGGCTCGGGCGACTACGGCTTCCTCGACCTCACCCAATCAGCCTTCGACCTGACCGACCGCGGCGTCGAGGGCCGCGACCCGCCGGGCGCGATGGACGCCTTCGTCACCACCGAGCGCGGCGTGTACCGCCGGGGCGAAACCGTCCACGCCGCCGTGCTGCTGCGAGACGACGCGGCGAACGCCGTCGCCGACGCGCCGGTCACGGTGGTCGTCGAGCGCCCGGACGGCGTCGAATATTCGCGCACCGTCCTGAAGGACCAGGGCGGGGGAGGGCGCACGCTCGACATCGCCATCATCCCCTCGGCGGCGAGCGGCACCTGGCAACTCCGCGCCTATACCGACACCAAGGCCGACCCGGTCGGCAAGACCTCCTTCCTGGTCGAGGACTATGTCCCGAACCGCATCGAGTTCGATCTCAAGGCGCTGAGCGACCGGGCGACGCGCGAGGACGGCGCGAAGCTCGCAGTCGATGGCCGCTACCTCTTCGGCGCGCCCGGTGCCGGCCTGGATCTCGAAGGCGACGTCGCCGTCTCCGTCGCCGACGAGCCTTTTCCGGCCTACAAGGACTATGCCTTCGGCCTGACCGACGAGACTGTCGAGACCGTGCAGAACACGGTCGACGACCTGCCCCAGACCGACGCCAAGGGCCATGCCGACCTCTCCGTCGCGCTGCCGGAATTGCCGACGACGACGAGGCCGCTGGAGGCGACGGTGACGATTCGCATGCGCGAGCCCGGCGGCCGCGCGGTCGAGCAGCGCACAACCCTGCCGATCGCGCCAGCCGAGCCGCTGCTCGGCATCCGCACCGGCTTCGGGGCGGAGGGGGTGCGCGAGGGCGAGCCGGCAAGCTTCGACCTCGTGGCGCTCGACCCGGCCGGCAGGCGCATCGCCGCGCCTTCGGTGCAATGGACCCTGAAGCGGCTGACGACGACCTATCAGTGGTTCTCGACCGACGGGACATGGAATTACGAGCCGGTGACGACGGCGCGCAAGATCGCCGGCGGCACGATCGCTGTCGCCGCCGACGGCAGCGTGCCCCTGTCCATGCCGGTCGGCTGGGGCGAGTACCGCCTGGAAGTCGCGGCGAACGGCCTGACCTCGGCGAGCAAGACCTTTTCGGTCGGCTATTACGTTTCCAGCACAGTGGGATCCGAAGCTTGGAATTCACGTGACTTGAAGTCGCGGC
>JADMIO010823403.1_pt1 | contig 65034 bp, 66 predicted proteins | sample 8958161 | NCBI WGS metagenome assembly JADMIO01 (sample SAMN16585339, study PRJNA669376) | soil metagenome | isolation source: Crop rotation soil | place: USA: Cullars Rotation, Alabama | collected 2011
CCGCGACAACTTGTCCACGTGGAATTCTAAGCTTAGGATCCCAATGTGCTGGAAAGAGTCTCGTCACCGGCCCCTCGATCGAAAAAAGCATCGCGCCGCTGCGCAGCTTTGTCGCCGAACCGATGCGGTTCGGTCGGATGTTTCTGGCCGGCGACGCCTCGCATATCGTGCCGCCGACCGGCGCCAAGGGCCTCAACCTCGCCGCCAGCGACGTGCATTATCTCTCGACGGCATTGCGCGAATATTACGACGAGAAATCCTCTGCCGGCATCGACGCCTACTCCGCCAAAGCGCTGGCGCGGGTGTGGAAGGCGGTGCGCTTCTCCTGGTGGATGACCTCGATGCTGCACAAATTCCCCGACCAGGGCGAGTTCGGCGCGCGGATCCAGGTGGCGGAGCTGGATTATCTCATCAGCTCGAAAGCCGCCTCCACTTCGCTGGCGGAGAATTACGTCGGGCTGCCGTTCTAGAATACCAAAGCCTCCCGTCATTGCGAGCAAAGCGAAGCAATCCAGCTTGTTCGCCGCAGAGACAAAGCCGGATTGCTTCGTCGCTACGCTCCTCGCAATGACGACATCTGGCACAGGTCCCCATGCTCACGCTCTATCTCGCGCCCGGCTCCAGCTCCATGGCAGTGCATATCGCGCTGCATGAGATCGGCGCGCCGTTCGAGGCGAAGCCGATGTCGTTCAAGCAGAACGACATGCGCAAGGCCGATTTCCTCAAAATCAATCCAGCCGGCAAGGTGCCGACGCTTCTGATCGACGGCCGTCCGCTGACCGAGGTCGCGGGCATCCTGTTCTATCTGGCGCGGCGCTTTCCGGAAGCGCACTTGCTGCCGCATGGCGACGCTGAGGCCGAGGCGCACGTGGTGGCCTGGATGTCGCTCATCGCCTCGACGTTACATCCTGCGCGTAAACAGGGGCTCGATCACGTTCGGCACGTCTACGGTATCGCCGACCGGAAACTGGGCGGCGGCTGGACGCTCGGCGCGCGCTACTCGATTGCCGACATCCATCTGTTCCGGCTTTATTGGCGGATGTTCAATTCGCTGCATCCGGCGCAGGGAGAATTTCCCAACCTCGATGCGCACTACGCGCGGATGATGGCGCGGCCGGCCGTGCAAAAGACGATCGAGATCGAGACTGCGATCGGATACGAATTGCCGGCGTGAGGATGGCAGCTCACCTCACGCCGCGGTCTTCTCGGGCTTGACCTGGAAATTGCGGGTGGTGGCGAGCACGGTGCCGCACAGGGTCTCGCGATCGCCGGAGACGATATAGACGTCGGCCGCGCCAACCGAATTGGTGCGGCCGGCCTGCAGCACGCGCCCCTTTGCCCGCAGCCTTTCGCCCCTTGCGGCGCCGGTCATCTTCACGGTGAAGTCGAGCGTGGCCGGCGCCCAGCCGCGCGGCAGCAACGACAGGCAGGAGGTGACTGCGGCGACGTCGCCGGCGGCGCCGACCATCGAGGCCGGGAACTGTCCGGGCGGGCCCGAGAAGCGCTTGTCGAACGGCAGTTCGATCGTGACTGCGCCCGGCGCTACCTCGACGAGGCGGATGGCATATTCCCGCACGAAATCCAGCGCGCCGACAAAGGCCTCGATTTCAGCGCGGCTGAGATGGTCTTGCACGTCACTCATGGCACAGTCTCCTTGCCTCAACCTGCCGCCCGCTTTCGCGACGGCGCATCCCTTCGCAGCACGACCGCGAGCGATTTTGCGACGTCCTCGATCGGCTCGCCGCTGCTCTCGACGCGCGCGAGAATCAGCGCACCCTCGATGGCGGAGACCGCCAGCGTCGACAACCGGCGCGCCTCCGCTCTCGAAAATCCGTCGCGCAGCAATGCCCGCGCGATCACCGCGCGCCAGGCGGCAAAGGCTTCGCGTCCGGCCAGGGCGATGCCGGCCGATTGCGGCGCGGACTCCAGCAGCGTGGTCGAGATCGGACAGCCGTCGCGGAAGCCGGATTTGGCCATCCAGTCGGCCAGTAGCCGGCAATAGGCCTGCAACATGGCCGCCGCCGTCCTGTGCTCCTGCTCCAGTTTCTCCAGCGTCGCGACCAGGCCCTTGCCGGCAAAGCGCACCGCGGCCTCGCCGATCTGGTCCTTGCCGTCGGGAAAATAGTGATAGAGCGAGCCTTTTGGCGCGCCCGCGACCTCGGCGATCTCGTTGATTCCCGTCGCGGCATAGCCGTTGCGGCGGAACAGCGTCGCGGCCGCCCGCACAATCGCGCCTCGGTGCTTTGGAGGTGCCGGCATGAACAATGATCCCGGTTGGCGGTTAGCCATTTCTATATAGACTGGTCTAAATAAGCAAGGCGGGCGTTTCAAACAGGCGCTGCAAGAACGTTTAAAACTTTGTAGGCGGTGCACCCGTCACGATCTTCGCGTTCAATGCGCGGAGCGACGCAACATTCGAGGTTCGCATGACGTTGACCGACACTCCGCAGGTTACCGCCGGCATTCCCGCAGGCTTCGAGCCGCATTTCCGCAAGAGCCCGCTCACCGATCCCTGGGAGCCGCTCTACTCCAGGTTCACCGAGAACGCCGTGCATATGGGGCTGCGGCTGGCGAAGGCTCACACCAATTCGCGCGGGTTTATTCATGGCGGGCTGATCGCAGCCTTGTCCGACAATGCGATGGGCTACAGCTGCGCGCAGGCGATGGGCTGGGACACAAGCAAGTCGCTGATGACGATCAGCCTCGCGGTGGACTTCATTGGCACGGCGAAGATCGGCCAGTGGCTGGCGATAGAGACCGAGGTGATCAGGACCGGCAGCACGATCTGCTTCGCGCAAAGCCTGATCAAGGCCGATGACGTCGTGATCGCGCGCGCCAACGGCACGTTCCGCGTGGTGCCGAAGAAGCAAGCGGGCTGAGGCTCTATCCGCCGTCATGCCCCGGGGCATGACGAATCCTACCCAAAGCGCCAGCCAGCGGTCTCGGTGACGAGATCAATGAACGCGCGCACCTTGGCCGAGAGCAGCCGCGAGGTCGGATAGACGATGTGGATTGGCAGCGCGGGCCGCTCGAACTTTTGCAGCACGATTCTGAGCGCACCACGCTTGAGCGCATCGGCGGCCTGATAGGCCAGCACCCGGGTCAGCCCGCCGCCCTGCTCGGCGTACTGGACCGCGGCGTCTGCGACGTTGCAGGAGAAGCGCGGCGCGATATTGAGGCGAAGTTCGCGGTCTCCCTCGGCAAAGCGCCATTCGTCGGTCGCCGCGGCGCCGCCGAACTGGATGGTCTGGTGCCCGGCGATCTCCGCCGGCGTCTTTGGCTCGCCGTGGTGCTTCAGATAGGCAGGCGAAGCCACGACCATGCGACGCATCTCGCCGACGTGGCGAGCGACCAGCGAGGAATCGGCGAGGAAACCGATCCGGACCGCGAGATCGACGCCGTCCTCCACCAGGTGGACGATGCGGTCCTCCAGCCGCAGCTCGGCGGTGACGTCGGGGTAACGCTGCAGATAGGCCGCCATGACCGGGCTGACATGCAGCCGGCCGAACCCGACCGGCGCCGATACCACCAGTCGCCCGCTTGGCCGCGTGCGCTCGCCCTCGGCCGCAAGCTCGGCCTCTTCCACGTCGGCGAGGATGCGCCGCGCGCGCTCGAGATAACGCGTGCCGGCATCGGTCAGCGTCACCGAGCGGGTGGTCCGCTGCAACAGCCGCGCGCCGAGCCGTTCTTCCAGCGCCGCGATCAGCCGCGTCACGGCCGACGGCGACAGCCGCAGCTTGCGCGCCGCCGGGGCAAAGCCCTGGAGGTCGGCCACCGCGACAAAGGCCTGCATGGCATCGATACGGTCCATGACATTATTTCATAATATGCAATTATGAAGTGTCAATTCATATAATTATCCCACAATCCGATTGAGCGTATATCAGGTGCCGCTGCGGGCGCAGTGCTCGCGCGAAAGCCAGAGAAAGAATCGCCATGCCCCGGATTGCCACCCCTGCGTCGATCGAAGCCGCGCCACAAGCCGCCCAGCCTCTGCTTCAGGCCGTCCACAAGCAACTCGGCGTCGTGCCGAACATGTTCCGCGCCATCGCCAACAGCCCGGCCGCGCTCGAGGGCTATCTCGGCCTGAACGGCGCGCTGGCCAAGGGCACGCTCGAACCGCAGACCCGCGAGCGGATCGCGCTTGCCATCGCCGAAGTGAACGGCTGTGATTATTGCGCGTCCGCGCACACCTATCTCAGCAAGAACCTCGCAAAACTCTCCGACGACGAGATCGCGGCCAACCGCGACGGCGCCTCGACCGATGCCAAGGCGAAGGCCGCAGTCAGCTTCGCGGTCAAGCTCGCACAGTCGCGTGGTCACGTCTCTGAAGCGGACCTCAAGGCGGTCAAGGACGCCGGCTACACCGACGCGCAGGTGATCGAGATCGTGCTGCACGTCGCGCTCAACACGCTTACCAACTATGTCAACGAAACCGTGAAGACCGAAATCGACTTCCCGGCGGTAACGACCAATCCGCTCCGCAAGGCGGCATGAACCACGGAGGCGGCGCGCGGCACTCCTCCGGCGCGCCGCTCCGACAAGAAGGAGACAACCGATGTCAGACGTTCACACCTATTCCAGCGACGTCGCCTTCACCCCGGCGGTCAAGGCCATCCAGACCCGCAAGGGTTCGCGCGAGATCTATGCCAGGCAGGAAGAGCGCGGCGGCTGGCGCACCGAGATCGACGAGGATCTTGCGGCCCGCCTTGCCGATACCAACAGCTTCTATCTTGCAACGGCAACTGCCGACGGCCAGCCCTATATCCAGCACCGCGGCGGCCCGAAGGGGTTTGTGAAAATCCTCGACAAGAATACGATCGCGTTCGCCGACTACGGCGGCAACCGGCAATACATCACGCAAGGCAATCTCTCGGAGAATTCCAAGGCTTATATCTTCGTGATGGACTATGCCCATCGCCGCCGCGTCAAGATCTGGGGCGAGGCGCGGATGATCGATGACGATCCGGCGTTAATGCAATCGCTGATGCCGAAGGGCTACCGCGCGCGGCCCGAACAGGTGGTCGTGTTCCGAATCGCGGCGTGGGACACCAATTGCCCGCAGCACATTCCGCAAAAATTCGATGCGGAGGATGTCGCGGCGGCGCTTGGCGCGCGCGATGAGAGAATCGCCGAGCTCGAGGCGGAGCTGGCGGCCCTGAAAGGACAGCCCGCGCCCCAAGTAGAAGCCTAGGCTGCGACGGCCTGCTGCAGCGGCTTCCAGGCGAATTCCGGATAGTAGCGCACCATCATGCGGTCGACATAGGCGGTGAGGTTATCGAATTTTTCCGTCCGCTCACGCAGGCTCGACTCGAAGAACGGTGTCAAAATTCCTGCCAGCGCGCCGAAGGCGGTGGCGTCGGTGCCGCAGGGCTCCTCACCCATCAGGTAGGTCTTGTCGCCGAGTTGCACCGACAGCGCAAACAGCGAGCGCACGGCGAGATCGACATCCTCGTCCGGCCCGTGACGGCCAAGGCCGCTCAACAGATAATTCTCGGCGACGCGGAATTGCGCATCCTCGCGCACCTTCTCGCGCTGGTGCTCGGGCACGCGGTCGAAGAAGTGCGCCGGCCCCTTGGCAAAATTGTCCGGATTGACCCAGCGCGCGCCGACCAGCGCCCAATAGACATGGTGCTCGATCATGCGTTCGAAGGCCCAGACCTGCGCGCGCTGCTGCAGGCTGAGCGGCGCATCGAAGTCGAAACCGTATTTGCCCTCGATATGGGCGCGGATGAAGGTGGAATCGGCGATACGTTCCGCCTCGTCCTCGATATAGGGCAATTGCCCCTTGGGCGAGGCCGGCGGCATAGCCCTTTCCTTAACGTAGCCAAGGCCGGCCATGCGCAGCTGCACCTCGGTCTTGGTGACGAACGGGCTCATCTCCGGCAGGCCAAATCCGGCGCCAAAGCCAAATAGCGTAATCATTTCGGGCTCCTTCGATGGTCTGGCGCAAACGCTAGCGGAGGCCTGCTGCCACCATGGTGTCAGCAGGCTTTTGGCAGCCGCTTGTGCTGCTACGCCCAGGGGATACAAGTCTCCGGCGCCCGAAGGCCCAGGCGGCGGCCAGGAGGTTCAGCGCCAGCGCGAGCATGCCCCAGCGCAGGTCGGAACCGAGCTGGACTGTGATCAGGCGTACCAGCAACCAGGTTTTAAGCTGCCAAGGCGGCTGGTAATTTCCGTGTTCGGATAGAATCATCATGGACAAATCTCCTTCGATCGTTGTCCCTGATGTAGCCGCCCCCTGCTGCCAACATCCTGTCAGCATCGGCACGGTTCACGAGAAAAAGAGAACGACCATGAGACGCGCCGACCGGCTGTTCCAGATCATCCAGGTGCTTCGGCGCACGCGCAAACCGATGACGGCGGACGCAATCGCGGCTGAACTCGAGACCTCGAAGCGCACCATCTATCGCGACATCGCCACCCTCATTGGCCAGCGCGTGCCGATCCGCGGCGAAGCGGGCATGGGCTATATCCTCGAAAAGGGATTCGACCTGCCGCCCCTGATGCTGACACCCGACGAGATCGAGGCGGCCGTGCTCGGCGCGCAATGGGTGGCGGGCCATGCCGATCCCGTGCTGGCGCGGGCGGCCGAAGATCTGAAAGCCAAGATCGCCGATACCGTACCCGAGCGCCTGCGGCCCTTCGTGCTGGAGCCGGCGAGCGGCGCGCGCCCCAGCTGGCGGCGCGAGCCCGACCGCATCGACATGGCGCGCACCCGTTCGCAGATTCACGAGGGCAAGAAGATCGCGCTGCACTACCGCGACGAGCATGGCCGCGACAGCGAGCGCACGATCTGGCCGATCGCGATCGGCTATCATGAGGCGGTGCGGCTGCTCGCGGCCTGGTGCGAGCTGCGCAAGGATTTTCGCAGTTTCCGCACCGACCGCGTGATCGAGGCCGACTATCTCGACGAGAAATACCCTGAAAGGCGCGACGTGCTGCGGGCGAAATGGCGGCAAAGCCTGGTGTGGGAGCAGCCGAAAGAACCGTGACCCCCGGTTCTTACGGCTGGCGCGTGGCTGGCGCTGGCGCTAAACCGCCGGGATGGAAACCCCCGCTGCCCCCGACAATCCCTGCCAAAGCTGCGGCGCCTGCTGTTTCTATTCGGCGAACTGGCCGCGCTTCACCATCGAGGACGACGCGGCGCTCGACCTTATCCCGGCGAAGTATGTCAACGAACGACAATCCGGCATGCGCTGCGAGGGCAATCGCTGTTCGGCGCTGTCGGGTGAGATTGGGGTTGCGACCTCATGCGTGGTCTACGCCGCGCGGCCGGAGGTCTGCCGCATTTGTCTGCCCGGCGATGCCGAATGCAACATGGCGCGCCGGCGGCACCGGCTCCACCCCATCGTCGTCCCAGCGTAGGCCCCCTGCTTTCGCAGGGACGATAGCTAGGCCGTAACGGCCGCGGTGACGTCTTCGTCGAGTTCGTCGTCGAACGGCTTGAAGGTGGAGAGCGGCCGGGTCGAGAGCGTGATGGGCTTACGACCGTTGCTGGAGGTGGAAGCGGAAGCGCGTGCCGCCGGTTCGCGCGACAACGCATAAAGCGTCGAGCCGACGCGGCCCCCGATTTCGATCAACTCACGCTCGTTACAACTTGCGGCAATTGCCAGCGCCAGCTGATGCAGATGGCTGCGGCGATAGCAGAACAGCGCCAGCATGGCGCGGACATCGGACGAAACGCTTTCGACGAGCTGTGGCAAACCGTGCTCGCTGGCGCGATACATCTCGCCGAGCAATTCGTCGCGGACCGGGCAAAAATCGTTCTCAAAGGCGTCGCGGCTTGAAAACATTGCAGTTCTCCCTGTTAGGGAAGATGCGCTGCAATTCTCTAACGAAGAGTTAACCCTCCCCGCCGGTAGGCGGCCGGCGGTATTGCAATGATCTGACGAATCGGAACGGCGCTTGGATAATCAGAGGTGCGCGGCTCAGTTGGCCGCCATGAAGATCGAAAGACCGAAGCCGGTGAGATGATGTAGCGCCTGGTCGACGCCGATCAGCGACCAGAACCACGGATGCTCCTGGTTGACGCCGAAATGCGAGGTGACAAAACCCTTGGCGCGGTCGACCGTGATGTGAATGAAGAAATCGATGAAGGCGACGAACCAGAACTTCGGCGCGACGATCAAGATCAGCGGCAACGCAACCGCAAGGTGAACGAGACAATGCGCCAGCAGCGGCAGCGCCCAGCCGGTCCTCTGGTCCTTGCCGATCGCCATCCAGGAATTTTGCAGGAAAAAATCCGCCACGATGTGTTTGGCGGTCAAGAGGAGCATCCATCCGACCAGCGCGCCAACCGGAACCGTGGAAGACATCGTAGGGAGCAACAAAGCTGACGCCTCTATTGACTGGACTTAGGACGGTGGAAGCTGCAGTTCAGGCGGTCAGCTTGATTTTCTTGTCAAACCGGGCGTTTCCCCGGTATTGGCGCATTTATGACAAATCCCGGGATGGATTGCACCTGCCGGCGGGCCGAAAATCCGCCAGTGTGACCTTCCGGCGATATGCCGCCGAACGATGACGGTAAGGTTACCGTGGGGCCGGATTTGCAAACCGGACCGCTGAGGGTATCATCGCCCTGCTGGAAATTATCGTTCTTTTTTAGACAGTTAGGTTTTCTCGGGCGCCCCACAACCTTTACAGGTGGGAGCAAGCCCCGGCCAGGTCTCAAAGCCATGAGCGTCGAAGCTCCGATCCCGCCAGTTGGAAAGCCGCGCAAGCGCACGAGGATCATCAGGAGCAATCGTGTCCAGATCTTCCTGTTCGTCCTTTTGACGCTGGCGCTGACGGTCGCCTCCGTCTGGGGCGCGCGGATCTGGCTGAAGAACTCCGAGACGCTGGTGTTTGCCGTTGGCGATCCCAACGGACCCGAGGCGCGCTTTGCCAACAAGCTCGCCACGATGCTGAAGAACAATCTATCGCGGTTCAAGGTGACGATCGTCACCAACCCCGACAATGCCAAGGCGCTGGCGCAATTCGACCGCCACGAGGCCAATCTCGCCGTGCTGCGCACCGATGCCAAGGTGCCATCGCGCGCCCGCGCCATCGCCATCCTCGACCATGACCTGGTGCTGGTGCTGAGCCCCGGAGGCAAGAAGGTCAAATCGCTCGCCGAGCTGAAAAAGAAGAAGGTCGCCGTCATCGCCGACAACGAGAGCGGCGCCGCTTTCGTCCGCAATATCCTCGAGCTGTCCGACAGCCCCGCCACGGCCCCGCTGATGCAGGTGGTTCCCCCCGGCTCGCCCGTCGACAAATTGTTCGCGTCCGGCTACGCCGCAGTCATCACCATCGCGCCGGCATCGAAGCTCATGAAGGACAAGAGCTACGAGCAATATGCCAAACGCGGCGGTCTCACCGTGAACGCGATCGAGGCGGCCAAGCTGCTGACCCGGAAATATCCCGCGCTCTCGGACGAAACCATCTCGGCCGGCACGCTGTCGTCCTCGCCGGAGATACCGGAGGACGACGTCGAAACGGTCGGGTTGCATTGGCTGCTGGTCGCGCAGTCCCGGATGCCGACCTCGACCATCGGCGAACTCGCCCGCCTCGTCTATGAGAACAAGGGGGAGCTGGCGCTGGAAAACGGCTTCGCCTCGCGGATCGAGCCGGCTGCTACCGACAAGGATGCCTACATCATCGCCCATCCCGGCGCCGCCGAATACATCAACGACGACATCAAATCGTTTGTCGAGCGCTACAGCGACCTGATGTACTTCGCCGCCGCGGCGCTGGGCATCATCGGTTCGATCTGCGCCACGCTCTACACCAAGGTGACGCGCACCGCGCCGGAGAAGGCGAGCGAACTTGCAACGCAGCTCCTGGACATCGGCGAGGACTGTCAGGACGCAACCTGCATCGACGATCTCGACTGCCTGCAGGACGAACTCGAAAAAATATTGCGCGGCGTGGTGATAGGCCTGCGCGACGGCACGATCAGTAGCGACGGCCTCGACACGTTCAAGCTCGGCTACCAGTTCGTGCGCGACGAGATCAGCATGCGGCGCGAGGCGCTGCAGCGCCATGCCCATGACGCCGCCTCCGCTGCTCCGGCCCCGCCCCCCGCCCATGAGGACAATGTGGTGGTGGTGAAGACGGCGCAAAGCGCCTGAGGCACGTGGGCCGCCCAAATAAAAAAGCCCCGGACCAGCCGGGGCTTTTAAGTTTGTCGGAGAGAAGAACCGCGACCCTGGAGTCCCGCTCAGTACTTGGCGACGACGGGGCCACCGAAGTGATAGTTCACCTTCACCCGAGCTACATGCTGACGGTCATCAAACGCGGCGGTGCTGTTGTTGAAGAAGAAGTTGGTGGCGCCGATAACGCCGCCCGGCACGGCTGCAAGCGTCAAATTCGTCCTTCCAAGATCGACATAGAGGTATTCAGCACCGACGGACCAATTGGGGGCAAACATCCACTCGAAGCCTGCACCAACGGTCCAGCCCACTTTCGTTTCATTGTCCGACACTGTTCGGCAGGTGTTTCCACCGGGCGTGATGCAGACGTTACCCGGGGAAAGTACCTCGGTGAAAGTGTGCTTCACGTTGCCAACAGCCAAACCGCCGGTGGCATAAAACATCCACGGGCCAGGAGCGTACCCGACGCGACCGCGGAAGGTGCCCAGCCCCGTCGCTTCAGACTTGAAATAGGCCGTATCCGTCGCAACAGTTCCAAATGGAGCGTTAGGGGTGGGAGTGCTGCCGAACCGAACAAATGATCTTTCGATCAGGCTCTGCCAGGCACCATCGGCTTCAAGGCCGAAGACCCAGGCACCTGCTTGCCAGTTGTAGCCGATCTGGCCACCGCCAATGAAGCTGGTTGGCGATCCGCACCCGGTCGCGAGATCAAAGGGATTGGCGCCGGCCGGAAACACAAGCGGCGCGACACCAGCCGGGCTCCCGCAATTTGCGAAAACAAGGCCCGGCAGCCCGGTGGAGTAGCCCCTCTGGTTGTCAGCCCACGACCCGCCAAGGTTCAAGCCGATATAAAAGCCGGTCCAGGTGAAAACGGGAGCCAAGGGCGGCGGAGCGGCCTTGACGGCCATGTCCGCGGCAGAAGCAGCGCCGATAGCGCCGAGGCCAATGATCCCGCTCAAAATTACCGTTAGTTTCGTTTTCATGGTCTGCGTCCCCTAAAGCCAGACTGACGCACTCAATCAACGATTTTCACCAGTAGCACACAAGCGCCATTGCACGTCCAGCGGTTGCAGAAGATGGTTTTGCAAGTGACTGTGACATTCTTGTCATAAATGCAGCCGATGTCGGGCTTTTTGCTCCGCCCAACCCCGTGTCTCTACGGTGGTATCTGGCACCAGCCCCGCCTCCCGGCGAGGGGAGGGATCGGGCCGCGACCCACCCTGCAACGGATTCCCGGCCTATTCCGCCGCGGCGTCGGCGCCGCCGGGGGCTCCGCGCGCCCGGATTTCCGCGATCTTGCGCTTGAGCGCCACCTGCCGGGGATCGGGCATCGCGGCCGCCCGAGCCGCCGCAATCGCGCCGGCCAGATCCGGCAAATGGAGGGCGCCGTCGAAGGTCGGCTTGGCGAGGAGATCGATGATGGCGTGCCAGTCGGCCAGGCCATAGCGGTAGGCATCGCCGTAGCCCTGCACCATGGTGGCGGTATCGACGACCGCGGCCGCCGCCGCCGGCTGCCTGGTGAGCGCACGGTCGATCATGTGCAGCCAGCGCTCGACCCAATTGCGCTCCTTCGAATATCGGATCGAGTAGCGGCGCCAGCGGCGGAGCGAAGCCTCGATCTTGAGCCGGCGGATATTGAAGCGGTTGGCGGTGCTGAAATGGATCGAGACGCGCTTGTGCACCCAGCCGAGCCAGTTGAGCAGGTCGAGAACGGGCTCGGCCACCACCGTCGGCAGCGCCTCGACCATTTCGTCGAGCCGCAGCTTCCTGACGTCATCGGCGCGCGGCGTGTCGGGATAGGCTTCCAGCTCCAGCAGCTTCAGCTGCGCGATCCGGATCGCATCCTCGTAGCTCATGCGCATCGCCATCAGGCGGGCGATCTCAAGCAGCATTGCCTCGTCGACGCCGCGCCTGCCTACGAAGCGCTGGAGCCGCTCGACGTAGAGCTTGGCGTAGGCCGTGCCCTGATACTCGATCAGAAGATGGATGGCATCGCTGGCGGCCGGCACCACGGATTCCGGCAGCCCCGTCGGCAAATGGGGCATCGAGCCATCCTGCTCGCCGATGATGTCGGCGAACAGGTAGCGAAGCGATTCCCTTATGTCAGAGAATGCGGCCATGCTGCCGACGCTCACGCCCGCGCCTGCTTTACCTCGAGCAGCGCGGTTTTTTCGTCCAGCTGTTCCTGCAGCTTTGCAAGGTTCTGGAAAAGCCGCTTGCTGGCAAGGCGCAGGTAATAGAAGCCGAAGGCGGGATTCTGCACAATTAGCTCCTCGACCTTGCTGTAGCTGACGGAAAGAATCAGGCCATCGGCGATGCACTCCACCGTCTGCGTGCGAACGTTCGACGGCTGCAGCATGCCAAGCTCGCCAACGATGGCGCCGACCGGCAACTCGATGCCGGATTCCACCAGGCGGAAGCGGCCGCTGACGATGTAGGCCATGTCCTCGGCCTTCTCGTCCTTGTAGTAGACGATTTCGCCGGCCTTCAAGGTGCGTTCGGTCATGAACGGTCTCAGCCAGTCCATCGACAGGTCGCTGTTGACCGATTTCCTGACGTCGCGGATCAGCTGAAGCATCTGGTGCAGACGATAGGCGTTGAGAACCAGCACCAGCGACTGCACCAAAATGGTCAGGTAGTTGTGGGACGGGATCGCGGTTCCGATCAGGACAAGATTGAGCAGGATGCCGAAGACCCGCAACGGAACCATGGTCTTCATCGTGGTCATCGAGACCACGAAGATCGACGCAAACAGGGTGCCTGCGGTTCCTGCGTGTTCTGCCAGATGAGACGTATCCATGGGAGCCAACCAGTCGTTTCGAAATGAACGGTCTTCGCGATTCTCGCGCGAGCTGCGGCCGCCATCATAAAGGGCGCGGCGCGCCTTCGATATACGGAGAAAGGGCGAGCTTTGGTCGGGTATTTCACAAGCCCGGGTAAATTTCACCGCGCCCGGGGCGTGAGCGGGCCGGTGCGGCCCAGTCCCCCGCCGTCATTCGCTGCATTGCCCCTAAACCCTTCCGGCGACGGGACAAAGCGCCGCGGCCGTCGTTGACGGCATCCTGCAAGGCAGGCACGTTGCAGCTTTAAGGTTTCCCGGGGGAGAGGCCAAGCCTCCCGATGTCCAAGCCGTTATTTCCAGCCCTGTCCCTGTTCCTTGTCGCGACCGCCGGCCGCAACATGACGAGGCCGGCCTATGTGGCCGTGGCCGTCGGCGTCATGGTCATGGTGCTGCTCACGGTCGATCCTGCCTATCAGGCGGCGCATCACTGGGTGGACGCCGTGCTATGGGCATGCTTGGCGTTCTTTGTATTTGAATGGGTGGTGCGACTGCGTCATGCCGTCAGATCCGAGCGCGGGCTCGCCTACTCGCTTTCCTTCCGCGGGCTGATCGACCTGGTCGCCGCCACGGCTATTCCGGTGGCCCTGATTGCCGGCGCCAGCCCGAAATCCGCCTGGCTGATCGGCGTGGTCTGGCTGTTGAAACTCGTGCCGGGTATCCCGGGACTGCGCCAGCTCCGCCGGGTGGTGGTGCTGGAATCGGGCCCGCTGTTTTCCGTGCTGGTGATCTTCCTGATGGTGGTGTTCCTCGCCTCGGTCGCCGAGCATTTCCTCGAACGCGAAGCCCAGCCGACGACGTTCGGCAGCGTGCCGGCCGCGCTGTGGTGGGCGGTGGTAACGCTCACCACCACCGGCTATGGCGACGTGGTGCCGGTGACGCCGCTCGGGCGGCTGGTCGCGGCACTGGTGATGATTTCCGGGCTCGGCGTGTTCGGCCTGTGGACCGGCATCATGGCCACCGGCTTTGCCGCGGAGACCCGGCGCGACAATTTCCTGAAGACCTGGGAATCCGTCAGCAAGGTGCCGTTCTTCGCCGCACTCGGCCCTGCCGCCATCGCCGACGTCACCAACATGCTGCGCACCATGGACCTGCCGCCGCGCACCATGATCATCCGCAAGGGCCAGCAGGGCGACTGCATGTATTTCATCGCCGCCGGCGAGGTCGAGGTCGACCTGCCCGGCGGCAAGAAAGTGCAGCTCGGCGAAGGCGCGTTCTTCGGCGAGATGGCCCTGCTCGGCAATACCACGCGCTCGGCCAACATCTCGACGACGCGGGTGTCGCAGCTTCTGGTGCTCGATCTCGTTGACTTCCGCCTGTTGATGGCGCGGCATCCCGACCTCGGCCAGACCATCGATGCCGAGGCCAGGCGACGCGCGCTGGAAAACAAATAAGGAGAGTTTCATGCTGGACACCGAGGGCGCCAGCGCGCCGCTGCTCGATATTTCCGGCGCCCGCGCCACCATCCGCCTCAACCGGCCAAAGCATCACAACCGCCTGGAGGCCGACGATCTCGGCGCGCTGCTGAAACTGTTCGACCGGATCGAGGCCGATCCGGCGTTGCGCGTGCTGGTGCTGACCGGCACCGGCCGGTCCTTCTCTTCCGGCTATGATCTCGGCTCGGTCGCCGAGCGCGCGGTGAGCGCGAAGGAAGAGCAGAGCGCGGGCTCCGCCTTCGAGGTCGTGGTCAATCGCCTGGAAGATCTCGCCGTGCCGACGATCTGCCGGCTCAACGGCGGCGTCTATGGCGGCTCGACCGATCTGGCGCTGGCCTGCGATTTCCGTATCGGCGTCGACACCATGGAAATGTTCATGCCGGCGGCGCGGCTGGGCCTGCATTATTACAGGAGTGGCATCCAGCGCTACGTCTCGCGGCTCGGTGTCGACAACGCAAAGATGCTGTTCCTGACCGCGCAAAAGATTGCAGCACCCGAGATGTTGCGGATCGGTTACCTCACCGCGATGGTGCCGAAGGAAGCGCTGGACGCGGAAGTCGACAAGCTCGCCAACAGCCTCGCCGCCAATGCGCCGGTCGCGATGGCCGGCATGAAGCGCGCCATCAACGAATTCGCCCGCGGCAAGCTCGATGAGGCCGCCGCCGACCAGCGCCATCGCGAGAGCATGCGCGGCGCCGAGATCAAGGAAGGCATCAAGGCACGCGCCGAGAAGCGGCCGCCGAGGTTCTGAGCTCTTCCCTCTCCCCTTGTGGGAGAGGGTGCCTGAGCGCAGCGAAGGCGGGTGAGGGGTTTGTGTCCGCCGGCGGACACCCCCATTCAGCCCAACTGCATCCGCGGATAGAGACCCCTCATCCGGCGCTTCGCGCCACCTTCTCCCACAAGGGGAGAAGGGTTCTTACTCAAAATGAAGAAAACAACCCCATGCAAAGTAGAATGGGCGCCGAAATTCTACGCCCGCCGCGTTCGCATCGCGCGGGTCTGGGAAAGCTTCGGGTCGCGCGCCAGCGCCTGATAGCGCTCGCTGCCGACAGCGTAAAGCGCGATGCGTCCTTCCGCGTCGGCGTGAATGCCCCAGCCATAGCGCTTGCCGAGCCCCGACCCGCGCAGGCATGCCTGCCCTTTCGAGAAGAAATCGTTGCGGGCGAGACTTCGTACCTGTTTGATCGCCCTGGCACCAAGTTGCCGGCCTGGCGCCGAGGTCGCGAACACCACGTCATCGGAGGTGTACTTGTAGGGTGCGTGCGCAATCATCTCGAATTGCAGGCGCGCGACTGTAGGATTCCCGGCGCGCACCGGCGGTTCCTCGCCCGTGCGCGCCGGGCAATCCTCCGCGACGCGGATGAAGGTGTTGAAGTAGTTGGTTGAGTGCGCAGGTTTGGTCATGCGCCGAGCTCGACCCTTTGGCTACTCGTCCACGAACGTCACGGTATCGGCCACCTTTGCCCGCGAGGTGCGGTAGCTGTTCACCAGATTGGCGTGATCGGCGAAGCCGAAGGATATACCGCAGACGACGCGGCGGTCGTCGGGCAGATTGAAGTGGCGGCGGATCAGTTTTGAATGCCGTGCCAGCGCCGCCTGCGGGATGGTGCCCAGCCCCAGCGCCTGCGCCGCCAGCATGAAATTGCCGACATAGGCGCCGCAATCGATCGCGCCGTAGACGCCGAGCGGCTCGTCGGTATGGATCACGGCGACATGCGGCGCGCCGAAGAAATTGTAGTTCTCCAGCGCCTGTTTGGCGTACGCCGCCTTGTCGCCTCTGGTGATGCCGAGCGTGTTGTAGAGCTGAAAGCCGCTTTCGCGGCGGCGCTCGAGATAGACGCCGAGATATTCGCGCGGCGGCGGGAAGTCGTGACCTTCCTCGGCTCCGGAGATGGCTGCTGAATAGATGGCCTTGCGGAAACGCTCTTTCGCCTCGCCGCTGGCGATAATGACCTGCCAGGGCTGGCTGTTGCACCATGACGCCGTGCGTTGCGCTACGGTGAGCAGACGATCGATGGTCTCACTCGGTACCGGCTGGGCCAAGAAGGCGCGCACCGAATAGCGTTCGTTCAAGAGCTCTTCGAGCACGCCGATGCGATCGTCCGGTGCGTAACGGGGGTTCGGTGCCTTCGCATCCATGACGCATCCTCTTCCTTCGTAGGGTGGGTTAGCCACCATCTTGGTCATGCGTGGTTGCCGGCCAATGGTGGGTTACGCTTCGCTAACCCACCCTACGTCCGTCCTTACCGCCCCTTGGTCGGGATCTTGTTGAACGGCACGTCCTTGTCGACTCTGATATCACCGGGAAGACCCAGTACGCGCTCGGCGATGATGTTGCGCAGTACCTCGTCGGTGCCGCCGGCGATGCGCATCGAGGGCGAGGACAACAGCATCTGCTGGAACTGGCCGCGCGCCTCCTCCTCGCTTTCGCCGGTAAGCGAGCCGGCCGCGCCCTGCAGATCCATGGCATAGGCCGCGATGTCCTGCAGCATCATGCCGGAGACCAGCTTGCCGATGGAGTTTTCCGGACCCGGCCGCTCGCCCTTCGACAGCGCCGAGATGGCGCGGTAGCTGGTGTATTTCAGCCCGTTCGATTTCACCGCCCAGGTCGCGAGCTTAGAGCGCACCGCGCGATCGTCGATCGCAAGCCCGTCTTCCAGCATCAGATTGGAGCAGAACTCCAACATTTCGGGCACGCCGGTGGCAAGCCGCGAGCCGATCGACATGCGCTCGTTCATCAGCGTGGTCAGCGACACGTTCCAGCCGTCGCCGACATTGCCGAGGCGCTGGCTATCGGGGATCACGACGTCGGTGAAATAGACCTCGTTGAATTCCTGCATGCCGTTGGCCTGCTTGATCGGCCTGACCTCGACGCCCGGGCTCTTCATGCTCAGGAAGAACATGGTGAGCCCCTTGTGCTTCGGCACATTCGGATCGGTGCGCGCGATCAGCAGACCATAGTCGGAATAATGCGCGCCCGAGGTCCAGATCTTCTGGCCGTTGACGGCCCAGTTGTCGCCCTTCTTCTCGGCGCGGGTGCGCAGCCCTGCGACGTCAGAGCCGGCGGAAGGCTCGGAGAACAACTGGCACCAGATTTCCTCGCCGGAAGCGAGTTTCGGCAGGTAGCGCCGCTTCGAATCCTCGCTGCCCCAGGCCATCACGGTCGGGCCGCACATGCCCTCGCCGATCTGGAACGGCTGGGTCAGCTTGCCATAGACGCCCTCTTCCTGCTGCCAGATCACGCGCTCGATCGGCGTGGCGCCGCGGCCGCCATATTCCTTCGGCCAGTGCAGGCAGGCCCAGCCACCGTCCGCCTTCTTCTTCTGCCAGGCCTTGCCGACATCGACCACGTCGTGCTTGGCCAGCCGGATGCGCCCGAGCGAGGATTTCGAGAGTTCTTGCTCGAACTCCTTTGGCGCGTTGGCATTGATCCACTTGCGGGCGGTGGAGCGGAACTCGGCTTCCTGCGGCGTGTCGTCGAAATTCATGGCGAACCTCATTTCTGCGTAGGGTGGGTTAGCCGAAGGCGTAACCCACCAATTCTATCGAGCGTCTTGGCAAGCATGGTGGGTTACGCTGCGCTAACCCACCCTACGGGTCTTCATGCCCTTCCCTTGGTCGGGATCTGGTTGAACGGCACGTCCTTGTCGACCCGGATGTCTCCAGGCAGGCCAAGCACGCGTTCGGCGATGATGTTGCGCATGATCTCGTCGGTGCCGCCTTCGACGCGGGTGCCTGGCGCGCGCAGCAGCATCGCCTGGAATTTTCCGGCGACTTCGGCGTCTTCCTGGCTGGAGACGACGCCCGCCGCGCCCTGCAAATCCAGCGCATACATCGCAACATCCTGGATCATCGAGGCCGCCACCAGCTTGCCGATGGAATTTTCCGGGCCCGGACGCTCGCCCCTGGACATTGCCGAGATGGCGCGCATGCTGGTGTAGCGCAGCCCGCTCGCCCTCACTGCCCAGTTCGCCAGCTTCGAGCGCACATTGCGGTTCTCGATCGCGGGGCCATCGTCCAGCATCAGGCTGTTGCAATATTCGAACAGCTCCGGGAAACCGGTGGCGACGCCGGCGCCGATCGACATGCGCTCGTTCATCAGCGTGGTCAGCGAGACGTTCCAGCCGTCGCCGACCGCGCCGAGCCGCTGCGAGTCAGGAATGCGCACGTCGGTGAAATAGACCTCGTTGAAATCGGACTGTCCGCTGGCCTGCTTGATCGGCCGTACTTCGACGCCCGGGCTCTTCATGTCCAGGAAGAACATGGTGAGGCCCTTGTGCTTGGGCACGGTCGGGTCGGTGCGCGTGAGCAGGATGCCATAGTCCGAATAATGCGCGCCTGAGGTCCAGATCTTCTGGCCGTTGATGATCCACTCGTCGCCCTTCTTTTCCGCGCGCGTGCGCAGGCCCGCAACGTCGGAGCCGCCGGCCGGCTCGGAAAACAGCTGGCACCAGATCTTTTCGCCTGACGCGAGCGGCGGCAGATACTTGCGCTTCTGTTCTTCGCCGGCGAACGCCATCACGGTCGGTCCGCACATGCCGTGGCCGATGATGAAGACGGAAGAGAGTTTCCCGAACGGGCCTTCTTCCTGCTGCCAGATCACGCGCTCGATCGGCGAGGCGCCGCGGCCGCCATATTCCTTCGGCCAATGCAGGCAGGCCCAGCCGGCGTCGGCCTTCTTCTTCTGCCAGGCCTTTGCGACATCGAGCAGGTTCGCGCCCTTGATCTGGGTGCGGCCGAGCGAGGATTTGCGCAGGTCCTCTTCATGCTGCTTCGGCGCATTGGCCGCGATCCAGGCTTTCGCATCGGCGCGGAATGCGGCTTCCTGCGGGGTGTCGTCGAAGTTCATTGCGCTGCTCTTCTTCGTAGGGTGGGTTAGCCGAAGGCGTAACCCACCAATTTCATCAACGTCCTGCGAGCCAATGGTGGGTTACGCTTCGCTAACCCACCCTACGGTCCTTTCGTTACGCCGCGTTCTTCTTGCGCATGCGCTCGATCAGCGCGTCTTCCCAATAAGAGAGCGAGCCGAGCGTCACCGCGGTGGCGTTGGCGCGGCGATAGTACATGTGGCAGTCGAACTCCCAGGTGAACCCCATGCCGCCGTGAACCTGGATGTTATTCTTGCCGCAGTGCTGGAACGCCTGCGTCGCGCTGATGCGCGCGGCGGCGGCAGCCTCCGGCAGTTCGCCGGCATTGGTCGAAAGCGCCCAGGCGCCGTAGTAGCAATTGGAGCGCGCCAGCGTCGCCGAGACATACATGTCCGCAAGCATATGCTTTATCGCCTGGAACGAGCCGATCGGGCGGCCGAAGGCGATGCGGTCGAGCGCGTAATCGCGGCCCATCTCAAGTGCGCGGTCGGCGCCGCCGACCTGCTCGAAGGCGAGCAGCACCGCGGCGCGGTCGAGCACCTGCGTGATGACGCCCCAGCCCTCGCCGGCCGCACCGAGCGGTTCGGCCTTGCAGTTCTTGAAGGTCAGTTCGGCCTGGCCGCGCGTCGGATCGACATTGGTCAATTCCTTGACCTCGACGCCCCCGGCCTTGAGATCAACGAGGAACAGCGAGATGTCGGACTCACGCCCCGTCGAGCCGGTGCGCGCGGCGACAACCGCGAAGTCGGCAATCGCGCCATCGGGCACCGGCTTCTTGACGCCGTTCAATGTGCCGCCGGAGGCAGCACACTTGATCGCCTTGGGCGACGGATTGCCGCTGCCTTCGAACAGCGCCAGCGTGCCGATGGCTTCACCGGCAGAAACCTTCGGCAGCCATTTCTGCTTCTGCGCGTCAGAGCCTGCGATCAGCAGCGCCTCGGCCGCGAGATAGACGGTCGAGGAGAACGGCACCGGCGCAATCGCGCGGCCCATTTCCTCGGCGATCACGCACAGCTCCAGATGACCGGCGCCCGCGCCGCCGAACTGTTCGGGGATCGCAACGCCCAGAAAACCCATCTCGGCGAGGCCCTTCCACAATTCCTTGTCGTATTTGGCGTTGCCGTCGAGCACGGCGCGCACCGCCTTGGGCGGGCATTGTTCGGACAGGAACTTGCGCGCGGCATCGCGCATCTGCTTCTGGTCGTCGGAGAAATCGAAATTCATGGCGTTGTACTCGCGTTGCTGATGCGTTTCGCCCGTAGGATGGGTAGAGCGGAGCGAAACCCATCGATGGAGACTCGGTTGCGTTTGATGGGTTTCGCTTGCGCTCTACCCATCCTACGGTCAGTTCAGAATAATCACGTCCTTGTCCGGCTTGGCCGCATAGAGCCGCTCGACCAGATCGGCGCGGCGTTCCAGACCGGCGCGCTGGTTGATGTAGCCCTTGTCGGTGAGTTCATTGCCGTCGATGGAAGGCGGCTCGGCCATCAGCATGGCGCGCGCGATGCGCATGCTGCTGCCGGTGCACGCGCTGTTGTGCGCTTCCAGTCCGCGCTTCAGGCAGGCGATCACGTCGGGATGCCTGATGACGTCCTCGAACGTCGCGTCGGGATTGCCGACCATCTGCCGGCAGGCGTGCAAATTGGGCCACGCAAGCAGCCCGATGAATTCGCGATCCTGTCCTGCCACCAGCGCGTCGTGCACCACGGGCGTGGCGGCGGCGATGGCATCGGTTCGCAGCGAGCCGACATGGACGAAGGTGCCGGTGGTGAGCTTGAAGTCTTCCACCACACGCCCGGCGAAGATGATGCCGGCCAGGGGATCGGCGTCGTCGACGAACACGCCGGCATCGCCGATGCAGTAAAAACCTTCCTCGTCGAACATTTGCTTCGTCAGGTCGGGCTGGCCGAAATAGCCGGGCGTGACGTTGATGCCGCGCAGGCGCAGCTCGTATTTCGAGCCGCACGGCACCAACTTCAGCTCGACGCCGGGGAACGGCAGGCCGATGAGGCCGACGCGCTCGGTGTCCCAATAGGTGCCGGTGGAAGTCGGCGCGGTCTCGGTCGAGCCCCAGCCGGTGTAGAACACGATACGCTCGCCGGTGGTCTTCACAGCCAGGGCCTGCATGCGATCGTAGAGATCGTCAGGAAGGCGCGCGCCGCCATAGGCCATGATGGAGAGATTCTTGAAGAAGCTGCGGCAGAGCGCGTCGTCCTTCTCCATCGCCGCCGCCAGCGCCGCATATCCCGCGGGCACGTTGGCATAATAGGTCGGCGACACCTCGCGCAGATTCTTGATGGTCTCTTCGAGCTGTCCCGGCATCGGCCGGCCGTCGTCGATATAGAGCGTGCCGCCATCGACCAGGATTGGATTGAATGCAGCGTTGCCGCCCATGGTGTGGTTCCACGGCATCCAGTCGAGCACGGTCGAGATCGGCCCGCCCGGCTCGCGCGGGCGCACCTGCATCATCATCGCCGCATTGGCGCACATCATCTCCTGGGTGTTGATGACGGCCTTTGGCATGCCGGTCGAACCCGAGGTGAACAGCAGCTTCCCGACGGTATCAGGCGTGATCTTCGCGATCGATTCCTCGACCGCCTTGGTGACCGGCGTCGCCGCGAGATCGGCAAAGGACACGCTCTTGATGCCTTCGCAGGGCCGCAGGACGTGCACGACGGTGACGCCCGCGAGATCGAGCGCTTTCAGCGCTTTCTCGAACGTCGGGCCGTCCTGCACCATTACGACCGCGGGCTTGATCAGATTGAAGAGATATTTGAGCTTGAGGTGATCCTGGCTCATCAGCGAATAGGCCGGCGACACCGGAGCGGCCGGAAGCCGCGCCTGCATCGCCGCCTGCGTCATCAGCGCATGCTCGATCGAATTGCCGGAGAGGATCGTGACCGGGCGGCTATTTTCAACGCTGAGATTGAGCAGGCCCTGCGTAAGGCCGTCGACGGTGCGCTTGGCTTCGCCGTAGGACACTTTGCGCCACAGCCGGTCCGCGCCGCCGCGCTGCGCCAGCCAAATGCGCTCGGGCGCATCCTTTGCCCATTTCGCCAGCGAAGCCGGAATGTGCTTCTCGTAAGGCTGCAGCGGAATGCGCGACTTCAGGACGACGACGCCATCAGGACGGCGCTCGACCGCGATGTCGCGCGCCAGCCATTCGATCTTGCGAAAGGCCGGCTTGGTCAGCACCGCGGCTGCACTCCCACTCATTTTGCGTCTCCCGGAATTCTTGTCCTTGGCGGATCTTGTTCTCAGCGCCTGATATAGACAGGCTTTCGCTTTTCGAGGAAGGCCCTGATGCCTTCGCCAAAATCTTCGGAACGGCTGCACAGCACCTGGTTGCGGTCTTCCATCGCAATGACAGCCTCGATCGAGCCGGCATCGACGGCCATGTTGAGGCATTCCTTCGACAGCCTTAAGCCAACCGGCGACGCCGTCCGCATCGCCTCGACATAGGGCTCGGCCGCCGCATCGAGCGCGGCGGTATCCTCGACCAGTTCGGAGACGAGCCCGACCGCGAGCGCGCGCTCGGCCCCGATGAAGCGGCCGGTGAGGATCAGTTCGGAGGCGACCGACACGCCGACGAGGCGCGGCAGAAAGTAGCTGGTGCCGATGTCGCAGCCGCCGAGGCCAAGCTTGATGAAGGCGCAGTTCATCCGCGCATTCTTCGCGGCAATGCGGATATCGGAGGCGAGCGCCAGCGCAAAGCCGCCGCCCGCCGCCGCGCCCTGGATCAGCGCGATGATCGGTTGCGGGCAGCGCCGCATCAGCATCACGATGTCGGCAATGCGCCGCTGTGAGTCCAGCGACTCGGTGACACCCGGCGGCTCCTGCTGCCCGGCGCGCCGCTTCATCGCGTGCTTGAGATCGAGCCCGGCACAGAACGACGCGCCCGCGCCCTTCAGCACGACGACACGGGTGTCACGATTGCGCTGCAGGCTCTGGAAGTAGGCGTTGAGCGCATCGATCAGGGCCGGATCGAGCGCATTGAGGCTGTCCGGGCGATTGAGCGTTACCCGGTCGACGCCGTCATGGTGTTCGATTAGCAGTGGTTGAGTCACTGACTACTCCTGCGCGTTCAGCGGATCGCGGTGCCAGTTACTGCGCCCTCTCCCCTTGTGGGAGAGGGCATCTCCGGCAGTTGTCCCGCATTCGCTTAGGTGAGGGGTCTGTTTCCGCGGAGTGAACCCCTCATCCGTCGCCTCACTTCGTGAGGCGCCACCTTCTCCCACAAGGGGAGAAGGGAAGAGACACCATTACCGCGGCGCCATGCGGATCGCGCCGTCGAGGCGGATGGTCTCGCCGTTGAGCATCGGATTCTCGACGATGTGCACCGCGAGGTTGCCGTATTCGCTGGCATCGCCGAGGCGCGCGGGATGCGGCACCTGCGCGCCGAGGCTCTTGCGGGCTTCCTCGTTGAGACCCATCAGGAGCGGGGTCAGGAACAGGCCCGGCGCGATGGTGTTGACGCGGATCTTCAAGGAGGCGAGGTCGCGCGCCGCGGGCAGCGTCAGGCCGACCACGCCGCCCTTCGATGCCGAGTAGGCGATCTGGCCGATCTGGCCTTCATAGGCGGCGACCGATGCGGTGTTGATGGCGACACCGCGCTCCTCGCCGATCGGCGCTTCCGTAGCAAGCCGCTCGGCGAACAGGCGCAGCACGTTGAAGGTGCCGATCAGATTGACATTGATGATGCGCACGAATTTCGCCAACGGATAGACGCCGTCCTTGCCGACCACGCGCTGCGAGCCGCCGATGCCGGCGCAGTTCATCAGCACGCGCGCGATGCCATGTGCGGCTTCCGCCTTGGCAATCGCCGCCTTGATCGCCTCTTCGTCGGTGACGTCGGCATGCAGCGCAACGCCCTTCACTTCGGCCGCGACCTTCTCGGCGTTTTCCTTGTTCTGGTCGATGACGCCGATCTTGGCGCCCTTGGCCGCCATGGCGCGGGCGGTGGCGGCGCCGAGGCCGGAGCCACCGCCGGTGATGAGAACGGCAACGTCTTTCAACTGCATTTTGAGAACCTTTCCCTGGGCGTTTGTTATTGGCGAATTGCGAATAGCGAATGGCGAATAGGGAAGCGCGGACTGGTCCCGCGTCTATCTACTCGCTACTCGCCATTCGCTATTCGCCCTCTCCTCCAGCATGCCGCCGAAGATCAGCGCTTCCATGTGCTTGATGTATTCGCGGCAGACCTCTTCGGTGACCGGGCCGACGCCGATTGCGCGCGACATCGCATGCCGCCCGAAGAACAGATGATCACAGGCGCCGACCAGGCTGGTGTAGAACAGCACCGGATCGATCTTGCGGAATTCGCCGGCCTTGACGCCCTCGGCGAGCAACCGGCGTTGAAAATCCAGCAAGGGCGCCACGAAGAATTTCGACACTTCGTCGGCCGCCTCCGCGCTGCTCTCGTGCAGCAGGTAATGGATCAGCCGGTTCATGTAGGGGAACTGGTGATAGGCACGGATAATGCCGCCGATATGCAGGCGCATCTTTGCGGTCGGCGTGATCTTCTGCGCCAGCAGATATTCGAGCTCGGATATTTCGGTGGCGGCATCGCGCGCCAGCAGCGCCAGCAACAACCCGTCCTTGTTGCCGAAATGATATTTCACCAGCGCGGCATTGACGCCGGATTTTTGCGCGATGTCGGACAAGGACACGTCGATCGAGGCACGCTCGATCATCAGTTCGCTCGCGGCGACCAGCAATTTTTCCGCAGTGGGATTTTTGCCGGTCAGAAGCTTCGTCGGTACGCTGGTATTCAACTGCGGTCCTTGCTGTTCCGCTGATCTCGCGGGCCGCACATAAGCGCATGACCGGGTCCCACTCAAGAGTTAATTGATCGATTGACTAAGACCGGTTCGGTCCCTTAAATCCGGCCCAACTTCAAACACGCATCAGAACAATCAGGGAGAGCAGTCATGGCCGAGGCCTATATCGTCGCCACCGCCCGCACCGCGGGCGGGCGCAAGGGAGGCCGCCTCGCCGGCTGGCATCCGGCCGATCTCGCCGCGCAAGTGCTGGACTCGCTGGTGGAGCGCTCAGGCGCCGATCCGGCGCAGATCGAAGACGTCATCATGGGCTGCGTGATGCAGGCGGGCGAACAGTCCAACAACGTCGCGCGCAACGCCATCATGGCCTCCAAATTACCGGAGAGCGTGCCGGGCACCTCGATCGACCGCCAGTGCGGCTCCTCGCAGCAGGCGCTGCATTTCGCGGCGCAGGCCGTGATGAGCGGCGCCATGGATGTCGTGATCGCTGCCGGCGTGGAATCGATGACCCGCGTGCCGATGGGCCTCGCCTCGCAACTGCCCGCCAAGAACGGTTTTGGCCACTACAAGAGCCCCGGCATCGAGCAGCGCTATCCGAACATCGTGTTCAGCCAGTTCACCGGCGCGGAAATGATGGCGGAGAAATACGGGCTCTCCAAGGATGAGCTCGACGAATATTCCTACCAGAGCCACCAGCGCGCGATTGCGGCGACGCAGGCAGGCGCCTTCAAGAACGAGATCGTGCCGGTCAAGATCACCCGCGCCGACGGGACGACCGACACCCACCACATCGACGAGGGCATCCGCTTCGACGCCACCATCGAGGGCATCAAGGGCGTCAAGCTGATTGCGGAGAACGGCAAGCTCACCGCCGCCAGCGCCAGCCAGATCTGCGACGGTGCATCAGGCGTCGTCGTGGTCAACGAAAAGGGCCTGAAGCAGCTCGGCGTCAAGCCGATGGCGCGCATCCACCACATGACCATGATGGGCGGCGATCCCGTCATCATGCTGGATGCGCCGCTGCACGCCACCGAGCGCGCGCTGAAGAAGGCCGGCATGAGCATCAACGACATCGACCTGTTCGAGGTCAACGAGGCCTTCGCCTCGGTGCCGACCGCGTGGCTGAAGACATCAGGCGCCGATCCGGCTCGGCTCAACGTCAATGGCGGCGCGATCGCGCTCGGCCATCCCCTCGGCGGCTCCGGCACCAAGCTGATGACCACGCTGGTCAACGCGCTGCAGCAGCGGGGCAAGCGCTACGGGCTGCAGACCATGTGCGAAGGCGGCGGCATGGCCAATGTGACCATTGTGGAGCGGCTGTAAGAGCCGCGACGCGTCCACACAAATAGTGTCGTCCCGGCGAACGCCGGGACCCATAACCCCGAATGCGAGTGGTTATGGCGGGCTGGAGCCCCAGCTCATTTCAACAATTGAGATCAGTGGTTATGGGTCCCGGCGTTCGCCGGGACGACAACTTTTTCCTTAGCGAGCATCGATGACCCATCCGTCCATCCACGCCCGCAACACCCCGAACAAGATCGCCTACCAGATGGCGGGAACGGGCAAGGCGATCACCTATCGCGAGCTCGACGAGCTCTCCAACCAGGGCGCGCATCTGTTTCGCTCGCTTGGGCTCAAGGCCGGCGACCACATTGCGCTCTTGATGGAGAACCGCCTTGCCTTCATGGAGATCTGCTGGGCCGCGCAGCGCTCGGGTCTCTATTACACCGCGATCAGCCGCTATCTGACGCAGGAAGAGATCGACTACATCGTCAGGGATTGTGGCGCAAAGGTCTTCATCACCACGCCGAAATGCCACGAGCAGGTCAAGGCTCTCGCCGGCCAGAAGGGCGAACCGATCCTCTACATGATGGACGAGCCCGAACCCGGCTTCCGTTCCTGGGACAAGGAGGCCGCCGCGCAGCCGGCCACGCCGATCGCGGACGAGGTCGCCGGTTACGACATGCTTTATTCGTCCGGCACCACCGGCCGGCCCAAGGGGATCAAGAAGGACTTTGAGGGCAACCGGATCGACGTACCCAACGCGTTCCTGAAAATCCTCTGCGCCGACATGTGCGGCATGAGCGCGGACAGCATCTATCTGTCACCCGCGCCGCTCTATCACGCGGCTCCGCTGCGCTTCAACATGATGGCGACGATTCTCGGCGGCACTTCCGTCATCATGGAGCATTTCGACGCCGAGGAATTCCTGAAGCTGGTCGAGAAGTACAAGGCGACGCAGTCGCAACTGGTGCCGACCATGTTCGTGCGCATGCTGAAACTGCCCGAAGAAGTCCGCACCCGCTACGACGTCTCGACGCTGAAGGGCGCCATCCACGCCGCCGCGCCCTGCCCGGTCGACGTGAAAGCAAAAATGATCGAGTGGTGGGGCCCGATCCTGATCGAGTATTACGCCGGCTCTGAAGGCAACGGCGTCACCGTCTCGACCTCGCAGCAATGGCTTGATCATCGCGGCACCGTCGGCCGCGCCGTGGTCGGCAAGGTGAAGATCCTCGACGAGAACGACGAGGAGCGTCCCACCGGCGAGATCGGCACGGTTTATTTCGCCGACGCGCCGGTCTTCAGCTATCACAACGATCCCGACAAGACGAAACGCGCCTACAACGCAAAAGGCTGGTCGACGCTTGGCGACGTCGGCTATCTCGACAGCGAAGGCTTTCTCTACCTCACCGACAGAAAATCCTACATGATCATTTCCGGCGGCGTGAACATCTACCCGCAGGAAACCGAGGACGTGCTGATCACCCATCCTGACGTCTCCGACGTCGCGGTGTTCGGCGTGCCGAACGAGGAGATGGGCGAAGAGGTCAAGGCCGTGGTGCAGCCGCACGACATGGCGAAAGCCGGCAAGGCGCTGGAGAACGAGCTGATCGCCTTCTGCCGCAAGCACCTGTCGCCGATCAAATGCCCGAAGAGCATCGACTTCGAGGCGGAGTTGCCGCGCACGCCGACCGGCAAGCTGGTGAAGCGGCATTTGCGCGACAGGTATTGGCCGAAGACCGCGGCGAAGGCGTGATCCTCAAATCGTAGGGTGGGCAAAGGCGCATTGGCGCCGTGCCCACCTTCATGCGTTCGGTGCAAGAGAGGTGGGCACGCTCCGCTTTGCCCACCCTACGGATTGCTGCGCGACAGGTATCGGTCGAAGACCGCGGCGAAGGCATAGCGAGCTTTTACCAACAACACCGTCATGCCCGGGCTTGTCCCGGGCATCCACGTCTTTACAGTCGCGCCGCAAAGAAAGACGTGGATGGCCGGGACTTTTCGTGAAGACGCGCTTCGCGCTTTTGCCCGGCCATGACGAGGAAATATCATGGCCGCCCTGCCCGACATCCCGCTCCCTGCATCCATCCGCTCGCGCTATGTCGATGGGATCAACGGCCTGCGCATGCATGTTCTGGAAGCAGGCTTTGAAACCAAAGGCCGCCCCGGCCTGCTCCTGCTGCACGGCTTCCCCGAACTCGCCTATAGCTGGCGCAAGGCAATGCCATTGCTGGCCGAGGCCGGCTATCACGTCATCGCGCCGGATCAGCGCGGCTATGGCCGCACCACGGGATGGGACCCGAGCTTCGACGGCGATCTCGCCTCGTTCCGTCTGCCCAATCTCGTGCGCGACGCGCTCGGCGTCGTGAATGCCTTCGGCTATCGCTCCGTCGATGCCGTGATCGGCCACGACTTCGGCAGCTCGGTTGCCGCGTGGTGCGCGCTGATCCGGCCCGACGTGTTCCGCTCTGTCGTCATGATGAGCGCACCGTTCGGCGGTGTGCCTACGCTGCCGTTCAACACGGCGAGCAGTCCGGCAAAACCGGCGACCGAAGATCCCGTGCATCGCGAACTCGCCGCGCTGCCGCGGCCGCGAAAACATTACCAGTGGTATTATTCGACGCGCGAAGCCAATGCCGACATGCACAGCGCGCCACAGGGCGTGCACGATTTCATGCGCGCCTACTACCACCACAAGAGCGCCGACTGGAAAGCCAATGCGCCCTATCCGCTGAAATCGTGGTCGGCGGGCGAACTCGCGAAATTGCCGACCTACTACATCATGGACCTTGCCGACGACATGGCGGCGACCGTGGCGAAGGAAATGCCTGATGCCGCCGAGATCGCCGCCAACAAATGGCTGCCCGACAGCGAGCTTGCGTTCTATGCCGCCGAATATCAGCGCAACGGATTCCAGGGCGGGCTGCAATGGTATCGCTGCGGCACCTCGGGTGCGTTCATGCCGGAGCTGCAAACCTGGTCCGGCCGCACCATCGATATTCCCTCGGCGTTCATCTCCGGCAAACAGGACTGGGGGACCTATCAGCGCCCCGGCGTGTTCGAGGCGATGCAGACCAAGGCCTGCACGAACATGATCGGCTGCCATCTCGTCGATGGCGCGGGACACTGGGTGCAACAGGAGCAACCGGCTGAAGTGAGCCGTCTGCTGCTTGCGTTCCTGCGCGATGCAAGCCGCGCCCGCTGACGATTGACCGCGCTTTCACGCAGGCCTATAACCAGTTTAGAATAATTCTAAAGTGGTCATAGGGGCCGCCGCCGTGAAGAATTTCGCCGATCTCAGCGAGCGCGAAGTGCTGGCTGTCGCAATCTCGTCCGAGGAAGAAGACAGCCGCATCTACATGACCTTTGCCGAGGACCTCGCCGAGCGATATCCGGATTCGGCAAGGCTGTTCGAACAGATGGCGGAGGAAGAGCGCGGCCATCGCCATCGCCTGCTCGAAATGTATGAGCAGCGTTTCGGCCAGCATCTACCGCCGATCCGCCGCGAGGACGTCAGGGGTTTCCTCAAGCGCCGTCCGATCTGGCTCACCAAGAACCTGCCGCTCGACACCATCCGCAAGGAAGTCGAGACCATGGAGCTGGAGGCCGAACGCTTTTACATCCGCGCCAGCGAGCAGGCACAGGATGTCGGCGTGCGCCGGCTGCTCGGCGACCTCGCCGAGGAGGAAAAAAACCACGAGAAGCACGCGATCAAGCTGACCGACGAGATCCTCAAGCCCGACGTGCGCGCGGAAGAAGACAAGACACGGCGGCGCATGTTCTTGCTGCAATATGTCCAGCCCGGCCTTGCCGGCTTGATGGATGGATCAGTCTCGACGCTGGCGCCGCTGTTTGCGGCAGCCTTTGCCACACACCAGAACTGGCAGACCTTCCTGGTGGGCCTCGCCGCCTCGATCGGCGCCGGCATCAGCATGGGTTTTGCCGAAGCTTTGTCCGATGACGGCTCGCTGACCGGACGCGGCTCGCCATGGCTGCGCGGCATCACCTGCGGCGCCATGACGACGCTCGGAGGCCTCGGTCACACGATGCCCTATCTCGTGCCTGACACTTGGGCCAACGCATTCTGGGTTGCCACGGCGATTGCCTGCATCGTCGTGTTCTTCGAGCTCTGGGCGATCGCCTTCATTCGTGCGCGCTACATGGACACACCGTTCCTGCAGGCGGTGTTCCAGATCGTGCTCGGCGGCGCTATCGTGCTCGGGGTCGGGATACTGATCGGCGCGGCCTAGCTGACATCTGCTGCCATGATCGCGGCCGCAATTGCGGTCAAGCCAACGTCACTCGCGATGTCTACAAGACAGTGCGCGCCTGTCTTGCGAGGCGCGCGTAAACTGCGCATCATCATCGGCAACGAGAAGGGAGAGACGTCCTTGGCCAAATCGCAATGGAGCTTTGAGACCGCCAGCAATTTGTCGGCGGCGCTGGCCGCCAGGAAAGTATCGGCAGTCGAGCTCGCCAAGGACGCGATTGCCCGCATCGAGCGTCACGACAAGAAAATCAACGCGATCTGTGTGCGCGATTTCGAGCGCGGCCTGCAAGCCGCGAAGGAAGCCGATGCCGCGCTGGCCCGCGGCGAGAAGAAGGCGCTGCTCGGCATTCCCCTGACGGTGAAGGAATCCTACAACGTCGCCGGGTTGCCCACGACCTGGGGCATTCCGCAGCAGAAGAACTTTGTGCCTGACGAGGATGCACTGCCAATCTCGCGGGTCAAGGACGCCGGCGGCGTCATCCTCGGCAAGACCAACGTGCCGCTCGGGCTCGGCGACTGGCAGAGCTACAACGAAATCTACGGCGTCACCAACAACCCTTATGACCTCGGCCGCACGCCGGGCGGCTCTTCCGGCGGATCGTCGGCGGCGCTGGCCGCGGGCTACGGGCCGCTGTCGCTCGGCTCCGATATCGGCGGCTCGCTGCGCGTGCCGGCGTTTCACTGCGGCGTCTACGCGCACAAGCCAACCTACGCGCTGGCACCCTCGCGCGGCCACACGCCGCCGCCGTTCCCGCCGCTGCCGCTCGACCGCGATCTCGCCGTGATTGGCCCGATGGCGCGTGGTGCTGCCGATCTCTCCCTGCTGCTTGACGTCATCGCGGGTCCCGATCCACTGGAGGCCGGCAAGGCCTACCGCCTCGAACTGCCGGCGCCGCGCCATAATTCCCTGAGGGATTTTCGCGTGGTGGTGATCGATACCGATCGCGTGATGCCGACGGATTCGGTGGTGCACAGTTCGATCGAGCAGCTCGCAGGCAATCTCGACAAGGCCGGCGTGAGGGTCGAGCGCCATTCGCAGCTGCTGCCCGACTTCGCCGCCTCAACCGCACTCTACATGCGGATGCTGATGTCGTTCCTGGCGGCATCGTTCCCGCCCGATGTCTATGCCGGCGCACAGGCCGCTGCCCAAGCCATCCCGCCAAGCGACACCAGCCTCGGCGCGGAGCGCCTGCGCGGCATCGCGATGTCCCATCGCGACTGGGTGATGGCCGACGGCGCCCGTGCCCGTCTGCGCGCGCAATGGCGCGAGCTGTTCAAGCAATATGACGCCGTGATCTGCCCGATCATGCCGACGCCGGCCTACAAGCACGACCACTCGCCGGAGCAGGAGAGCCGCCGCATCCACATCGACGGCAAGCCCTATGTCTATCCGGACCAGCTGTCATGGCCGGGCATTGCGACGCTGCCGGGATTGCCTTCGACCGCGATCCCGACCGGCTTCTCGCCGGACGGACTGCCGATCGGCGTGCAGATCGTCGGCCCGTGGCTGGAGGATCGAACCACGATCAAGCTCGCCGAGCTGATCGAACGCGAATTCGGCAGCTTCAAGCCGCCGCCGATGTTTGATGACTAGAGTCTCCTCATCCTGAGGAGCGCGCGCACCGAGCAGGCCGAGCGTCAGCGAGGCCGTCGTGAACGGTGCAAACAAGGCGCGTCTCGAAGGATGAGAAACAATGGCCTCCTGGTTCGAGACGGCGCTGGAGCGCCTCCTCACCATGAGGGGCAACAGGCAATATCGAAGGCGCCATGCGGACTTTCACTCGAACCATCATCGCGATCGTTGCGGGCTTCTTGCTGATGTGGCCGCTTGGCTATGCCTATGTCGCGCTGAGCTTGCCGACATTTCACCTCTGGGGACTGATGCACGGCACTTTCATCGCGGCCTGGCCGACCCTGGCGATCCTTGTGTTCCTGGCACTCGGGTATCTGCGGCAATTCCGGCGCGTTGACGATACCGCGCTTCTGATCGGCGGTCTTGTATGGGGTCTGTTACTGGCCAGCGCTTTCAACATCCGCAACGCACTCGGCTACGAGGTCGCCTACGGCCTGCTCGGCGTCACGGCCGTCGTCGTTGCGGTCTTGTGCCTGTTTGCCCAACACCGGCTGCGCCTGGCGCTGCTCGTGATATCGCCTGTGGTTTTCCTGAACCTGGATTTTCTGATCGCGCCGGCTGCAACGCTTGAACAATTCCTGGCTCGAGCCACATACGATCTCAGGGGGCTGTTGCCGCCACTGGCGTTTTCGCTGGCGGGTTATGGGCTCGGATCGTTTGTCCGCCTCATGATCAAGCGCAAGCCGACCATCGCGTAAGCATCCGCATTGACCAACAAGTACCGGAGGAAAACATGAACAACGACCTCGCCGAGCTGACAAAACTCAACCACGACTACGTCGCGTCCGTGCAGAATTCCGACGTCAGGCGCTTTGACGAGATCCTCGCAGCCGACTTCTACTGCTCCAATCCCGACAAGTCGCTGGTCGACCGCGCCGCCTTCCTGACGCAGACGGCGAAGCCGGTCGCGATCAAGAACCTCAAGGCGGAAGACGTGAAGATCCGCATCCTCGGCGATTTCGCCATCATCCACGCCGCGACGAGCTACACCATGCCGGATGGGCAGCAAGCCCACGGCCGCTACACCGATTGCTGGGCGAGGCAGAACGGCAAATGGCTGGCGGTGTCAGCCCATGTGACGCGGTGAACCACACTCGTCATTGCCGGGCTTGACCCGGCAATCCATCCCTCAAGAGAATCTTGCGAAGAACGATGGATGCCCGGGTCAAGCCCGGGCATGACGCGGCGAGTAAATCTCAACTACCGAACATGATCACGCTGCGCAGGGTCTTGCCGGCTTTCATGTTGGCAAAGCCTTCGTTGATCTCCGACAGTTTCAGCTTGGCCGAGATCCAGTCTTCCAGATGCAGCTTGCCGCGCAAGTAGAACTCGATCAGGCGGGGCATGTCGACGCGGAAATGGTTCGAGCCCATCGACGAGCCCTGGATGCGGCGCTCGCGCAGGAAGTCGAAGCCGTGCAGCTCGATCTTCTGCCCGAACGGGATCATGCCTACGATGGTGGCGGTGCCGCCGGGGGCCAGCATGGCAAAGCATTGCTCGGCGGTTTCCTTGCGGCCCAAGACCTCGAACGAGTGCTGCACGCCGCCGCCGGTGAGCTCGCGCACCTGCTGCACGACATCACCCCGGGCGGGATCGACGATATCGGTCGCACCGAGCTTGGTAGCCAATTGCAGTTTTGCCGGATTGGTGTCGATGGCGATGATGCGGCCGGCGCCGGCGATCGCAGCGCCGTTGATCGCGGCCATGCCGACGCCGCCGCAGCCGACCACCGCGACGGTCTCGCCGGCCGTGACCTTGGCCGTGTTCACCACGGCACCATAGCCGGTGATGACGCCGCAGCCGATCAGCGAGGCGAGCTCCAGCGGCATCTCTTTCTTGATTTTGACGATGGCGTTCTCATGCACCAGCATCTGCTCGGCAAAGGACGAGAGATTTAGAAACTGATTCAGCTTCTCCGGCTTGCCCCATTGCAGGCGATTGGACTGACCCGGGATCATCTTCACCGTGGTGTCGGTGCACAGCACGGTGCGGCCGGTGGTGCAGTTGTCGCACGTGCCGCAGAACACGGAGAGGCAGGTGACGACGTGATCGCCCGGCTTCACATAGGTTACGTCGGAGCCGACTTTTTCGACCACCCCGGCCGATTCATGGCCGAGCACCGCCGGCAGCGGATGCGGATACAGGCCTTCCATGAAGTGCAGGTCGGAGTGACAGAGGCCGGCGACCTTGGTGCGGATCAGAACTTCGCGCGGGCCGGGATTCGGCACGCTGATATCCTCGATCACCAGCGGCTTGTTGACTTCGTACAATACGGCAGCCTTCATTGGTCGTTTCCCCTGTGTGTTGTTGTTTGAATTTTTCGGTCGGCGCAAAGCCTACGCTGCGGTGAGCAATTCTCCAACCTCGGCCATGGCAACCGCGCGCTCGCCGAGCAGATGCGCCGTGATGGCGCGCTGCGCGGCATTTTCCGCCAACCGGAAGGGATCGCCGCCGGAAAGGCGATGGTCGACCACCATCCGCGACAGCAACAGCCGCCGCGCGTCGCCGCGCATTTCGTGGATGCGGCTACCTTCCCAGGCAAAGGTCACTGCGCTTGCGACGTGATAAAGCACGCTGGTGGCGCGGCGCGCATCGCCTTCATTGTCCATGCGGCTTGCCACCTCACGCGCGAAGCCGATGGCGCGGTCGGTGAGTTCGCGCAGGCGATTGCGCCAGGCGGCCGGCACATTGGCGGAATCATCCAGTCGCGCGTGAAGGTCGGCGGCAAGCGCGTTGTCGGCGCCGTGGCGGCCGATCGCGCGCTTGAGCGCATCGATGGCGACGATATTGCCGGTGCCTTCCCAGATCGAGCCGAGATGCGCGTCACGCAACAGCCGCGCGGTGGCGAATTCCTCGATGTAGCCGATGCCGCCGCGCATCTCTAGCGCATCGCCGCAGACCTTGCGCGCATCGCGGGTCGCGCGGAACTTCAGGGTCGGCGTCAAGATACGCAGCAACGCTGCGGCGTCCTGGCTGCCGGCTTCCGCGCGGTCAAGCGCATCCGCGGTCAGGAAGCTCAAGGAAAGGCCCTGCTCGGTCGCGAGCATGATCTTCATCAGCTGCCGCCGCGCCAGCGGCAGATCGATAATGCGGCTGCCGAACACGACGCGGTTGTTCGCCACCGTCATCGCGTCGTGATGGGCGCGGCGCATCAGCGCCGTCGACTTGACGCCGTTGGAGAGCCGCGAGGAGTTGACCATCTCCGCCATCTGAACAAAGCCGCGGTCGAGCTTGCCGACCGCATAGGCGATTGCGCCTTCGAGCTTGATCTCGCCCGAGGCCATCGAACGGGTGCCAAGCTTGTCCTTCAGCCGCACGATCCGATAATGATTCTGGGAGCCGTCATCGAGCCGGCGCGGCATCAGGAACAGGCCGACGCCGCGCGTGCCAGGCCCGGCACCTTCCGGCCGCGCCAGCAGCATCACGACTTCGGCGTCGGCGTTTGAGCAGAACCATTTTTCGCCATGAAGACGCCAGTGATCGCCCTCCTGCACTGCCGTGGTCGTCAGCGTGCCGACGTCGGAGCCGCCTTCTTTCTCCGTCATGAACTGGCCGCCCTGGGTCAGCTTGCTCATGTCGGTCTGCGTCAGCCCGTCGAGATATTTTTGTTTCAGCGCGTCGCTGCCGAAATTCGCCAGCAGCTTTGCGCAGCCATCGGTGACGTTGATCGGACAGCCGAGGCCGAACTCGGCCTGATTGAACAGGAAAGTGAAGGCGTGTTTGGCCACCACGGGAAATTTGTCCGGCCAGCCCAAAATGCCCTTGCGTACCGACATCGCATGAATGCCGAATTCGCCGAAGGCGGCGCGCTCCAGCTCGCGATAGGCCGGGTGATATTCCACCCACTGCACATCGCGGCCGAACTTGTCGCGCTGATGCAGCACCGGCGTGTGGCGGTCGGCGAGCCGCGCGCATTCGTCGAGAGGACCGCCGGCCATGGCGCCGAGACGGTCGAGATGCGGCTCGATGTGGCGGAACGTCGCTTCCGGCAGATGCAGGCGCAGCAGATCGGTCAGCGCCGGATCGGCGCGGTAGAAATTCATGCCCGTCGTGTCGGGTGCGAGCAATCCCGGCTGGTCGGGACTGGCGGCCCTGCGATCGTGCTTGCGTGGCTGCATCTTTTGCCCTTGTCGTTTCCGCCCGTTCTCGATGTTATAGAGCATTACCGATAGCGCACGCCCAAGCGCGGTCAACAAGCATAATTGGAGGAGCGACCCGTGACTGAGGGATATCGCATCATCGGCGCCGAGATGTCGCCCTACTCCGTGAAAGTACGCTCCTATTTCCGCTACAAAGCCATTCCCCATCAATGGGTTTTGCGCAATGCGGCGAGCCAGGCGGAGTATGAGAAGCACGCCAAGATACCGGTCATCCCGCTGGTGGTGACGCCTGACGGGACTGGCATCCAGGATTCCACTCCGATCATCGACCAGATGGAAAAGAAATTTCCGGAGCCGTCTATCCATCCGGACGATCCGGTGGCGCGCTTCATGTCCATCCTGATCGAGGAGTTCGGCGACGAATGGGGCAACAAGTGGATGTTCCACTACCGTTGGGCGCGCGACATCGATCGGCGCGCTTCCGCTGGCCGCCTTGCGCGCATGCGCGCACCGAAGGTGAGCGAGAGCGAGCATGACGCGCTCGCCGATCAGGTGCGTGCGCGTATGACCGATCGTGTCTGGTTCGTCGGCTCCAACGAAAAAACCGCGCCGCAGATCGAGGGCGGCTTTCGGGAGATGCTGGGTCTGCTCGACGCGCATCTCGCCACGCGGGCCTATCTGTTCGGCGGACGCCCGGCCTATGGCGATTTCGGCCTGTGGGGCCAGTTCTATGAACTCTGGAAAGATCCGACTACCGGAGCGCTGATCGAGGGCAACACGCCGCATGTGCTGGAGTGGATCCACCGCATGCTGTGGCCGAAGGCGGAAGGGCCGTTCGAAAGCTGGGCGGCGCTGGCGCCGACCTTGATGCCGATCCTGACAAAACAGGTCGGGCGGCTGTTCTGGCCGTGGACGCTGGCGAACGAGAAAGCGCTCGCCGAAGGCGTCGAGGAATTCTCCGTGCGGCTCGGCAGTGACGTCTGGACCCAAAAACCGCAAAAATATCACGCGCGCTCGCTCGCCATGCTGCGCGCCAAATATGCAGACATGACCGACAAGAAAGATCTCGACATGATCCTGGCGGCAACGGGTTGCCTTGCCGGGATGCGCGCCTAGATACGAGTGAGGTCAACCGGGAGCGCGCGATGGCAGCACAAAAATACAACACCGCCTTGATTGTCGGCGCCGGCGAAGGGCTGAGCGCCTCGCTGGCGCGGCTGTTTGCGCGCGAGGGTGTCAAGGTCGCGCTCGCTGCGCGCAAGATCGAAAAGCTCGGCGAGCTCTGTGGCAAAACCGGCGCCAAGGCGTTTGCCTGCGATGCGACCAACGCCGACGAGGTCGAGCGCCTGTTCGGCCTGGTCGAGCGCGAGATCGCGACGCCCGACATTGTCGTCTACAACGCCAGCGGCCGGTCGCGCGGCGCCTTCGTCGACCTGGTGCCGGCGGAAGTCGCCAATGCGATTGCGGTGAGCGCCTTCGGCGGTTTCCTGGTGGCCCAACAGGCGGCAAAACGCATGCTCCCCAACAGGCGCGGCGCGATCCTGTTCACGGGCGCCTCCGCCAGCGTGAAGGGCTATCCGCAATCCGCACCCTTTGCGATGGGCAAGTTCGCGCTGCGCGGGCTGGCGCAGAGCATGGCGCGCGAACTGTCGCCACAGGGCATTCACATTGCCCATTTTGTCATCGATGGCGGCATCCGCAGCGCGGCTCGCATGGAACCTGCGGACCGCCCGGATTCCTTCCTCGATCCCGACGCTATTGCGGAAAGCTACTGGAACGTGCTGCAACAGCCACGCAGCGCCTGGACCTGGGAGCTCGAGCTGCGGCCGTGGGTGGAGAAATTCTGACAACGTCGTAGAGTGGGCAAAGCGACAGCGTGCCCACCTTTGAGAGCACGGACGTAAAGGTGGGCACGGCGCGAGAGCGCCTTTGCCCACCCTACAGGAGTTCCGTCATTGCGAGCGAAGCGAAGCAATCCGGCTTCCTTCGCCGCAACAATAAAGCTGGATTGCTTCGTCGCTGCGCTCCTCGCAATGACGGAAGGAAACGAACAACAAGAACGGGGGAAACATGAGCACCGAGATCACCGTCGACACCGGCACCAATGAACTGCTCTGCGTGATCCGCGACCGCGTTGCGATCATCACATTGAACCGGCCGGATGCCCGCAACTCGCTTTCCGACGATCTTACCCCGGCGCTGCGCACCATGATCAAGAACTGCGGCGAGAACCGCGAGGTCGGCGCCATCATGATTACCGGCGCCGGCAAGGCGTTCTGCTCCGGTGGCAACGTCAAGGGCATGGGCGCCCATCGCGACAAGAAGCGGCAGGAGATGCCGGATGCCGACAAGATCGCCGATCTGCAGGAAAGGCAACGCCTGCTGACCGGCGCGCTGGTCTCTGTGCGCAAGCCAACCATTGCGGCTCTTCCCGGCCCCGCGGTCGGCGCTGGCCTTGCCCTCGCCATGGCCTGCGACATCCGCATCGCGGCGCAATCGGCGTTTCTCTCCACCGGATATCTGAATGTCGCGCTGTCAGGCGACTACGGCATCGCCTGGCTGCTCACGCGGCTCGTTGGCACCTCGCGCGCTCGCGAACTGATGTTCACGTCTGAGCGCGTGACAGCGGCGCGGTGCGAGGCCATCGGCCTCGTCAACCGCGTCGTGCCAGATGAAAAACTGCAGGCGGAAGCCTTTGCGCTCGCCAAATCGATGGCGGAGGGGCCGACCATTGCGCTGCGCTACATGAAAGACAATCTGGACGAAGCGCTGATGTTCGATTTCGCCACCGCTCGGGATCACGAAGCCGAACGCATGATCCGCTCCCAGAAGACCGCCGATCACCGCGAGGCGGTGCAGGCGTTCATCGACAAGCGCAAGCCGGTGTTTGCGGGGAAGTGAACGACCAGAATACGAAAAGAAAAGTTGGGCCCGGTCCTGTTGCCGCAGGAGCCGGGCCCAGTCATCAACCCGCGATCGCGGGGGAGGACATGCGGGAAGCACGCGCATGATCCGGAAAGGTCATGCTGCCTTTGCGAGCTTCCAGCTGGCGCAGGGAATGTCCTGCGGCGCGAGGTTGATCTGCTTTGAGAACCGCACCAGTTTCCAGTCGCCGGGGCTGTTGCCGAAGGTAAAGCCGGACTTCCTGGCGAGCGCGATCATGGATTCGTTGGAACGCAGCGTGTCGCCGAACAGATTTGCGGCGCCAAACGCCGCGGCGCGGCATTCGAGATTTTTCAAAAGCGCCTTGCCGATGCCATGGCCCTGCCAGCGATCATCGATCGACAGCCCGAACTCGAAACTCGAGGCTTCAAAATCGAAGGCATAGCGGGCTTCACCCACGATGGTCTCGAACCCATCCACCTCTATGGTGGCGACCACGCTGAACTGGTCGGCTTCGCCAACATGGATGAAACGGTCGAGCAGGCTCGGGGGCAGCTGGCTCATGGCGCCGAGGAAGCGGTTGTAGCGGGAACGTGAGGTCAGCCCGCGAAAATAATTCTGGATGCTGTCGGCGTCGCGCGGCTCGACGAAGCGCACGGTGATCGCCTCGCCGCTGCGCGAGCGCAACACGTCGGTGTGCTGGCGGAGATCATCGAAGCGCAGGGCAGTCATGGCACGCTCCCAAATTTCGGAGAAAAACCGGCGCCCCTGTATGCAGGCGGCGCCGGCGTTATTGGCGGCTTATCAAGCCCGCCAGAACGGCTTGTCGAGTTCGTAGGCGACGTCGGCGGAGGACACGCCGATGTCGTGCAGGTCCCGTTCAGACCATTTGGAAAGTTCGCGCCGCGTCGCGTAGCGCTCACGCCAGACATGGATGGTCTCGGCCAGTCGCGAGAAAAGGCCATGTCCATGATGATTTATCATCGATTCGTGGGTGAAAACGGACATTTTCGGCTCCTATTTCTAATCTGTTGGCGCTAATATCGTGGGGTTTCGGCATTGCCGCAAACGACACTTTGTACCGCTTCAGATGAGATAAACTCATGTATTGGACTGGCGGCAGATGGCAGCACGGCTACCTTCCCTGAACGGGCTTCGGGCCTTCGAGGCGGCCGCGCGGCACATGAGCTTCACGCTGGCGGCGTCCGAGCTGAACGTGACGCAAACCGCGATCAGCCATCAGATCCGGCGGCTCGAGGAGGAGCTCGGCGTCCGCCTGTTCATCCGGCAGAACCGCACGCTGTTGCTGACCCCCGAAGCCAGGGAGTACCTCCCGGGCATCCGTGCCGCCTTCAACGATCTCAGGCTCGCGACCGACCGGCTGCTGCGCAAGGACGACGGCAATGTGCTGACCGTCTCGACGCTCGCCTCGCTGGCCGCAAAATGGCTGCTGCCGCGCATCTCCGGCTTCCAGGAAAAGCACCCCGGCATCGACGTGCGGATCACCACCTCCACCGCGCTGGTCGATTTCAAGCGCGACGGCGTCGATGCCGCGATCCGCTACGGCCGCGGCCAGTGGCAGGGCCTGCGCGCCGACTGGCTGATGGCCGACAAGATGTTTCCGGTGTGCAGCCCGGAACTGCTGAAGGGCAAGAAGCCGCTGAAGAAGCCGGAAGACCTTGCCGACCACGTGCTGCTGCATTCCAGCGCCGGCAATGACGACGACTGGCGGCTGTGGCTGACGGCGGCCGGCTTGCCGACCGACCTGTCAAAGCAGCCTGGCGTGACCTTCGACCTGGTGTTCATGACCGTGCAGGCCGCGATCGACGGGCTCGGTGTCGCGATGGGCCGCACGTCCTATGTACAGGATGACATCGCCAAGGGGCGCCTGGTCGTGCCGTTCCAGATCGAGCTGCCGGTCGATGCCGGCTTCTACCTGGTCTCGCCAGAAGCCAGGGCGGATTCGCCGAAACTTTCCGCGCTCCGAAACTGGCTGACGGAGGTGGTCAAGGCGAAGCCCGAGCCGCTGGCCGATGCAACGCCGCCCATGCGACGGCAGCAGTTGTGATCGCCGCACAAAGTTGGCAAACAGCTTCGATGGTCGATCTCTCCCGCAAATTCGATGTGCTCGTGATCGGCGGCGGCAATGCCGCCTTGTGCGCTGCAATCAGCGCCCGCCGCGCCGGCGCATCCGTGCTGGTGCTGGAAGGCGCGCCAAAGTTCTATCGTGGCGGCAATACCCGCCACACCCGCAACATGCGCTGCGCCCATGACGCGGCGACCGGGATCTTGACCGGCCCCTACACCGAGCAGGAATTCTGGGACGACCTGCTCCGCATCACCGGCGGGGAGACCGACGAAGAGCTGGCAAAATTCATGATCGCCGAGTCCAAGGACATTTTGGACTGGATCGTCGAGCAGGGCGTGCGCTGGCAACCCTCGCTCGGCGGCACGCTTAGCCTGGGCCGCACCAACTCGTTCTTCCTCGGCGGCGGCCGCGCCATGCTGAACGCGCTCTACCTCACCGCGGAAAAACTCGGCGTCGAGATTCTCTACGACGCCGAGGTGACCGACCTGCGCATCGAAGACGGCATGTTCCTCGGCGCAACGCTGGAGCAGCCCGCCAATGGCGCAAGCGAAATCCGTGCCGCCGCGCTGGTCGCCGCCGCCGGCGGTTTTGAGGCCAATATCGAATGGCTGAAGCAATATTGGGGCGAAGCGGCCGACAATTTCCTGATCCGCGGCACGCCCTATAACCGCGGCTCGATCCTGAAAATGCTGCTGGCCAAGGGCGTGCAGGAGGTCGGCGATCCCACGCAATGCCATGCGGTGGCGATCGACGCCCGTGCGCCGAAATTCGACGGCGGCATCATCACCCGTCATGACTCCGTGGTGTTCGGCATTGTCGTCAACAAGCACGGCCAGCGCTTCTATGACGAGGGCGAGGACATCTGGCCCAAGCGCTACGCCATCTGGGGCCGGCTGGTGGCGGCCCAGCCCGACCAGATCGCCTACATCGTGTTCGATGCCAGCGTGCGCCACAGTTTCATGCCGACGCTGTTCCCGCCGATCGAAGGCGCTGACATCGCCGAGCTTGCCGCAAAGCTGACGCTCGATCCGGCCGCGCTGCAAAAGACCGTCGCGGAGTTCAACGCCGCGGTGCGGCCCGGCACCTTCGACCACACCATCCTCGACGATTGCCGCACCGAAGGTTTGAGCCCGCCGAAGACGCACTGGGCGCGAAAAATCGAGACAGCGCCCTATTACGCCTATCCGGTGCGGCCCGGCATCACCTTCACCTATCTCGGCACCCGCGTGAACCGGGAGGCGCGGATGGTGATGAAGGACGGCAGGCCATCCGCCAACATGTTCGCCGCCGGCGAGATCATGGCGGGCAACGTGCTCGGCAAGGGCTATGCCGCCGGCATCGGCATGACCATCGGCAGCGTGTTCGGCCGCGTGGCCGGACGGGAAGCGGCGAGGAATGCGAAGAACTGAGACGCCGCGCTGCCCGCTTACTTCGCCTCTCCCCGCACGCGGGGAGAGGCCGGATTGCATCGCAGATGCGATCCGCGTGAGGGCGACTCTCCGCGAGTCGTCCTTGCCATCGAATTTGACGAGGCAGCCCCTCACCCCAACCCTCTCCCCGTAAGAACGGGGAGAGGGAGAAGAAAGAAACGGAGGAACCATGTCACGCTTTGCCATCGCTTCCATCGCGGCGCTGCTGATAGCGGGCAACGCCCACGCTGCCGAGCCGATCACCTTGCGCGACATGGGCTCGTTCCATGTTGGCGGGCGGCTGGTCGAGATCTCCGGCAAGCCGGTGAAGGAAGTCGTGTTCACGCCGGGCGGCGTGCCGGCCAAGGTCGATCCCAACGGCACCTACCAGGTCGAGCAGATGTATGTGCAGTATTTCCTGCCGGCCAACGAGAAGGGCGCCTATCCGCTGCTGATGTGGCATGGCGGCGGACTGACCGGCGTTACCTACGAGACCACGCCCGACGGCCGTGAGGGCTGGCTCAACTATTTCCTGCGCAAGGGCTGGGCGGTCTACAATTCCGACGCGGTGGAGCGCGGCCGCGCCGGCTGGGCGCAATATCCTGACATCTTCAAGGGCGAACCGGTCTTCCTCACCACGGCCAACCCGTTCGAGCGTTTTCGTATCGGCGACGGGGCGAACTCCTACGATCTCGACCCGGCCAAACGTAAGCTGATGCCGGGCGGCCAGTTTCCAGCCGAAGGTTACGACAATTTCGTCAAGCAGAACGTGCCGCGCTGGACCACGACAGACGATGCGACCATCGCGGCCTATATCGCCGAGCTTGATCGCGTCGGCCCTTCTATCCTGCTGTTCCACAGCCAGGCCGGCAGTTTCGGCTTCAAGGTAGCCCAAGCGCGGCCCGACAAGGTCAAGGCGCTGATCGCAATCGAGCCGGCCGGCCTCGGCGATCCCGCCAAGGCAGACGTGCTGAAGAACATCCCGACCCTGATCGTCTATGGCGACTATATCGAGCGCGACTCGCGCTGGCCAAAGATCCGCGCCAACGGCCTCGCCTTTGCCGATGCGATCAAGGCTGCCGGCGGCAACGTCGAAGTGGTCGACCTCCCGCAAGTCGGCATCAAGGGCAATTCGCACATGGTGATGATGGACAAGAACAATCTTGAAGTGGCCGCGATGATTCAGAAATGGCTCGAGGGCAAAGGCCTGACGAAGTAGCGGGACGCAGCAAGAGATGGACATAACCGAGACGCTCCCTTCACCTCTCCCCGCAAGAGCGGGGAGAGGGAGAATGAGCACCGGACAAAATAAATAGGCAGAAACGGCAAGATGCACGGAACACAAATCCTCGATGAAGCCGACCGCCTGATGACGGTCTGCAATTCCTGCCGCTACTGCGAGGGCCTATGCGCGGTCTTTCCGGCGATGGAAATGCGCCGCGCCTTCTCCGACGGCGACCTCAATTATTTCGCCAATCTCTGCCACGCCTGCGGCGCCTGCTACACCGATTGCCAGTTCTCGCCACCGCATGAATTCAACGTCAATGTGCCGCAGACGCTCGCCATCGCGCGCGCGGAATCCTACGCCACCTATGCCTGGCCGCGCGTCTTTGCCGGCGCCTTCGCGCGCAACGGGCTCGTCATCAGCCTGATCGCGGCGCTCAGCGTCGCCGCCTTCATCCTGGGTTTTGCCGTCTGGCACGACAGGCAAATCCTGTTCGGCGTGCATACCGGCCCCGGCGCGTTCTACAAACTGATGCCGCACAATGCGATGGCGGCGCTGTTCAGTGCTGTGTTTCTCTACGCCGTCATTGCGCTAATCATGGGCGTGCGCGCGTTCTGGCGCGATATCGGCGAGCCCGTCGGCATGACGGCCGACGCCGGTTCGCTTTGGCAGGCGATCCGCGACGCCGGCGAGTTGCGCTATCTCGACGGCGGCGGTGTCGGCTGCTTCAACGAGGACGACCGGCCGACCGACCGCCGCAAGCTGTATCACCACTTCACCTTCTACGGCTTCCTGCTCTGCTTTGCGTCTACATCCGTGGCGACGCTCTATCACTACCTGCTGGCGCGTGAGGCGCCCTATCCCTGGTGGGATCTGCCGGTCGTGCTCGGCACGCTCGGCGGCATCGGGCTCCTGGTCGGGCCGATTGGCCTGTTGGCCGAGAAATGGAAGCGCGATCCGGTGCTGGTCGACCAACAGCGCGTGGGGATGGACACGGCGTTCATCGTGATTCTGTTCCTCACCAGCCTCACCGGCATGGCGCTGTTATTCCTGCGCGCAACATCAGCGATGGGTCCGCTGCTGGCGCTGCACCTCGGCGTGGTGTTCGCGCTGTTCCTCACCATGCCGTACGGAAAATTCGTCCACGGCATCTACCGCTTTGTCGCACTGGTGCGCTACGCGCGGGAGCGGCGGATGACGGGACACGGCGCGGGTACGGGCGATTAACCTCCCGTCATTGCGAGGAGCGCAAGCGACGACGCAATCCATCTTTGGTCGTGGCAAAGAAAGCTGGATTGCTTCGCTTCGCTCGCAATGACGGCGGAGGCGCCTTGCGCCCTCCCGCGACTCACGAGCGCCGCGTGACAACACCGGTAGGTGTGGCAAATCCCTCGAGGGTCCTGATCCGCTTCTCGAGCCACCAGCCATATTCGGGCGACCAATCCTCGAACCGAGAATTGATGCCGAGGTCGTGCGCCCAATGCAGCGCGATGTTCGGATTGAACTGCGACTGGCGACCGATCGCGATGAGATCGGCCTGCCCATTCCTGAGAATGGTTTCGGCCTGCTGCGCTTCGAGAATGATGCCCACCGCCATGGTCGGAATATCAGCCTCCTTGCGAACCCGTTCCGCAAAGGGCACCTGGAAGCCGAGGCTGCGCTGCACTTGCGCGGCGGTGGCAGCGCCCGCGATGCCGCCCGAGGAACAGTCGATCACATCGACCCCGCGCACCTTCAGTTCGCGCGCGAAGGCGACCGTATCGTCCATGTTCCAGCCTTCCTGGGTGCCGTCGACCGAGGAGACACGCAGGAAAAGCGGCATCGTGGCCGGCATTTCACGGCGCACGGCTTCGACGATCTCGAGCGGCAGCCGCATTCGCCCGGCGCGGTCGCCGCCATACTCGTCGTTGCGCGTATTGGAGACCGGGGACAGAAACGAGGCGAGCAGATAGCCGTGTGCAGTATGGATTTCGATCGTGTCGAATCCTGCGGCAACCGCCCGCTTCGCGGCAGACGCCCAGGTGCCGACCATCGCCTTGCATTCGGCCGTGGTCAGTTGCCGCGGCGTCAGCCAGCCCTTCGCGACCGGCTCGGCCGTCGGCCCGACCGGTTGCCATCGCTTGGCGCCGGCTTTCAAATTCTCCTCGGTCAACGGTCCCATGCCCTGCATGGCAGTCTGCGACGAAGCCTTGCGGCCGCCATGGGCAAGCTGGATGCCGATCGCCGTGCCCTGACGCTTCATGAAGGCGATCAGCGGCTTGAAGCTTTCGGCCTGTGCATCGTTCCAGATGCCGAGGTCATGCTCATTGATGAGCCCGACCTCCTCGACGCCTGTCGCCTCGACAAAGACCAGCCCGAAACCGCCGAGCGCATAGCGGCCGAGATGCACGACATGAAATGTGCCGCAGGTATTTCCGGGGTCGCAGCGATAGTGAACCATCGGCGGCACGACGAGGCGGTTCTTCAGCGTCAGCCCGCGAATCCCGAGCGGCTCGAACAGCATCGGCCTCGACGCCTGCCCGCCGTTGATTGATCCGTCATTCATTGCGATGTCTCTTCCACTCACCCGACACTACAAATCCACCACCACGTAGTCGCTCTCGACCGCGACCTTGACGGTCTCCGCGATATACGGCCCCTTCACCACGCTCGCGCCCGGCTCGACATGCGCGGGATACGCCCGTGCGCGAAAACGGCGGGGGTCGCAGTAGGATTGCCCGGTGCGGATGTCGAATTCCCAGCCGTGCCAGGGGCAGCGGATGATCTCGCCGAGTTTTGTGTATTCGATCTCGCCGGGCGTGTTTGACTGCGCCAGGCCAATCAGCGGGCCCTCGCACAGCGAGGCGCCCTGATGCGGGCAGCGGTTCAACAGGCCGAAATATTCGCCCTTGATGTTGAACACCGCGATCGGCCGGCCGTCGATTTCGAGAAACTTTCGCGTCCCCGGCGGCAGTTCATCGACTGCCGCCACCACATGCCGCGCCATCAGCCTTTATTCCTGCGCATGATCTGATTCGAAAAACCGGTTCCCACTTTTCCGGATCATGCGACCCCATAAACCTTCCGCGCATTGTCGAGATAGAACGCCTGCTTGTCGGCGTCGGAAACGCCGGCCGGCAGCACGCGCGACGGATCGTCATAGTCCCAATGCGGGTAGTCGGTCGCGAACAGCAGCCTGTCCCAGCCGATCCATTCGATCAACTGGAACAGATGCTCGCGCCGTTCCGGGTCTTCCATCGGCTGTGTCGTCCACCAGATGTGATCCCTGATGTAGTCCGACGGCTTGCGCTTGAGATACGGCACCTCGCTGCGCAGCTTGTCGAACACCTTGTCGAGCCGCCAGGCCAGCGACGGCGCCCAACCGAAGCCGGCCTCGACCATCACCATGTTCAGTTTGGGAAAGCGCTCGAACACGCCTTCCAGCACAAGACTTGCGAGCGCGGTCTGCTGGCACTGCGAATGCCCGACCATCTCCTCGATGTAATAGCTCGGCCAACCCGACGCCGTGATTGGATTGCCGCCAAAGCCGAAAGCGTGCACGCCGACGGGAAGTCCCGCCTCTTCCGCCGCCTCATAGATCGGCCAGTAGCGGCGCTGTCCGAGCGGCTCGACATTGCGGCTGAGCAGCAGCACCTGCACGAAATTCTCGTCTCCCGCACGCTTGCGGATTTCCTTCGCAGCGGTCACGCCGTCTTCGTTGGCGACGACGACCGAGCCCTTCAGGCGCTTGTCCTTGCTGGTCCACTTTTCGATCTGCCAGTCGTTGATGGCGCTCGCCAGCGCCGCAGCGAGATCGTGATTGCGCATGCCCTGCCCGGTGGCGCCGAGCGGATTGAGCACGCCGAGCACGACATTGTTGGGATCGAGATGCTGCTTCTGCATGAAAGACAGCGAGGAGCCCTGCTGCCCGCCTTCCGGCGGATAGGCATCGCGGCGCGACGCATTGGGCTGCGCCTTCGGATAGGGCGGGCCTTCCATCATACCCTGATAGGGATGCACGCCGTAGGTTTCGAGATGGGAGTGCCAGCGTTTTGCGAGCCACGGGTACAGTTCATCCTTGGTCGCGCGCGCCGGATGGATGTCGCAATCGGCGATCGCGGTCTTGATCTCCGTGGTTGACGCTGCTTCCGGACGGTCGCGCAATTGCACGTTCATCGCATCGTCTCCTTGGTTCTAGTCTTGGGCATGATCCTTGCTCGAAAACCGGTATCCACTTTGCGCTAACGCGGCCCTTCGGGTCGGGGATCATGCCCGCACGGACTGGCTCAAACGGCCGTAGGTCGCGAGCGGATTATCAACCATGATCTTGCGCACCAGATCCGGAGATAACCCTTTCGGCAGCACCTCATCGCCGTCGAACTGCCAGTGCGGATAGTCGGTCGAGAATAGGATCAATTCGTCCGACTGCATATGGTCGAACAGGCGGTTTAGCGTCTCGGGTTCCGGCGGCGCGTCCACCGGCTGCAGTGAAAAGCGGATGTTGCTGCGCACAATTTCCAGCGGCGCGCGGTCCACCCACGGCGTTTCCATGCGCACGCCGCGCCAGAACTTGTGCAGCCGCCACAGGAAGGCCGGCAGCCAGGTGAAGCCGGACTCCAGCATCACCATCTTGAGGTTGGGATATTTGGCAAACACTCCCTCGACGATCAGGCTGGTGAGCTGGGTCTGGAACGCCTGCGCCTGCGCGACATAATCCTCGATGTGATAGGAGCCCCAGCCGACCGAGGTCGGCGGATTGTGATAGGCGCTGCCGGCGTGAATGCCGATCGGCAGGCCATGCTTCTCGGCGGCGGCGTAGATCGGCCACAACGCGCGCTTGCCCAAGGGCACGTCGCCCATGACCAGCATCAGCACCTGCACAAAGCGCTTGTCGGTGGCGCAGCGCTCGATCTCGGCCACGGATTTTTCCACGCTCTGCGTCGGGATCACGATCGAGCCGCGCAGCCGCGCATCCTTGCCGAGCCACTCCTTCGCCAGCCAGTCATTCAGCGCGCGGCAGAACGCGTCCTGCATGTCCTCGGAAAACACCATCTGCACGCCATAGAGCGGATTGCAGATGCCGTAAGCGACGCCAAAACGATCCAGCGCCTGCCGCTTCATGTCGTCATAACTCGAACCCGGCTTGCCCTGCGCCGGGCGCCAATCCGGCCGCGCCGAGATCGGCGAATTGGAGGGATAGGATTGCGAGACAAGGTCGGTCATGCCGCGCGTCGTCACCTGATCGCGCCAGTAGTCGTTCATATAGGGCAGCAGGCTCGTCAGATGCGGCACGGCCGGATGCAGGTCGCAATCCACGCCGCCCGGGACCGGTGACGTCATGTCGGTTTCCTCCGCGCCGGCCGTGGCCGCGCCACCTCTCGCACTGCATTCAAGCAGCCCCGCCCCGCGCCTGCAACTCGGCAAGCCATGCATTCCTGTGCTAGGCATTTGGCAGAAACCGGCGGGGGGAGAGATGCTCATGATTCGCACGCGATTGGCTGTCGCCGCAACCGCGTTGTTGCTGGCCGGCAGCGCATACGCCCAGCAGCAAACCCCGGCGGCCGCACCGCCGCCTCCCGATTTCTCGAAAGTCGAGATCAAGACCACCGACCTCGGCGACAACGTCTACATGCTCGAAGGCCAGGGTGGGAACATCACGGTGGCCGTCGCCAGGAACGGCATCATCATGGTCGACGGCCAGTACGCGCCGCTGCACGACAAGATCAAGGCGGCGATTGCGAGCCTCTCCAGCCTGCCGATCAAGTACCTGATCAACACGCACTATCACGGCGACCATACCGGCGGGAACGAGCTGTTCGCCAAGGACGGCGCGTTGATCGTGGCGCAGATCAATGTGAAGAAGCGCCTCGAAGCCGGCACGACCAACGGCCTCACCGGCGTCAAGACCCCGTCGGCGCCAGCCGGTGCGCTGCCCGGCGACACCTACACGAATTTCTCGAAAATCCGCCTGCCCGGCCGCGTTGCGGATCTGAAGAACATTCCGAATGCGCACACCGACGGCGATACCTATGTCTGGTTCAAGACCGCCAATGTGCTGGCAACCGGCGACACCTTCACCAACGGCCGCTACCCCAACATCGATTTCGCCAATGGTGGCAACATCAAGGGCATGATCGCGGCGGCCGATGCTTATCTCAAGCTGACCAACGCGAAGAGCCGCATCGTGCCCGGCCACGGCCCCGTCGCCGACAAGGCGGCGCTGAGCGAATATCGCGCCATGCTGGTCACCGCGCGTGACCGCATGGAAAAACTGGTCAAGGAAGGCAAGAGCGAGAGCGATGTGGTGGCGGCAAAGCCGTTTGCCGATCTCGACAAGAAATGGGCGCCGACCGAACTTGCGAGCACCAATTTCATCCGCGTGGTCTGGCATTCCATTGCCGATGTGCCGGAGAAGAAATCGCTGCTGAAGCGCATCCTGAAGCGGAGCTGATTTCATGCAAGAGCTTTTCGCCATCGCCGGCGAGATCGGCGCCAAACTGATCGCACGCAAGGAGACGATTGCGGTTGCGGAATCCTCGACGGGCGGGCTGATCTCCGCTGCATTGTTGTCGGTGCCCGGTGCGTCCGCCTATTTCCTCGGCGGCGCCGTGGTCTACACCCGCGACGCGCGGCGGCTTCTGATGGATATTCCAAACGATGCCATGAAGGGCATCCGCTCGTCGTCGGAGCCTTACGCTCAACTGCTGGCCAGGCAGATGCGCACGCGTTTCGCCACCACCTGGGGCCTTTCCGAGACCGGCGCCACCGGGCCCACCGGCAACCGCTACGGCGACGCCGCCGGCCATTGCTGCATGGCGATCGCGGGACCGGTGGAAAAGGTGATCACGCTGGAGACGGCGAGCAGCGACCGGCAGGCCAACATGCAGGCGTTCGCGAAGACGGCGTTGGGGTTGCTCCTCCAGCACCTCTAAATGTCGTCCCGGACAAGCGAGCAACCAGCGAGCGCGATCCGGGACCCATAACCACAGGAAGTGGTTTTGCGAAGGCTGGAGCCCCAGCTCACTTGAACAACACACACCTGTGGTTATGGGTCCCTGCGTTCGCAGGGACGACACCGCTAGTGCGGTAACAGCGGCGGCAACAACCTGCGCTCACCGGCCCCGGAACGAGCGCATCAACTGATCGCTCAGCGGCTTCATCAGATAGGACAGCATCGTGCGGTCGCCGGTCTGCACAAAGGCTTCCACCGGCATGCCCGGGACCAGCTTGGCATCGCCGAGACGGGCGAGCTCGTCCGGCGCCATCGAGACGCGGATGGTGTAATAGGTCTGGCCGCTGCGCTGCTCCGTGGTGACGTCGGCGGAGACGCGGGTGACCTTGCCGTTCAATTCCGGCGTGGTGCGCTGATTGAAGGCGGAGAACCGCAGCAGCGTCTTCTGCCCGATCTGCAGCTTGTCGATGTCCTGCGGATTGACCTTGGCCTCGACCGAGAGATCGTCGGCCTGCGGCACGATCATCATGATGGCGTCGCCCGCGGTAATGACGCCGCCGACAGTGTGCACCGTCGACTGCAGCACCATGCCGTCTTGCGGCGCGCGGATGTCGATGCGGCGCAGCTGGTCCTCGGCGGTGACCTTGCGCTCGATGAACTCGCCGATCTTGTCGGTGGTCTCGCGCAGGTCCTTGGAGACCTCGCTGACCATGTCCTTGTCGATCTGGATGATCTGCAACTCGGTCTCGGTGATCTTGCCCTTGGCCTGCGCGCGCGAGGAAATGTATTGCCCGCGCTCGCCGTTGAGCCGCGCGGCGTCGCGCTCGAGCGTGGTGAGCCGCGAAATCTGGATCAGGCGTTGATCGTAGAGCTGGCGCACGCCGACCAGCTCCTTCTCGACCAGTGCGATTTCCTTGTCCTTGGCTTTCTCCTGCCCGGCGAGGCCCTCGATTTCCTCGTTGAGCTGGGCGACGCGCTCGCGCAATTGCGCCTTCTGGCCGGCGCGTCCGTAGACGCGAACCTCGAACAGCTTCGTCTCGCTTGCGATCACGTCGCGAACTTCAGGGTCGCCGGCGCGATCGAGCAGCATCGCCGGGAATTTGATGGTCTCCCGGCCCTGCTGCTCGGCCTCGAGCCGCGCCTGCCGCGCCCACAGGCCATAGAGCGCCTTGTTGACGATGGCGAGGTTGGCACGCACCACCGTTTCGTCGAGCCGCACCACGATGTCGCCGGCCTTCACCAGATCGCCGTCGCGCACCCGCACCTCGCCGACCACGCCGCCGGTCGGATGCTGCACCTTCTTGACGTTGGACTCGACCACCACCTGTCCCGGCGCGATCAGCGCGCCCGAGATCGGCACGGTGGATCCCCAGCCGCCGAGCCCGCCGGCGAGCAGCAACACCACCGCGAGCCCGATGATGAGATGGTTGCGGATCGAGCGCTGAGATTTCTTCAGTTCCTCCCTGCTCATGACTTCGTCACTCCGCCTTCGGAAACCACCTTGATCGGCGCCGGAGCCGGCACGCGCTGCAGCACCTGGCCTAGCACCTGCTCCTTCGGACCGAACGCCTGCATACGGCCGTCCTTCAGCACCAGCAATTGATCGACCGCCTCGATGCCGACCGGCCGGTGCGCAACCACGATCACGATGGCGCCGCGCTCGCGCGCGCCGCGTACCGCGCGGGTCAGCGCCTCATCGCCTTCGGCGTCGAGATTGGAGTTCGGCTCGTCGAGCACGATCAGGAACGGATTGCCGTACAGCGCGCGCGCCAGCGCGACACGCTGCGCCTGCCCCGCCGAGAGCGCGCCGCCCTGCTCGCCAATTTGGGTGTCGTAACCTTCGCGCATCTTGATGATCATCTCGTGCACGCCGGCGTCCTTGGCCGCGGCGATGATCAGCTCCGACTTGGGCTCGGGATCGAAGCGGCAGATGTTTTGCGCGATGGTGCCGGCGAACAGCTCGACGTCCTGCGGCAGATAGCCGAGATACTGGCCGAGCACGTCGGAAGACCATTGGTCGAGCGCGGCGCCGTCGAGCCGCACCTTGCCGCGCGCGGGCTGCCAGACGCCAACCAAAGCGCGGACCAGCGACGACTTGCCGGAGCCGGAGGGACCGATGATGCCAAGGCCGTGGCCGGCCTCGATCGCGAAATTGACGTCGGCCAGGATGACGCGCTGCTCGCCGGGCGGCACGATGGCCAGGCCCTCGGCGGTGAGCTTGTTCTCCGGCGGATTGAGCAGGGTCTGCGCCTGCAGCGCCGGCAGCTTTTCCAGGAGATTGTTCAGCCGCCGCCAGCTCTGCCGCGCGGCGACAAAACCCTTCCAGTGCGCGATCGCGAGATCGACCGGCGCAAGCGCGCGGGCGGACAGGATCGAGCCGGCGATAATGATGCCGGCGGTGGCTTCCTGGTAGATCACCAGATAGGCGCCGACCGCTAGCACCGCCGACTGCAGCATCATGCGCAGCACTTTTGCCACGGCGCCGAGGCCGCCGGTGACGTCGCTGGCGCGCTGGTTGCCGGAGATGTACTCCTCGTTGGTCTCGCTCCAGCGTTTGGTCAGGCGGCCGGACATGCCCATTGCCACCAGCACTTCGGCATTGCGGCGGGTCGCGGCCGCGAGGTCGTTGCGCCTGGCCGCGAGCGTCATCGCATCCTTCGCCGGCTGGCGCGACATGAACTCCGTGATCAGGGTCAGCGTCACCAGCACGATGGCGCCGGCGAGCGCGGTGACGCCGAGCAGCCAGTGGAAGACGAAGCAGATCGCGAGATAGAGCGGCAGCCAGGGAAGGTCGAAGAACGCGCCCGGCCCCATGCTGCCGAGGAAGGAGCGCACATTGTCGAGATCGCGCAGCGGCTGCAGGCCTTCGTTGCGGGTGCCGACGAGCAGCGGCAACCGCACCACGGTTTCGAACACGCGCTCGTTCATCGCCTCGTCGAGCGATGTGCCGATGCGCCCGAGCACGCGGCCGCGCAGCATGTCCAGAATGCCCTGGGCGATGTAGAGGAAGGCGCAGAGAATGACGAGGCCGACCAGCGTCGGCACGCTGCGGCTCGGCAGCACGCGGTCGTAGACCTCGAGCATGAAGATCGACCCGGTCAGATAGAGCAGGTTGATCATGCAGCTCATGATGCCGACGCCGATAAAGGCGTTGCGGCATGCGCGCAGTGCATCACCGAGCTCGGAGCGCCGGACGCCGGGTGCGGCTGCCATCAAATATGATCTCTGTAAGAAAGGTCGTGATTCCCTGCTTTTAGCTTTGTTTGCCCCGACCGTCTATTTACGGTCACGTTAACCCTAAACGATCTGCCAAGCCGCGCGCCCGCAGGGCGGCGAAAAACCCCCCGAACCACCGAAATTTGACCGTTTGTTGTGGCTTCCGGGCCTGCCGGCTAGCCGGCCGCCATGGCTGGCTTCGGAAGGGGCACCAGCACGACCGACATCGAGACGCGGCCGATCTCGCCCTCGACATCCAGCAGGGTCCCGCTGCCGGCTCCGATCCCGGCCGAGGGTGTCCAGCGCGCCTCGGCGCGGACGCCGATCCAGCCTCCGCGCGGTTGCCGAAAAAGCTGCACCGTGAGGTTCGGATTGGGATCGGCCACCACGTTCTGCACCGGACGGCCGATGCCATGGGTCCAGTCCGCAGGCCCCAGGATGGACGAAAGCGGCCCGGCGCCCTCGATGATGGCGTGATGCATGCGGAACCAGGCGACGCCGTCGCCAAGCCGCGCCTCCATCGCGTCCATGAACCATTGCCGGCCCTTGACGATGCGTAGCGTACGCACCGGATATTGCGTGGGATCGGCCCGCGTCGGCCGCGACTCCACAAGGCCCGGCACCTCGACGGCGCGTTCGCGCGACAGCGTCACGCGCACGGTGGCGCAAGGCGCGTCCTCGCCGACCGGCCACAGCGTGTTGTCGATCACGCTGACGCGGCCGCCTTCGGCCACTACCCTGGTCTCGCTGCGCAAATCGGCCATCGGCGTCGGCCGCAAAAACCATGCGGCGGACGCGATCGCCGTGCCCCAGTTGCGCGCTGCTGCCTGCGCCTCGATTTCGGCGGTAAGCAGGCTCGCGACCGCGCCGCCCTGCAGGCCCGCAAACGGGCCGGCGGCGAGCGGCGTCGGTCGCCAATGGTTGGGCGCATCCAGCGCTTCGAAGATCGGCAAGGCGCGTTCTCCAGAGATGAGCAATATTGAGCTATCGTCCAATCTGGAGGATAATTTCCTGCGTCACAAAAGGGATTTCGTCACCTCAGATGAATGAAATTCACCCATCGGACTCGCCGCTGCGGACCATTCCGCCGCTCGCCGCGCTGCTCGCCTTCGAGCGCGCCGCCACGCAATTGAGCTTTCGCCGCGCCGCGCGCGATCTGTCGCTGAGCCCGTCGGCGATCAGTCACCAGATCCGCGGGCTGGAGCAGCAGTTCGGCATCAAATTGTTCGTCCGCGGCACCCGCGCGGTGCGGCTGACGCCGGAGGGCGAGCGCTATCTCGCCAGGGTTTCCGCAGCGCTTGCCACCTTGCAGGAAGCCTCGCGTGAGATGACGCGGCAGCGCCGCGACGGCAGCGCCGAATTGTGGATCAGTTCGCTGCCCTTCTTCACCAGCGCGGTGCTGCTGCCGGCGCTGCCCGGTTTCAAGCGGCGCCATCCGGAACTGACGCTGCGCATCGAGGCCACGCATCAATATGCCGATTTCAACGCCTCGCGCGTCGATGTCGCCATCCGATACGGGCGCGAGCATTCCGCCGGACTGAAATTCGAGCCGCTGGTCGAGGTGAAGGGACTGCCGGTCTGCACGCCCGCGCTCGCAAGGGCCGGGCTGCGCCGCCTCGAAGATCTGGCAGGAGAGGTGTTGATCCACCTGACCACGCAGCCGCGGGCGTGGCCGGCCTGGCTGAAGGAGGCAGGCCTGCCGCAACTACAGCCGCGCGGCCATCTCTGGCTCGACAGCGTGCCGGCGATGCTGGAAGCCGCCGAACAGGGCCTCGGCGTTACGCTCGCGATGGCGCCTCTGATCCGCGCGCGGCCCGGCTTTGGCAAAAAGCTCGTCGCGCCGTTCGCGTTCGTGCCGGCGCGCGGCGAGACGATTTATCTGGTGACGCGAGCCGAGCAGGCGCGCGACCGCCGCATCGCCGCGGTGCGGCGCTGGATCGTCGAAGCCGTCGGGAAAGCGGGCTCGCTATAGCCGCCCGCCGGTTCGCACCAGCCGCACGATCAGCAGCAGGATGATGGCGCCGATCGCGGAGTAGATGATCTCGGAGACCAGCCCGGTGCCGATCCGGATGCCGAGTTTTGGAAACAGGAAGCTTGCTATCAGCGCGCCGGCGATGCCGACCAGGATGTCGCCGATGATACCAAAGCCGGTGCCGCGCACGATCTTGCCGGCGAGCCAGCCTGCGATCAGGCCGACGAACAGGATGACCAGAATGCCTTCGTTGGAAATATTCATCGAAAACCCCCTTTTCCCCCGCACGGACCGTAGCGGCAATCACAGGGCATGACGAGGCGTTCCGAGTCGGTTCCCCCATGAAACTTTTGCGCTGCAAATGCGTTGTAGTCGCATGACAAAGCCCGATATCTGGTTCGTGGCCTTCAGCCCGGACAAGGACAGCGATCTGAATAACGGCATGGCGCGTTCGACCCGCACATTCAAGTCGGAGGTCGACGCAAAGCTGTTCGCCATGCAGATTCTGGCAAAGGGCTGGAACGCCAGCGCCGGCACGCTCAATCCCTATCAGCCGAAACAGGTGATCGCGGCTTCACAGATCGAGCGCTGGGCCGATCTTTCCAGCGGCCACTAAAGCGCGATAAGGTCGGGATAAATCATCATCGCGCTTTAGCTCTTTGTTTGAGCATGATCTTTTCGGAAAACCGCTTCACACTTTTCCGAATCATGCTCTAGCCGAGGGGCGCGGTTGCTTCGGCGAGAACGCACCGCGCCGTGCGTCCCACGCCCACTTCCACATTGAGCGGCAATTGCTCGCTGCAGCGCGGCTGCGCTAGGCTGCAGCGCGGCGCAAAGGAGCAGTTGTGGGGCGCCCTGTCGAGCGACGGCGGCGTGCCCGGAATGGTCTCCAGCCGTGCGCCGCGTTTGGCGCCGTGCACCGTGGAAGCGAGCAGGCCGCGCGCATAGGGATGGATCGGCGAGCGCACGATCTGCCGCAACGTCCCCTGCTCCACGATCTGGCCCGCATACATGACGGCCACGCGATCGCAGATTTCGATGGCGACGCCGATGTCGTGGGTCACGAAAATCACGGACATGCCGAACTCGCGCTGCAATTCGCGCAGCAGCAGCAGGATCTGGATCTGCACGGTGGCATCGAGCGCCGTGGTCGGCTCGTCAGCCAGCAGGATCTTCGGCTTGCAGGACAGCGCCAGCGCGATCATCGCGCGCTGGCGCATGCCGCCACTCATTTCATGCGGATAGGAATCGAGCCGTCGCTTGGCGGAGGGAATCCGCACCACTTCCAGCATTTCCAGCGCCCGCGCCATCCCCTCGCGCTCGCCCTTGCCCTCGTGGCGCATCACGGTTTCCGCGATCTGCCTGCCGATGGTGTAGACGGGATCGAGCGCCAGCGCCGGCTCCTGAAAGATCATCGACACGGTCTGGCCGCGGAAGGCGGACAGTTCCTCCTCGCTCATGGCGAGCACGTCGCGCCCCAGCACCTTTACGCGGCCCGAGATCTGGGTCCGCTTCTTCGGCAGCAGCCGCATCAGTGCGCGCAGGGTCACGCTCTTGCCGGAGCCGGATTCCCCAAGCAGGCCCAGCACCTCGCCTTCGCCGAGCGACAGGCTCAAATCGTTCACCGCATGCACCGTGCGATCGCCGGTGAAGCGGATATTGAGGTTGCCGATCTCGACGAGGTCAGTCATGGCAGCTTCGGCACCTTCTGGTGAAAGTCGGTCGCCCGCTGGAACGCGGCGCCGACCCGGATCAGCATGGCTTCATCGAACGAGCGGCCGATGATCTGCAAGCCGACTGGCAGGCCTGATTTGGTGAAGCCCGCGGGGATCGAGAGCGACGGCAGGCCGAGATAGTTGATCGGGCGGGTGAAACGGGTGATGCGCTGGATCACCGCTTCCGCATCGAGGCTGTTGCCGACGTCGCTCTCGGCGATGGTCGCCGCCGGCATTGGCGCGACCGGCGCGATCACGGCGTCCGTCCCTGCCACGGCTGCGAGATAGGCGGCCTGCGCCGGACCGCGCCAGCGCATCGCCTCGAGATAGGATACCGCGGGGATCGCAAGCCCGTTCTGCAATCGCATCAGCACCTGCGCGCCATAGTCCAGCGGCCGTTCGATCATCCATCGCTTGTGCAGGGAGGCGGCCTCGGTCGCGAGCACCAGCTGACACGCAGCCGTGAGCTGGCGCTGATCCGGCAGCTCGACCTTGACGATCTCTGCGCCCTCCTTCTTCAGCACACCCAACGTCTCGTCGAGCACGCGCGCAACCTCCGCATCGAGATCGTCGACATAGAAGGCGGTCGGCACGCCGATCTTCAGTCCCTTGATCGGCTGCTTTGCCGCCGCCATGTAGTCCGGCACCGGCAGTTCGGATGCGGTGGGATCATCCGGATCGGCGCCGGCCATCAGCCCAGTCAGCAGCGCGCAATCCTCCACTGTTTGCGCCAGCGGGCCGACCGTATCGAGCGACCATGACAGCGGCATCGCGCCGGCGCGGCTGACGCGGCCGACCGTGGTCTTGAGGCCCGTGACGCCGCAGAAATGCGCGGGCATCCGGATCGAGCCGCCGGTATCCGATCCCAGTGCTGCAAAGGTCAGGCGCGCGGCGACCGCGGAGCCCGATCCCGACGACGAGCCGCCGGTGATGTGATCGGTGTTCCAGGGATTGCGCACCGCGCCGTAATGCGGGTTGTGCCCGGTCGGCCCATAGGCGAATTCCACCATCTGCAGCGAGCCGAGCCGCACCGTGCCGGCATCCTTAAGGCGCTGCAGCGCAGTCGACGTCGTCGGCGCCACGAAATCCTTGCGGATTTTTGACCCGCAGGTCACGACCTTGCCCTTGTCGTAATACATGTCCTTGTGCGCCAGCGGCACGCCGTGCAGCACGCCCTTCGCGCCACCCTTTGCGAGCGCAGCGTCGGCGGCATCGGCCGCCTTGAGCGCATCGTCAGCTTCAATCGACATGAAGGCATTGAGTTTTGGTTGCCATTTCGCGATGCGGTCGAGGCAGGATTGCGTGACCTCGCGCGAGGACAGGCGCTTCTCGGCAATCGCTTTCGCCACCGCGGTCAGCGACATCAAGGCCGGCTCGCCGCTCATTTCGTCACCTTGGGCGTGTGCACGAGCAGGAACGTCGCGGGCTCCAGATCGAACGGCAAGGTGCCGGCCACGGGCGCAAAGCCCTCGAAGGCCGGCCCGATGGAATTGGCGATGCGTGCCGCGACGTCATTATCGACTGGCACGCCAGCCACGTCGCTCATCGCCTTGATCTCTTTTGCTGTCGGTCTTGTCATACCGGCTTCGCTCCCTCTTTGGTTTTGCGCATGATCTTTTCGAAAAACCGGTGCCCACTTTTTCGGATCATGCGTGTGCGCGGCTGTGCCCTGAGCCGGGAATGGCCATGTAACACGCCGCTTCATGGCCCATTGTATCGACGGCGGTGAGTTTTGGCGTGGCATTTGCGCAGAGCGGCTCCGCAAACGGACATCTTGTGTGGAAGCGGCAGCCTGACGGCGGATCGATCGGGTTCGGCGGATCGCCCGAGATCGGCGGCGTCTCGGTGCGGCTGTCGGGATCTGACGACGGCATCGCCGCCAGCAGCGCGCGCGTATAAGGATGCGCCGGCTCATCCCACACCTTGTCGACCGGGCCGAATTCGACGACTTCGCCGAGATACATCACCAGCACGCGATCGCTGATATAGCGCACGACGTTGAGGTCATGGCTGATGAAGAGGTAAGTGAGCCCGAATTCCCGCTTGAGGTCGGCGAGAAGATTGAGCACCTGCGCCTCGACCGATTTGTCGAGCGCGGAAACCGCTTCGTCCAGGATCACCAGCCGCGGCGACAGCGCCAATGCACGCGCAATGTTGACGCGCTGGCGCTGGCCGCCGGAAATCTCGTGCGGATAGCGGTTGGCGAAGGTTTCCGGCCGCAAGCCGACCTTGCCGAGCAATTCGCGCGCGAGCTGCCGCGCCGCCTGGTCCGCCATGCCATGCACCTTCGGGCCAAAGGCGATGGACTCCTCGATGGTCAGGCGCGGGTTGAGCGAGGCATAGCTGTCCTGGAACACCATCTGCATGCCGCGGCGCAGCTCACGCAAGGAGAGTGCGCGCCCGACCTGCATGCCGTCATAGACGATATCGCCGGCATCGCGCTTCATCAGGTGCATCAACAGCCGCGCCGTGGTGGACTTGCCGCAGCCGGATTCGCCGACAATGCCGACGGTCTCGCCCTTCAGCACGGTGAAGGTGACATCGTCCACCGCGCGCACCGTCTTGCGTGCGCTGAACAGCTCGCCGCGCACCGGAAAATGCTTGGTCAGGCCGGTGACCTGCAGCAGCGGCTGCGCCGCGCCGCCGCGGTCTTCCACAGGCTCGAGCATGTCGATGGATGTATCGCTCATCAAAACTTCTTTTGTTTGAGCATGATCTTGTCGAAAAACCGGTTCCCACTTTTCCGGATCATGCTCAGTTCCTGATATCCATCGCGCTGCGCAGGCCGTCGCTCAGCAGGTTGAAGCAGATCGACACCGCAAAGATCATCACGCCCGGCAATGCCGCCACGGAAGGATTGACGTAGATCGCGGTGCGCAGCGTGTTCAGCATCAGCCCCCATTCCGGCTCCGGCGGCTTGGTGCCGAGGCCGAGGAAGGAGAGACCGGCAGCCAGGATCATCGACACCGAGATCAGGCCGGTGGCGTAGACGAAGATCGGTCCCAGCACATTGCCGAGCATGTGCACGCGCATGATGGTGAAGGGCCCGGCGCCCGAGGCGCGCGCAGCCTCGACGAAATCCATGTTGCGCACGCCTGTGGTGACGCTCTCGGCGACGCGGGTAATCTGCGGCACGAACACGATGGTCAGCGACACGATGGAGTTAATGATGCCGGCGCCGAGCGCGCCGGAGATCGCGATCGCCAGCAGCACTGAGGGAAAGGCATAAAACACGTCCACCGTACGCATGATCGCGGTGTTGACGCGCCCGCCGACATAACCGGCGACGAGGCCCAGCGATGTTCCGATCAAGAAGGCGAGGATCACGGGCAGGATGCCGATGATCAGCGACAGCCGCCCGCCGTAGATCAGCCGCGCTAGCATGTCGCGGCCGAGTTCGTCGGTGCCGAGCGGATAATTCGGCGTGCCGATAGGGCGAAGCCTTCGGATCATCGAACCCTGATAGGGATCGGCGAGCCCCAGCCACGGCGCGAGCAGCGCAGAGGCGAAGATCAGGATCAGGATGAAGGCGCATACCATCGAAACCTTGTCGCGCCGGATGCGGCGGCCGACGGTGGCCCAATAGCCGCGCGCCTTGGTGGCGGGTGCTGCCTGGAGGGCGAGATCTGATATCGCGCTCATGGCGTCAGCCCCGCTTGATGCGCGGATCGATCGCGGCCTGCGCCACGTCGACCAGCAGGTTCAGCATCACGAAGAACAGCGCCAGCACCAGGATCGTGCCCTGCAACAACGGCAGGTCGCGCTGGAAGATCGCGGAATTGAGCAGCAGGCCCGAACCCGGCCAGGAAAACACCGTCTCGATCAGGATCGAGCCGCCCAGCATGTAACCGAGCTGCAGGCCCATCACGGCCATTGCGGTCGGCGCCGCGTTCTTGATGACGTGCTTGAACACGCCGGTTTCGCGCAGGCCTTTGGCGCGCAGGGCTTCGACGAAATCCTGCGAAAGGATGTCGCCGGTCAGCGCGCGCACGGTACGGGTGACGATGCCCATCGGAATCACCGACGTCGTGATCGCCGGCAACACCAGATATTTCATGTGATCCCAGTCCCACGCCCAGGCGCCGGAGCCGCCGGGCCCGGCGCCGACCGCCGGCAGCCAGTTGAGCTGAACGGAGAAGATGATCACCAACACCATGCCGAGCCAGTAATGCGGCACCGAAACGCCGGCGATCGCAAAGGAGGTTGCGGCCTTGTCGATCCAGCTGTCGCGGAAATAGCCCGCGATCAGGCCGAACAACAGACCCAGCGTGAAGCCGATCATCGCGGCGGCAATCGCCAGCATCACGGTGTTCTGCACCGCGCGCAGCACCTCGGACAACACCGGACGCCCCGTGGCGATGGAGGCGCCGAGATCACCATGGACAGCGCGCCACAGCCACAGCCCGAACTGCACCGGCAGCGGCCGATCAAAACCGTACGCCGCGCGCAATTGCGCCGCCAGCTCCTGCGAGGCGTCCGCCGGCAGCACGGCGACCAGGGGATCGCCGGGCGTGATGTGCACCAGCAGGAAGCACACCAGCGCCACGCTGATCACGATAGGGATGACGTAGATGATGCGTCTGAGAACGTAGAGAAGCACGGGTTAGCCTGACTCTTCCTTCTCCCCTTGTGGGAGAAGGTGGCGCGCAAAGCGCGCCGGATGAGGGGTTCTATCCGCGGAGACCGAACAGTTCAGATGAGGGAGCTGTGCCCGCGGAGACAACCCCTCACCCGGCATCGCTTGCGCGATGCCACCCTCTCCCACAAGGGGAGAGGGTGCAGCGTACTTGCCTCACTGCGTCATCGTAACCGGCGAAAAGTCCACGAACCAGCTCTTGGGCTGCACAAAGCCCTTGACCTTGGGGCTCATGGCGCGCGGGGCGACGTCGTGGGCGACATAGAGGAACGCCGCGTCGTCGACCGACGCCGCATGCAATTCGGCAAGCGCCTTGTCGCGCTCGGCCGGATCGAAGGTCTGCCGCGCCTTGGTGACGAGCTCGTCGAATTTGGGATTGTTGATGTAGCCCCAATTGTTCGACACGGGCGGCGCCATCGAGGACTGCAGGAAGCGCACCAGCGCAAAGAACGGATCCATCGCCGCATAGGTGACGTTGGTGGCGTTCGCGCCGTTGGCGGTCGGATCCTTCGCGCCGCGCCGCCAGTTGGTGAACAGCGTGTTCCACTCGATGACGTCGAGCTGCACATCGAAGTAGCACTCCGCCAGCGCCTGCTGCAGATATTCGTTCATCGGCAGCGGCAGCATCTGGCCGGAGCCCGATGCCGAAGTCTGCGTCTTCACCGTCAGCTTCTTGCTTGGACCATAGCCCGCCTCCTGCATCAGCTTTTGCGCGGCCTTGAGGTCATACTTGATCTGGAAGGTCGGATTGCCGCGCCAGGGATGGCCGGGCTCGAAGGTGCCGCTCGCCGGCACCATCAGGCCGGCAAGCAGACCGTCGCGCATGCCTTCGCGATCGATGCAGAGATTGGCGGCCTTGCGGACGCGGATGTCGTTCCAGGGCGAGCCCTCGACACGGGAGAACTGCCAGGGCCAGACGTGCGGTTCTTCATTGGCGGTGATTGTGAATCCGCGCCCCTTGATCTCCTTGACGGCATCGGGCGCCGGCGCCTCGACCCAGTCGACCTGGCCGGACAGCAGCGCCGCGGTGCGGGCGTTGGCCTCGGGCATCGGCAGCAGCACCATCTTGTCGACCTTGGGCACGCGCGCCTTGTCCCAGTAGCCGTCGTTCTTGGCGAGTTCGAGCCGCTCGCGCGGCGTGAATTTCGACATCTTCCACGGACCGGTGCCGGAAGCGTCCCTGGCGAAGGCCGCCCAGGCGGCCTGCGATTTCGCCTTGGCGTCGGCGCCTTCAGCGGCCTCGAACAGCTTCTGCCACTTCGTGGGACTCGCCATGAACAGGTTGGTCAGGTTGATCGGCAGAAAACTATCGGGCTCCTTGGTGGTGAGTTCCACCGTCATGTCGTCGATCTTGCGCGCGGAAGCGAGCGTCGGCATGCGCGAGGCGGTGACGCCGACCTGGCTGGCGTCGAAATGCGGCGCATCCTGTTTCAGCACTTTCTCGACGTTCCAGACCACGGCGTCGGCATTGAACGGCGAGCCGTCATGGAAGGTGACGCCGGGGCGCAGCTTGAACACCCATTTCTTCTTGTCGTCGTCGTTGACCTTCCACTCGGTGGCGAGCCCCGGGATCATCACGCTCGGCTTGTCGGCTGACGAAAGGTCCCACATCGTCAGCCCGTCATACATGGTGAGGCCGGTGAAGCGATTGCCTTCGAACCCCTGGTCGGGCTGGCCGAGGGTACGCGGAATGTCGGCAGCGGTCATGCCGATCCGCAGCACGGTTTCTGCGCTCGCGACCTGCGGCAGGGCGACCGTCAGCGCCGTTGCCAGCATCCAGGCCGCCTTGATCAGGTTCGTCTGAGAGTTCTTGTTACGCATCGCAGCAAATCCCTTCTTCTCGACTTTGGGGGTGACTAATTCTTATGCAATCGTATGCAACGGCTGTGCCAAAGGAAACGCTCTTGAAGCGCTTTTGCGAGGGCTAGGCATTTGGCCGCACACGTCCTTGTGAGCGCGTATGCAAACGCGGCTCGCGTGCCTAGTCTGGCACCAACCTTGCATTTTCAGCCCCAGACCCCGACCGATGGAGCTTAGTTCATGCGCACCCGAAACTCGATGCTTCTTGCTGCCGCGGCACTCGCCGCCGGCCTTTCCGCAATACCGGCGCAGGCCGAAACGGTGGTGCGCTACGGCATCTCGATGGCGGACATTCCGCAGACCACGGGCCAGCCCGACCGCGGCGCCGGCGCCTATCAGTTCTCCGCCTATACGATTTACGATCCGCTGGTGGCCTGGGAGATGGATGTCGCCGACCGGCCCGGAAAACTGGTGCCGGGACTTGCCACCGAATGGAAGGTCGACGACGCCGACAAGACCAAATGGCGCTTTGCCCTGCGCAAGGGTGTGAAATTCCACGACGGCAGCGAGTTCAACGCCGATGCCGTGATCTGGAATCTCGACAAGGTGCTGAACGACAAGGCGCCGCAGTTCGACAAGCGCCAGAGCGCGCAGGTGAAGACCCGCCTGCCCTCGGTCGCGAGCTACGCCAAGATCGACGACTCCACGGTGGAGATCACCACCAAGACGGTCGACTCCTTCTTCCCCTACCAGATGCTCTGGTCTTTCCAGCACAGTGGGATCCGAAGCTTGGAATTCACGTGACTTGAAGTCGCGGC
>JADMIO010603941.1_pt1 | contig 65033 bp, 55 predicted proteins | sample 8958161 | NCBI WGS metagenome assembly JADMIO01 (sample SAMN16585339, study PRJNA669376) | soil metagenome | isolation source: Crop rotation soil | place: USA: Cullars Rotation, Alabama | collected 2011
CCCGCCGTCAGCGGCGGGCGACGAATCCCCCGTAGAGGAGTGACGCTGCGACGAGCGAGAAGGCTGCGCTGCCGCTCTCGCCGAGCCCCGAGAGCGCACTTCCGAGCGCGGCCGTTGCGATCCCCGCGAGGATCAGCGCATTACCGAAAGGCCGGCGGCGGAGTCCCATGAGCGCCACCACGACGGCGGCGAGCGTTCCGACGACGTTGCCCAGGAGGGCGACGAGACGGGCCGGGAGAAACTCGAGGTGGTCGGCGGCGGCCGGGATCCCGTCGCCGGTGACCGGCGCGGTGAGCTCGACGGCGAGCACGATTCCGACACAGAGGCCGATGTAGAGGAGCGACGCCGGCCCGGCGAGACGGACGCCGGCGCGTTGCAGCGACCCCGCTCCGAGCAGCGCCGCAGTGAGCAGGCCGCCGAAGAGGTAGTAGACCTTGAACGACGCGTCGTCCCACTCCGCCGAGGCACCCCAGGCGAGCGCCGCCGAGGCGGTCGCAAACGCGACGAGCGACGCGGCCCAGGTGAGGAGCTCGGGCGCCCGCCGTTCGCGCCAGCGTCTGATGAGCCCGCCCGCGAGCCTGAGCGAGACGAGTGTTGCCGCAAACGGGACGAGCACGTGCACGCGCCGACCCTAACCATCCGGTGTCATCCTTCGTCCGCTTCATTGGGAATGATCCGTTGTCAGGAGTGGACGAGCGGAGGCCGGCGGGCGTGAGGATCATTGTTGGGGTTGTGGTTGTCGTCGCGGCGACCGTGTGCGCCACGGCGATCGGTGCCGGCAAGGCCGATTACGCAGCAGCAGCGTGGAACGTCCTGCCGCCCGGGCAGGCGGGTGGGGTCGCGTTCACGAAGAACTCGACCGACCAGGCGAAGCTCTACGACTCGCTCACTCCCCTGCAGGACAGGGTCACCGCGGCGACGATCCCGAAGGCGTTCAAACGAGAGACGCTCGGGCTGGGCGCCGAGAAAGCGGTCTCGACCGAGAAGCCGCGCAAGGGCGTCACGATCACCCGCGACCGCTGGGGGGTGCCACACGTGGTCGGCAAGAACGACGTCGACGTCGCGTTCGGCGCCGGCTTCGCGACCGCCGAGGACAGGCAGCTGATCATGGAGCTGCTCCGTGGGCCCGGCCGCATCGCCGCGCTCGACGCACCGGGCATCGATGCGTTCTCGCTGGCCCTCGCAGGCAAGACGTTCGTCCCGAGCACGGCGACCGAGCAGCGGCTCAACCAGCAGTTCGACCTGCTGCTCCGCTCGGGCGACGAGGGGCGCCGGCTCGCACGGGTGATCGATGCCTACGTCGCCGGCATCAACGCCGCGTACAAGAAGGCAGGGCTCCCGCTCAAGCCGTGGACGCGGGCCGACGTGGTCGCGATCGGAGGCCTCATCGGCGGGCTGTTCGGCGCGGGCGGCGGGGACGAGGAGCGGCGCGCCGACTTCCTCGCGAAGCTCCAGGCAAAGCTCGGGTTCGAGGTCGGCCGCCAGGTGTGGGAAGACCTGCGCCTACGCGACGACCCCGAGGCGAGGATCGCGGTCGAGGGGCGCTACCCCTACGGCCAGTCGACGTCCGAGCTCGGAAACGTCGTCGTCGACGCCGGGAGCTTCGTCCCGTCCGGGCCGCCCGCAGCCGCAGTGCCGGCGTCACGCGAGCGGCCGCCGATGATGATGTCGAACGCGCTCCTCGTCTCGGCCAAGCGCTCCGCCACCGGTCATCCGCTCGCGGTCATGGGCCCGCAGGTCGGCTACTACTACCCGGAGATCCTGCTCGAGCTCGACCTCGAGGGGGGCGGCTACCGGTCGCGAGGTGCTGCGTTCCCCGGGATCTCGTTCGCCGTCCTCCTCGGGCGCGGCCCGGACTACGCGTGGAGCGCCACCTCCGCTGGAAGCGACATCGTCGACCAATACGCCGAGACGCTCTGCGACGGAAGCGACACGAAGTACCTCTACAAGGGCACCTGCCGAGAGATGACGACCTTCGAGGCGGGGACGATCCGCGGGGCGCCGGGGACCCCTGACGTCCCGCTGACATACCGCGAAACCGTCCACGGCCCGGTGATCGGCTATGCAACTGTCGGTGGCACGAAGGTCGCGATCTCGAGCCTCCGCTCGACTCGCGGTCGCGAGCTCCTCGCGAGCAAGTTCTTCTTCAACCTCTCGACCGCCGCGATCCACAACGCGAAGCAGTTCATGAAGGCCGCCTCGACCATGGAGATGTCCTTCAACTGGCACTACGTCGACTCCAAGGACATCGCCGTCTACACGAGCGGCCGCCTTCCGGTCCGCCCGGCGAACGTCGACCCGGGTCTCCCGACCAAGGGGACGGGCGAGTACGAGTGGCAGGGCTTCCTCTCGGCGGCAAAGCACGCCCAGCAGCTCAACCCGAAGAGCGGCCTGATTCTCAACTGGAACAACAAGCCTGCGGCCGGCTACACCGCCGCCGACAACGAGTGGTCGTACGGGCCCGTGCAGCGGGTCGACCTTCTCTGGGGCGCTGCGCAGCGCCGACAGAAGCACACCCTCGCGTCCCTGGTCGGTGCGATGAACCTCGCGGCGACGCAGGACATCCGTGCCATTCGCGTGTGGCCGTCGATCCGCGGGGTGCTCGACCGGGGCACGCCGCCGACGCCGCGCGCCCGGGCCGCCGCGGAGCTCGTCGATTCCTGGATCACCCGAAGTGGCAGTCGGCTCGACACGGGCCTCGACGGCAAGGTGGACGACCCGGGGGCAGCGGTGCTCGACGCGGCCTGGAAGCCGATCACCGAGGCGGTGCTCTCTCCGGTTCTCGGCCCGCTGGTCGCCGACCTCGACACGATCGCGACCCGCGACGATGCTCCCGAGCGTGGCGGCTCCTCCTACATCGCAGGCTGGTACTCGTACGTCGACAAGGATCTCCGTGCGCTGCTCGGGCGCCCTGTGAAGAAGCCCTTCGCGACCCGGTTCTGCGGCAAGGGCGACGTGAATGCGTGCGCGAAAGCGCTCTGGGCCGCGCTCGACACCGCGGCCGCATCGCTCGAGACGGCGCAGGGTGCCGTTCCCACGAGCTGGCGCTCCGATGCGACGAGCGAGCGAATCACGTTCTCGCCGGGGATCCTGCCGGACTCGATGCGCTGGACGAACCGCCCGACGTTCCAGCAGGTCATCACGTTCTCGCGTCACCGTTGAGCCCCGTCCCGTGACGTCGTAGGGCTCGCTGCAGGGGAACCGACCGGTCGGGCCGAGCACCTCGCTAGGGTGAAACCGATGTCGCATGAGCCGTTTCTTCTGACTCCGGGACCGACTCAGGTGCCCGACGAGGTGCTCGAGGCGCTCGCGCGTCCCGTCATCCACCACCGCTCACCTGAGTTCAAGACGCTCTTCGGTCGGGTGCGCGCCCGCCTCCGAGAGGTCTTCGCCACCGAGAGCGAGGTGATCGTCACCACCAGCTCCGGCACCGGGGCGTTCGAGTCGGCAATCGTGAACCTGCTTTCGCCCGGCGAGGCCGTCGTCGCGGTGTCGCACGGCAACTTTGGCGACCGCTGGCAGAAGCTGGCGGCAGCCTACGGCGCCGACGTCCACCCGCTGACCTATGCGTGGGGCGACGAGCCGAGGGCCGACGACGTGGCCGCTGCGGTTCGCGCGAGCGGCGCAAAAGTCGTGCTGGTCGTTCACTCGGAGACGTCGACCGGGGTCGTGAGCGACGTCCGCTCGCTCGCGGGCGCGTGCGCCGAGACCGGCGCGATGTGCGTGGTCGACGCGATCTCGAGCCTCGGTGCGGTGCCGCTCGAGACCGACGCCTGGGGCATCGACGTCGTCGTGACCGGGTCGCAGAAGGCCCTGATGTGCCCGCCCGGGCTCGGCTTCGTCTCGATCTCGCCCCGCGCCCGCGAGAAGGCCGCCGCCGCGACGATGCCGCGGTTCTACTTCGACTGGGCGCGTGCCGAGGCGCAGGCCGAGAAGGACAACACGCCGTTCACGCCCGCCGTCTCTACCATCGTCGCGCTCGATGTCGCGCTCGGCCTGCTGCTCGACGAGGGCCTCGAGAGCGCGTTCGCGCGCCACGTCGCGCTCGGTCGCGCCTGCCGGGCCGGGGTCAAGGCGATGGGGCTCGAGCTCTACTCGCCCGACGACGACCGCGCCGCGGTGCTCACCGCCGCGTTGACGCCCGCCGGGGTGGACGCGGTCGCGCTTCGACTCGCGCTCCGCGATCGTCACGGGATCACGATTGCCGGCGGGCACGGCGACATCGTCGACCGGCTCTTCCGGCTCGGTCACATCGGTCATGTCGGGATCGGCGAGGTCGTCCTCGCATTCGAGGCGCTCGAAGCGGAGCTCGCAGCCATGGGCGTCGAGCTCGAGCCAGGGTCGGCACCGGCGGCCGCACGCGCGGCCTTCGAGACCGCGGTGGTGTAAGGCACCGATGCGCGTCCTCGTTCGGGAGACGATCGCCGAGGCGGGGGTGGAGCTGCTGCGCTCGCGCTTCGAGGTCGATCTCGACCAGGAGTCGCCGCTCGAGGAGATCATCGACAGGTACGACGGGATCGTCATCCGCTCGGCGTCGAAGCTGACGGCCGAGCTCATCGATCGCGCGTCACGGCTCAAGGTCATCGGCCGGGCGGGCGTCGGCGTCGACAACGTGGACGTCGAGGCCGCGACGCGTCGGGGCATCGTCGTCGCGAATGCGCCCGAGTCGACGGTCGTCTCCGCCGCCGAGCAGACGATCGGGCTCATGGTCGCGCTCGCGCGGAACATCCCGCAGGCGCACGCCGCCTTGAAGGACGGGCGCTGGGAGCGCTCACGCTGGAGTGGGGTGGAGCTCGACGGCAAGACGCTCGGGGTGATCGGGTTCGGCCGGATCGGCCAGCAGGTCGCCCGCCGCGCGCTCGGTCTCGGGATGCGCGTGATCGCGTACGACCCGTTCGTCGGCGACGACCGCTTCCGCGAGCTCGGGATCGACCACGCCGAGACGCTCGGCGACATCTACGGAGCCGCCGACGTGATCTCGCTCCACTCGCCGCTCGGCGACGAGACCCGCGGGATGATCAACCGCGAGGCGATTGCGGCGATGCGCGACGGCGTTCGAATCGTCAACGCCGCCCGGGGCGCGCTCGTCGACGAGGACGCGCTGATCGAGGGTGTTCGCTCGGGGAAGGTCGCGGGCGCGGCGCTCGACGTCTTCTCGAGCGAGCCGTACAGCGGCCCTCTCCTGGAGCTCGACGAGATCGTCGTGACGCCGCACCTCGCGGCCTCGACGGACGAGGCTCAGGATCGCGCGGGCGTGATCATCGCCGAGCAGATCGTGGCCGCGCTCGACGGTGGCGTCGTCTCCAACGCGGTCAACATTCCCGTGGTCGACGCACGCGATCTCGAGGTGCTCGGCCCGTTCATCCCGCTCGCCCGGCAGCTCGGGCGGCTCGCAATGGAGCTCGCGGGCGGCCGTGCCGACCGGATCGCGGTCGCCGCCCACGGGCCGCTCTCCGACTCCGACACCCGCCTGCTGACGGCCGCCACGCTCAACGGGGCCTTCGAGGGCCGCGTCGACCAGATCGTCAACGTCGTCAACGCGCCCCTGCTCGCGGCGGAGCGCGGAATCACGGTGGTCGAGGAGCGGTTCCGCGCCTCGCGCGACTACACGAACACCGTCGAGGTGCGGGTCGAGACGAGTCGCGAGACCGTCACGGTTGCCGGGACGACGATCGGGCCCGAGCCGAGGCTGTTCCTCGCCGGTGCGCTCGGCTTCGCGATCGACATCGAGCTCGCTCCGCACATGGTCTTCGTCCGCTACCTCGACCGGCCCGGCGTCATCGGCGAGGTCGGATCGATGTTCGGAGAGGCCGGCGTCAACATCGCCAACATGGCCGTCTCCCGCACGAAGGAGGGAGACAAGGCGCTGATGGCCTTCTCGATCGACACTCCGACGACGCCCGAGCTGAAAGACCGCCTACAGGCGGGCGGCTTCGACGATCTCCGCCTGTTCGAGCTGGATTAGCCTGTCGGCATGAGCAGCGGTTGGCCGCCCGAGGTGGAGCGCGTCGCCGCGTTTCTTCGCACGACCGGAGCCGAGGCGCGGATCGAGGAGGTCAGCGAAGGCAGTGCGACGGCGACCGCCGCCGCGGACGCGATCGGCTCCACGCTCGGGCAGATCGTGAAGACCCTTGCGCTCGTCGCCGACGCGTCGCCGCTCGTGGCCCTCGTTCCCGGCGACCGGAGGATCGACACGGGGAAGGTCGCCCGGCTGATGGGAGCCCGCCGCGTGCGGATCGCGGATGCAGACGCCGTCGTCGAGCTCACCGGGTTCGCGCCGGGCGGGGTCGCGCCGTTCCCGCTGCCGAAGGTCGCCGACGTGCTCGTCGACCGCCGGCTGCTTCGCCACCCGGTCGTCTGGGCGGGCGCGGGCACCGCCCAGCATCTCGTGCGCCTGGCGCCGCTCGAGCTGGTGCGGCTCACCGCGGGTCGAGTCGAGGACCTCGTCCTCGAATCCGCATAATGCGGTGACCCAGCCCCGGAACGGAGGACGTATGCAGGCAACCGACAAGATCTGGATGAACGGCGAGCTCGTCGACTGGGCGGACGCGACCGTGCACGTCGGGGTTCACGGCCTGCACTACGGCACCGGTGTCTTCGAGGGGATCCGCTGCTACGACACCCCGCGCGGGCCTGCGGTGTTCCGGCTCGCCGATCACATGCAGCGGCTCCACGACTCGGCGAAGCTGCTCTACATGGAGCTGCCGTACACGGTCGAGCAGCTCCGGGAGGCGACGCACGATCTCGTCCGGACGAACGGGCTGAACGCAAGCTACATCCGGCCCATCGCGTTCTACGGATTCGGGCAGCTCGGCGTCTCGACGCAGGGAAATCCGGTCGAGGTCGTGATCATGAACTGGCCGTGGGGCGCTTACCTCGGCGAGGACGGGCTCACCAAGGGGATCACCGCGAAGATCTCGACGTGGCAGCGCATCGGCGCGAACGTCATCCCACACGCGGCCAAGGCGACCGGCGTCTACCTCAACTCGATGCTCGCGACCACGGAGGCGCGGCGCGGTGGCTACGACGAGGCGATCATGCTGACCGAAACGGGGACCATCGCGGACGGGCCGGGCGAGAACATCTTCGTCGTCAAGGGCGGTCGCATCTTCACGCCGCCGCTCTCGACCTCGATCCTCTCGGGAATAACCCGCGCAACGGTGATCGAGATCGCGACCGATCTCGGCTACGTCGTCGAGGAGGCCGATCTCATCCGAACCGACCTGATGCTCGCCGACGAGATCTGGATGACCGGCACCGCTGCCGAGGTCACCCCGGTGCGGGCCGTCGACGACGTCGAGCTCGGCGTCGGACCGGTGACGAGGGACATCCAGACGCACTACCTCGACATGGTCAACGGCCGCTCCGATCGTTGGGGCCACTGGCTCGACGTCGTGGAGATGTCGCCGGCCGCGGCGCCGGCGTCGTAGCGCTACCTGCCGGTCGCGAGCGAGCGGATCGTCTCGATCACGCGCTCCTGATCGAGCGCGGCCAGCGACGAGCCCGACGGGAGGCAGAGCCCGTTCGCGAACAGCCGCGCCGAGACCTCTCCGCCGATGACCCGATGAGAGGAGTAGTACGGCTGCAGGTGCATGGGCTTCCAGAGCGGGCGCGACTCGATGTCCTCATCCTCGAGCGCGAGCCTGATCGTCTCGCGGTCGGTTCCGGCCTCATCCGGGTCGACGACGATGGTGGTCAGCCAGGCGTTGCCGACGACGTCGGGCGACTCCGGCATGAACGTGATCCCGGGCAGTGGCGCGAGGTGCTCCCAGTAGCGCTCGCGAAGCGAGCGACGCGTGGCCACGCGCGCGGGCAGCTGCTCGAGCTGGCCCCGGCCGAGCGCGGCGAGGATGTTGCTCATGCGGTAGTTGAACCCGAGCTCGGTGTGCTCGTAGTGCGCGGCCGGCTCGCGTGCCTGCTGTGAGAGCTTGCGGGCGTGCTCGACCAGTGACTCGTCGTCCGAGACGAGCATTCCGCCGCCGCTCGTCGTGATGATCTTGTTCCCGTTGAACGAGAACGCGGCGACACGCCCCTGCGAGCCGGCGGGGCGGCCCTTGTACGCCGACCCGAGCGACTCGGCGGCATCCTGCACGAGCGCGACCTCGTGGCTCTCGCACACCGAGCGGATCGCGTCGTAGTCGCAGCACTCGCCGTACAGATCGACCGCGATGACGGCCCGGACTCGGGCTCCCGCCGCCTTTCGCTCGCTCAGCGCCCGGTTGAGCAGGGTCGGGTCGAGCGTCCAGCTCTCGTCGCAGTCGACGAACACCGGAGTCGCTCCGGTGTAGACGACTGCGTTCGCACTCGCGGCAAACGTCAGCGATGAGCAGATCACCTCGTCGCCCGGCTCGATTCCGAGCACGACGAGCGCGAGGTGGAGAGCGGCGGTTCCGCTCGAGAGCGCGAGCGCATGCTCGACGCCGGCGGCCGCGGCGAGCTCCTGCTCGAACGCGTCGACCTGCGGTCCGAGCGGTGCGATCCAGTTGGACGTGAACGCCTCGGTGAGCAGCTCGAGCTCCCGACCGGTCGCATGGGGAGGAGAGAGGTAGACGCGCGGCATCGGCCCGAGCCTACCCGTCGTCGGCGGACGCGCTTCCCCGACCGCGTGGCATGATCGACGACATGGCGGGGCAGCAGATGGTGTTCCTCGGGTTCGGCAAGTACGTCCGCGCGGACCGGATCTACGCGCTCGAGCCGATCGTCGGCGAGGACAGGGGAAACGGGCGCCGCACGCTCGTCTGGGTCGACGGCATCGCCGATCCGATCGTCGCGTCGAGGACACAGGAGACGATCCTCGAGGAGATGGGTGACGCGGCCGCGGAGCCCGCTACACGGCGTCGAAAGCCGCGTGGCTCGGTCCAGCAGCACCCGCAGCTGTTCGAGGCAGCACCGGAAGACTCGTAGGCTGGTGTCGAGCCGGGCTCACGCGGCCGGCGAGCTCGTGCCGATGGAGTTCCTCGAGGCCCCGGCGCCGGCGTGTGGTCCGCTTCTCCTCGGCTGGACGCTGCTCCTTGGCGGGGTCGGTGGGCGAATCGTCGAGGTCGAGGCGTACGACGGGGACGAGGCGAGTCATGCGTTTCGCGGGCGCACCGGTCGCAACGCGACGATGTTCGGCGAGGCGGGCGGCCTCTACGTCTACCGCTCGTACGGAATCCACTGGTGCGCGAACATCGTGTGCGGGCCCGTCGGGCACGCGACTGCGCTGCTTCTCCGGGCGCTCGAGCCGACGCACGGGCTCGACGTGATGCGGGCCCGGCGCGGGCTGACCGAGCCGGCGGCGCTCTGCTCGGGGCCGGGCAAGCTGACCGAGGCCCTCGGGATCACGCGCGAGCACGATGGGCTTCGCGTCGACAGGTCGCCGTTCGCATTGCTCCCGCCCGAGGCGCCGGTCGCCTGGGACGCGACGGTTCGGATCGGGATCACAAAGGCGGTCGAGCTGCCGTGGCGCTTCGTCGAACGCGGCAGCCCGTGGCTCAGCCGCGGCCCACGACGAGCGTGATCTTCATCCCGGGTGCGACGGCGACGCCCGGGGGCAGGCTCTGCTTGACCACCGTCCCTGCCTGTCCGGCTCCGAGGACGATCACGGGCCTGAGCTTGAGCTTCTTCAGCTGCACCTTGGTGTCGCCCAGCGTCGAGCCGACGAGGTTCGGGACGAGGCCGTGCTGCGGGTGGGAGACGTAGAGCTTCACGCTTCCACCCGATGACGAGAACCCGCCGCGAGGCTCCTGGTTCATGACCTCGCCCGGGTGCTTGCCCGGCTTCGCGGGGATGAGGATCACCTCGGGGGTGAGCGGGACGCTCGCGAGCGTCCGCGAGGCCGCCGACTCCGACTTGCCGATCACGAGCGGCACCGAGACCTCGTTCGGATAGCACGTTGCCGTCTCGGACGGCGCCCGGCCCGCGATGTACGCGACGAGCCTCGTGCCGGGGCAGAAGCCGTTGTCCAGCTTCCACGACCCGTCGCGCCACACGACGCGGCGCTGATCGTACGACAGCGGCGAGCCGAGGTCGAACGCTGCCTCGTCCGTCGGCGGCAGGGCCTTGGACATGAACGACTTCCAGATGAGCGCCGGCAGCGTGCCGCCGGCAACCGGCTCGCCGTGGAACTCGGTCAGCATGGGCCGAAGCGCGTTCGGGTAGCCGACCCAGACCGCGACGACGAGCTCGGGCGTGTAGCCGACGAACCAGGCGTCGCCGTAGTTGTCGGTCGTCCCGGTCTTGCCGGCAACCATGTGGCCGCTCAGCTGGGCGCGACGACCGGTTCCCTCGGTGACGACGCTCTCGAGGATCTGCGTGAGCGCGCCCGCCTCGTCCGTCGAGAGCGCGCGTGTCCGCTCCGTGCTCTCGGGCTCGTTGAGCTTCGTCCGTCCGCTCTTGCGGAAGGTGACCTCGGAGACCGCCCTGGCCCGGTTCCCCATGAGCGAGCCGTCGACCCGCTCACCGCCGTTCGCGATCGTCGCGTAGGCGCGGGCCATGTCGAGCGGGTTCACGGCGACGGCCCCGAGGCCGATCGAGAAGTACGCGGGCAAGTCGCTTCGCACGCCGAGGTCGTGGGCGGTCTGCACGATCGCCTTCGGATCGACGAACTTCGTCAGCTGGGCATACACCGCGTTGTCGGAGTGCACCATCGCGGTCGCGAGATCCGCCTTGCCGAGGTACGAGCTCTCGTAGTTCGTCACGTGCCAGATGCGGTCGCCGGCGTCGATGTCGACGGGCTTGCTCGCGAACACCGTCGCCGGCGCAACCCCTTCTCGCAGCGCCGTCGCGAGGACGATCGGCTTGAACGACGATCCGGGCTGACGCTCCGCCTGGGTCGCGAGGTTGAACTGGCTCTTCCGGAAGTTCGCGCCGCCGACCATCGCCTTGACGGCGCCGTCGCGCGGATCGATCGCGACGAGGGCCGCGGACGGCCCGCCCTCGGTCCCGAGGATCGATCGGATCGCCTCGTTGGCCTTCTTCTGCATGTCCAGGTCGATCGTGGTGGTCACCGCGAGGCCCCCGCCGAACACGCGCTCCGGCCCGTACACCGCGATGAGCTGATCCTTGACGTAGTTCGCGAAGTACGGCGCCGGGCCGCGGCCGATCGGAAGGTGGACGTCCTCAGGGGCGGGGAGGGGCGTATGGCGACCGCGTTTGCGCTCCGTCACGGTGATCCGACCCTGGTCGTGGAGAAGGCCGAGGACGAAGTCGCGACGCTTCTTCGCGGCGGTGGGATGCTGGACGGGGTCGTAGAGGGAAGGGTCCGCCGGGATGCCCGCGAGCATCGCCGCCTCCGGCAACGTCAGCTCCTTCGCCGTCTTCCCGAAGTACGTCTGCGCCGCGCGCTGGATCCCGTACGCGCCGTTCCCGAAGTAGATCGTGTTGAGGTACGCCGTGAGGATCCTGTCCTTCGACCAGCCCTGGCGCCGCTCGAGCTGCCATGCGAGCGCTGCCTCGCGCACCTTGCGGCCGATCGTTCGCTCGTTTCGCGCGTACGCGTTCTTCACGTACTGCTGCGTGATCGTCGAGCCGCCCTCGACCACGCCCTTCGAGCGGACGTCCTGCCAGAGAGCGCGGAAGATGCCGCGGACGTCGACGCCGTTGTGCTCGTAGAACCGCTTGTCCTCGACGGCCACGATCGCCTGCTTCATGATCGGGGCGATGTCCTCGGAGGGGACGAGGACGCGGCTCTCGTCGCCGCTGATGATCTCGAGCACCCGCTTCTGACCGCCGTTCGCCGGCGCGGCGGCGTAGATGATCGAGTCGACGTCACCCCGCCGGTTCGCGGGGTCGAGCGTCTCGATCTCGGCGCCCAGGGCGGTGACGAGACCGAACGTGAACGATGCGGAGGAGAGCGCGAACAACACGAGGAGTAGCGCCACCAGCCGCACCTTGCGAATCCGGCGTCCCCCTGAAGCGGCCGCCTTCGTGCGTCGACGAAGCTGCAAAGCGCCGTCAAGTCTACCGCCGATGCTCGAGCCGACAGTCGTCTGACACTCGGATCAACCTCAGCGCAACACCGCGCCCGAGCGGGCGTTCGCGTAGGCGTACCGCGGCCCGGCGACCGCAGGGACGTCAGCCGGACTCGCCGATCACCGCGAGGATCGCGTCGCCGTAGCGCTCGACCTTCGTCGGGCCGAGCCCGTGGACGTCGGCGAGCTGGTCAGCCGTCCTCGGCCGCCGTCGCGAGAGCTCGTAGAGCGTCGCGTCATGAAGGATCACGAACGCCGGCACGCCGTCCTCCTGCGATCGCGTCGACCGCCACGAGCGGAGCTTCGCCACGAGCGGATCGTCCTCGCCGATGGCGGGAACGCCGCCCGTCGAGGTGCCCGCACGACCGCGTGAGGCTCGCTCGGATCGGTTCGAGCGCGAGGAGCCCGGCTGCAGCTCGAGGGTGGGCAGCTGGGCCTCGTCGTTCACGAGCAGGACGCGGTAGCCGTCGTCGGTCTCCGTCGGTACGAGCACGTCGGCCTTCTGGAGGATCGCGACCCATCGTCGCACCTGACCCTCCGTCGCTGCCTCGAGCACCCCGTATCCGGACGACCTGCGAGCCGAGGGAGGTGCCTTCACCGACCCTCGCAGCATCGCGACGAGGCTGCTGACGCCGAGCGGCCAGCGAAGGTCACGAACCGCATCGACGATCGCGCCTCCGAGGTCGGAGGGCAGGGGCCGGGCGTCGGACGTTCGCGTGGAGCGCGACGCCGGGCGCGGAGCGCAGATGTCGCACGCGCCGCACGGCTCTGACGACGGCGTCTCACCGAAGTGCGCGAGGACCTGCGCGTGCCGGCACTCCCGCGACTCGGCGAACTCGATCATGTGATCGGCGCGGTCGATCGCGCCCGCGCGATAGCGGGCGAGGAGCTCCGTCACAGACGTCGACGCGTCACCGGACACGTCGGGGAACTCGACGGTGATCTGCCTGCCCACGTCGAACCCGCGTCTCAGGAGGCCCGCGCGCTCGAGCATCCCGACGAGCACACGAGGGTCGTGGGCGTCGCCGATCGCGTCGAGGAGCTCGTCGGGCGCGATTCGGCCGTCCCGTGCGCGGAGCTCGCGGTACACGCGCCGGAGATCCTCGATCCCGGGGATGGACTCGACCGCGAACCGGCGCAGAGACGTCGCATCGCCGCGGCTCGTGAGCAGCAGCGTGTCGCTCGGCTCTCCGTCGCGACCGGCGCGGCCGACCATCTGCACGTAGCTCTCGAGCGAGTCGGGCAGGTTGAGGAGGCAGACGAGCCGCACGTCGGGCTCGTCGATCCCCATCCCGAACGCGGTCGTGGCGACGACCCCCTGCAACGTCGTGCCGAAGGCCTCCTGCACCCGTGTCCGCTCGCTTGCGGAAAGTCCAGCATGATAGTGTTCGAAGCGAAGCCCGTGACCCTTGAGCATGCGGGCCGTCTCCTCGCAGGAGCGGCGCGAGCGCGCGTAGACGATCGCCGTCGCGCCGTCGAGGGCGCGAACGCGGTCGAGCAGCACCTCGAGCCTCGCGTCCTGGTTCGAGACGAGCTCGACGTCATAGCGGAGGTTCGGTCGTGCGACCGATGTGCTGACCACCTCGAGTCGCCGGCCGAGCGCCAGCCCGATCTCCTCTGCCGTGCTCGGCGTCGCCGTCGCGGTCATCCCCAGGATCGACGGCTCGCCGAGCCGGCCGAGGACCTCGCGGATGAACAGGTAGTCGGGCCGGAAGTCGTGGCCCCACATGCTCACGCAGTGCACCTCGTCGATGACGACGAGACCGATCCCGACCTCGCGGAGCATGTCGACGAACCCGCGCTGGCGAAGCCGCTCGGGTGCTGCATAGAGAAGCCGTGTCCGGCCCGACCGCACTCCCTCCAGCCGCTCGGCCGTCTCACCGGAGTCGAGCGTCGAGTTGACGAACGTCGCCTGGGCCGCAACCTCTGGCGGCAGCTTGTCGAGCTGATCCTTCATCAGCGCGATCAGCGGCGAGAGGACGAGCGTCGGCGCGGGCCGAAGCATCGCGGCCAGCTGGTAGGTGAGCGACTTCCCCGACCCGGTCGGCATCAGCGCGAGCAGGTCGCGTCCCTCGACCGCCGCGCGGACGACCTCCTCCTGTCCCTCGCGGAACTCCTCGAAGCCGAACAGCGCTTGAAGCGGCGCCTGGAGATCCGTCGTCACACGAACAAGTGTACGGGGTCGTCCGGCCGGCGTCCGTGTCGACTTCGTGTCGGTCCGACGTCCGCTCGACGGCCTGCGGCTAGACCGGTCGCGAGGTGACGATCGGCTTGCTCGTCGGCTGGTCGACGCCGGCGGCGTCCTCGACGGTCACCGCGACGAGCGACCCCGTCGAGACGGGGTGCTCGAGCTTCACGACGGATCGCCCCGGCCCGCCGGCGAAGGTTCCGGCGGGTGACGCGACGCCGTCGTCGATGACCCAGGCCTCGTACGTCTTGCCTTCAGGAGCGACCTCGATGTCGTCGACGATGAGCACGGCACCGCCGTTGCCGTCGACGATGAGCCGCCCGCTCGTGTCGTGAAGTCCGATCGCCCGGGCGTTCGGATCGGCGAGCACGCTGCCGACGCCCTGCTCGCGCGCGAGCGCCTCGCGCGCGTCGTCGAGATCGCTGGAGAGCGAGGTGGCCCAGACACCGAGACCGATCGCGACGGTGGCCGCGATCGCGGTCGCTGCCGCGAGCACGGGCGCGAGCCTCGGCCTCCGCGATGCGGGGCGCTCGAACGGGACGACGACCTGTGGGTCTGCCTTTGCGCCGGCAAGGATCCGGTCGCGGAGCTCCGGTGAAGGCGGTGGCGCGGATGCCGCCATCGCCATCGCCGCGCTCACCTCGGAGAACGAGCGCAGCTCCTCACGCGCCTCCGGCGAGACCTCGAGGAGCTCTTCGACTCGGCGACGGTCGGCGTCGTCCAGCGCGTCGAGCGCGTAGGCGGCGATCAGCTCGTGGGACTCGGCATCCATCACATCGCCTCGATCGGCTCGTTGAGAAGCTCACGAAGGCGGGACAGACCGGCGAACATCCGGCTCTTGATCGTACCGAGCGCCACGCCGAGCCTCTCCGCGATCTCCGCCTGGGAGTAGCCGCCGTAGTACGCGAGCTCGAGGGCCTCCCGCTGCTGGTCGGGGAGCTGGGCGAGAGCGCGCTGGACTCGCTCACGCTCGAACCCGAGCCAGGCCTGATCCTCGGCGCTGCCGCCCGCGTCGACGATCGACGCCTGGGAGGTCTCGTCGAGAGGGTCGGCTCGCCGCCGCTGTTCCTTGCGGACGAGGTCGACCGCCCGCCGGTGCACGAGGGTGATGATCCACGTGCTCGCCTTCGCCCGTTCGGGGTTGAAAGACACCGCAGAGCGCCACACGGCGAGGAACCCGTCCTGGACGGCGTCCTCGGCAAGCCGCTCGTCGCGGACGATGCGGAGCGCGATCCCGTAGGCGACGCGGCCGACGCGGTCATAGAGCTCGGCGAGAGCGTCGTCCTGGCCCCGGGCAACGAGAGCGACGAGCGCCTCGTCGGAGAGATGGGCGAACGAGCGGCGCATCGACCATGGGATTCTGGCCGTTTCGCCGCACGTCCGTGTCGCGAGGTCGCTCATCGCCCGTGATTCGGCCCTGGCAGGGGTTTGGTTCGAACCGGTCGCCGGGGTTGTGCGAACCAGCCGCGGTTCACGACCACACGATCAACACAGGAGGAGCAGCCATGCGCAAGCCAGTCGTGCTCGGCTCCCTCGTCGCCGCCCTCACGGCCGCCGCAGTCGCTGCGATCGGCCTGGGGACGTCGACCGGGGTAGCGTCGAGCCATCGCGAGGCACCGCTGATCGCCGAGGACCCCTCGGCCGATCTCACGGACGTCTACGCGTTCCGCAGCCCGGACAAGCCGAACACCGTGACCGTGATAGCGAACGTGATCCCGGGGGAGGATCCCGCCGCCGGCCCGAACTGGTACACGTTCTCGCCGAGCGCGCGGTACAGCCTCAACATCGACACGGACGGCGACGTCAAGCCGAACGTGACGTACCGCTTCCAGTTCGAGCGCAAGGACGGCCCGTTCTTCCTCGGCGACACGGCGCAGCCGTTCACCGTGAGCAGGGTCGACAACGGCGGGACGATCGGCAAGGTCGTCGCGAAGGGCACGACGCCGCCGAACAACATCGGGCCGCGCACAACGCCGAAGCTCGACGAGCTCGCGGCGAAGTCGATCGTGACGCTCGCCGGCGGCGGCAAGGCGTTCGCCGGTCAGCGTGACGATCCGTTCTTCGGCGACATCGGGGCGATCTTCGACCTGGTCGCGATTCGCAAGGGCACGGGCAACATGGGCGGCGGCAAGGACTTCTTCGCCGGCTATGGCGTCCACACGCTCGCTGTCCAGCTGCCGATCGCCGACCTGAAGGCCAAGAACGACACGATCGGCGTGTGGGCCTCGGTCGACCGCCAGAAGGTGACGACCCGCGGTGCGAAGACGACATCGTCCGGGCACTGGGTCCAGGTCAACCGCCTGGGCAACCCGCTCGTCAACGAGGTGATCATCCCGACCGGCCTCAAGGACCGCTGGAACGCGCTTCAGCCGTGGAACGAGAAGGAGTTCAAGCAGTACTACACGAGCCCCATGCTCGCGGCGGTCATCAACAAGCTGTACAAGCTGGGCGCTCCTGAGACCGGCCGCGACGACCTCGTCGCCGTGCTTCTCACGGGCGTCCCGCAGCTCAACTACACCGGCCCGAAGCTGGCCGACGTCCTACGGTTGAACCTCTCGATCCCGGTCGCGAAGACGCCGAATCGTCTCGGCGTCCTCGGTGGGGACACGCAGGGCTGGCCGAACGGACGACGGCTCGACGACGACGTCATCGACATCGCCGAGCAGGCCGTAGGCGGCTTCCTCAAGGGCACGAAGCTGCCGCTCGGTGACGGCGTCAACGGCGACGACATGAAGCAGCTCGCCGCCTTCCCGTACGTCGCGGCCGCCCCGAGCGGGTTCGCGAACACCAAGGGCGCGCAGAAGCCCTGATCGACGCGACCGGTGGCCGTCCCGGGGATCAGCATCCCGCGGACGGCCACCGAACCGTCCCTCGCCGCGGCGCGAACCACCTCCGTCCACCCGAGCGAGAAGAGAGAAGAGATGCCTGCCGCCCGCACGAAGGTCCGTCTTCTGTTCGTCGCGATGATCGTCCTCGGCGCTCTGGTCGGCGGTGCGCTGAGCGGCGTCATCTCCGAGAGCACTGCCTCGGCGCCCGCCTCGACCGCGTTGCCCGCGGCGCTCACCGACTCCGCCGCCAACGCGGCCACCCTCGGAATCGGCGGTCGCGACACGGCAGGAGTCGTCCAGAAGCTCGAGCTCGCGTTGCAGAGCGACCGCTCGCCCGAGCTCCTCACGCGTCTGGGCCTCGCCTACCAGCTGCGTTGGCGTGAGACCGGTGACGCGTCGTACCTGCCCCGCTCGGAGACCGCGCTCCGTCAGGCGTTGGCGGTGGCGAGGGACGATCCCGGCGCGACGCTCGGCCTCGGCTCGCTCGCGCTGATCCGGCACGACTTCAGAGGGGCGCTCGTGCTCGGCCGCAGGGCGGTCTCGCTCGCTCCATACGCGCCGTCGTCCTACGGCGTCGCCGGCGATGCGCTCCTCGAGCTCGGCCGCTACCGCGAGGCGTTCGCGACCTTCGACCGGATGGTCGCGATCAAGCCGACCCTCTCGGGGTACGCCCGAATCGCATACGCGCGGGAGCTCGTTGGCAACCGGGCCGGGGCGCTCGGTGCCATGCGACTCGCGCTCGAGAGCGCGGGCGGCGTTCCCGAGCCGACTGCGTGGACGCTCGTCGAGATCGCAAAGCTCCAGCTGGGCGAGGGTCGCTTCCAGGAGGCCGAGCGCTCGCTGCGCCAGGCTCTCCGCGTGTTTCCCGGCTATCCGTTTGCGGGCGAGACGCTCGCCCGTGTGTATGCGGCCGAGGGCAAGACGGCGGACGCGATCGCCGAGGCGCGCATTGCCTCGGCGGCGATCCCTCTGCCCGGAACGGTTGCCCTCCTCGGCAACCTCCTCGAGCGGCGCGGCGACATGCGGGGGGCACGTCGGCAGTTCGCGACGGTCGGTGCCATCGACCGGCTGCTCGCCGCCGGCGGCATCAAGGTCGATCTCGACACGGCGCTCTACCGCGCCGATCGCGGGATCGCACCCCGCCGGACGGTCGCGCTCGCGCTGGCCGCTCGCCGTGACCGCCCGTCGATCACCGGCGACGACGTGCTCGGCTGGGCGCTTGCGCGTGCCGGAGAGTGCCGGCGTGCGGAGGCGGTCCTCGACCGCGCACTCAGACTCGGGACGCGCGACGCGCTGATGTTCTTCCATCGTGGCTACGCCGCCGGCTGTGCCGGCCGTCTCACAGCGAAGCAAGCCTGGTACCGCCGAGCACTCGCGCTGAACCCGTCGTTCTCGGTGCAGTGGTCGGCTGTTGCGAGAAGGGCCTTGTCGTGAAGCGCCTCGTTCTCGCTCTCACGATCGTCGTCGTCGCGCTAGTCGCGCCAGGACGGGCGGCGGCGCATCCGCTCGGGAACTTCACGGTCAACCATTACGCCGGAATCGAGCTCGCCGGCGACTCCATCTACCTCCACTACGCGCTCGACCTCGCCGAGATCCCGACGTACCAGGACGGAGCCGCAGTGCGGAGTGCTGCGTTCGGGCGGCGGCTCACGCGAGAGCTCGAACTGGTCGTCGACGGCCGCCGGGCGCCGCTCGAGCTCCTGCGCTCACGGGCGATCACGCGACCCGGAGCCGGCGGTCTGAAGACTCTGCGCTACGAGGCGATCCTCCGTGCCCGGGCAACCGGGACGCAGCTCCGGTTCGACGACCCGCTCTACGCCAGCCGGATCGGCTGGCACGAGATCACCGCTCACGCGCGCGACGGTGCGAGGATCACAACCGCGGACGTTCCGAGCTCGAGCGCGTCGAACGAGCTGCGCGCGTACCCGAAGGACAGCCTCTCCTCGCCGCTCGACGTGAGGCGTGCGACCGTCGCCTTCGCCCTCGGCACGGGACGGGCGGAAGCGCCGACATTGAGGGAGGCCGCGCCGGTCGAACACCGAGGCGGCGGCTTCGAGAGCCTCATCGGTCGAGGAAGGCTCACGCCGGGGATCATCGCCCTCTCGCTGCTGATCGCAGCGTTCTGGGGAGCGGTGCACGCGCTGACCCCGGGTCACGGAAAGGCGATCGTGGCCGGCTACCTCGTCGGGATGCGTGGCCGGCCTCGCGACGCCTTCGTCCTCGGCGCGACGGTGACGATCACGCACACGATCGGGGTGTTCGGGCTCGGGCTGGTCACGCTCGCGCTCTCGGCGTTCATCGTTCCCGAGCAGCTCTACCCGTGGCTCACGCTCGTCTCGGGGCTCCTCGTCGTGGGCGTCGGGCTCGCGGTTCTCCGCGCGCGGCTGCGGACGGGCAGTTGGAGCGACCACCATCATCACCACGGTGACCACACGCACGGCCATGACCATGCGCATCACGCTCACCATCACGACCACCACCATGACGATGACCACCGACACGCGGAGGAGGCGCTGACGCAACGCGGCATCCTCGGCGTCGGGATCGCCGCCGGGCTGCTCCCGTGCCCGTCGGCGCTCGTCGTGCTGCTCAGCGCGATCGCGCTCCACCGCGTCGGCTTCGGGTTTGCGCTCATCGTCGCGTTCAGCCTCGGGCTCGCTGCGACGATCACCTCGATCGGCCTGGTCGCGGTCCTCGCGCGCCGGACGTTCGCGCGCACCTCGCTCGACGGCAGGCTCGTACGGGTCTTGCCGACGCTGAGCGCGCTCGCGATCCTCGTCGTCGGCGCCGGCCTCACGATTCGTGCGATCCCGGGGCTCGTCGCCTGAACCGGACGCGGGCCGGTGGCGAATCACGCTCGCCACCACGACCGCGAGGAGCTGAGACGGATGTTCGGACTGGACGACTGGATTGCCGGGATGTCACAGGGGACGTCGATGCTCGTCGTCCTCGCGGTCGCCGTGCTGCTCGGCCTCAGGCACGCCACCGACCCGGATCACATCGCCGCCGTCTCGACGCTCGTGGCGAGCGGTCGCGAGCGGACGACGCTCACCGCCGCGCGCCTGGGAGCGTGGTGGGGCGCCGGCCACGCCCTGACGCTGATCGCCTTCGGGATCCCGATCCTGCTCGCCGACCGCTACCTGCCCGAGAACCTCCAGCGCGGCGCCGAGTCGGCGGTCGCGGCGCTGATCGTCTTCCTGGCGGTGAGGCTCCTCATCCGCTGGCGGCACGGGGCGTTCGGCACGGTCACGGGCGAGGGAACGTCGCACCATCACCACCACGTCCGCACGCCGGTGAGCGCGTTCGGCGTCGGCCTCGTCCACGGCATGGGCGGCAGCGCCGGCGTTGGGGTGCTCCTGCTCGCCGCGATCCCCTCGCGCTCGCTCGCGCTCGCCTCACTCGTCGTGCTCGCCGTCTTCACGGCGGTCTCGATGACGATCGTGACGACCGGCTTCGGCGCGCTCCTCTCGGCGAGGCGCGTGTCGTCGTCGCTTCGCCGCGCCATCCCTGCCCTCGGCATCGCGAGCCTCGCATTCGGGTTCTGGTACGGCGCCGCGGTATGGAGCCTCGCGCCCTATCCGTTCTGAGCGCGCGTTAGGCTCCGCCCGTGGAGCCGATCCTCACGCTGACCGATCTCGAGCCGCTCGCCCGTGAGCGGCTCGACCCCGATTGGTACGAGTACTACGCCTCGGGAGCGGCGACCGAGACGACCCTCCGAGAGAACGTCGAGGCCTTCCGCCGGGTCCGGCTCCGGCAGCGTGTTCTCTGCGGAATCGAGCGCGTCGATACGTCGACGACGATCCTGGGCCACCCTGTCGACCACCCGATCGTGACGGCTCCACTCGCCTACCAGGCGTTCGCCCACGGCGACGGAGAGGCAGGGATGGCGCGCGGCGCGGCGAGCCTCGGCGGTGCGATCTGCCTCTCGACCTTCTCGAACAAGACACCGGCCGAGGTGGCGGCGGCTGCCCCTGATGCGCTCCGGTTCCTCCAGGTCTACACCTTTCGCGATCGCGCGATCACCGACACGCTGATCGCGCAGGCGGTCGAGCTCGGCTACCGGGCGGTGTTCCTGACCGCGGATCTGGCCGTCCCCGGCCCGCGCGACCGCGAGCGCCGAATCCACTGGACGTTCCCCGAGGACTCGATGCCGGCCGTCCGCTTCGCGCTCGACCACGGCGCCGACGCCGAGGGGCTCGACATCGTCGATCCGGCGCTCGACTGGGACTACCTCGCTCATCTCGTGGAGACGGCCGGGGTGCCCGTCGTGCTCAAGGGAGTCCTCGATGCCGAGGACGCCCGCCTCGCCGTCGAGCACGGGGTCGCCGGCGTCGTCGTTTCGAACCACGGCGGACGCCAGCTGGACAACGTCCCGTCGACGATCGAGGCGCTGCCGGCGATCGTCGAGGCCGTGGATGGCAGGGCGGAGGTCTTTCTGGACAGCGGGATCCGACGGGGTGCCGACGTGTTCGCCGCGCTCGCGCTCGGCGCGCAGGCCGTGCTCGCGGGCAGGCTGCCGCTGTGGGGGCTCGCCATCGGCGGGGCGGAGGGGGTCACGGCCGCGATCGCGCTCCTGCGCGACGAGCTCGCGACGACGATGCACCTCACCGGCTGTGCCGATGTCGCGGCGGTCGGTCCCGAGCGCCTGCTCGGCTAGTCGGCCGGGGAAGCCGCACCGCCCCCGTAGAATCACGACTCGATGAACGACGTCGCTACGCTCGCGCGCAATCATGTCGACCTGCTTCCAGCGGGAGGCCTCGAGGAGAAGCTCAAGCTCGGGCGCCCGCTCCGCGTCAAGCTCGGGATCGACGTCACCTCTCCGGACATCCACGTCGGCCGGGCGATTCCGCTGCAGCGCATGCGCGCCTTCCAGGACGCCGGCCATGTCGGCGTCCTCATCGTCGGCGACTACACGACCAGGATCGGCGACCCGTCGGGCCGTTCCGCAGAGCGGCCTATCCTCTCGGATGAGGAGATCGACGCGAACGCGAAGACGTACGTCGACCAGGCGCTACAGGTGCTCGACCCCGATCGCACCGAGGTGCGCTTCAACGGGGAATGGCTCTCCCGGCTGAGCTTTGCGGACGTCGTCCGCCTCACGCGCACGCTGACCGTCGCCCAGCTCCTCGAGCGCGACGACTTCGCCAAGCGCGTCGCCGCCGGTCATCCCGTCTCCGTCTCGGAGCTCCTCTACCCGCTGATGCAGGCGTACGACTCGGTCGCGATCGAGGCCGACGTCGAGCTCGGCGGGACCGACCAGCTCTACAACCTGCTCGCCGGCCGGACGGTGATGGAGTCCTACGGGCTCGCGCCGCAGGTGGTGCTGACGACGCCGCTCCTCCTGAGCTGGGATGGCGCGAAGATGAGCTCCTCCGTGGGCAACAACATCCCGCTGACCGCGCCTCCCGAGGAGCAGTTCGGGCGGACCATGCGGATCCCCGACGAACAGCTCGAGGACTGGTGGCGCCTCGTCGTCGAACGGCCGGTTCCTGCCGGAGAGCCGATGGAGGCGAAGCTGGCGCTCGCCCGCTGGATCGTCACCCGCTCGCACGGCGACCAGGCAGCGGCGGAGGCCGAGGCGCACTTCACCCGCGTCGTCCGTGAAGGAGGGGCGCCGGAGGAGGTTCCGGAGCACCCGCTTCCCGACGGCGAGATCGTGCACGTCCCGGCGTTCCTCGCGTCCGCGTTCGGGCTCTCGACGAGCGAGGCGCGCCGGCTGATCGCACAGGGGGGAGTAAAGCTCGAGGGCGAGCCGATCAGCGAGCTCGACCTGCCGCGGGAGCGTCTCGCGGGTGGTCTCGTGCAGGCCGGAAAGCGCCGGTTCGTGCGGGTTCAGGCAGTGTGAAGCCCGTGTCGCAGGGTTTGACACACCGTCCTGCTCTGCTATAGTCCTGCGGCCGCCCGAAAGGGAGGCGAAGAACGTCCTGCGACACAGGAGCGCCTTCGACCGAATCGGATACGACGTAGTTGTTCCGCTCGATTGAAGGCCTCTGGCGTGTGCCGGAGGCTTTTCTTTGTCCCCCAGACGTGTGGCGCCGCCGAGAGGTAGTGCGAGATGGCAGTGCCTCGACGCAGTGGTCTTTGAAAACTCAACAGCGTGCGTGTGCGACGAGAAGCGATGTCGCCTGCCTTCGTCCGGCTTGCCGGCGGGAGCAGTCGATGTCGTCTATCCCGTCAACCTCGAGCTCACCATCCCGGTGGGTGAGAGGTCTGACGCCTTTTGAGACCTCGAGCTCGTCCTTCGGGACGAGGTCGGGGAAGACTCGAAGGGAGACAACCAGTTCGCCGGTCTTCGGGCCGGCTAGCGGTTTCTTCACGGAGAGTTTGATCCTGGCTCAGGACGAACGCTGGCGGCGCGCCTAACACATGCAAGTCGAGCGAGAACCAGGACTTCGGTCCTGGGGACAGCGGCGAACGGGTGAGTAACACGTGGATAACCTGCCCTCGGCACCGGAATAGCCCGGGGAAACTCGGATTAATGCCGGATAGCCCCACAGTCCTGCGGGACGGTGGGAAAAGGTAGCTTCGGCCTCTGGCCGAGGATGGGTCCGCGGCGGATTAGCTAGTTGGCGGGGTAACGGCCCACCAAGGCGACGATCCGTAGCTGGTCTGAGAGGACGAACAGCCACACTGGGACTGAGACACGGCCCAGACTCCTACGGGAGGCAGCAGTGGGGAATATTGCGCTAATGCGGGAAACCGTGACGCAGCGACGCCGCGTGAGGGAAGAAGGCCTTCGGGTTGTAAACCTCTTTCAGGAGGGAAGAAGCTACTCGGGTGAATAGCCCAGAGGGTGACGGTACCTCCAGAAGAAGCCCCGGCTAACTACGTGCCAGCAGCCGCGGTAATACGTAGGGGGCAAGCGTTGTCCGGATTCATTGGGCGTAAAGAGCGTGTAGGCGGTCAGGTAGGTCAGTTGTGAAAACTGGAGGCTCAACCTTCAGACGTCGACTGAAACCCCCTGGCTAGAGTCCGGGAGAGGAGAGTGGAATTCCTGGTGTAGCGGTGGAATGCGCAGATATCAGGAAGAACACCCGTGGCGAAAGCGGCTCTCTGGAACGGTACTGACGCTGAGACGCGAAAGCGTGGGGAGCGAACAGGATTAGATACCCTGGTAGTCCACGCCGTAAACGATGGGCGCTAGGTGTGGGGGGTGTCGACTCCCTCCGTGCCGAAGCTAACGCATTAAGCGCCCCGCCTGGGGAGTACGGCCGCAAGGCTAAAACTCAAAGGAATTGACGGGGACCCGCACAAGCAGCGGAGCATGTGGTTTAATTGGATGCGACGCCAAGAACCTTACCAAGGCTTGACATGGTCGGGAAAGCTGGAGAAATTCAGCCCTCCTTCGGGACTCGATCACAGGTGGTGCATGGCTGTCGTCAGCTCGTGTCGTGAGATGTTGGGTTAAGTCCCGCAACGAGCGCAACCCCTGTCCTATGTTGCCAGCGAGTTATGTCGGGGACTCATAGGAGACTGCCGGTGACAAATCGGAGGAAGGTGGGGATGACGTCAAGTCAGCATGCCCCTTATGTCTTGGGCTACACACGTGCTACATTGGCCGGTACAAAGGGCTGCAAAACCGCGAGGTTGAGCGAATCCCAAAAAGCCGGTCCCGGTTCGGATTGGAGGCTGCAACTCGCCTCCATGAAGGCGGAGTTGCTAGTAATCGCGGATCAGCATGCCGCGGTGAATACGTTCCCGGGTCTTGTACACACCGCCCGTCACACCACGAAAGTTGGCAACACCCGAAGCCGGTGGGCTAACCTCTTTGAGGAGGCAGCCGTCTAAGGTGGGGTCGATGATTGGGGTGAAGTCGTAACAAGGTAGCCGTACCGGAAGGTGCGGCTGGATCACCTCCTTTCTAGGGAATCCGGGGCTATTACCCCGGAGGCTGTCATACCCGTTGATGCGTCGAGCTCCTGCTCGAACTCGTCCGGTGATATGGCTCGCCTGGAATTACGTCGACTCTCGTTTCACTTTGGGGTGGCTCGCGCAAGCGATCCACGCCCGCACGCTGTTGAGCTTTGAAAGACTCTGCGTCTTCCGATCTTCGGATCGGGACGGTGGAGTGCTTTCTGCATGGCGGGCGCTCGAGCTCGCGCGCACCTTGAAAACTCCATAGCGACATCTAACGTGTTCTTTCCGAATCAAGAGAACAAGGGCACACGGTGGATGCCTTGGCGCCAAGAGCCGAAGAAGGACGTGGGCGGCTGCGATAAGCCTGGGGGAGGTGCTGACCGACCTTTGATCCCAGGATTTCCGAATGAGGAAACTCACGCGTGGTAATGCGCGCGTACCCATGCCTGAATACATAGGGCATGAGGAGGCAAGCTGGGGAACTGAAACATCTAAGTACCCAGAGGAAAAGAAAGAAACCTCGATTCCCTGAGTAGTGGCGAGCGAAAAGGGAACAGCCCAAACCCGGGCGACGTGATAGACGGCAGTCGTTGTCGTTCGGGTGTTGTAGGGCCTGTCTTGATCCGTCTGCCGGCGGGTCGACGAGTTACAAAGACGTGTCGTAGCGGAAGCGAATGGAAAGTCGCACCGCAGCGGGTAACAGTCCCGTACGCGAAACGGCACGACCTCGTTGGACAGGTACCTGAGTACGGCCGGGCACGGGAAACCTGGTCGGAACCCGCGGGGACCACCCCGTAAGGCTAAATACTCCTTGGCGACCGATAGTGAACTAGTACCGTGAGGGAAAGGTGAAAAGTACCCCGCGAGGGGAGTGAAATAGCACCTGAAACCGTGTGCTTACAAGCGGTCGGAGCGGCGTATGCCGTGACGGCGTGCCTTTTGCATAATGAGCCAGCGAGTTGCTCTTCAACGGCGAGGTTAAGGAAACGGAGCCGAAGCGAAAGCGAGTCTGAACAGGGCGTTCAGTCGTTGGAGGCAGACCCGAAACTGAGTGATCTACCCATGGGCAGGTTGAAGCGGGGGTAAGACCCCGTGAAGGACCGAACACACGTCGGTTGAAAACGGCGGTGATGACCTGTGGGTCGGAGTGAAAGGCTAATCAAACTCAGAGATATCTGGTTCTCCCCGAAATATATTTAGGTATAGCGTCGCGTGTTTATTACTGGTTGTAGAGCACTGTTTGGTCTAGGGGGCCTACCAGCTTACCGAAATCAGACAAACTCCGAAGGCCGGTAATCCAGAGCGCGGCAGTCAGACTGCGGGGGATAAGCTCCGTGGTCGAAAGGGAAACAGCCCAGACCGTCGGCTAAGGCCCCTAATTCCATGCTAAGTGGCAAACGATGTCTGATTGCACAGACAACCAGGATGTTGGCTTAGAAGCAGCCACCATTCAAAGAGTGCGTAACAGCTCACTGGTCAAGTGATCGGGCGCGGATAATTCAACGGGGCTCAAGCATGGAGCCGAAGCTACGGACTTCAGCGCAAGCTGGAGTGGTAGGGGAGCGTTCCCACAGCAGTGAAGCGGTGGCGGAAGCCTCCGTGGAGCGGTGGGAAGTGAGAATGCTGGCATGAGTAACGAAAGAGGAGCGAGAAACTCCTCCGCCGAATGCCTAAGGGTTCCTGAGTAAAGCTAATCTTCTCAGGGTTAGTCGGGACCTAAGCCGAGGCCGAAAGGCGTAGGCGATGGACAACAGGTTGATATTCCTGTACCACGTACCGATTCGTTTGACCGGTAGGCGGGACGGGGTAGGCTAGGGAAACCCAGGCGATGGTCGACCTGGGGTAACCGCGTAGGCCGGGTGATAGGAAAATCCGTCACCCATCAAGGCTGAGACGGGATGCCGAGCCCGCATGGGCGAAGTTCCTGAAGCCATGCCTCCAAGAAAAGCGTCGATCGGGAGAACGGGCGTGCCCGTACCAAAACCGACACAGGTAGGCAGGTAGAGAATACCAAGGCGATCGGAAGAACCCTCGTTAAGGAACTCGGCAAAATGGTCCCGTAACTTCGGGAGAAGGGACGCCCCGGTAGGTTGAGATTCCCTCGCGGAATCGAGGCCGAGGGGGCCGCAGAGAAACGGCCCAAGCGACTGTTTACCAAAAACACAGGTCTCTGCTAAGTCGTAAGACGACGTATAGGGGCTGACGCCTGCCCGGTGCTGGAAGGTCACGAGGAGAGGTTAGCCTTCGGGCGAAGCTTTGAATCCAAGCCCCAGTAAACGGCGGCGGTAACTATAACCGTCCTAAGGTAGCGAAATTCCTTGTCGGGTAAGTTCCGACCTGCACGAATGGCGTAACGACTTGGGCGCTGTCTCAACGAGGGATCCGGTGAAATTGTAGTCTCGGTGAAGATGCCGAGTACCCGTGGCTGGACGGAAAGACCCCGTGAACCTTTACTGCAGCTTTGCGTTGAAGTTTGGTGTTCGCTGTCCAGGATAGGTGGGAGACTTTGAAGCGGGGGCGTCAGCTCTCGTGGAGTCAACCTTGGGATACCACCCTTCGGATTCTGGGCTTCTAACCCGATGCCGTTATCCGGGTCGGGAACAGCGTGAGGTGGGCAGTTTGACTGGGGCGGTCGCCTCCTAAAATGTAACGGAGGCGCGCAATGGTTCCCTCAGCACGGTTGGAAATCGTGCGTAGAGCGCAAAGGCATAAGGGAGCTTGACTGCGAGACTGACAAGTCGAGCAGGGACGAAAGTCGGCCTTAGTGATCCGGCGGTTAAGAGTGGAATTGCCGTCGCTCAACGGATAAAAGGTACTCCGGGGATAACAGGCTTATCCTCCCCAAGAGTCCACATCGACGGGAGGGTTTGGCACCTCGATGTCGGCTCGTCGCATCCTGGGGCTGAAGCAGGTCCCAAGGGTTGGGCTGTTCGCCCATTAAAGCGGCACGCGAGCTGGGTTCAGAACGTCGTGAGACAGTTCGGTCCCTATCCGCCATGGGCGTTGGGAACTTGAGAGGAGTCGTCTCTAGTACGAGAGGACCGAGATGAACAGACCTCTGGTGTATCAGTTGTCCTGCCAAGGGCACTGCTGATTAGCCACGTCTGGACGGGATAACCGCTGAAAGCATCTAAGCGGGAAGCCCACCTCAAGATGAGGTTCCCCATCACTTCGAGTGAGTAAGGGCCGTGGAAGACCACCACGTCGATAGGCTGGCGGTGTAAGCACAGCAATGTGTTCAGCTGACCAGTACTAATTGCCCGAGGTCTTGATTTTGAACACAACGAGGTCGCTATGGAGTTTTGAAGGTGATGCGTGACCGGCGTCGATGCCGGCGGGCGCTCCCTTTGACAGTTCGGCGGTCATAGCAGCGGGGAAATACCTCTTCCCATTCCGAACAGAGAAGTCAAGCCCGTCTGCGCCGATGGTACTTGGGGCGCGAGCCCCTGGGAGAGTAGGGTGCCGCCGGTTTTCTCACGGCTTCCGAGGCCCGCGAGAGCGGGCCTCGAGCCATGGTCCCGCAGCGGGGCGCGCCGTCAGCCGGCGAGCGAGCGAAGGCGCTCGACCCTGGTCGCCACCGCGGGGTGCGTGACGAACATTCGCATCACCCGATCGTCCTCGTCGAAAGGGCTCACGGTGTAGAGCGGCTCGGTTGCCGGCGAGCCCGTGAACGAGACGACGTCGCCTGCGGCATCGAGCTTCTCGAGCGCCGCTGCGAGGTCGAAGGGGTCGGTGATCGCGGCCGCCAGGCGGTCGGCCTCGAGCTCGCGCTTCTGCGTGAGCAGCAGGTGCGTGAACGCGGCGGCGACCGGGGCGAGGATCGTTAGCAGTCCGCGCGAGAACCAGCCCCCGATCCGCGTTACCTCGAGCAGGCTCGAGGAGAGGATGACGGCGAAGGACTGCACGAGGACGTCGCGGCGCTTGATGTGGGCGAGCTCGTGGGCGAGCACCGCGTCGAGCTCGTCGGCGGAGATCGCGCCGACGAGGCCGGCGCTCACGGCGAGGGTCGCGCTCCCAGGGCCCCGGCCGACGACGAACGCGCGCGGAAAGCCGTCGTTCATCAGGGCGAGCTTCGGTGGCGGCATATGCAGTTGCGACGAGAGTCGCTCGACGGTGGAGGCGAGCACCGGGTTCTCGCCGAGCGTCATGCGCCGCGCGCCGAGGGAGCCGAGGATGGCCCGGTCGCAGTAGGCCCAGACCACGAGGGCGGCGAGCAGCGCACAGAACCCAAACGTCGTCGCGCCGCGGCGTTCCGAGATCAGCCAGCCGAGCGAGGCGAACATCGCCGTCAGGAGGGCGACCAGCACCCAGGCCATCGTGAGATTGCGTGCGACCGCGCGCCCCGAAGGCGCTGCGTGGGCCCCCGACGAGGGCCTGGCCGAGCGATCCCTAGAGCTCGTCGTCGTCGTCGCCGCTGCGGTCGACGTCGTCGAGCCCGCGTGGCGGCCAGTCCGGCTCGGGCGCATCGCAACGGCTCGAGCAGTGGAGCGAGGCGACGTTCTGGAGCGGCACCAGGATGTGCCCGTTCAGCTCGACGTGCGGGACGTCCTCGATCGAGCAATAGGCGGTGAGCACGCCCTCCTGGTACTCGCCCCCGAAGAGCGCGAGCTCGACCTGCTCGCCCTTGTACTTGTTGGTGTAGTCCTCCACGTCGGGCCGAAGTCTAGCCGTGGTCGATGCCGATCACGGGTGGCTAGGCGAGCACGAGACCAGTGCCGTCGGCGACGAACGTCGCGGGTACGCAGTTCCCGATCGGGCCCTGCTCGAGGCCGGCATGGCGGTAGAGAGCGCGGATCGCCCCGCCGTGACTGACGACGAGAACCGAGCCGCCTGGGTGGGCCGCGACGATCTCGTCGATCGCACCGAGGACGCGGCGCGAGAGCTCGTCGGCGGTCTCGCCGTCGCCCCACGAGCCGGCTACTGCATCGGGGAATCTCACCCTCACCTCGGAGTCGGTCAGGCCTTCCCACGTGCCGAAGTCCTTCTCGCGAAGCGCCGGTCGCCGCTGGACGGCCAGCCCTCTCGGCTCCGCCACGACCGCTGCCGTCTGCCACGCCCGCTCGAGATCGCTCGCGTAGACCGCGTCGAGCGGGACGCCGTCGAGGACGCCGCGAAGCTCGTCGGCCTGACGCAGGCCCACCTCGTTGAGCGGGATGTCGGTTTGGCCCTGGATCCTCCGATCGCGGTTCCAATCGGTCTCGCCGTGCCGTACGACCGTGAGCGTTGTCGCCATCTGCCTGAAGCTACCGGGCGCCCTCCCTATACTGGCTCGCCGATGGATCTCGGGCTGAAAGGCAAGGTCGCGCTCGTGACCGGCTCGAGCCGCGGAATCGGCTTCGGGATCGCTCGGAGCCTGGCCGCGGAAGGCGCGTCCGTGATCGTCAGCGCGCGGGGACAGGAAGGTGTCGACCACGCGGTCGCCGAGCTCGAGCCGCTCGGGCCCGTCGCGGGCGTCGTCGCGGACGTGACCACGACCGACGGCGCCGCCGCCGCAGTCGAGGCAGCCGTGTCGCGGTTCGGGCGGCTCGACGTGGTCGTCAACAACGTCGGCGGCTCCGGCGCTCGGACGCTCGCGGACACCGACGAGGCCGAGCTGCGCCGAATCGTCGACATGAACGTCCTCTCCGGGTTCGGCGTCGTCCGGGCAGCGCTTCCGGCCCTTCGCGAGAGCGGAGGCGTCGTGTGCTTCGTAACGTCGATCTGGGGCCGCGAGTCGGGCGGCGCGCTCGGCTACAACGTCGCCAAGGGGGCCGAGATCAACCTCGCCAACGCACTTGCCCATGAGCTCGCCGGCGACGGGGTCAGGGTCTTCAGCGTCGCGCCGGGCTCGATCAGGCATCCGGGGGGCAGCTGGGACCGGCGGGTCGCCGATGACCCGGAGGGAATGGCTGCGTTCGTCGACCGCGAGATCGCGTGGGGTCGTTTCGGCACCGCCGAGGAGGTCGGCGATGTGGTTGCGTTCCTCTGCTCGCCGCGGGCGTCGTGGGTCGTCGGCGCGTGCGTCACGGTCGACGGCGGCCAGTCCCGCGCGCTGTAGACCGACGCGCTAGAAGCCGAGGCGCGCACGGAGCCATTCGAGGTGCTCCGAGTACGCGGTGTCGTTCAGCTCGTGACCGGCGGGATACCAGCGAACCAGCGTGCCCTTCGGCGCCGCCGCCACCATCGCCTGAAGTGCCGAGCGTGGGACGACCTGGTCCTTGGTGCCGTTCTGAAGCAGGAGCCCGTCGGCGGCCGCGTGCCCGATCCAGCGGAGAGGATCGACCTCGTCGAGCGTGGTGCGAAGCTGGTCGCGAAGCCCGGCAGGCGCCTGGTCGACGTAGCTGTCGACGTCGACCGACCCGGCCGACATCAGCACGGCGGCGGCGAGCCTCGGCTCGACGCCGGCGACCAGCGCGCCGGTCCTCGCGCCCGCGCTCCAGCCGACGAGCCCGATGCGGTCGGGATCGACCTCGGGTCGCTCGCTGAGCAGGTCCACCGCGCGACGAACGGCGACGACGTCCGCGACGACGCTGTCGCGGTAGTCGCGAAGGCGTGTCTCGGCGTCGCTGCCACCGACAGGAGCCTGGCTCGACGGCGCCGTGATCAGGAGCGCCGCGACGTGGTTCGACGCGAGCGCGAGCGCCTGGGTGAGCATCGACGTGCGGTCGCCGCCCGAGCCGTGGAGGTAGATGACGGCCGGGACGTGCTCCTCCTTCTGAGGCTCGACGAGGAACGCCTGGACGCGACCGCCCGGCGTCGCGTAGGAGAGGTCGCGGACGACCAGCCCGGAGCTGTTGACGTGGCCGGCGTCCTCGACCGCGAGGTCGGCAGAAGCGTCGTACGCGAACGGGCCCCTCTCGGCCTGCTTGTCGTCGCCACAGCCTGCGAGGAGGGCGGTCGCCACGACGATCGCGATCAGGGTGAACAGGCGTTGCACCACGGAACGGTACCTGGGGTCGTGGCGCGGCACGGGCCGGTGCGATCTCTATCCTGAAGACAGGATGACGCTGACGCGACCGGTCGAGGATGGGTTCCGTCGCCGGACGCACGAGCTGGAGAAGTCGCTCGACCCGCACGCGGTCCGCTCGCTCGAGACTCGGGGACGGGCCCGGCCCGAGGAGCCGTGCAGCGTCCGCACGGAGTTCCAGCGAGACCGCGACCGGCTCGTCCATTCGAAGCCCTTCAGGCGGTTGAAGGGGAAGACGCAGGTCTTCATCGACCCCGAGGGCGACCACTACCGGACGAGGATGACCCACACGCTCGAGACGACCGCGATCTCGCGCGTCGTCGCGCGGGCGCTACGGCTGAACGAGGATCTCGTCGAGGCGATCGGGCTCGGGCACGACACCGGCCATACACCATTCGGCCACGCGGGTGAGCAGGCACTCGACGATGTCGTGAGCCGCCGGTTCGGGCGACGCTTCCGACACAACGAGCAGTCGCACAGGATCGCCGAACGGCTGAACCTCACGCATGAGGTCTGCAACGGGATCCTCACGCACACCGGCGTTCAGGAGCCCGACACGCTCGAGGGGCGGATCGTGCGTCTCGTCGACCGGGTCGCGTACATCAACCACGACATCGATGACGCGATCCGCTACGGCATCCTTGCACCCGGTGACCTTCCCACCGACGAGATCGCGCTGCTCGGCTCGACGGGAAGCGCACGGATCGACCGGCTCGTCCACGACATCGTCGACGCGTCGGCCGGCACCGGCGAGATCCGGCAGACCGAGGAGGTCGGCGAGGCGATGCTGGCGTTGCGCGCGTTCATGTTCGATCGCGTGTACCTCGGCCCTCAGGCGGAGCCTGAGCATCGGCGCGCACGCGACGTCGTCGAGACGGTCTTCGAGTCTCTCGTCGCCGAGCCAGAGCGTCTTCCGCCGGGCGACGACGACCTGGCCGACCGGGTCGTCGACTATCTCGCGGGGATGACCGACCGGTTCGCGATCGCCTACGCGGCTGCGCTGTAGGGTCGACGCGTGGCCCGGATCAAGGACACGTCCGTCGAGGCGGTGCGACAGTCCGCCAGCATCGTCGACGTCGTCTCCCAGCGCACCTCGCTGCGGAAGATGGGGGCGCGCTTCGTCGGTCGCTGCCCGTTTCACGAGGAGCGGACGCCGAGCTTCTCGGTCGACCCGGTCGCGAATCTCTACTACTGCTTCGGCTGCAACAAGGGCGGCGACGTGGTGCGCTTCGTCCGCGAGACCGAGAACCTCGACTTCGTAGAGGCGATCGAGCAGCTCGCCGAACGGTTCGGGGTGACGCTCGAGTACGAGGAGGCCGCGCCGGGCGTGGAGCGTGCGAGGGCTCGCCGCGACCGGCTGCACAAGCTGCTCGAGCAGGCGACGACGTACTTCGAGCGGATGCTGTGGGAGACGGATGCGGGTCGTCCCGTGCGCGAGTACCTCGAAGGCCGCGGGTTCCAGGAGCCGATCACGCGAGAGTTCCGTCTGGGCCTGTCCCCAGGCAACGGGCTCGTCGCAAAGGCCCGCGAGAGCGGGTTCACGCCGGAGGAGATCCGCGCTGCCGGCCTCTCGAACGCGCGCGGCAACGACTACTTCCCGTTCCGCCTGATGTTCCCGCTGGCGGACGCACGCGGGCGCATTGTCGGGTTCCAGGCGAGGATCATGCGCGACGACGACCCACTTCCGCGAGCGAAGTACGTCAACACACCGGAGGGCGAGCTCTTCAAGAAGGGGAACCTCCTCTACGGGCTTCACCTCGCCCGACCCGCGATTGCCAAGCAGGAGCGGGCCGTCGTGGTCGAGGGGAACGCGGACGTGATCGCGCTCCGCCAGGCGGGATTCGAGCCCGTCGTCGCCTCGATGGGAACGGCGCTCACCCAGGTGCAGCTGGACGAGCTCTGGCGGCTGACCCGTCGGCTCTATCTCTGCTTCGACTCGGACGCGGCCGGGCAGGAGGCGACGCTTCGGGGGATGGAGCTGGCGATCGCCAAGGGCTTCGACGTCCAGATCGTCTCGCTGCCGAACGGCAAGGATCCCGCCGACGCGCCGGACGGGTTCGCCGAGAACCTCGGACGGGCGGAGAGCTACATCCACCATCGCGTGCGGACGACGCTCGACCGGGCCGTCGATCGCAACCAGGCGTACCTGCAGGCGCGGGAGATCCTCGAGCGGGCGGACGATTCCCCGCAGCGCCAGGAGGCCCTCCGCCTCGTCGCCGACCGCCTCGAGCTGCCGGCGGAGACGCTCGCGAGCATCCCCTCGGCGCGGGCCGGTGCAGCGCCCCGGTCGAAGCCCTCGAACGAGCCGCCGCGTCTGCTCGAGGCCGGGCTCCGGTTGGAGCGCGAGACGCTGGCGGCGGTCGTCGCGCATCGAGGGCTGCTCGATCGGCTCGCGGCACTCACGCCGGAGCACTTCGACGACCCGCTCAATCGTCGGATGCAGAAGGCGCTCGTGTCGGGTGGGGCGGAGGACGACGAGCTCGTTGCGCTCCGCGCCGAGCTGGGTGCGAGGGCGGAGCGAGACGCGATCGACGAGCGCACCGGTGAGCAGCTCATCTACCGGCTACGGGAGCGCAAGCTCAGGCGTGACCTGCAAGGCGCGGACCTCGCGAAGGTGACAGAGCTTCAGGCGCAACTCGTGAAGCTGCGGCAGGCGCTCACCGAGCTGCAGTGACCGTCCCCGGGTACTCGGGGCTCATCCGCACGGCCGGTCGGACGCGGGCGTTCGCGTGGGTGGGATCCCGAGTGCTCCCGGCGCTCGACCGGCCTTTCCGCTCGCGTCGGCGCTCGGTGACGAGCCTCGGGACGGACTTCCCGCTCTGCTACCTGACGACGACGGGGAGGAGGACGGGGGAGCTGCGCACCGCGGCCCTCCTCCACGTTGCCGACGGTGACCGCGCCGCCGTCATCGCATCGAACTTCGGGCGCCACGATCACCCCGCGTGGTCGCTCAACCTGCTCGAGCGTCCCGACGCGACTCTGACCGTCGCCGGAGTGTCTCGACCGGTGCGCGCGCGGCTCGCGACCGATGTCGAGCGCGATCGCTACTGGGGCGAGGCGCTTCGCTTCTGGCCCGGCTACGAGGGCTACCGCCGGCGCGCCGGCCGCGAGATCAGGGTCTTCGTGCTCGAGCCGTCAGACGGAGAAGCTGATCGGGAACGTCGCGAGCCAGGCGGCCGTGAGGATGAACACGCCAAGCCCGAACCCGAGCACCACGCGTCGGAGGACGGGTGATTCGAGCTTCGTGCTGATCCCGGCGAAGAAGAGCGCCGCCGCGAACAGCACGACACCGAGGACGTAGTTCGTCGCGCGCTGCACGTTCGTTCGCGCCTTCGCCGAGTAGGCCTCGGCCTCGGCATTGAGCTGCTTCGCCTCGGTCCTGGCTGCGACCTTGTACTCGGGCATCGCAAACGGTGTCAGGGGAGCGTCCTTGTTCTTCAACGGACGGGACGCGATCCAGGCGTTGACTGCCGGGGTGAACTCCGCCCGGAAGCGGTGGAAGTAGAAGGCGGCGAGCTTCGTGTGGCCGAGCGCGTACGCGTCGACCCACTGCATGAAGGTCGCGACGTCGATCTGCGTCTGTGAGTTCGCAAGCGCGTCGGCCTTCGACGACTCGATGCGCAGCGCCGAGGCTTTGCCGAAGGCCTTGGCCTGCTCGCCGTTCCAGCGGCTCGCCTGGTAGCCGCTCCACGCCGTCGCGACCGTGGCGAGCGCGAGCAGGACCGTCGCGACGACCTCGAATCGCTCCGCGCCGCGACCGGCTCGCGTCGATGCGGCGTCGGACGTCACGAAGAGGCTGTGCCGGACGCGTCACAGGGGACGACGACGTGCCGGTCGATCGCGGCGAGCGCGTTGTCGATCCGTTCGAGCGTGCGCTCCATCGCCGTGGGCTCGAGCCCGCCGACACCGTCGTGGAACGGCCGATCGAGTGAGATCAGCAGCAGGAACATCATCGCCATCACGGAGACGACTGCGCCCATCAGCATTCCCTGCGTCACCTTGCCTTCGCCCGCGTCGGCGAAGAACAGCATGTACGCGAAGATCACCGCGCCGATCGCGACGAGCACGATCCAGAGCGGGGTCGGGATGACGCCCGACGCGGGATGGATGCGGTTGAGCCTGCCTTCCTCCCGCTGTGAGGTCTGTCCGAGCCACTGGTCGTAGGCGGACTGCTGAGCGTTGGACTTCGGCTCGATGCCCTCGATCGTCCGGAACATCGCAACACCCCAGGGGTTCACGCCGTCGCCGATCGAGCCGTCCTGCATCGCGGGCCACTCGTCGTGCACGACCGAGCGGCCATAACAGATGAGCTGCCCGGTCAGCGTGTCTTTCACCTCTGGCCCGAGCAGCTGTGCGGTCTCGACCTGCTGCACGACCATGAGCGCCTCGCTCTCCGCTCCGGAGCGGGCGTTGTCGTAGCTCGTGAACGAGAGAAAGACGATGAACCCGAGCAGCACCGAGAAGCCCGTCGCGATCACGCCGAAGACGCCCGAGGCGCGGTCGCCGTCCTGGAACCAGCTGCCCTCCGGGGCACGGCTGCGGACGAGCAGCATCACCGTGACCGCGCCGGCCGTCAGTACGACCGTGATCAAGAAGCCCCAGACGAGGTTCACGGTGCCAGCCCCTCAGCGGACGTGGGGCGGCGAGCGGCGAGGAGGAGCATCGCGGGCATTCTCCACGAAGCGGGGTCCTGGGGTCGACGCAACTGCTGGAGCGTGCGGTCTTGTAACGACTACTCGCTCAGCCCGGCTGTCTGGCCGCGCGGAGTGTCGCGAGCTCGAGTCGGGCGAGCCCGAGCGAGATGGTGAGCGCGATGAGCGTGGCGTCGGTCGATGCGTGCCGGAGCACGCCGTCGACGTCCTGTTCGAGCTGGTTCACGTGGTTCGCGACGTCGATGATCTGTTGCGGGTCGACGTGGAGCTGGGTCGGTTCGGTCGGCATGGTTCGGCTCCTTCGTGGTTTCTCAGAGTGGTTGGCCGGCGTTGTCGCGGGCCTCTTGCTCGCGTCGCTGCTTTCACGATCGGGTGGGAGGCCGAGCTTCAGCAACAGCACCCCGAGCCAGCCGAGGAGGAGGCCCCAGACCCAGCCGTGTCGGCCGCGGCGCTTGCCCATTCGCCACGTGATCAGGATCGGAAGGGCGCCGAAGACGAGGATCAGCCCGATGTATGCGAGCGCTTCGATGCGCGCACCATCACCGATGCCCGGCGATGCGGTCAAGAGCCGCGGCGGTGATCGGCCCGCACACACACTTCTTTCGTCGGAGCTCCCCGGGTTGGACTCGAACCAACAACCCTCCGGTTAACAGCCGGATGCTCTACCGATTGAGCTACCGGGGAATGAGCAAGGCAGTGTAGCGGCGCCTCGGCCCAGCCGACTCGTCGTCACGGGTCGTCTCAGCTTGAGGAAAGTCCCTCAAGTGAGGGACGCCGCGTGCCGATGGGAAGGGCATGCGACGCATCGTCCTGCTCGCTGTGATCGTGGGCTCGCTCTTCTACGCAGCGCCTGCGTTCGCCAAGGATTCGCGCCCTGACGCGGGTGTCGCCGCGCTCCAGGTCGCGCTGCGCAAGCACGGCGTCTACCCGGCTGCTGTCGACGGTCTCCAGGGGCCGCTCACCAATGCCGGGCTCGATCGTTTCCGCTCTCGTCACCGCATCCGCGAGAGCGCGATCGGCCCCAAGACTCGCCGCGCACTCGGGCCCCTTGGCGGCCCCTTGCTCGGTCAGCGGTACATCGCGGTCGGCTCGGTCGGCTGGGACGTCTCGTCGCTCGAGTTCCGGCTCCTCGGGTTCGGTCTCAAGCGAAAGAGCCTCGACGGTCGCTTCACCGTCGCGACCGCCGCTGCGTTGCGGCGCTTCCAGCGTTCTCGGGGACTCGCGGCCGACGGGATCGCCGGGCCGGCGACGTTCCGCGCCCTCGCGTCGGCGGCCGGACTGGCACCCAAGCCGCGGGTGACGCATCGCGTCCTCGCGGGCGAGAGCTTCTTCTCGATCGCGCAGCGGTATCGGATCAGTCCTCTGCTGCTCGCACGCGAGAACGGCCTGACGCTCGCGACGATCATCGTCCCGGGTCAGCGGCTCGTGCTCCCGGCACAGGCCGTGGCGCCGGCCACCGAGCCCGCTGTCACCGCGTCGCCTGACGTGATCCGCGGCGCGATCGACCACTGGTCTGGCGTCTACGGCGTCGATCCCCGGCTTGCGCGCGCGGTCGCGTGGATGGAGTCCGGCTTCCAGCAGGACGTCGTGTCGGATGTCGGCGCGATCGGGGTCATGCAGCTGCTCCCCGGGACGTGGGAGTGGCTCGACCTCCTGATCGGAGCGAAGACGCCAAGAACCTACGACGGCAACATCCGCGCAGGCGTGCGGTACCTCCGCTGGCTGCTCGACGAGTTCGCGGGCAACCGGCGCCTAGCGCTTGCCGGGTACTACCAGGGCGCTGCGGCAGTTCGCGAGCGAGGGCTTTTCGACGACACGAAGCGCTACGTGCGCGTCATCCTCCAGCTCTACGGCAGCGTCTAGACGAGCGTCGCGAGCGCGGCGTGCGCCTGCCTCGCCGCCTCAGCGACGTCGAGACCCCAGTACCGCTCTGGGTCGCCGAAGATCTCCGCCTCGAGGACACCGTCCCAGCCGGAGAGCTCGAGCGCGTCGACGAGCTCCTTCGTCCGCGAGATGCCGAGACCGGGGAGCTCGCGATCGGCACGTTCCGAGTCGGACGGCCAGTCGGCGACGTGCACCCCGGCGATCCGGTACGACGCCCGACCGATGAAGTCCCAGACGGCCGGATCGTCCCAGACGTGGTACGTGTCGAGGAGGATGCCGACCTCGTCCGTGCCCGCGTCGGCGAGAACGGCGAGAGCAGCCTCGATCGAGTTCACGAAGGAGGTCGAGTCGCGCTGGCTCGGATGGATCGGCTCGAACCCGAGCTGGACGTCGACGCTGCGGGCGGCCCCCGCTATATGACGAAGCCCCTCGACCACCAGCTGGTGGCCCTCCGCCTCGGAGCGCCCGCCGAGCGGCCCCGTCAGGCAGACGATCGACTCGGGGCTGTAGCGGGCGAGCCGCATCACCGAGGCGCAGAGCGCCTGGACTCGCTCGGTCGGGTCGTCAGGCCCCTCCATCCCCGGAATCCCGAGAGGGAGGATCGACGGAACCGTGGGCACGCAGACCCCGACCTCGAGGCCGTACTCGCGGATCAGGGCAAGGTTCGCCTCGTCGTCGGCGGGAAGCTTGAACTCCCAGAGCCCGATCGCGTCGAAACCGGCCGCGGCGTAGGCGACGACGTCCTCCTCGAACGAGGCGTTCACCGTCGAGATCGTCGAGAGCCCGAGCCTCATGAGCGCCCCGGGAGCTTGGCGAGCAGCCGTCGCGGCAGCGGTGGCTTCGTCAGTTCCTTCGCGACGAGATATCCGGACCCGGCGCCGAGACCTGGCCCGGGATGCGTGCTCGCGCCGATGTGCCAGAGCTGGTCGACCGGCGTCGCGTGGCCCGGGAGCAAGCCGCCGGGCCGCCAGAGCAGGTTCTGGTCGAGCGCGCACGAGCCCGAGTAGATGTCACCGCCGACAAGGTTGCAGTTGAGCGCCTCGATGTCGGCGGGCGAGAGCGCGATCCGCTTGACGGTCGCGCGATCGAGGTTCGTGATCGACTCGCCGAGCCGCGCGCAGATCCGGTCGGCATAAGCCTCCCGAAGCTCCTCGGTCCACGTTCCGTCGCCGACGTCGAGCTCGCCCGCCCCGTCGCCCTTGACCCGACCGGCCGGAAGCTCCTGGAGCTGGATCCACACGATCCAGCCGCCGGCGGGCGCGCGGGAGGGATCGACGGCGCACGGCTGCCCCGCGACGATCGTGGCCTCGACCGGCAACAGGCCGCGCTCGGCCTCGTTGACGGCCTTCGAGACGCCGTCGAGCCCTGGCGTGACATGGACGATCGCCGTCTTCCCGAGCCTCTCTGCCTCGCCGCCACGCCAGGCCGGCGGCTCGTTCATCGCGATGTGGATCTGCATTCCGGCGCGCCCGTAGCGGAATGCCGTCGCCGCTTCGCGGGTCTCGCCGGGAGTGTCGGCTGCACCGAGGAGCGAGCCGTAGAGCTGTGTCGGCGTGACGCCGGCGACGACCGCTCGGTCAGCGCCGACTGACTCCCCGTCGGCCAGCTGGATCCCGACCGCCTTTCCGCTCGAGACGACCACGCGCTCGACGTGTGCGCCTGTCCGAACCGTTCCGCCCGCATCCGTGACGATCCCACTGAGGGCGTCGACGAGGCGCACGCCGCCCCCGACCGGGACGGGCATTCCGCCGAGCTGCACCGCGCACGCGATCACCTGCGTCATGAACCCGGAGACCGCGTTGTCCGGGCCGAGGCCGGTGTGGAGCACCCAGGGCGCCAGCAGGCCGTGGGCGCGCTCGGAGGCGAACGTCGCGCCCGTCCAGTCCCGGCACGTCGCGAGCGCCTGGCCCGCGTAGGCGAGGAGGCCGCGGCGTCCGAACCGGCGCAGCATCGAGCTTCCGAGCGACACACCCGCCGGGGACCAGAGCTCGGTGCCGAGGACGCCGAACGAGAGGTCCGCATTTGCCATGAAGCTCTCGAACTGACGCTGCCACGCCGCGCCGTCGCCGGCGTGGTGGCGGTCGAACTCGGCGACGTTCCCCTCGAGGCTCGTCGTCAGGAACATCGCCTCGCCGTCGGGAAACGCGGTCGCGGTCGGCAGCTCGGTGTTGAGGTACTCGACCCCGCGGCGGCCGAGCTCGTCGCCAAGCTCGGCGTACGCGGCCGAGCCGGCGAAGAGGGGATGCCAGGAGCTGAACACCTCGTGGGTGTAGCCCGGCGCGGTGTAGTCGGGCGCGGTGTAGATCGCGCCGCCGAGCCGGTCGGCGCGCTCGTAGACGCCGACGTTCCAGCCCTCCCGCGCGAGCAGCGCCGCCCCGACGAGCGCGTTCAGCCCGGAGCCGACGAAGACCGCGTCGTGGCGCGCCATGCGGCGACTTTACACCGGGCGGCTCCGGCTTGACATGTCACCGAAGGCGTGGCGTAGACTCGCGCCATGTTGCTGCGAGAGGTCGAGTACGCGCGTCCCGCCAACCTCGAGGAGGCGGTTCGCCTCCTCGGCGAGCACGACGGGGCCCGCGCCCTCGCCGGCGGACAGACGCTCGTCAACGTGATGAAACAGCGGGCCGCCACGCCGGATGTCCTCGTCGACCTCGGAAAGCTCGACGAGCTCCGGACGATCGGCTTCTCGGCCGACGGGAGTGCACTCGAGATCGGCTCGATGGTCACGCTGACCTCACTGATCGCCTCCTCTGAAGTCGAGGTGGCACGCCCCATCCTGGCCGAGGTCGCCTCGACGGTCGCCGATGTGCAGGTGCGAAACCGCGGCACGCTCGGGGGCAACCTCTGCGTCAACGATCCGACCAACCACTTCCCGCCGCTCGTCGTCGCGCTCGGCGCCTCCCTGACGATCGTCTCGTCCGCGGGCGAGCGCACCGTGTCGGCGGAGGAGTTCTTCGTCGGCGTCTACGAGACTGCGGTCGGGGAAGGAGACTTGCTGACGAGGATCTCGATCCCGACGCGCGCGCCCGGGACCGGCGATGCGATGAGCGGGGTGACGCTCGGCGCGCACGGCACGTACGTCGCCAATGCGGCGGCTTCGGTCGCCGGCGGCGCGTGGCGGATCGCGCTCGGCTGCGTCGGCGCCGTCCCTGTCCGCGCGAGCGCCGTCGAGGAGGCGCTGCGCGGCGGCGACGTCGACGAGGCTGCCGTCCGTGCCGCCGTCGCCGGGCTAGGCGCGTCGCTCGACCCACCGGCCGACGTCCACGGCTCCGCCGACTACCGCCGGGCGCTCGCCGAGACGTCCGTCGTCCGCGCCGTTCTTCAGGCCGCCGATCGTTCGAGGGGGGAGAGCTGATGTCGACCACACCGGCGACGAGCCACGCCGTGACGGTCACGGTCAACGGCGACGAAGTCACCCGCGACGTGCCCGCCCGGAAGCTGCTGGTGCACTTCCTCCGCGACGACCTCGACCTGACGGGAACGCACGTCGGTTGCGACACCGGCAGCTGCGGAGCCTGCACCGTCCAGCTCGACGGCGTCGCCGTGAAGAGCTGTGCGGTGCTCGCGGTGCAGGCCGACGGGTCGTCGATCACCACGGTCGAGGGCCTCGCGGACGGCGATCAGCTCACGGCGCTCCAGCAGTCGTTCCACGAGCACCACGCGCTTCAGTGCGGCTACTGCACGCCGGGGATGCTGATGAGCGCGACGACACTTCTCGCCGAGAACCCCCACCCGTCGGAAGACGAGGTGAAGGTCGCACTGCAGGGGAACATCTGCCGGTGCACCGGGTACTGGAACATCGTGGAAGCGGTCGTAGCTGCGGGCAAAGGAGGTGCCTCGTGACCGCGACCGAGACCGACGCCACGACCCTCCAGCGGGGCTCGATCGGGCTCAGCGTCCCTCGTAAGGAGGACAGCCGCCTCGTCCAGGGCCAGGGCGTCTTCTTCGACGACGTCAAGCGCCACGGGATGGGGTACCTCCACTTCGTCCGCTCGCCGTACGCGCACGCGAAGATCAGCTCGATCGACGTGAGCGAGGCGCTCTCGCTCCCCGGGGTCTACGGCACCCTCACCGGGGACGAGGTCGCGCTCCTCACAGACCCGTTCTTCCAGATCGCGGCGGATCCGGGCGGCCAGGTCAAGGACTACGCGCTCGCGGTCGGCAAGGTTCGCTACGTCGGCGAGGCCGTGGTCGCCGTCGTCGCCGAGACGCGGGAGCTCGCCCGTGACGCGGCCGAGCTCGTGATGATCGAGTACGAACCGCTCGACGTCGTCGTCGATGCGCGGGCCGCCCTCGCGCCCGATGCACCGGTGCTCCACGAGGACGCCGGCGGCAACATGTCGTACACGGGCGTGTGGGAGTGGGGGGACGTCGACGCAGCGTTCGCCGAGGCCGATCACGTCGTGAAGATCTCGGAGCTCCATTTCGACCGGTTCAACTCGACTCCGCTCGAGCTCGACGGCGCGCTCGTCGAGTACAACCGCGGCACCGGTCAGTGGACGATGACCACGAACAACCAGTTCCCCGGATTCGCGGTGATCATGATGGGCCCCGCGATGCGCGTCGGGCTCGACAAGCTCCGCATCGTCACCCAGGACATCGGCGGCGGCTTCGGCAACAAGATCACGTCGCATCCGCAGCTCGTCGTGTGCTGCCTCCTCGCCCGCAAGCTCAACCGGCCGATCCAGTGGACCGAGTGGCGGACGGAGTTCCACCAGTCGATGTCGCACGGGAACGAGCGCTGGTTCCTCGACACCGAGGTCGCGGTCAAGGCCGACGGAACGCTGCTCGGCTTCCGCACGAAGGCGATCGACGACGCCGGCGCGTGGCTCCGCTACGAGCCGCTCGGCGGGGTGATCTGGTCGCAGGTCGCGCCGGGGATGTACCGCTGGCGCAACCTCAGGCTCGAGTTCACCCAGGCGATGACCAACAAGGCCCCGGTGTCGCCGAACCGCGGGTACTCGCGCATGCAGCAGCTCTGGTTCACGGAGCGGGTCGTCGACATCGTCGCGCACGAGCTCGGCTTCGATCCCGTCGAGTTCCGCAAGAAGAACTACGTGCAGCCCGAGGACATGCCGTATGAGACGCCGAACGGCTGCGTCTACGACTCCGGCGACTACCCGCGTGCGCTCGACATGGCGCTCGAGCTCGTCGGGGCTGACAGGATCGAGGAGCGGCGTGCGGAAGCGGCCGCGCGCGGGAAGCTGCTCGGGCTCGGGATCGGCTCGACCCTCGACTCGGGCACGAACAACTTCGGCCAGTCCCAGCTGATCAACCCCGACCTCCAGTTCTCCGGGAACAACGAGGTGGCGACGGTCAAGCTCGACATCTTCGGCGAGGTGGTCGTCACGCTCGGGACGACCCCGCAGGGCCAGGGGCACGAGACGACGTCCGCCCAGGTCGTCGCCGACATCCTCAACTGCGACGTCGACATCATCACCGTCCGCGCCGGGCACGACAGCTACTGGAACTCGCACGCGGGGTTCTCCGGAACCTACGCGAGTCAGTTCGCGGTGACCGGGCTCGGCGCGGTGAAAGGCGCCGCGGAGATGCTCGCCGGACAGATGGTGAAGCTCGCCTCGATGGTGTTCCAGTGCCCCGAGGAGGCGATCGAGCTCGCCGACGGGTTTGCGCGGATCAAGGGCAATCCCGAGGCGGCATTGCCGTTCATGGCGCTCGGCGCCATCCCGAATGCCAACAACGCCGGGTTCCCCGAGGACCCGCCGACGATGAACTGCCGCTTCGTCTACCGGCCGCCGTTCCAGGTGCCCGACAAGGAGCGGAAGTTCGGGAACCTCACGCTCACGTACTCGACCCAGATCCACGCGTGCATCGTCGAGATCGACCCCGAGACGGGCGTGTACGAGCTCGTCGACTACGCGGCCGTCGACGACTGCGGCGTGCGGATCAACCCGCAGATCGTCGAGGGCCAGGTGATGGGCGCTACCGCCCACGCGATCGGGGCGGCGATGTTCGAGAGCTTCGTCTACGACGAGGAGGGCAACCTCCTCACCCCGAACTTCTACGACTACCACGTGCCTCACACGCTCGACATGCCCCCGTTGCGGACGGGGTCGTTCGAGTCGCCGTCACCGTTCACCCCGCTCGGCACGAAGGGGATGGGGGAGGGTGGCGGCGGCGGGATCCACTGCATTTGTGCTGGGATCCAGGATGCGCTGCGCGCCGCCGGCGGCGGGATCGTCGTCGACAGCCACAACCCGTACCACCGGGTATGGGAGCTGGTGCAGCATCCCGAGGCAACCCGTGCGAAAGTCGAGGTGACGTCCAAGTGAACGTGAGCGGAACGAAGGAATTCGATGCGCCCCGTGAGGTCGTCTGGTCGGTGATCAACGACCCGTCGAAGATGGCCAAGACGATGCCCGGGGTCGAGAGCTTCGAGATCCAGGACGACACGCACTGGTCGGCGAAGGTCAAGGTGCCGCTCGGGCTTGGCGGCCTCAAGATGTCGATCAAGTTCGAGAAGGTCGAGGAGCGCGAGCCCGAGTTCGCCTCCCTGAACGCAAAGGGGCAGGGCGTCGGCGCGATGATGAACATGACGACCGCGTTCACCCTGTCGGAAGCGGGGGACAAGACCTCGATGGCGTGGGAGGCAGACGTCAAGATCGCGGGCCCGGTCGGCTCGATGGGGCAGCGCGTTCTTCAGCCGCTGATCAACCAGCAGGTCGGCAACGTCCTCACCGCGCTCGACGAGCAGGTCCAGGAGGCGAAGGGGGCGTAGGCGCTCGGCCTCGCCCGGCCGCGCCCTACCGGGTGACGGCCGGCCGCGGCATGCTCGCATTCACCGCAGATACCGGATAGTGTCCTGTGACATGTCACAGACTCGACGCCCGGAGGACAGCTGATGGCCCTGCCGCTACGGATCGGCGTGATGCAGCTCACGATGGAGCCACTCGACGAGATGCTCGCGTCGGCTCGCGTGATGGACGAGGCGGGGATCGACACCGTGTGGCTCGCCGAGGCCTACCCGTGGTGGCGCAAGCACCAGATGGAGGCGCGCGGGTCGACCGTCGTCTCGGCGCTCATGGCGAAGATCACGACCCGGCTCACGATTGGCTGGGGCATCATCTCGCCGTACACGCGCCACCCGGTTCAGGTCGCGATGGACGCGCGGGTCGTACAGGAGGCGGCCGGGCCCGGGCGGTTCATCGTCGGGTTCGGTACCTCGAAGATCTTCCTCAACAACACCAGGCAGGGTGGGCCGCCGAAGGTGACGAAGCCACTCGGTCACATGCGCGACTCGGTCGAGATCGTCCGCGGGATCCTCGGAGGCGAGCGATTCGAGTACGAGGGCAAGGTGTTCTCCGCTGACATCCCGGCGCTCTCGGACGAGGCGCACTCGCCCCGCTGGGACGTGCCGGTGTACGTCGCCGGGACGGCGCCGATGATGCAACAGCTCGGCGGCGAGCTCGGCGACGGCCTGCTGACCCCGTCGATCACGACACCGGCGTTCGTGCGCTACACGCGCGAGAACATCGTCGAGGGCGCCGCCAAGTCGGGGCGGAATCCCGACGACGTCGACCTCGGCTGCACCATCGTCGCCTCGATCCACGAGCACGACCGTGACGCGGGTCGCGACGGAGCGCGCGAGATCGCCGGCATGTACCTCGCCAACAAGGTGCAGAACATCCAGGGCTCGGCGGACGTGCTCCTCGACCTCGCCGAGATCGACCAGGACGAGATCAAGCCGGTCGCGCAGGCGATGGAGGAGGGTGGACGGCTTGCGGCGAAGGCGCTCGTCACGGACACGCTGCTCGACAAGTGCAAGCCGATCGCCGGCACTCCCGACGAGTGCATCGCCGCGATCGAGGAGTACCGCGACGCGGGCTGCACGCACATCATGCTCGAGCTCTGGGGCGAGAACCGTCACGAGCAGATCCGCCTCTTCGGCGAGAAGGTGCTCCCGCACTTCCGCGACTGATGGGCGCAGCCGTCACGATCGACCGCGATCGGCTCGTCGACACGGCGAGCCGGATGATCGGCGTCCACAGCTTCACGGGCGACGAGCTGGGGATGGCCGAGCTCATGGTCGAGCTCTACGACGCGATCGGCATCGAGCCGCAGCTGCAGCACGTCGAGCCGGGCCGCGCGAACGCGCTCGGCACGCTCGCGGGCGCGGGCGGGGGCAAGACGCTCATGTTCAACGGGCACATGGACACGTCGTACTCGGGGCGCGAGCCCTGGCTCCGCGACGTCCCGGGGTTCCAGCCGGAGCCGTTCGAGCGCGACGGCAGGCTCTACGGCCTCGGGATCTCGAACATGAAGGGCGCCCTCGCCTGTTACGTCGAGGCCGTGCGCGCGCTCGTCGAGTCGGGCGCCAGGCTGCAGGGCGACGTGCTGATCGCGGCGGTGTGCGGTGAGATCGAGAAGACCCAGTACGGCGACGCACAGGGCGCGGAGTACCGCGGCTACGCGGCCGGCACGCGCTACCTCGTCTCCCACGGCGGCGTCGCCGACATGTGCCTGCTCGGGGAGCCGACCGAGGGGAAGGTCGTGCTCGGTCACTTCGGCGCGCTCTGGCTGCGGATCCGCGTCCACGGAAACTTCATCCACACGGCCTTCAGCGAGGGGAAGCGCGACCAGAACTCGATCCTGCGGATGCACGACGTGCTCGCCGCCGTGAGCGAGTGGATCCCGACCTGGGAGGACGACCCGGCGAACGCATACCGCGGGGCGAAGGCCATCGTCAACGTCGGCGCGATCGAGGGCGGCTTCGGCTGGCGGGTCTCCCGCACGCCGCACCACACCGATCTGTTCCTCGACATCCGGGTGCCGCCGACGAAGCCGATGGGCGTCGCGCGACGCGAGGTGCTCGAGATGGTCAGGGGGCTCGCGGCGAGATTCCCCGGTCACGGGATCGAGGGTCAGGTGTACGTCACCGCGCCGGGAGCGGAGATCGAGGAGTCGCACGAGCTCGTCGCGGCGATCGACGCCGCGCACGAGGAGGTCTTCGGCAAGGCTCCGGGCCGCGACGTCACGCGGTGGTTCTCCGACGCCTCCGCGCTCACCCGCTACGGCATTCCGACCGTGAACTACGGAACCTCGACCGGGCTGATGGACGTCGAGCTCGGTGAGAACCTCGAGATCGACGGGCTCGTCCGCACGGCAGACGTCTATGCGCGTATCGCCATGCAGGTCTGCGGCGTCTCGTAGGCTCGGGCCGCCGGTTCCCTCTCGCCCTCCGCCGAATTGCATGCGAGACTACGCCGCATGAGCGGAATGATGGGTCAGCGGATTCGCCGCCGTGAGGACGACAGGTTCCTGCGCGGTAAGGGGCTCTACGTCGAGAACCAGGACGTCCCCGGCGGGTTATACGCAACGTTCGTGCGCTCGCCCTACGCGCACGCCCGGATCGCGAGCATCGACACCGAGGGCGTCTCGGCGATCCCCGGTGCGCAGGTGTTCACCGCCGCCGACGTCGAGCTCGCCGTGTTCCCGCCGCCGCCGATCCCAGGGATCGAGGAGCGGATGGTCCGCCCGTTCTTCGCGAGCGAGGTCGTGCGCTTCGTCGGCGACATCGTCGCCGTCGTTCTCACCGATAACCGGGCCGACGGGATCGACGCCGCCGAGCTCGTCCTGGTCGAGTACGAGCCGCTGACGGCCGTCGTCGATCCGGAGGCGGCGCTCGCCGGCGAGGTGCTCCTGTATCCCGACATCGGGACGAACGTGTGCGCGAGCCACCCCGTCGAGGCGCCCGACGACGCGCTGTTCGACGGCTGCGAGGTGACCGCCTCCGGGCGTCTCGTCAGCCAGCGCCTCGCGGCCTGCCCGCTCGAGTCGCGTGGCTGCGTCGCCGAGTTCGGCGACGACGGCCGCATGACGCTCTGGCTCTCCACCCAGACTCCGCACCTCGATCGCCACGTGCTCGGGCTGTTCCTCGGGCTCGGCGACGAGGGCGTGCGCGTCGTCGCGCCCGATGTCGGCGGCGGCTTCGGCGCCAAGGGCCTCAGCGTCGAGACCGTGATCGTCCCGTACCTCGCCCGCAAGACGGGTCGGCCGGTGCGGTGGGTCGAGAGCCGGTCGGAGAACATGATCGCGATGCAGCACGGCCGCGCCGCCGTCCTCGAGTTCACGATCGGAGGGAGCCGCGACGGCAAGGTCGAGGCCTACCGCCTCCGCGTCGTCCAGGATGCGGGTGCCTACCCCGGCATCGGCGCGATCCTTCCCGGCTTCACCGCGCTGATGGCGAGCGGCGTCTATGCGATCCCGAAGATCGAGGCCGACACCGTCAGCGTCGTGACGAACACGACGCCGATCGGCCCGTTCCGCGGCGCCGGGCGCCCCGAGGCGACCCAGGCGATCGAGCGAGCGATGGATCTCTTCGCCGCCGAGACCGGGCTCGACCCGGCCGAGGTGCGTCGACGGAACCTCGTCGCCGCCGACGCGTTCCCCTTCACCACCGCGTCCGGCGCGAACTACGACATCGGCGACTACGAGCGGGCGCTCGACCTCGCGCTCGAGGCGGCCGGCTACGGCGCGCTCCGCGACGAGCAGCAGCGCCGCCGCGACGCGGGCGACACGCGGGCGCTCGGGATCGGGGTCAGCACGTACGTCGAGATCACCAACGGCCTCGTCGAGCCCGAGTTCGGTGCGGTCGAGATCACGCCCGACGGAGGTGCGATCCTGAGGACGGGCTCGTTCTCGCACGGGCAGGGACATGAGACGACGTTCGCGATGATCGTCGCGGACCGCCTCGGGATCCCGGTCGAGTCGGTGCAGGTGCTCAAGGGCGACACCGACGAGGTGGCGCAGGGCAGCGGCACATACGGCTCGAAGTCGACGCAGATCGGTGGGGTCGCCGCGGGCGCGGCTGCGGTCGCCGTCGTCGAGCGAGCGCGGGTGATCGCGGCCGAGCAGCTCGAGGCGAGCGCCGACGACGTCGTGCTCGACCCCGAGCGGGGCGGGTTCCACGTCGTCGGCTCACCGGAGCCCGTGCTCACCTGGGGCCAGCTCGCGACGACGCTGTCAAGTGAGGGGCGGCTCGAGGAGCTCAAGGCCGAGGAGGTCTTCAACGCCGGTGCACCGACGTTCCCGTTCGGGGCGCACGTCGCCGTGGTCGAGGTCGACACGGAGACCGGCGAGGTCGAGCTCCGCCGCCACATCGCGGTCGACGACGCCGGCACGATCATCAATCCCCTCGTCGCCGAAGGCCAGGTGCACGGCGGCGTCGCCGCGGGCGTCGGTCAGGCGCTCTTCGAGGAGTTCGCCTACGACGACGAGGGGAACCCGCTGACGCCGAGCTTCCTCGGGTATGCGTTCGCCTCGGCGGCCGAGCTGCCGTCCTGGGATCTCGTCGGGCTGGAGACGCCGACGCCGATCAACGTGCTCGGAGCGAAGGGGATCGGGGAGTCGGGCACGATCGGTGCGACCCCGGCGATCCAGAGCGCGGTGATCGATGCGCTGGCGCCGTTCGGGGTGGATCACGTCGACATGCCGGCGAACGGCGAGCGGGTCTGGCGCGCGCTCTCGGAAGCACAAAGCTCGTAAACTCGCCTGCGGGCCTCGCGCACAGACCCGGGGATCGGGCCCAACGCACACCTCGTAGCGCAGCGTTGCGTGATCGTATACGATCCTTGATGTGACCGACGTCGACTACGAGCTCCAGCGCCACTTCATCGGCGGCGCCTATCGAGAGAGCCTCGACGGAGGCACTTTTGTCACGTTGGACCCCGCGACGAACGAGCGGCTCGCCGACGCGTGCGACGGTCAGGCGGCCGACGTCAACGCCGCGGTCGCCGCGGCAAGGATGGCCTTCGACGAGGGGCCGTGGCCTCGGCTGAAGGCGGCCGAGCGGGCTGCGGTGCTCCGCCAGATCGCCGATGCGATCCGGGCGAACGAGGACGCGTTCATCGAGCGCGAGATCCGCGACATCGGCATGCCCGTCAAGCAGATGCGTGGGCTCGCCAAGCGCTCGGCGGAGAACTTCGACTACTACGCCGGCGTGGTCAGCGAGCTCCATGGACGCTCGTTTCAGGTCGGCGACGAGTTTCTGAACTACACGATCCGCAAGCCCGTCGGCGTCGCGGGGCTGATCATGCCGTGGAACGCACCGCTGATGCTGACGACCTGGCGCCTGGCGCCGGCCCTCGCAGCAGGCAACACGGTGGTGCTGAAGCCGGCCGAATGGTCGCCGCTGTCGGCGACCCTCCTGGCCCAGGTGCTGATGGACGCCGGCCTCCCCGCGGGCGTGTTCAACGTCGTCCACGGCTTCGGGGAGACCGCGGGCGCGCCGCTTTCGGCCCATCCCGACGTCGATCTCATCTGCTTCACCGGCGAGGCCAGCACCGCGAAGGAGATCATCACCGCCGGAGCGCCGTCGCTGAAGCGCCACTCGGCCGAGCTCGGCGGGAAGTCGCCGGTGGTCGTGTTCGCAGATGCCGACCCCGATCTCGTGATCGATGCGGCGCTCGCCCAGATCTTCACTCTGAACGGACAGCGCTGCACCGCCGGCTCCAGGCTCCTCGTCGAGCGGCCGCTGTACGAGCGCGTCGTCGAGGGCGTCGCCGAGCGTGCGCGGAAGATCCGCGTCGGCGACCCGTTCGACGAGAAGACGGAGCTCGGGCCGCTGATCACGCCGGAGCACCACGAGCGAGTCCTCGGCTACATCGAGTCGGCGCGGGAGGAGGGCGCGCGCATCCTCGCAGGTGGCGGCGCGCCCGCGGGGCGCGAGCAGGGCAACTTCCTCGAGGCAACGGTGATCGCGGACGTCGACGAGTCGATGCGCGTCTTCCAGGAGGAGATCTTCGGCCCGGTGCTCGTGGCGATGCCCTTCGACGACGAAGCCGAGGCCGTCCGTCTCGCAAACGCGACCGAGTACGGCCTCGCCGCATATGTCTGGACGAGCGACCTCACCCGTGCGCACCGGGTCGCGCACGCGATCGAGACCGGAATGTGCTGGATCAACTCCCACAACGTCCGCGACCTGCGGACACCGTTCGGCGGGGTCAAGCGGTCGGGGATCGGCCTCGAGGGCGGCGACTACGCGTTCGACTTCTATTGTGAGACCGAGATCGTCCACGTTGCGTTGTCGTCCGGGCACATTCCTCGGCTCGGGCTCGGAGAGGAGGACGAATGACCGCCCAGGTCGAGTCGATGGTGAGGCGAGTCGAGACGCCCGAGTTCGACATCATGCGCGCCGCGTACGCCGAGCTCGTCGTCACGGATCTCGCCGCCTCCGAGCGGTTCTACGTCGACATGCTCGGTCTCGTCGTCACGCATCGCGGCGACGACGTGCTCTACCTGCGCGGCTGGGAGGAGCGGACCCATCACTCGCTCGTCCTTCGCGTCGGAGCCGAGCCGTACGCCGAGCGCCTCGGGTTCCGCACCCGCTCGAACGACGACCTCGAGCTGATCGAGGCCGAGTTCGAGCGCCGCGGCTGCGTGACGCGCTGGGTGGACGGCGACCTGCTGGGAATGGGCCGTGCGCTCCGCGTGTGGGACCCGTTCGGGGTGCCGCTCGAGTTCTTCCACGACATCGAGCTCCACGAGACCCAGCTCCAGCGCTTCGATCTCCAGCGCGGCGCGCCGATCATGCGGCTCGACCACTTCAACCTCCACAGCGCGCAGGTCGAGAAGACGATGGCGTTCTGGCAGGACCTCGGCTTCCGCTGCACCGAGTACATCTCGACCGACGGCGACGACGAGCGGATCACCGGCGGCTGGCTCTGCCGCAAGCCGACCGTGCACGATCTGGCGCTCACCGCCGGCCGCGGCCCACGGCTGCACCACCTCGGCTTCTACGTCGCAGAGCCGCCCGGGGTTCTGCGTTGCTGTGATCAGCTCGCCGCCGGGGGGTACGCGCCGACGATCGAGCGGGGGCCGGGGCGCCATGGGGTCTCGAACGCGTTCTTCGTCTACCTCCGCGATCCGGACGGGCATCGGATCGAGCTCTACGCCTGCGACTACTACACCGGCGACCCCGACCACGAGCCGATTCGCTGGTCGGTCTCGGACATCCGCTGCCGCTCCTTCTGGGGAGCTCAGGCTCCGGACCGCTGGTACGACGAGTCGACGCTCTTGATGGGGCCCGACGGCACGACGACGACCGTGCTCGACCCGAACGTCGACGAGCGGACCTCGCGCTCCGAGGTGATGGCCTGACGGCCTAGCTAGGGCAGGTCGACGTGCGGGCTGCGCGAGAGCAGCTCGGTCACGCGCTTCTGGCCGGCGTCGCTGAGGGCCGACAGCGGCTCACGGGCGAACGGCGAGCCGACCAGCCCCAGCCGATGCATGATCCACTTTGCCGGGACGGGGTTCGTCTCGGCGAAGGCTGCGTCGACCAGTGGGTGGAGGTCGTAGTGCAGCTGCCGGGCCCGGTCGTGGTCGCCGGCCGCGAACGCCTCGTACAGCTCGGCGACGGGCTTCGGGGCGTAGTTGCCGACACAGCTCAGGTGGCCGCGACCGCCGAGCGTGAGCATCGGGTAGCAGAGGAGCTCGATCCCCGAGAGCGCGATGAAGTCGGTACCGCAGGCATCGAGGACGTACGAGACGTGCTCGAAGTCCTTCGTCGTCTCCTTGATCCCGACGATGTTGTCGTGCGCACGGCGGAGGCGCGCGACTGTTGCCGGCGCGATGTCGACGGCGGCCCTGATGGGGACGTTGTACGCGATGATCGGCAGGCTCGGGAACTCCTGTGCCACGCGCGAGTACCACTCGAAGAGCCCCTGTTGCTGCGCGCGGCCGTAGTAGGGCGTGACGACGAGCGCCGCCGCTGCTCCCAGCCGCTCGGCCTCGGCGGTGAGCTCGAGCGTCTCGCTCATCAGCGCTGTGCCGGTGCCGGGGAGGAAGGGGACGCGGTCGGCGATCGCGGCTGCGCCGGCGCGCATCACCGTGATGCGCTCCTCGACGGTCTGCGAGGTCGGCTCGCCCGTCGAGCCGCCGATCGAGATCCCGTGCGAGCCGTTGTCGAGCTGCCAGTCGATCTGCTGCGCGAGGCCTTCGAGGTCGAGGCTGCCGTCGTCGTGGAACGGCGTCACCATCGGCGTGATCGCGCCGCGGATCGACTCCGTGTCACCGGCGAAGCGTCCCTTCGTCACCGTGCCCCCTCGTCTTCTCTGGCCGCGCGCCAGGCCTCGAACTCCGCGCGGCGCTCCTCGCCGAGCGGGAAGATCCCGTCGATCGAGTCGCCCGCCTGAACGCGCTCGAGCGCCCATTCCTCCCGCTCCTCCTGGTCGAGCGAGTCGTGTGCGACCTGCTCGGCGAGCGCGGCCGGGATCACGAGGACACCCTCGCTGTCGCCGACGATAACGTCCCCTGGGACGACGGTCGTCCCACCGCACGCGATCGTGACGTTGATGTCCTGAGGATGATGGATGAGCCCGAGCACGGCGGCGTGCGGAGCCTGGTAGTAGGTCGGGATCTCGAGCTCGGCGATCGTCCCGCGGTCGCGCATGCCGCCGTCAGTGACGATGCCGGTGGCTCCGCGGGCCAGCGCGCGGGCGGCGAGGATGTCGCCGATCGTGCCCGCACCCGGGTCGCGGCGGGCGTCGATCACGAGGACGTCCTCGGGACCGATCGACTCGATCGCGCGCTTCTGCGCGTTCAGGCCCGTCTCCGCGTCGCGCAGATCCTCGCGGAGCGGGACGTAGCGGAGCGTGAAGGCATAGCCGAGGAGGCGCTGTTCGGGCCGCGTGGGGCGGAGTCCGGTCATGAACGTGTTGGCGATCCCGTGGCGCCGCAGCTGCGTGGTGAGCGTCGCGGTCGAGACGCGAAGCAGTGCAGCGCGAGCCTCGGCCGAGAGCGTGACGGGACGCGGCTCGTCGCGACCCCAGGCCGCGGCGACCACCGCCGGCGTGCTCTTCGGCTTCGCGCCGAAGTCGGGGAGGTCGTCGCCCGACTCGACCACGGTCGTCGTCACCGACCCCGCTCCCTCGAGCTCGACCTCGACGACGTCGCCGGGCTCGACGGGGCGCGAGCCCGCGGGCGTGCCCGTGAGGATCACGTCGCCCGGCTCGAGCGTGATGAAGCGGGCGAGATCGGCGACGAGCAGCCCGAACGGGAACAGCAGGTCGTCGGTGGTGTCCTCCTGCACGACCTCGCCGTTCACGCGTGTGCGCAGGGTCAGGGCGGCGAGGTCGAGCCCGTCGACGGCAACGGGCTCGCCCATCGGCGTGTAGCCGTCCTGACCCTTGGCAAGGACGTTCGAGCCACGATCGGCCCAGCGCATGTCGTAGAGGCCGAAGTCGTTTGCCGGCGCAACCCAGCCGATGTGGGCGGCCCCGTCCTCGGGCGTGATCCCGCGGGCGCGGGTTCCGATGACGATTGCGATCTCGCCCTCGAACGCGAGCAGCTCCGCGCCACGCGGTCGGACAATCGTCGAGCCGCTGGGTGCGAGGGACGACGGAGGCTTGAGAAAGTACGAGGGAACAGCAGGCACGCGCCCGCGCTGTGCCGCGCGGCTCCTGAAGTTCGTGTGGACGCCGAAGACCTTGGTGGCGGGTGGCGGTGGCGTCATCGAACGGATCGTATACGACTTCGTACGTCGGCCGGCACTAGAGATGCTCCGCAATCGCCGTGGCCGCACGCATGACCGGGCCGGCGGCGTCAGCCGGGTCACGCGCGTCGATCCAGACCGCGCTGATGCTGGCCTCGGTCTCTTGCTCGCCCGGAACGGCGATCGGAGCGGCGATCCCCGTCGCGCCGGGAAGGATCTCGCCCGAGCTCAGCGTCCAGCCCCGCTCACGACCGCGGGCGACCTCGTCACGCTCACCCGGCAGTGGCGGGCCGCCGGCGAGGATCGCGAGACCGGGCGCGGCGCGGTCGACCGGATGCCGGAGACCGGGTGCGTACGCGATTCGCATCGCCACGCTCGTCGGCTCGACGACGGCGGCGACGACTGCCTCGTCGCCGTCGCGGATCGTGAGGGCGGCCGTTGCGCGGAGCTCGTCGGCGAGCGCCCGCAGGATCGGGACGGCGACCTCGCGCAGCCGGGGGCGGACCGCGCCGGCGAGCTCGAGGACACCGAGCCCGAGCGTATACGTCCCGTCGGGGCGGCGGACCGCGAGGCGCTCGTCGACGAGCGGTCCGAGCAGGCGGTAGATGCCCGTGCGGTGGGTGCCGAGGTCCGTGGCGAGCTCCGTGACGGAGATCCCGTCGGGGTTCGCCGCAAGCGTCCGCAGCACGCGCAGCCCGCGAGCGAGAGTCAGGGAGGAGCCTCCGGGCGCATTGGCGGACAACGTCCGATTATCGTACACAGAGAACGATAATCGGTGATAGCGTCGCGCCCGATGTCGCTGGTGGCGGTCGATCCACGCGAGCTTCGGGCGGGCCTCTGCCGGTTCGGGACGGGAGTGTGCGTCGTCACGGTCTCGCACGACGCCGAGCCGCATGGGCTCACGGTCAACGCCTTCACCGCTGTGTCGCTCGATCCACCGCTCGTGCTCGTCTCGATCGCAAAGCGGGCGCGCGGGCACGATCTACTCGTGGGCGCGGAGTTCGCGGTCAACGTCCTGGGTGCCGAGCAGGAGGCGGTCGCACGGCACTTCTCCGGCGATCCGCACCCCGCATCCGTGCGGTGGGCTCAAGGCCAACGGCCGCCCAGGCTCGAGGGCGCCCTCGCCACCTTCGTCTGCCTTCCGTGGCGCTCGTACGCGGGCGGTGACCACACGTTGTTCCTCGGCGAGGTCGTGGAGCTCGACTACCGCGACGGCGACGCGCTCGGGTTCGTCCAGAGTCGGTTCACGACACTCCCTGACGGAGTGCTGGGGATCGAGCACATCTTCGGCTAGGAGGCGGAATGGGAGCAAGGACGGGAGCGGAGTACCTCGCGGCACTCGACGACCGGGCGATCAGGGTCGAGATCGAGGGGCAGGTGTACACCGGCAGCAACGTCTCGTCGATCCCGCAGTTCCGGAACGTCGTCCGGACCTACGCAGGGCTCTTCGACCTCCAGCACGAGCCCGACCTCAGGGACGTGATGACGTACGAGTCACCTACGAGCGGTGAGCGGGTGCCGATGTCGTTCCTCCAACCCGAGAGCGTCGAGGACGTCACCCGCCGTGGAGCGGCGATGCGCGTCTGGGCACGGCATGCCCTCGGCCAGCTCGGCCGCACCGGCGACTACTGCAACTCGGCGGTGATGGCGATGGCCGGCGCGGCGGACTGGTTCGGCCAGGCCGAGCGCGGGTTCGCCGACAACGTCCGCAACTACTACGAGCACATCCGCGAGAACGACCTCCTGCTCACGCACACTCTCGTCCTCCCGCAGGCGAACCGGGCGGTCGGGCCGTCGCAGCAGCGGAATCAGGTGCTCGCGGCGCGGATCATGGACGAGAACGACAACGGGATCGTCATCCGCGGCGCTCGCATCCTCGCGACGATCGGGCCGTTCGCCGACGAGATCCTCGTGATGCCATCGACCGTGCTCAAGGGCACGGCCGACGACGCGCCGTACTCGTTCGCATTCGCGATCCCCTGCGACACGCCGGGGCTCCGCTTTCTCTGCCGCGAGAGCTTCGACCTCGGCCGGAGCACGTTCGACCACCCGCTCGCGTCGCGCTTCGAGGAGATCGACGCCATCGTCGTCTTCGACGACGTCCTCGTCCCGTGGGAGCGCTGCTTCGTCGTCGGCGAGCCGGAGGTGTGCAACGGCATCTACACCGAGACGACCGCGGCCGTGCACATGACGCATCAGGTCGCGACGCGTGTGACGGCGAAGACCGAGTACATGCTCGGCCTCGTCTCGCTGCTCACGGAGGCGATCGGGATCGAGCAGTTCCAGCACGTCGGCGAGAAGACGGCCGAGGTGATCGTCGCGCTCGAGACCTGCCGGGCGTTGCTCGCGTCGGCCGAGTCGGGCTCGACACCCAACCGGTTCGGCCTCCACACGCCGGCCTGGCCGCCGCTCAACGCCTGCCGGAACTGGTACCCGCGGACGTTCCCGAGGCTCGCCGAGATCGTCCGGCAGCTCGGCGCGAGCGGGCTGATGGCACTCCCGACGGAGGCCGACGTCTTCGGGCCCGCCCAGGACGACGTCGAGCGCTACCTGCAGAGCGCGACGCTCGAGGGCGCCGATCGCGTGCGCCTGTTCCGGCTCGCCTGGGACACGTGTCTCTCGTCGTTCGCGGGCCGCCAGTCGCTCTACGAGCACTTCTTCTTCGGCGATCCGGTCAGAATGGCGGGTGCGCTGGTTGCGAGCTACGACCGTGAGCCGTACAAGGAGCTCGTGCGCGAGTTCCTGAGTTCCTAGACCCGCGAATCGAGGAGGATGTCACCGATGACCGATCCCACGAACACCTTCGACGTCATCGTCGTCGGCTCGGGCTCCGCCGGGGCCGTCGTCGTGCGCCGGCTCGTCGACGCGGGCGCCAGCGTGCTGCTGATCGAGGCCGGCAAGGCCGAGGCGAGCGACGCCGTTCACGAGCCCTCACGTGTCTTCGAGCTGTGGGACTCGCCCGAGGACTGGGGCTACCGGACGGTGCCGCAGTCGGCGGGAGGCGGTCGCGAGCTGCACTGGCCGCGGGGCAAGGTGCTCGGCGGCTCGAGCGCGCTCAACGGGATGATCTGGGTTCGGGGCCACCGGCTCGACTACGACGGCTGGGCCGCTGCCGGAAACACGGGCTGGGACTTCGACACGATGCTTCCGCTCTTCAAGCGCGCGGAGGACTACGACCGCGGCGCCGACGTGTACCGCGGCGTGGGCGGGCCGATCCGGGTCATCTCGGAGTACGAGCGCCATCCGGTGATCCAGTCGGCGGTCGAGGCGGCAGTCGAGGCCGGGATCCCGTTCAACGACGACTACAACGGCGCCGAGCTGGAAGGCGTCGGCTATGCCCAGCTCACGATCCGTGACGGGCGGCGCGACACGACCGCGTCCGCCTACCTCGGCGCGGTGCTCGGTCATCCGGGCCTGACCCTCGCGGACTCGTCGCTCGCGACGCGGCTCCTGTTCGAGGGCGACCGCTGTGTCGGGGTCGAGTACGTCTCCGGTGGTGCGGTCGAGCAGGCGCACGCCCGGCACGAGGTCGTCGTCTCCGCGGGCACGATCGAGTCGCCCAAACTGCTGATGCTCTCGGGCATCGGCCCGGCAGCTGAGCTTGCAAAGCACGGCCTCGAGACGCGCGTCGACCTCCCCGGGGTCGGTGAGAACCTCCACGACCACGTGCTCGCGCCCGTGATCTTCTCCTCGCGCAAGCCGGTTCCGCCGCCGATCGTCGGGCTCCAGCCGCTCCACGCGCACCTCTTCACCTCGAGCCGCACCGGCCTCGATCGGCCCGACCTCCAACCGCTGTTCTTCCATCTGCCGCTCTACATGCCGGGGCAGGAGGGCCCGCCTGACGGCTTCACGTTGATGGCCGGCGTGATTCGCCCGGAGAGCCGCGGCAGGCTCACGCTCGCGTCGAGCGACCCCCTGGCCGCACCGCTGCTCGACCCGGCCTGCCTCTCGGTCGAGGCCGATCTCGAGGCGATGACCACCGCACTCGATCTCTGCCGAACGATCGGCCGACGGCCGGCGCTCGACGAGTGGATGAGCGAGGAGCTCTACCCCGGCGACGGCGTTCGCGACGCGGAGTCGATTCGCGAGTACTGCCGTCAGAACGTGCTCACATACCACCACCAGGTCGGGACGTGCAAGATGGGAGTCGATGAGCTGGCGGTGGTCGATCCCGAGCTGCGCGTGCGCGGCATCGAGGGGCTCCGCGTCGCGGATGCGTCGGTGATGCCCGAGGTGACGACGGGGAACACCCACGCACCCGCAGTGATGATCGGCGAGCGCGCGGCCGAGCTAGTGGCTGAGTCGCTCGGGGCGTCGGTCGGCGCGGCGGCGGGCTGAGCGTGGCCGACCGCACGACACCGCCGTTCAGGGCCGACCACGTCGGCAGCCTGCTGCGTCCGCCCGCGCTGCTCCAGGCCCGCGCCGACGCGGCCGCCGGTGCGATCACGCCCGCCGAGCTCCGGGCGACCGAGGATGACGCCGTTGCCGACGCGGTTCGCATGCAGGAGGAGGTCGGGCTGCGCGCGGTGACCGACGGCGAGCTTCGCCGCGGCTCGTGGCACATGGACTTCATCTACCAGCTCGACGGGATCACGAAGACGAGCGACGACCTCGCGGTTCGCTTCCAGAACGAGGACGGGACGATCGAGTTCACGCCCTCGAAAGCGAGGGTCGACGGCAAGCTCGGCCTCTCGAGGACGATCTTCGGCGACGACTTCACGACGCTCGCCTCGCTCGTCACGAAGGGGACGCCCAAGCTCACGATCCCGTCTCCGAGCATGGTCCACTATCGCGGCGGCCGCTCGGCGATCTCGACCGACGTCTACCCCGAGCTCGACGCGTTCTGGGCGGATCTCGGGGCTGCCTACCGCGACCAGGTCACGCGCCTCGGTGAGCTCGGCTGCACCTATCTGCAGCTCGACGATACGAGCCTCGCGTACCTCAACGACCCGAAGCAGCGAGAGTTCGTCGCGGGGCTCGGCGGCGACCCGGAGAATCAGCATCTCGAGTACATCCGCCACTTCAACGAGGCGGTCGCCGGCCGACCCGACGGCATGTCGCTCACGACGCACACGTGTCGAGGCAACTTCCGCTCGTCCTGGGTCGCCGAGGGCGGCTACGAGTACGTGGCCGAGGCGCTGTTCAACGAGCTCGACGTCGACGGCTTCTTCCTCGAGTTCGACGATGCGCGCTCGGGTGGGTTCGAGCCGCTGCGCTTCCTTCCCAAGGGGAAGATCGTCGTCCTCGGCCTGGTCACGACGAAGCGGCCGGAGCTCGAGTCGAAGGACGAGCTCAAGCGACGGATCGAGGAGGCCGCGGCGTTCGTCGACCTCGACCAGCTCTGCCTCTCGCCGCAGTGCGGGTTCTCCTCGACCGTCGAGGGGAACGCCGTCACCGCCGACGATCAGGTCGCGAAGCTGCGGCTGGTCGTCGAGACGGCGGCTGAGGTCTGGGGCTAGCTCGGCTCAGCCCGGCAGCCGGACGATCGCCTTCATCACGTCCGCGGGGTTCGCGATCGCGAAGTCGATCGCCTCGGGAGCCTGCTCGAGCGAGAACTCATGGGTCACGAGCCCGGCCGCCTGATCGCGCCGGCGGCCGACGAGCTCGACCGCGGCGCCGAAGTCGTCGGCCGAGCAGCAGCTCGAGCCGAGCAGGTCGAGCTCGCGGAACGGGAGGTCGCCGACCCTGACCGGCGTCTGCTCGCCGGAGAGGCCGACGACCACGACCCGGCCGCCCGGGGCGACCAGCTCGACACCGGTCTGGACGAGCGCGGGAACGCCTGTCGCCTCGAAGACGACCGGTGGCCCGTCGCCGCCCGCCCATTCGCCGACCGCGCCGTTCAGTTCGATTTCGTCGCCCGTAACGAGAACATCGGCGCCGAAGGCAGTGGCGAAGCGCAGCCGGCTCTCGAGCCGGTCGACGACGAGCACGTCCGCGCCGACATCAGTCGCTGCAAGTGCGAGCGCCTGACCGATCGGCCCGGCGCCGAGGACGACGACCTTCTCGCCCGCGACGACCCGACCGCGTCGAACGGAGCGGACCGCGATCGAGACGGGCTCGATCAGCGCGGCGAGCTCGGCGGGCTGGTCGCCGACCGGGAACGCGTGGTCGGCCGCGATCGTCACCCGCTCCTGGAGCGCGCCGTCGTGGTGGATCCCGATGATCGCGATGTTCACGCAGGCGTTGCCACGGCCGAGGCTGCACGGGTAGCACTGCCCGCAGCTCGTGATCGGCCAGACCGCGACGCGTGTCCCCACCGAGAGCTCCGCCGGGCTGTCCGGCCCTGCCTCGACGATCCGGGCGGCGATCTCGTGCCCCTGGATCCGCGGATACAGCACTGACGGATCCTCGATCGTGCCAATGTCGCCGTGGTAGTAGTGGAAGTCCGAGCCGCAGAGGCCGACGACCTCCGGGGCGACAACGACCTGGCCCGGCCCGGGGGCGGTGAGGTCGGGGACGTCCACGACCTCCATGGTCGACTGGCGCGTCGTCATCGCGGCCCGCATGCCCTGATCGAATCACGCGGTACCGCTTGCATGCAACCGACGTCGGTGTGGTAGAAGCGCGTGACCCGTCACGCGCCGAGTGGAGGAACGATGCACGAGCCCGTCTTCAGCGAGACCCTGCAGGTCGCCGTCGTCGTTCGCGACATCGAAGCCTCGATGCGGACCTTCGCCGACGAGTACGGCATCGGCCCGTGGCAGATCTACGAGTTCAACCCGGAGACGGTCTCGAACCTCGAGGTCGAGGGGCAGCCGGCCGATACCGCGTGGCGGCTCGCGGTGGCGATGCTCGGCAACGTGCAGTGGGAGCTGATCGAGCCGCTCGACGACCGGAGCATCTACGCCGAGCACCTCGCGAAGCACGGGCCGGGACTCCATCACGTGGCGATGGCGGCCCCGAGGCCGTACGACGAGACGAAGGCCGCGATCGAGGCGAAGGGACGCCGCGTGATCCAGTCGGGCTTCTACAACGGCGTCTCGTTCGCGTACATGTCGACCGACGAGGATCTCGGCGTGATCACGGAGATCTTCGACTGGCCCGAGGGCACGACCCAGGAGCCCGACGCGACCTATCCGTAGGGCGGATCAGCGCAGGTCGTCGATCACGAAGTGTGTGGGGGTGTCGAGCGTCGGTTGGTCCGGCCGGGAGTACATCGCGACCCCCAGCAGGAACGTCCGGAACCCGCCAGCGATCATCGCGCGGTAGGCGGGGAGCCGCGCGGTGTTGACGCCGGCCATGAGCCGTGTGGCGCCGCGGTGCGCGGCGAACGCGGCACAGCTCCCGAGGAGATCGGCGAAGGCAGCCTCGTCGCCCGGTCGTGCGGCGCCGAACTTGACGAAGCAGACGCCGTCGTCCGCCTCGCTGCCAGGGCCGACGTGGCAGACCGCGAACCCCGCCACCTCGCCGCCGCGACGGATGACTACGGTGTCGCCGATCGCCTGATCTGCGACGGCGTCGATCTCCGAGGCGAGGTCGAGTCCGGGGAGAAGCGACTCGCAGAGCGGAGCGAGGTCGGCGACTGCCCCCGATAGCAGTGACGGCTCCGAGGCGGGCTCCTCGACGGGCCGTGACATCATCGCGGTGAGTGCGCCCGGCCAGAACCCGTGCTTCTGGTACAGCCCGAGATGCTTCGGGCTGTCCGGGAAGGTGAACAGCCCCGCCTGGGCCACGTCCCAGCGCGAAAACGCCTCGAGCACCGGCTCGAGCAACAGCGAGCCGACGCCGCCATCCCAGAGATCGGGGCGCACCGCGAGCGGGCCGAACCAGCCCAAGCTGCCCCAACGCGACGCGAAGACGGCGCCCACGATCTCGCCGTCGCGCTCGGCGACCCACGCCTCGTCCGGTCGGGCTCGGAACCGGCTGCGAACGAGCTCTGCCGCGCCGAACATCCGAGATGGATCCTCGAGCCCGCGGATCGTTCCGAATGCCAGCCGCGTCACGCGATCGGCCTCGTCGACGTCGGCCGGCAGCATCCGCCTGACGGTCGTCGTCATCGCAGCTCGTGATGGTTGGCGGCTCGCACGGTCGAGGACAGAGCGTAGTGTTGCCCGGCACGTCCGTCAGCCTCGAACCATGACCTCGTCCCTCTCCTGAGCGCACTTGCCGACATCGACGGCGTCGTCTTCGACGTCGACGGCACGCTGCTCCACGCCGGCGATCCCGGCGGAGTCACCGGTGCCCACGCGATCGCGGGTGCGATCGAGGCGGTCGGGCGCGTGCGCGCCTCCGGGAAGCGTGTCCTCTTCTTCACGAACGGGACGGGGAAGCCGCCGGCCGCCTACGCGGCCGATATCCGCTCGGTCGGCTTCGAGCTCGCCGACGAGGAGTTCATGAACCCCGCCGTCGTCGCCGCGCGCTGGATCGCGCGCAAGCATCCGGGGGAGAGCGTGCTCGTCCTCGGGATGGCCGGTGTCGTCTCGCCGCTCCACGACCTCGGGATCGAGACGGTGGAGTCGGGCGCGGGCGTCGTTCTCGTCGGCTGGGATGACGCGCTGACCTACGCCCAGCTTCGCTCGGCCTGCGAGTCGATCTGGGCAGGCGCGCCGCTCTACGCGACCTCGCTCGCCTCGGTGTTCTCGGTGGCGGGCGGTCGTGCACCCGGCTGGTCGGGGGCGATCGCCGCCGGGATCACGCAGACGACCGGGGTGAAGGCCGTCGCGCTCGGCAAGCCGTCGCCGGCGGCGCTCCGCGAGATGTGCCGTGCGCTCGGGACGTCGGCGCGGCGCACGCTCGTCGTCGGCGACGACCTGAAGCTCGAGATCGGGATGGCGCGCCGGAGCGGCGCCCGGACCGCCCTCGTCCTCACGGGGATCTCGACACGCGCAGACGTCGAAGCGCTTCCGGCCGCCCGTCGGCCGGACCTCGTGCTCGGGTCCGTCGCGAAGCTCCGCTAGGCGAGGCCAAGGAGACGCACGGCGTTCTCCTTGAGGATGAGGGGCCTGACCTCGGGGCGGATGTCGATCGCGTCGAAGTCCGCCAGCCACCGCTCCGGCGTGAGCAGCGGGTAGTCCGTTCCGAAGAGCATGCGCTCGCGGAGCAGCGTGTTGGCGAACTGCACCAGCTGCGGTGGGAAGTACTTCGGCGACCAGCCGGACAGGTCGATGTAGACCTGCGGCTTGTGCATCGCGATCGAGAGCGCCTCGTCCTGCCACGGGAAGGACGGGTGCGCGAGGATGATCTTGAGGTCGGGGAAGTCGACCGCGACATCGTCGACGTGGATCGGGTTCGAGAACTTGAGCCGGATGCCGCCGCCGCCGGGGAGCCCCGACCCGATCCCGGAGTGGCCCGTGTGGAAGACGACCGGCAGCCCTGCGGCGGCGATGACCTCGTAGAGCGGGTAGGCAAGGCGGTCGTCCGGGAAGAACGCCTGGATGTTCGGGTGGAACTTGAACCCCCGGACGCTGCCGTCCGCGATCAGCCGACGGGCCTCGTCGACACCGGCCTTGCCCTTGTGCGGGTCGATGCTCGCAAACGGGATCAGCACGTCGCTGTGGTCGGCCGCGGCCTCGATGATCTCGTCGTTCGAGATCCGCTTGTGCCCGGTGACACTCTCGGCGTCGACCGTAAACACGACCGCCATCATCTTCCGCTCGCGGTAGAAGGTCGCCAGGTCCTCGACCTTGGGCCGGACGAAGTCGCCGCGGAAGTGCTCGATCGCGGCGTCGCGGAGGTTGTCGGGGAGCGAGTCCTCACCGGCCTGCGACATCTCGACATGGACGTGGCTGTCGATCGCCACGACCTCGTCGAGGGTGAGGCGGGCGTCGCTCATCGAGCCGCGGTCGCGATCTCGGCGAAGCGGTCGAGCGCGGTCGGATCGAGCAGCGAGTCGCGGCTCGCGACCTTCTCGGGCGGGTCCCCGAGGAGGAGGCGCTTCACCGGTGCCTCGAGCTTCTTGCCGGTCAGCGTGCGCGGGATCGCGGGGACCGCTTCGATCCGGTCGGGTACGTGGCGCGGCGAGAGCTGCGACCGCAGGGAGCGCGCGATCGAGGTGCGCAGCTCGTCGTCGAGCTCGATCCCGTCGGCGAGGACGACGAAGAGGAGCAGCTCGCCCGCGCCGCCGGTCTTGTCCTCGAGATGCACGACGAGGCTGTCGAGGACCTCGGGGATCTCCTCGATCACCGCGTAGAACTCGCCGGTGCCGAGGCGTACGCCGCCGCGGTTGAGCGTCGCGTCGGAGCGGCCGGTGACGATGCTGGTGCCGGCCTCCGAGAACCGGATCCTTTCCAGCACATTGGGATCCTAAGCTTAGAATTCCACGTGGACAAGTTGTCGCG